>WNGM01002564.1_pt1 | contig 14612 bp, 18 predicted proteins | sample 5400571 | NCBI WGS metagenome assembly WNGM01 (sample SAMN13153378, study PRJNA577476) | soil metagenome | isolation source: 100 cm soil or saprolite under Garry oak tree replicate 2 | place: USA:California | collected 2016-06-15
TCTCTCTGATCGCCGGGTCTATCCGATCAAAGTTCCGCCCATTCCTCAGGCTCTTCCAGTTCGACAGTTCCAGCTCCCCCAACCTTTTCGAGTGGGCGCGAGGAAGAAAATCGTCACTCATTTCTCTCGACTTTACAACCGTACCCAGCGGAAGACTGACTCGTCGAAAACATAACTCTCGTTCCGACCAGCCGAGGCGAATCCTTTGAACCCGTGCCACCTATCAGACTTCTTGTCGTACGCTGCCTCGACCAGTTCCAGAGGCTTATCCATCGTCTCGGGACGCAGCATCTGACCTAGAATCCCCGTAAGATGCCCGATCTGGTCCAAGGCGGAACCCAACTCTTTCTCCTCAAGAACTCCAGACTTGAATACCAGTTTATTCTTCTCTCCTATGAAACTCAAGGTAACCGCGGCGCCGGCTTTTCCTCTTCGATATCTGACCTGTCTGAGAAGCTCCTTGAGGGCGCGCCAGTTTTCCTGTAAAACATCTGTAAAGATCGTCGAAGCGTAAGGATAGTGGAGCGTTATGTTGATTCGGGTGGCCAAATCCTCGTCCAAGAGTTCTGTGTAGGATGGATGTTCAAGCCGGAATCCCTTTCGCAATATTCGGTAGAGAGTCTCGTGTTCGAACGGCGACAATTCGCCTTCGACCAAGACCTCAGCAAGAGGCTTCTCCGGGAGGGTGACAGCCTCGCGAGCAGTCAAGCTAGGCATTAAGTGGTTAGAGTCTGAGATAAGCGCATGGCTCTACCACTGAGGGGTCTACGCGTAATCGACCTGACCCAGGATTTTGCGGGACCCTTCTGCACCATGATACTCTCAGACCTAGGCGCGGAAGTGATCAAAGTCGAGAGGCCCGGGTCCGGAGATGAGACTCGTGCCTGGGGACCGCCCTTCGTCAAGGGTCTCAGCTACTATTTTCTCAGCCTCAACCGTGGAAAGAAGAGCCTCACACTCGACCTCAAGACTCCCGAGGCGCAGAAAATAATCCGACAGCTAGCACAAGATTCTGATATTCTGGTCGAGAGCTTCCGTCCCGGCACCCTTGCTCAATACAACCTCGACTACGCGAGGCTCCGACGAGTAAACAAGGCCCTCGTATACTGTTCCATCTCGGGGTTCGGCCAGACAGGTCCCTATCGCGATAGACCTGGATATGATATCGTGGCGTTTGCGATGAGCGGGATCATGAGCACCACCGGCGAGGAAGGTCGTCCATCGATCAGAGTCAGCATACCCGCTGCAGACATCGCTGCCGGCCACTACGCATCAACAGCAATCCTCGCCTGTCTCTCCCGTCGACTGGTGACTGGAAGAGGAGACTACATCGACATTTCACTTTACGACTCAATCGTCTCCTGGCTCAGCTACCTGGCAACTTACTATTTCGCGACAGGAAAAGAACCCAAGAGAATGGGTTCGGCCCATCCCAGTATCGTTCCCTACCAAGTTTTCAACTGCAAAGACAGGGAACTGATAATCGCAGTGGGCAATGACCAACAGTTTCAAAGACTCTGCCGCAGCCTCGAACTAGAGAGACTGTCGCAAGAGAGACGGTTCAGCACGAATCCTGAACGAGTCCAAAACAGAGAACAACTTGTCTCAATACTCTCGAGACGTTTGAAGGGACAAAATGCAGCACATTGGAACAGACTCCTCAATCGTAACGGGGTCCCCTCAGCACCCGTCTACAAGATCGCCGATGTGATCAAGGATCCCCAAGTCAAACATCGTCGTCTCTTCAAGAAGGCGAGATCCGGCATCCTAGAGATGACCTCCCCCATCAAGTTCCTCAAAAGGGAGAACAGTTTCTCGAGCCCCCCTCCCACGCTCGGGCAGGACACTATCCAAGTTCTTCGAGAACTCGGCTACTCTAAACGAGCAATCCATAGAGTCACAGGAAGAAGAGCGAGCTAATTTCGACCGTAGCTCTTCACTGCACGAACGCCGACTTAGCAGGAGTCCGAAAGGAAGCTAGCTCGACTCCCCTAAGACGATTCCCAATTTTTGAAATAACTCCCGGCGCGTCCGTGTCGAACTTGCAAACAAGACACTGCACCAACAATGACAGCGTCTCGATTCTGATAACGTCCAATCCGAGATTTGCTGACTGCACTATCTTCTCAGCATAGTCTCTATCGATGCCAGCGGCGATTACCCGGTCGAAGAGCAGCTTCTTCCACCACAGAAACTGGTCTCGGCTCCTGTCAGCCAGTTCGACAGTGACGTTCTCTCCCTGAAGCTCCGTAACAATCACATCGACTGGAAAATAATCCAAGAACCCATTCTCTTGCAGAATCTCTCGGGATGATTTCAGGGCACCATCTGATAGTTGAGCCCTCATTCTGTGCAATGGATAGAGCGCGTCTTTTCGTATAGGCTCAAGGATTCCTATGTCAACATAGACACCGAAGCCAACCCGTCCTGATCCAGTGATGAATCCCTTGCGAACATCCCAGCGCTCCACCTTCGAACGGAGCACAGGTGCCTCTCCAAACTTTTCCTTTAGAAGGTTGAGGAATGTCTCTGCATCCTCTCCCCGAGCCCGGACCTGCAACCATTGCTGTGGAGCAGCGATTTCCCAGTCTACCCTTAGACCCTGGGCTTCTCTCGAGAGAATATTCCAGACAGGCTTCGGTCCTCGGTTTAGAACTGTCTCAGGAATCTTCTCAGCAAGGGTGACTGTCTGCCAACCCTCAGCCAAGACCACTCCTCTCTATGGATCAGATTTTCTCGGTAACAAAGGCCGCGGGACGGTCGGAAAGCTCTGACTCAAGCTTGCGCGAAAGGTCCTCTAGCAACTGTATGGTCTTACGGTTATCATCACTAACCATCTGCCCGTTACAGCCGCTGCATCGGAATGCGGACTCCATCGCGTCCTCAAACGTCACACGCACATTCAAGCATTCTTTGCACATGAAGAAGCTATGACCCTTCTCAAACTCTAACCTTGTCCGAAGGGTCTCTAGAGCCTTCTTCTTCCTGCTCCGGACGAAGGCATCCAACTGGTCTGGCTGGAGCTTCCAGTGATAGATGAACCATCCAGTCTTCTCATCCCTCGACCGCTGGCACGTCACCAGGGCATGGTCGTAGAGCTTGTAGAGAACCTTCCGAGCCGTGTTCAGCCGGACGTTAGCCTGGGTCGCAATTACATCGTCAGTGGTTGTCCCAGCTTGGGCCAGCGCCCTAACGACGCTGATGGCCTCTTCTCCTCCGAAGAAGCTGGCCAAACGAGCAAGATCATCGTGATGATTCCCCATAATCTCTGATAACCCTCGATACACCCTCTATTGTGCGCTTCTCCAATTTAATCTATTACCCCAATCGACCGAACTGCCAGCATTGACAAGAATATTCATTCTCCGGATAGGCCACCGAGTCTTTAGGGACTCACGAGTAACCACCCATGTCTGCCTCACAGCTCGAGCCCTAGGCGCTGACGGAGTCATAATAACGGACCAAGAGGACAAGGTTGTGGAATCCACAATTCGAGATGTCACAAACAGGTTCGGAGGACCCTTCGATATCCAGAGCGGAAAACCATGGAAACAAGCTATCCGAGAATGGAGAGCCATTGGAGGACGAATCGTCCACCTCACAGCCTATGGACTACCACTACCGAAAACACTGCCAGAAATCCAAGAAACAAACAAGGATCTTCTCGTAGTCGTAGGGTCCGAGAAGATGCCAGGAGAGATCTTCAATCTGGCCGACTGGAATGTATCAGTTACCAGCCAGCCCATGAGCGAAGTGGCTGCATTAGCCATATTCCTAGACTGGTTCAGGCAACACCGAGAATTTGAACACGAGTTTTCGAAAGCTCAAGTCCAGATTGTTCCATCGAGAACCGGAAAGGAAATTCAGCGACTCTCCTCCTGAATAAGACCGATATCAGATCGCATAAACGACTTGAGGCTGAGACTTAGGCGCCTTGACGCCAGAATCCCACAATTGCAACAGACAGATCGTGACATTCTCTTGACAGCTTTTCCGCCCTCTTGCTCCCCGAATGATTAGTCAATTCTCGGGCCAAGATATTGGAAACGTTTCTAAGCTTCCCGACTAGCTCGTGGAATTCCTCAAAGGTCAAACCCGGAGAAGAAGAGACTGGCTTGACCGATAATTTTGGCGTAGTGTTGTCCTAGAGAAAATTCGCAATTAATGCATGCTGTTACTGGAGAACTGCTCTGACAGAGAACCCCATACAATCAATCCGAAAGGTTGAGGCATCAACAGGTTGGATTCGTCCACAAATGATCTAGAGTCGCGCCTAACTAGTATACTTTCTTAGCATTTCCACAATCTGACGATTGTTCTTCTTCTGAGCAAACGCTAGCGGAGTCTTCCCCTCACTGTTCCTTGCCTTTGGATCGGCTCCGTTTTCGAGAAGGAAACTGACGAGTTCAACGTTTCCCGCATAAGCCGCGTGCATCAACGGAGTGAATTCGCCCTCGTAGCCATGATTCACTTGTGCTCCCTTCCTGACTAGGACCTTCGCGACCTCGTTGTGGTTCTGTGAAACCGCTCCCGTCAATGCCGTGTAGCCTGTCTCGTTCTTGGCCTGGGCGTTCAGATCCGCTCCTTTCTCAATAAGATATTCAACCGATTCTTTTTGGCCCAAGTACGATGCTAGCGCTAGGGCTGTGAAGCCGTCCCGAGAGTACGAGCTGATGGACGAGGGCTCACGGTACACTACGCTTTTGAGTCGTTCGAGGTCGCCTAACGCGGACGCTTCGAATACGTCAAGTTCTGGTTTCTTAGTAGCGATGGCGAGCGCAGCGGCCTTGTTTCCTCGGTACAAGGCGAGGAATATGGCCGACACGCCATTCTTCTCCGTAGCATTCGACAGGTTTGGGTTCTCCTGCAGGAGCTGATTGATTCTGTTTAGGTCATTGCTCTTGATTGCGGGCTAGAAATTCGTCGGTCTGCATAGTTAGCATAGCTAATGATTAGCAATGCTAATATATATACGTTTAGGAAACTAGAGACATGAGCAAACCGCTAAGCCGAGAAGAGGTGGCAAGGAGAGTTCACAGCGCAGCTCTCCACCTGATGCGTTACGTGCGAGCCCAAGACACCGCACTCGGGGTGCCGCCTGCCCAACTATCAGCCCTCTCCGTCATAGTCTTTGGTGGGAAGACCTCACTTTCAGACCTGGCCCAGGCCGAACATGTCCGTCCACCAACAATGAGTCGAATCATCGACGGTCTCGTTCGAGACGGTCTGGTCAAGAGAGAGACCGATAAGAGAGACAGACGCTCAATTATCATCACGGCAACAGAAAAGGGAACCCGGATCATGCATGAAGGAAGAAGTCGCAGGGAGAAACTGTTGCTTGACCTCCTTCAACCTCTCCGAAGGGAAGAGATTGATTTGCTAGACAAAGCCTCAGAAATCCTATCTAAGGAACTAAGGACAGGGACACACTAGACACGGCTAGTTCGGTTACTCGTCAATGTCTTGCTTGTGCTTCACCAAGGCCACATCGCCCAGCGTGACCACAGGAGACGGCGAAGCCTTCCGAGGCGGAGAGGGAAGCTCAAGCTCTTCCCGTGGAACAAGCAGTCTGACTCTGAGAATGTGTTCTAGCTCTTTCGAGAGTCTCATCGTTGGCAACATCTTGCCAATCTCGATCTTCTGAATAACCGTAAGCTTCTCCTTCGCTTTGAATGCTAGGTCCTGCTGTGAGATGCCGAGCTTCTCACGGCCCTCTTTGATGACTCGGGAATATTCTTCGATAAGATCCGATTCTTCAACCGCTTTCGGCAGCCTTTCGATGGGCGCGTGTGTATGCGACGGTGCTATCACTGGGCGGCGGGGCCTGTCGGAAAAGCTGGGAAGCCTAGTGCCAATACTCGAACATTGTTGGCATACGATGAGGGTTGCTCCTTCCACCAGTGACCTTCCGGGTTTGCCGACGATCTCGTGTCCACAAATCTCACAGAACAAGGGTTCAGGACACCTCTAGGCGAGAACGTTAGAAATAGGGTCTCACGATGCTTATGTAGGTATCGGATTTAGAATGCCCATCCAGCTTGTAAAGCCCCGGCTCCACGAGCTGAGAAGAATCAGGGTCGTGGCCAACTACCAGTTTGGCAGGGCCGCAAGCAAAGCTTTTCCGAAAACCATTTTGATAACACGGTCTCCCAACACTCACAGAATCCGACACATCTACAACAACGACGAACTACTAGCAACCTATCGTCCAAAGGATGGACTGCTTGCACTATCGATCCCTGGAGGACAAGCCCTACGCGGCATCTTCAAACCGCCCAGGCTACGGGTCGAGGTCGTCCCAGGGGTTGAGGAGTTCATCAAGAAGGGGGGAAACGTGTTCTGCAAACACGTTCAACACGCGGATCCGGAACTTCGCCCGGCGGAGGAGGTTCTAGTGGTCGATGAGAAGGATCGCTTGCTAGCGGTTGGCAGAAGCTTCTTCAACGCAGAGGAAATGTTGAGCTTCAAGATTGGTGTGGCCGTAAAGGTTCGGCACGGGATCGAAGGCTGATAGACTTAACAATCAGCAGCTAAAGACTGTTGAAAGTTCCACCATGCAACGTCGGATCAACCCTAGGGAAGCGAACCGGATGATGCAGCGCATGGGCATGCAGGTCAAACAGGTAGACGATGTGACCAGAGTCATCATAGAGTCTGCGTCGAAGAGAATCGTTATTGATGCTCCCGAAGTTGCGATCGTGACGGTTCAGGGACAGACCGTCTACCAAGTAGGCGGAGGAACGGCCCGGGAAGAGGGTCCGGCTGGGGCTTCACCACAGGAAGATGCAAAGCTCGTCGCTTCACAGGCCGGCGTATCTACTGAAGAAGCGGCCAAGGCTCTCCAGCAATCTGGTGGCGACCTGGCCCAAGCCATTATCCTCCTCAAGCAGAAGAAAGCCTCCTGAGACTCCGGTCCTTGACCATACAAGGGACTGTTTGCTTCATTCTCAAAGACAACGAAGTCTTGCTCCTCAAGAAATCCAAAGGACTCTTCGGCCAAGGAAAATGGAACGCTCCCGGCGGTAAGATACTGACCAATGAAGAACCTAAGAGTTGTGCCATGAGGGAAGTCTTTGAAGAGACCGGACTCGTCGTGGAGAATATAGAACAAGTCGGCCTACTATACTTCTACAAGAACGGCCAGCGCGAGATTCCAGATTGGACCGTCCACGCATTCCTCGCCCATCAATTCATCGGAGTTCCCATACATGGACGAGAAGGCCAGCTCAAATGGTTCAACATCGACGCTCTGCCATTTGACGAGATGTGGGAAGACGATCAATACTGGTGCAGACTAGCGCTTGAAGGGACCAGACTTGAAGGACGGTTCTATTTCTCAGGCGATTTTGAGAAACTAATCGATCACAGGATGCAAGTCAAGTCTCCCCAGAATCAGATAGTATCCTGAAACTAGCTGGTGCAGGGTCTCTCAGGGTTTAAGACCCGAAGCGGACCTGGGACATGGCGACAGAACGTTGAAGCTCATAGAATGCGTTCCAAACTTCAGCGAAGGACGACGACAAGATGTAGTCAACTCAATCGCAGACGTAATCAGATCGACCCCTGGCGTAACTCTTCTGGATGTGGAATCGAACCCGGACCACAATCGCTCCGTGGTGAGTTTCGTCGGCGAACCCGGTCCGGTAAAAGAAGCCGCGCTCGCCGCATCGGCGAAGGCCATTGAACTCATAGACCTTACCAAACACAGGGGCGAACATCCTCGAATGGGAGCAGTGGACGTCGTCCCGTTCGTGCCCTTGTCAGGAGCGACAATGGACGATTGCATAGCCCTAGCGAAAGACTTCGGCACAGAATTCGCGGAGCGATTTCACATTCCAGTCTTCCTCTACGAGGAAGCTGCCTCGACACCTGAAAGACGAAACCTTGCAGATGTGAGAGCAGGCGAATTCGAGGGACTCCGCGACAAGATCGGCAGAGACCCTGCCAAGAAGCCGGATTTCGGTCCCGAGAAGATTCATCCAACGGGAGGCGCGACCGCAGTGGGCGCAAGAGAAATACTGATCGCCTACAATGTTAACCTCAGGACAAGCGATCTTGCGATCGCCAAGAAGATCGCGCACCAACTCCGGGCGAAGGATGGCGGCCTCTCCTACGTCAAAGCTCTGGGCTTCGAGCTGAAAGAACGTGGAATTGTACAAGTCTCAATGAACATGACTGATTATCACAAGAGCCAGCTCTTCAAAGCAGAAGAACTGGTCGAGCTTTTCGCAGAGAGATATGGGGTCCCGGTCGTGGGTAGCGAGATCGTTGGACTCGTTCCGATGGACGCTCTGGTTGATTCAGCAGAGTTCTATCTGAAACTTGAGAATTTCAGCCGCGAACAGATTCTGGAAAAACGAGTATTCGCACCCCGCCAATCAATCCTAACAGACATGAATCTCTCCACATTCTCTGAAGAAGTCGCATCCAAGAAGGCGACCCCCGGGGGAGGAAGCGTATCGGCCTACATCGGCGCGCTTGCCGCGGGACTGGTATCTATGGTCGCGAGAATAACACTGGCCAAGAAGGATGCCGCGCAAGAGAGTGACCGGCTACAAGAGCTTGTTCGGAAGGGAGAACAACTTCGCCAGAGTTTCTTGGACCTGGTTGTCGAAGACGCCGAATCCTTCGATGCTGTCATGCAGGCGTTCAAGTTGCCCAAAGACAACCCTGATGCCAAAAAACACGCAATTCAAGAAGCTACTGTCAAAGCAGCTGAAGTGCCTCTACGAACGCTTGACTCTTCTGTCCAAGTTCTACGCCTCGGGGAAGCACTCGCGAAATACGGCGCGACGAATGCGCTCTCTGACGTTACGACGTCCGTGGCTGCAGCGCGCGCTGCGATAGAAGGTGCCGCTAGCAACGTCCTTATCAACCTAGACACGCTGGACGACAAACACTACGTAGACAAGACCCGGATGCGCGTTTCAGAACTCACAAAGGATGGATTACAAGTGGAGCAACGAGTTCAGGAACTTGTGGCGTCTCGTTCTCGCAAGAAAATGGCCTAGGCGTCCAACTGAATAAGTCCAGTCTTCTTGTCAGCCCAAACCATCAATGGCGCCACAAGCATGGTCAACTCTCTTCCCTCTCGGGTCAGAAAGTAGTCGACTCGCGGAGGGATTTCCTGATAAGCTACGCGTTTGACAAGTCCGTTTCTTTGCAAGTCTTTCAAAACATCGCTCAGAGTCTTCGCGCTTATCCCTGGAAGCTTCTGAGCCAGATGGTTGAACCGCAGCGTTCCTTCATTTCCAAGTTGTGCCAAGGCACATAACACCCACTTCTTCCCTATAACATCAACAAGTCCCTCGCACGGGCATGGACATATGCAACAAGGTTCCCCTTCCTTTTGTCTAACCATTCCGTAACCCAGTTACCTCATGGGAACTTCCTGGGTTAAATACTTCACTTTGGTAACTTAGTAACCGAGGTGAAGTATCAAATGGGCTGTTGCTGTTGCGGATGTTGTGGACCCGGATGTTGCACGAACGAGCAACCAAGTCAAAAGAGCACGGACTGAATTCCGTGGCCGGTGAAACGAAGCCCCATTTTCTTGACAAGGGCCTCTGGATGATGTGATTCGTCCCGTGGACTTTTTCTCTCTTGATGGGATGCTATTCCGGGAGGCACAGAGAATTCTCGAATTTCGATGGCGAGACGCTCTTTCCTAAGACTCTCAGGCGGACCAGCTTATGGTGAACTGACTGATCGCTCCACCTGAGGGCGATGCCGTGTACGTAAGGCAGTAGTTGTAGGCTCCCGCGGCATTGAAAGTAAAGGCGGATCCTGAAGTCAGAGGCATAATAGAGGTGGTGGCACATCCACTCCCGTCCGGAGCGACTCCCAAGCTGGGCGGAGTGATCATTCCAGTGCTTGAAATGCTGAAGGTAGGTGTGCTGGTACCATCACGGTTTACGCTGAACGCGGCTAGGCTGGAGGTGCCCGATCCACAGTTGGCGACCAAGGTCGCGGTACCTGCTGTTGCGGTACTCACGCTAAGGGTCGCACAGTTCGCCTTTGTGGCGAAGGTTACAGGAGGTACCGTGACCGCAGGGAATACCTGAGAGATGGATGCATAGACTGCAATGCTAACACTGGCAGAAATAGCTGCGAGAACTAGGAGAAAATAGACTCTTCTACTTAGTTTCACGCCTCTTGATAGCAACTCCCTTCAATTAAACATAGCTCAAACTGAACAGGAATACACGCAGAAATTTCCCGTTTCTCGTAGAGTCGAGTGGACTGACAATGGAACTCTTAAACCGAACTCAAGCTTCGAATGCTCCCGAGCGCGTTCGATGGAATACAATCGGCTGGGATCCACTGGCTTGCAGGTATCGCGCATCTGCCTCGGCACAATGTCTTTCGGCAATTCTGAAGAATGGATGGTCGAGATCGATAAGGCGAAGCCGATTGTAAAGCGTGCTCTGGATCTTGGTGTGAATTTCTTTGATACCGCCAACGTCTACTCCAATGGCAGGTCCGAGGAGATTGTTGGCGAACTCCTGAAGGATCATCGTGACAGCGTTGTTATCGCATCCAAGGTGAGGTTGAGTACCGGCGAAGGACCGAACAAGGAAGGCCTCTCTCGATATCACATAATGGATCAGGCGAGAAAGTCTCTCAAGCGACTCAAGACAGACAAAATTGACCTCTACCAGACTCACCGCTGGGACTATTCTACGCCAATCGAAGAGACTCTTGTTGCGCTGAACGATCTGGTCCGCGAGGGAATGGTCAACTACATTGGCGCGTCAAGCATGTATGCTTGGCAGTTTGCCAAGGCCCTCTTCACAAGCGACCGATTGAGCGTCGCCCGTTTTGTCTCTATGCAGAACCACTACAATCTCTGCTATCGCGAAGAAGAGCGAGAGATGATACCATTCTGCAAGGACCAAGGAATCGCTTTGATCCCCCTGGAGCCCCTTAGCACGAGGCTTCCTCACAGGCAGATACAAGCGGGGAGGAAAAGCGGACACGGCTAGATACCGGTCTGACAAGTACTTTGCTGAAAGATTCTTCAGACCCGAAGATTTCGACGTGGTCGAGCGCGCCGAGGAGATTGCAAAAGAGAAGGGAATAACCGTATCTCAAATTGCTTCGCTTGGCTACTCCGCAAAGGGGTCTGTGCTCCAATAATCGGAGCGACCAAAGTGGAGCATCTAGAAGATGCAGTCAGCTCGCTGGACATCAAGCTCTCATTAGACGACATGAAGAGGCTCGAGGAACTTTACAAACCTCATCGGGTAATCGGACCGCTACCGCTTCCAGAGCCCGCCTGCTAGGTTGCTGACAGCCCTCAAACAGAAACATTCCGAAGTTGTGCGGGGTCCCAGCCAACTACCTCTACAGTTTCTCGACGACGAATTGTCTTCTCCGGGTTCTCGGAGTGGAGGCGCTGAATGATGCGGTTGTTGACCTCCGCGGGGATGCTCCAAGAAACTGAAGATTTTCTTCTATCAAAGGAGTCTATCTCTTCGTGCACTTCGACATTTGTCCAATAGTCCCCAACCAACTTGACGATCGCGGGATGTACCATTCCGCGGAGCCCAGCCTCACCATCATTGAATCGCTCCAGAGGATACCCCATCTCCTTCCTTAGCTCCAGATATCTCGACCTGGGGCTGAACCCTTCCCCGCCTTCTACCTCCGCAACTATTACCTTCCTCGTCACTCGGCCTATTTCGCCAACTACCTGAACCCAATCGCGAACGAGATGTAAAACATGGATCATGACAGCACCGTCAAAGGCCTTGTCCTCGAAGGGCAAGTGGTGCGCATCGGCTTGAACCAAGTTTCGGAGCCTCTTCTCCCTAGCTTTGGCCATCATTGCGAGCGACACGTCGATGCCCAAGACATTGAATCCTGAATCAGTGAGATACTGTGCAAACCGCCCCGTCCCCGTTCCTACGTCCAGAATAGTCCTACAGCTCGCAAACGTTTCTTTCATTGTATCTAGAAGCTTTTTCATAATCTCGGGAGGAAACCCGGACCATCTAGTGGCATCATAGATGCCCGCCACCTTGTCGAAGGACACAGCCATTCTTGGATCTCACACTCTGAGATTCAGAAACTGTTCTGGGACCCAGCCTGCCATTTCTATCACGTCGTGGCGACGAAGAAGCTTTCCTCCATAATCAGAACGAAGCCGGTCGATGACGGCTCGATGGATCTCCTTTGGCAGGTCCCAAGATATCGCAAAACCCTCTTTTTCCAACTGAGTAATTGCATCGTCCGCCGCTACATCTGACCAATAGTCCCCGATACGAACAAGAAGCTTCGGAGGAACAAGTCTCCTCAGTCCAAGTTCAGCTTCATTGAGACGGTTTAGAGGATGCCCCGTCTCTTTTCTCAACCGGAGGTATTCCTGGCGAGGACGGAATCCCTCAGCCTGCCCAACTTCCGAAACAACGATTCTTCTCGTTACTCGGCCCACTTCGCGAACAACCTGCTTCCAGTCGTGAACGAGATGAAGAAGGTGTATCATGATGGTGGCGTCGAAAGATCCGTCTCTGAAGGGCAGTCGGTGTGCATCTGCTCGCACCAGCACATTTACGCCCTTCTCTCGCGCCTTGGCCATCATGGACAACGATATGTCCACCCCTACAACGTAAAACCCTGAATCGACGAAGTATTGAGCAAAGCGGCCGGTCCCTATCCCGATATCAAGAATCTTCTGGCAACCGCCAAACGCTTCTTTCATCGTGTTCAGGAGCTTCTCCATTATCTCAGGTGGAACGCCGGACCATCTCGTGGCGTCGTAAATGCTGGCCACGCGGTCAAAAGAAACTGCCAAATCATGCTCCCCCCGGAGGAACAAAACGCGTTTTCGGAAATTCGTAACTTTCGGAATACGGACTCAAGGCTTCTTGATCCCACCTACAATCATCCAATCCGGAATTTCTAACCCGTCCCTCTCCAACATCGCACCGTGGACTTTCCAGTAGGATCCTCTTACGTCCCAGACTTTGAGAAGCTGCCTCGCGGCCTTTGAACGAATCACTAGGCCACTCTTCAACCGAGTCTGTCGCAGCCTTCTAAATCCCGCAGACCTAAGGTAGTCTAGAACAATTCGTTGAGATGGAGAGAACCATTCCAACGGTGGGGTCTTGGTCCATTTAGGATTACTGTCAGCCTCGATTAGCCGCTTCTGCCTAGCATTCCCAGATTCGGGAGACAGGAATGAGTGAACAGTAATTCCCCCGGGCTTCGTTACCCGGTGACACTGGTCGAAGAATCGGCCCATTTGCTTGGATGTTATTTCGGGAAGAAACTCGCTGGAGATTACCCCGTCATATAGGGAATCCGGTTGAGCTGCCAGCCAAGCCTTGTAGTCGCTGGCAACAACTCTGATTCTCGTTTTCAATCTATTCCTTGCTATTGCAGATAACAAGCGTGCTTGGTTTCCTGAATAAGCTCCTTTGAATCTGTCCAAGGCGATTATCTTGTAATGCGGGACTACCTTGGCGAATGGGACGGTGAGCTGTCCCTCCCCGGAGCCGGCTTCGACCAGGACCCCCTCACCACTAGGTAACATCCGAGCAATGTTGTTCGCGAGTTCTGCATATTGCTGAGACCAGGCGGAATCGAGTTCCCTCGGGTCCGAAACGGTAATCGTCATTCTGCTACCTCGCAATTGTGATGGGACGGTTTCTGTCTTGGACTAGTACGGAGGTTCCACAGACCATCTGGTAAACCTATACGTCACGAATGACCTTGTAGAGTCCTACCTTGCTTCATGCAGACAGGCTCGCACTGAACTTATACTCTGAAGAGGGTTTCCTTAGCCCTAAGTCACCTTTCGATTTTTCCAAATCACTGGACTTTTTGAGAGCTTTCCCGCCAATGCGGGACGACCAGAGAATCGACGAAATCTCCCTGACAAGGGCCGTCTGTATCGGAGGCCAAACAGTTGTCTTCAATGTTCGATCACCCGGCCTCATCAAGAGCCCCCGGCTGAAGTATACCCTCAGTTCCGACCGTTCTCTGACGCTCGGCGTACGGGATGCAGTAGTTGACCGGATCGGGTTCTTCCTGAGTCTGCCTGATGACCTTGAGCATTTCTACAGGATTGGCTATGGCGATGTGGATTTTGCCCCTGTTTTGCAGAGGCTTTACGGTCTACACCAAGTAAAATTTCTGACTCCCTTCGAGTCTGCTTGCTGGGCCGTACTCTCCCAGCGATATCCTGCCGCCGCAGCACGGAGAACGAAGCAGGCTATTACCGAAAGGTTTGGAACAAGTCTGGAGATGAACGGTCAGAGGTACGTGGCGTTTCCCGAACCTTACCGACTCGCCTCCGCCAATGAAGATGATCTGCTTGCCATTGTTGGGAACCGGCGGAGAACCCAGTTCCTATCTGGAGTTGCGAAAGCCTTCACAGAAACGGACGAGAGATTTCTCCGGACCGCCAAGTACGCGCAAGTAGAAGAGTGGCTTGGTCAGATCCAGGGCATAGGAGAATGGTCGTCAAGACTGGTCCTGCTCCGAGGACTAGGCCGGATGGAGAAGATCGCGGTGGAGAAACTATTGCTAAAAGCCGCTTCGAAGGTCTACGGTCGAGGGAGGACCTTGACTCAGAGCGTATTGGACCAAATGGCGGAGAAGTATGG
>WNGM01007568.1_pt1 | contig 14604 bp, 15 predicted proteins | sample 5400571 | NCBI WGS metagenome assembly WNGM01 (sample SAMN13153378, study PRJNA577476) | soil metagenome | isolation source: 100 cm soil or saprolite under Garry oak tree replicate 2 | place: USA:California | collected 2016-06-15
AGTAGTAACAGTAGCTTGTTCACTGGAACAATCTCGCCACCCACCGAAGATGACTGTTCGAAGAACTCCGTCATGGGAGTAGCGGCCAGGTCGTAGCTGGTGAGTGCTGGAAGACCCCAGGCAATCTCAACTGTTCTGACCGCGGAATAGTGGCTATACGTGAGCATTGACTTGTAGGCGAGTCGTGTCGTCGGCCCTGCCCACATAGCAGTGACAATGCCGCTCGTGTGTATCGATGACTCGTCCCAAGTGATGAATAGTGCGGCCTGTTGTGTCTTGAAGATTGTACTGTTTAGGATTCGGGGAACCAACATTGACAAGTACTGGTTTTGTTGCGATGTAGCATTGTTTACGGGTGGACAGAGGCTATGACCATCGTCGCATCGGTTTGGGGTCAGCCACATGTAGTTGGAGGCCGTGGCAGTCGAGTTTAGGTCAGAGAGCAGCTGTGCTGGAAGGGCTAGATAGCCGCTTGAGCCGAGGTTCGCATTCACTATTCTGCCGCATCGAGCGGTATTGTTGAAGATGTCAGTGTAGTAGACGAATGGATTATGTGTATTGGTATAGTAACTATCCCCCGTGCGCGAACACCCGCCCCCAACGTAGTCTTCGATGTAGGCTTTCCAAGTCCTGCCAGAACGCTCGATGCTGTCGATAATGTTCAGGGACGAAACGGAGCATCCCGCAAGCTGTGGGTAGCAGTTAGTATCGAAAGGCGCAGTGTCATAATTCCCTCCGCTGGTCAATGTAAGATAATTCGGAAGGCTTACCTGCCAAGCTATCGAAGAGTAGTTCTCGGCAAGCCCATACTCGTTAGCTAAGTTCGTAATGTACGTGCAGTTGCCCCTGCATCGCGAGCCATAGGTGCTGTTCAGTGACGCGTTTTCAAGTAGTACTGTTACGATATAACTGAGGTCAGGGGCGGGGGTCGACATGACGATGGTGTTTGGAACAGCTCCTCCTATGGATGCAATAGTAGCCAATATCAGAAGAAGGGTAGATAACACTGAAACAGCTACTGGCCGTATCAACTTAGCGACTTTTTCCATATTTTGATCCCGCAGTGATCGTTAAGAGGCTTGCGAGAAGTCCTACCACGAAACCTCAGATCCGCTCTGAGTCCGAGCGCGATTGGAACGGATGGCAGTCCATGGATAGACCAAGATAGCCGAGACACTCGAATCGCGAACAACGAAGGATTCTGGAGCCCCGCCCGGGGATAGACCCCACAAGACCACCCCAGATGCTCGTTCGGCTTGCGGCTCCTGCTCGTTTCCAGCCTCGAAAAAATCGCCCTAGACCAGCAAAACAGCCCCGAAACATGAAACAAAGCCCAGATCGGAACAATCGACTCCGGGACCCCCCCTCCCCTCGGGGGGCCGCGGAATTCTCCGCGACCGTCCCTCGTTACTTGAGTGTCTGGTTGACCTCTTTGATCGCGCCTTCCAGAATATCCAGGCCAGAGTCGACGAGGTCCCGGGTTATGATCAACGGTGGAGCGATACGTAGCGTTGAATGGCCCGCGGTAATGATCGCCAGTCCTCTCCGGAACGATTTCATCATGATATCATGCGCCTCCTTGTCAGCAAACTCCTTCGTCTTAGGGTCCTTCACGATCTCCGCCCCGATCATCAGACCCTTCCCGCGGACATCACCAATAATCGGATATTTCTCCTGCATCTCCCGCAGCCGCTTCATCATGTACGATCCCTGCTTCGTCGCATTCTCCAGCAAGTGCTCATCCCGGATCACGTTGATGACCTGTAACGCGGCCGCGCACGAGACCGGATTCCCGCCGAACGTGTTCGCGTGAGACCCGCCCTCCCAGTCCATCAACTCCTTCCTCGCAACAGTCGCCCCTATCGGCAGACCAGACGCCAATGCCTTCGACGTGCAGACAACATCCGGCTCCACACCCCAGTGCTCAATCCCAAACCAGCGCCCCGTCCGGCCCATACCCGACTGCACCTCATCATCCACCATCATAATCCCATTCTTGTCCAGCAGCTTCTTCAGCCGCACAAAATAATCGTCCGGCGGGACAACGTAGCCTCCCTCGCCCTGGACCGGCTCTACGAACATTGCCGCCACATCCTCCGGCGGCAGATACTTGTCCAGGACCTGTTCCTGGATAAAGTCGACACAGTACATGCCACACTCCGGATAGCTGAGCTTGAACGGACAACGGTAGCAGTCAGCAAACGGAACGTGCGTATCCCCCGGGACCATCGGGAAGAAGTGCCTCCTCTGGTACGGCTTACTAGCCGTCAGACTCAACGCGCCCAAGGTCCGGCCATGAAACGCGCCGATGAACGAGAGAAACGCATGCTTCCTCGTATGCCACTTCGCCAGCTTCATCGCCGCCTCGATCGCCTCCGTCCCACTGTTGCTGAGAAAGACCTTCTTCCCGAAACTTCCCGGCGTAATCTTTGCCAGTTCCTCAGACAACTGGACAACCTTCTCGTAGTAAAAATCCGTCCACGAATAATGGATCAATTTCTCCGCCTGCTCCTTGATCGCGGAGACAACACGCGGATGCGAATGGCCTACTGCAAGACATACGAGTCCAGAGTTGAAATCGATAAACTCGTTCCCATCAACATCCCGGACGATACTCCCATGACCACTCTCAGCCACCAACGGATAGAATCTGACCAGCGACTGGGAGATGATCGACTCATCCTCCTTGACGAGAGCCCGAGCCTTCGGACCGGGCGGAGTCACAACGATCTTGGGATACTGATGCTTCTCAGTCTGCAAATCTGGATCGCACCCGACCCTATCAATCTACTACTAATAATATCGCTCGAACCGTCCCGACGAATAGGCGATCAGTTTCCGAGCATTATCTCGATCATCGAGAGACTCGCGATCGAACCGTCATCCCTCTTGATCTCCTCAGTCCCAATGTCGACAGAATGGACCTTGATATTCTTCATGAAAGCCCTCCTCAGCATGTCAACCGTCTCCACAGCCTTCGTAATCGGACATGGCGAGCCCGTAAAGGAGCGTAACTGGGCCTATCTACAAGATTAACCTTGCCAAACCAAGCCGCGAAGAGTATCGCCCGCCTTATCCCGCTCGAACAGCACATCACAGTCCATACGTCATGTTCTAGCAACTCTCCGGGTCAATACCGGTCTTTTAAGGAGCGACACCGTCAGCCGTGAATCCAACGACCCTCCGAGCAAGGCTACGCCAACATGGCCTCAGCATCACCAACAGTCTTTCACATGCTCGAGAGGCTCGTGGGCAAGAGAGTCCTGGCAGTCATCAACCGCGATTTCGGCTACGAGGGCCATCTCGCCGTCGTTTCACACGAGCCTCCGGGAATATGGCTCACCGAATCTGATGCGGTGATTCTCCGTTCGACAGTGGTCAGTCCGATTCCACAGGTGGTAAATAGAGAGTCCAGGGGAGAGACCTTCCTCCATCTGGACGCGGTTCAGCGACTGGAGACCCTACCCGAGGGAAAAGCCAATGCGAGAAGATAGAGTCGAGTGGCATGACGGTCTCTTCATCAACACGCCGGACGTCAGACTTGCTCTTGATCCTTCAACCACTCGGAGAATCCCAAAGGATGCCCGGGTACTAGTCTCACATGCCCACGGCGATCACACCGGCGGGTTCCGGTACAAGGGCGCCAAATATTCTACACAAGAGACCAGAGACATCCACCACGCTCTGCGCAACCATCGAGTTGCAAACTTCCATTCTCTCAAGATTAGCGAGGAGCTCGTGATAGACGATGTAAAAGTCAAGGCTCTCGACGCCGGGCACATGCTGGGATCCTCTCAGTTCCTCGTCGAAACCCCCGACTCGTCTGTCTTATACACTGGGGACATCAACTACGTCGACACTCTCACCACGAAGGCTGCAGAGCCTGCGGACTGCGATCTTCTTGTCATCGAGGCGACCTATGGGTCTCCGCACTACCGGTTTCCAGCTCGCGAGACTGTCTACGCGCTGATGGTCGAGTGGGCGCTTGACACGATCAAGCAGGGTAGGATTCCATGTCTGCATGTCTACGCGGCGGGGAAGGCTCAGGAGGTTGTGCGTCTCTTCAACCTCTACACTCGTCTTCCTGTTATAGTCAATCCGAGACTTGATGGGGTGAACGAGGCGCATCGTAGGAGTGGTGTGGTCTTGGACTGGTTTTCCGCGTCTTCTCGTGACGGGAAGACTATTCTCGACAGGGACCCTTGCGTCTATATCACGACTCCTGGTGACCGATCTCATATCGGCCGGAGGATGTCGCGTGCCTATGCTACTGGCTGGGCGCTTTCTCTGGGTGGGAGTGTGACTGCTTTTCCGTTGAGTAGCCATGCTGATTTCGACCAGCTGGTCTCTTTCGTTGAGGCTTGCGATCCGGACCGGCTCTACATCTTCACCGGGTTTGCCGAGGATTTTAGGCGTGCGATTCGGAGGAGGCTCGGGCGAGAAGCTAGTTCCGTCTCGTCCTTTCTCCAGAGGACTCTGGTCGACGACTATTAACCAGTGGGAGGGACGACCGGAAGTAGGAAGTAGAACAGTAGCGCGAAGGCTACGAGCCCTATCCCCGAGATTACTACCAGTTGGGGGCTGAGCTTTACACCCGGCGTGTCTTCCTCGAAGAACCGTAAGAGTCCCGCGCTTGCGGCGGGCATTGGTGCCTCTTCGCGCCGCCTCTTCTCTCGCTTGGTACTCAAGCTGGGCCCTTCATTCCGGCAGTCTCATGTCGCCGGTAATAAGGGTGGCGTGGAAGTCTAGGTGTAATCCCAGTGATTTACCGAATGCGGAGGTAGGCGTACGCGTCCTTGTTCGATTCGAAGGCGTATTGTACTCGCTGGAAACTTTTCCGGAACTCCGCCACGTCGGCAGCTATGCTGCGCGGATCGTCTCCTTTCACGACTACTCTGGTCATGAGCTCGGCGATCTCCACCATTTCCGGCTCTTTCATTCCTAGCCTGGTGACTTCGGAGACGCCTGCTCTTATTCCGCCTGGAGCCTCGAAGTGTCTTCCCGCTTTGATGTCGTATGGTAGCAGGTTCCGGTTTAGGATGATATTTGCATCCTCGAGCTTCTTCTCGATCGTCTTGCCATCTCCATACTTTGTAATGTCTGCTACGAGCAGGTGTGACCTGGTGAATCCTTTCTTTTCTCCTAGGACCTGGAAGCCTCTCTCGTGGAGCGCCTGTGCGAGTGCTCGGCTGTTCTTGACGATCTGAGACGCGTATTCTCTGCCAAACGCAAGCATCTCAGCGAACATGATCGCCTTGCCGGCTAGGTGGTGTAGGTGATGGTTGCTCACGTTGCCGGGGAAGGTCGATTTCTTGATCTTCTCGCCATTCTCTGGTTTCGACAGGATTATTCCGCCTTGGGGTCCTGGCAGTGTCTTGTGGGTGCTGGCCGTCATAGCGTCAGCTCCTTCGTGCAGCGGGTCTTGGAATTGTCCTCCTGCTACTAGCCCGGCGACGTGTGCGGCGTCGAAGCAGATCTTGCTCTCGTGCTGCTGGAATATGGTTGTGAGTTCTCGGACTGGGTGGGGGAAGGGGAGGACTGAGCCTCCGAACATTGCGAGTGTTGGCCTCTTTCCCTCCTCGGCTAGTTTCTGGATCTTCTTCTCGGTTGCGTCTATGTCGATGTTCATCTCTTCAGTATCGAATGGGAAGTATTCCACGTTGAGTCCTCTGACGGCTCCTGCTGTGCCTCCGAATTCTTTCTTTCCCATGCTGATGTGTCCGCCGGCTGGGATTGCTAGTGCGAGCATCGTGTCGCCTGGGCTGGTGAAGGTGGTGTATGCGACGAGGTTGGCGCAGACTCCGGAGATTGGTCTTACGTCGGCGAAGTCTGCTTTGAAGAGCTGTTTTGCGAGGTCGATGCAGACTTGTTCGACCTGGTCGATGTATTTGCAGCCGGCGTAGACGCGTTCTCCGGTCCAGCCTTCCGCGTACCGGTTTCCAAAGTCGGAGAGTACTGCTTCTCGGACGGCCGGGCTGGGAATATTCTCGCTGGCGATTAGTGGGAGAGAGTTTGCGAACCAGTGGTGGTGTTGTTCTAGTAGCTCGAATACCTGGTTGTAGGACTGTCTAGGCTCCAAAGATAACTCGCCGACTGTCGCGGCTTGCTCTTGTATAATACTTGGGCACTAGATCCGGATCTAGGCCGGGTTCTGTTTCTGGAACTGGTTCCACCACTGCGGGTTCTTGCTGGCATAATCGACTAGTCTGGAGAGCAGGTCGAGGGTCTGCGTGTCGATATAGTGTTCGAGTCCTTCTGTGTCTTTCTGGGCGGTGGATTCTTTTGCTCCGAGGAGTTTGAGAAAGCTCACCAGCAGTGCGTGGCGTTTCTGGATCGAGTCTGCCATGCTCTTGCCTTTGTCTGTTAGGATGATTCCGCCGTATTTTTCGTGGACGAGGAGCTGTTCTTCTCTCAACTTCGAGAGCATTCCGGTGACTGTTGGGGGTGTTACGTGCAGGTGGTTTGCGATGTCGACGGGTTTGGCGTATCCTTTTTCTCTGATGAGTTCGTAGATTATCTCGATATAATCTTCCTTCCGTGGTGTCTGCTGGCGGGGTGTGGGTTTGTGGGCATAGGCTAGTTTTGCGAGCTGGCTCTTTCCTGTTGACGGTTTTCGCATCTCTCTAATGTTACGCGGGTCAGTGTTCCGGTTCCGGGTTCTTCTAATGATCGTTTAGAGGTGTATGTGAACCCCTAGCGAGTCTCGGAGTTTTCTCAATATCGGTTCTAGTGGGCCGGTCTCTAGGCTTAGGGCTATGATCTGGTTGTTGTGTGGTATGAATATCAAGTCGACCTTCTCGTACTGGACTGATATGTGGCTGAGGGGGCCGCACTGTCCTTCTAGCTGTGATAGCGTGTCGAGTACGAGCGGGGGTACGCTTCCCATGAACTTCCGGTCGTATTCCTCCGGGGTGAAGCTTGCAACGTGGGTGCGCATCCTCGACTCTACCAGCCGGTGGTTCCGGTCGAGCACGGCCACATACCGGATTCTCTGGTCTAGAGCGAAGAGGTCGTCTATGAGCCGGGCGAAGGGTCTGCTCAAGCCTTCGCCTTCACGGCTTTCTTGGTATCTAAAGGAATGCCTGCGCGTTCTGTACTCTTCCAAAGGGCACCGTTTGTGTCGCGGGAATTTTTTTATTTTCAAAATCCTGGAAGGGTCCTCTCGCTATCTGAACCGTTTCTGGGCGAGATTCCTGGTTTGTCGCGCGGAACGGGTTTGTCGGCTGTTTTCAGTAGTTGCTGCGTGGCGGCCCTCCAAGCGTGCGAAACCGGCCGCCTGGGACCCCCTCCCGGATTGCTGATCCGGGCTTATTCTGGGCGAGTCTCCGAGTGGAGCCTGATCGCAGGAATATCTTGTTCTCTTTGCTGGGGCGTTTTATACTCCTCTAGGGCGAGACGCCGGCGACGAACGGTAGATTGGCGGTTCGTTCTTGGAGTACAAGTGGGTCGTTCTCACGGTTACTACCGTTGGCATCTTCATGGCCACGCTTGACTCCAGCATAATTGTTGTCGGTCTTCCCCAGGTGGTCAGCAGCCTCCACACAAACCTGGTCGAGGGTGTCTGGTTCATCACCATCTACCGGTTGATGATAACGGTCCTCCTCGTCGGTATTGGCCGGATGGCAGACCTGTATGGCCGCGTCCGGCTCTACAACTGGGGCTTCGCAATATTCAGCCTCGGCTCTCTACTCTCCGGCCTCTCCATCACGGCCGAGATGCTTCTCGCCTTCCGGCTCTTACAGGGGGTCGGCGCAGCCTTCCTCTTCGTCAACAGCGTCGCCATCGTCACCGACGCCTTCGCAGGCAGCGAGCTTGGGAAGGGGATTGGGATAAACCAGGTCGCGATCAACGCTGGGACGATAACGGGCTACACCCTCAGCGGTGTCCTCATCCAGCTCTTCACATGGCGCTCCATATTCCTAGTAAACGTCCCGATCGGCATCTTCGGCACCTACTGGTCAAGGAAGAGGCTCAAGGAGATTTCTCGGCCTGCTCATGGTGAAAGATTCGACTTTCCAGGCGCCCTAACCTTTTCGGGGTCCATTACCCTTCTTCTCTTGGGTCTCACTATAGGCAGCATCACTGACCTGTTATCGCTTAGCTTGATTGCTCTGAGCATCCTTCTCATGCTCTCGTTCGTCCTTTTCGAGCGCAAGGCCAAGTTTCCAGTCCTCAACCTCTCGCTCTTTCGAATCAGACTCTTCACCGCAGGCAACATCGCCAATCTTCTCAGCGGCCTTGCATTTGCGGCTCTCGCCTTCGTAATGACCCTATACTTCCAACTGGTCAGGGGCTATGACCCGCTACACGCTGGGATCTTTCTCATACCGCTCGACGCCACACTCATATTTATCGGCCCCATCAGCGGTTCCCTGTCAGACAGGTGGGGGGCTCGGGGTCTCAGCACGGTGGGTCTCGTAGTGGCCGCAGTTGGCTTCTTCTACCTCTCCGGGTTTACGACGACCACGGTGTATCCTCAGATAGCTCTGGGGCTGGTCCTTGTCGGGTTTGGTATCGGTCTATTCCGCAGTCCTAACGCAAGCTCTGTCATGGGCTCGGTCCCGGGCGCCAAGAGGGGCATCGCTTCGGGAGTTAGGAGTACGATGATCAATACGAGCATCGTCGCGAGCATTCCGCTTGTCCTTGCCGTGATGACCGCATATATCCCGTACGGCATCCTCATCAACATAATCGGCAACGTGACCACGGTCTCAAGTGGCCAGATAAACGGAATTTACATCGCCCCGTTTCTCACAGGGCTGCAGAGGGCTCTCGAAATCTTCTCTGCACTCATCATCCTATCCGCAGTCTTCTCACTGCTCAGAGGATCACGCTGAGCAACCGAAAAGAGTTGAGGTCGCGTGAGAATTTTTTTCCGGAGTCTTCTAGGTGTCGTTGTTACGCCTTCGAGTAGTACACAGTTATCGCTGAAGAACCGTAATTGAGAGCGACTATGTCCCATGTTCCAGGCGTGAGTCCGAAATTCAAGATTCCATGAGTCATCTCTTGAGTTGGACCGAAAGTACACTGACTCGATGGGAACGGGTAGGGAGAAGATGAGTTGTACACGGTCGCCCAGTTCCTGTACGTCTGGTCTGCCATCACGCAGAAACTTGCCATTCCATTAACGACGGTAACGTTCACAGCAAATGGTTCATTGTTCGGGACATTGGGGATTGTAAGTCCAAAGGAGCCAGGACCGTTCGAGGTCTGCGAGGCTATCGTGTGGTTGTACGTGGTCTGGATGGACGCGTGCGGGGTTGGGGGAGCTTGCAGGTAGGGAAGGCTAGCGAATACTAGCCCAGCGGAGAGAGCGACGACAACGACAGCGATAAGGGTCGTGCGACGCCTCCATCTTCGAACCATGCTTTCTCTCCTTCATGTTTTTTGTTCTTCCGGTCTAATAAACGCCGTGTGGAAATTGCCTCAATTTCATTGGATTCGTTGTTTACGTGATTTGATTTGGACCCATGTTGAGGTGTTTTGGAGCCCCGGCCGGGGATTGAACCCGGGACCTACAGCTTTCTCTATGAGGGGTACAAGGCTGTCGCTCCACCACTGAGCTACCGGGGCTGTAAGCCACCGGTCACGGATTGTAGATAAAATAAGTTGCATCAGACGACAAGGATTAGCCGTTGGTTTCCTGCTTACGCATCCTAGCCGATGCCCTGACTAGCGCGTCCACTCCTGGTAGACTCTGGCCGGAGAGAAGTGATAGCATTGCTCCTCCCGCCGTGCTGACATGGGTGAAGCTCTGGTCGATTCCGAGGATTGAGGCGAGTCCGACTATGTGTCCTCCCCCGATAATAGTGTAGCCTTTGCATTTGGCCATGGACTCGAGAACCGTCTTTGTTCCGAGGTCGAACCCGCTTCTCTCGAATACTCCCAGTGGCCCGTTTGAGACCACGGTGGCTGCGCCTTCGACCATCTTGCCATATCTCCCCAGCGTGTTCGCTCCTATGTCAAGGGCCGACTCTTTCAATTGGGGCAAGTCGATGTTATGGTCGATCCTTTTTCCGCGACTGTCAGCATAGGCTAGATCTGAGGGAGTTTCTATCTTATCTCCAAATTTCTTAATGAGCGTCCTCACTGTGTCAATACTCTTAGTCAAGCCAACCATTTCTTCCTCGTCTTGATATGATATCTTCTTGCCCATTGCTTTCAGGAACACTTTTGCCGGGACTCCTCCGAGAAGGATCTTGTCGGCTTTGTCGCGGCTGAGTATGTGTTCTATAACCGGTATTTTGTCTTCTACTTTGGCTCCTCCCAGTACGTAGACGCAGGGTCGGCGCGGCTCCTGAAGTAGGCCGGATATCGCTTCTAGTTCTTTTTCCATCAGTCGTCCGGCGACGCTTGGGAGAGCTTCTGCTAGTCCTACGATGCTGGGCTGTGAACGGTGAGCTGTTGCGAACGCGTCGTTGACGTTGAGGTCGAACAATGGAGAGAGTTGTTTGACAAAGTGGGTCTTGAGAAGTTTTTCGGGTTTGTCGTCGATGTTTTCCTCTGCGCAGAATCTGAGATTGTCAAGGACGAGGACCTGGCCTGGCTCGACCTTGGCTATTCTCTGGCGGGCTTGTGGCCCTATCACATCGTCCACGAATTTGATTTCTTGGTTGCAGTATTGCGTGAGTGCCTGTGCGTGTGGTTCTAGGCTCGTAAAGTCGTCTTTCCCAGGTCTACTCTGGTGGGACCCCAATACCACCCTTGCATCCTCAAGTCTTGCGAGTGTATCAGATACGGCTCTGATCCGGGTCTCGTCTAGAATTTGGTGGGTCGAAGGGTCTAGGGGGACGTTGATGTCGACTCTGAGGAAGACGCGTTTGCCGTTGGTCTCGATATCATCGAGTGTGGCGAAGTTGTAGAGCGGCAAGCCTCAAGTTTTCCTTTGCGTCTTTATCCCTGTCTAGTGAGCGTTTAATGTTTCTGAGGCCAATGCTTTTAGCGCTAGATTCGTGCGCGACCGGTTTGCCGGGGTGGCTTAGCTTGGTCAGACCCTGTTTAGGGAACTACAGCGCCGGACTCATAATCCCGGATAGGATATCCGGAGGTCGCGGGTTCGACAAACCGCTCCAGTTCGAGACTCCCGCCCCCGGCATGTCGGAATTCTCTCTGTTAGAGGAAGAAGGTCTCCAGCGAGAAAGCTATTCTTGTGATCTGTCTATGTCGCGAGTGAACCGAGGTGAGTTTTCAGCTTCTGCGTAGGATGTCCACGTGTCCGTCTTTTCTTCCTACATAGGCCGTGTCCGCCATGCCTAGGAAGAGTCCGGTTTCTATTACTCCTGGTATCTTCTTGAGTTTCTCGTGGACGATCTCTGGACGGCGGAGGCTTCTGAAGTATACATCGGCGATGAGGTTGCCGTTGTCTGTTATGACGGGTCCTACTTTGCCTGTGGTTTCTCTAAGATTGGTCTTGTCCGAGATTCTCCTGATCTTTTCGAGTGTGGAAGCGTAGGCGAAGGGAGTTATCTCGACCGGTATTGGTTGGGGTCCTCCGAGTGTCTTGGCCAGTTTTTTCTCGTCTACAACGATGACCAGTCGCCTCGCTGTGGAATCCACGATCTTCTCTCGTAGCAGTGCTGCTCCTCCACCCTTGACCAGGTCGAGGGTCCGCCATTGCACTTGGTCTGCGCCGTCAAGTGCTAGTTCGGGTTCAGTCTCCTCGTCCAGGCTTGCCGTCCTGAGACCGAGTTTCTTAGCGGCGATCTCCATCTGGTACGATGTCGGGATGAAGCTGATCCTAAGATTCTCTTTCTTGATCCTTTCTGCTGCCAGTTCGAGTGCCCGGAGGATTGTGTTGCCGCTTCCCAGACCGACTGTAGTGTGGTCTTTGAGTTCTCGGACAGCTTGTGCGGCGGCACTCACTCGCGCCTTGTCGGTCCATGACATCTTCTGGTCAGCCTTCGGTCTCTATCTGCTCTAGTCGCTCCATGGCTTTGAGGACCTCCTCCCGGATGGTTTCGAGTCGTTCTTCTGCCTTGTTCTTAGGCTTCTCGCGGACAGGCCGTTCCTTGGCGGGGCTTGTAGATGTTGTTTGTGCGGAGTCTGTCTTTGACGCGGGTGGTGTCTGGACGGGCTTTTCTTCAGACACGATCCTTATCGTGGGACTGATCTGGCTGATCTTCAGGTCGATCTCGAGCATCTTTTCATGGAAGCTCTTGAGGAGGTCCTCTTTAGCAGACTCCAGCTCATACAGGTCCACGGTCCTCTTGTGAGTGTCTATTTCGCCGTCTACTCGCTTTAAGTCAGTCTTGTACCGTTGAAGGAGCTGGTTTTTCTCTGGTTCGTTGATCTGTCCCTTTGCTTCTGCCTCGTAGATCTTTGTTAGTGCGTCTCCGATGATGTCCCGTTCGAGGCTGGCTAATCGGAGCCGATCGCGGGCCTTGGAGACGTCGTTTCCGGTGATTGTCTTCTTGAGACTGTCCGGTAGTGGGAATGTTTCTGTCTTGGCATCTGCCGCAGTTATGTCATTGTCTGCTTGTGCTGGTTTTTTCTTTCCGAATAGGAGTAGTGTGAGTAGTGCGAAAGGAGCCTTTGGGCCCTTTCTCTGCAATAGAAGCATTCCTCTAGCGTTCTTGACGATTTCTCTCGTCCGGGCTTATTAATGGTTTAGCAGTTGGGACGGTCCTGTTACCTTGTCCCGCATCTGCTTGTCCAAGTATGGTTATCTACGAAGCAAGCCTTTGGTGGCCTCCGGGTCAAGTCGTTGTCTCTCGCGACTGAGTGTGAGAGTTGTGGCCGCCCAATGTCTTCGAATGCAGATCACGGTGCTCAGAATCGCGATAACCCGTATTGCATTCATTGTACGGATTTGAAGGGGAAGTTGCTGCCTTTCGAGAAGATCTACGAGGACTTGGTGAGTCAGGCGATGCAGACGCGCTGGATGAACAAGGAGCAGGCGGAGAAATTCGCGCTGGAAGAGATGGGCAAGTGGCCGGCGTGGAAGGACAAGGTCAGCGAGATGCCCAAGCCGGCATAGATTCTGACCCATCCAGAGAACAAAAGGCTGTCTGTTTCATAGAGCAATCTTGTGTCGTAAGACTCAGCTGCTTCAAGGTTTTTTTTGGGGGAAGAGCCTTCCCAGTTGAAACCGATCCGGGCGAGTCTCCATGGTTCAGGGCTTGGAACGGGCGGGCCGGGACTTTTCGACATCGTGATTTGAGCGCATAGGGCCCCGTGAAAATGTCGCGACGTCAAATCAGATGCTGGGATCTGCGATCTGGTCTTATTCTGAACGCTTTTTCCTATTGATGCTCGGTCTTCGGGTCGCGTCTGGATTTTCATTATTGGAGCCCCGGACGAGATTTGAACTCGTGACCCTTGCCTGTTTGACGGGTCTACCAAGGCAATGCTTTAGGCTGCAAGGGCAACTACCAGGCTGAGCCACCGGGGCACTTGTCTCATCGTCTTGGTTTCACGAGTTATATGAGTTGTTGGACAGAGACGCACTGGTTAAGAGGATCTATTTCCAGATCACGCCTGAGGCTGAGGGCAGAGCATGGAACCTGGTTCTGACGGGAAGGGTCCGAAAACGGCATCGGAGACTGTTCTTGGCGACATCGCCGCGACAGCGCGTTTAGACTTGGGGTCGGAGCGCGTGAGGTTGCTTGCTACTACTATCCGTTTGATCGTGGCTCACATAGGAAAGAGAGGTACTGGCGCAATGGCCGCTTCTCCTATTCTCGGGAGGCTCAGCGGAGGTTTAGAGGAACTACTGAAGGGCGGTCTGGAATCACGAAAGAAGAGGACCATGGGAGCTTCGAGCCCCGATGAGCTTCTAGCGGACAAGGACAACTTCTACATTTCCTACGATGACATTGTCCAAGTAGAACTTGAAGACCTGGGGATGATTGTGACGATAATGATTCTGACGAAAGACCGGAAATTTCAATTCGTGACTCTGGCCAAATCTGAATCGGTAATCGGCATGTTTCATCCTCTTGCTAACAGAGTTACTATGAGACATAGCCCTTAGGACCTTTGATTCACAATCAGACGAGACGGTTATCGTATTGCTCCTCCAAAGTCTCATTAATCTGCTCCCCTTCCCTGTCTTTGCTTCACCTTATGGCTATTCTAGGAAGGGCCTAGTTTTTGATGAGGGGATAGGATTATTTCTCGGTAACCGCTCTCTTTATCAGATTCGAGTGGCCTAGTCTTGCGGGGGAGGCCGTTGCGTTCGCGTGGTGGGAGTGAGAAGAGGGCCTTCCTCATACTATTATTGGTCGTCGTGGTAGTCCTTGGTGCTGCAGTCTATACCTACCTCTCCAACAACCAAGGGTCATCTACAAATCCTTCAGGACCAGTGGGTACACACCTCTACACGTGGAGTGCGAATCTGACGATTCAGATTTACACTCCCGATAATAAGGTAATTACAATCCCAATACCCGCTCACATTGGACAACAAGCGGGAATTTGGATGAATCATACTCTCGACGATTACGGTACCCCTGGCGTGACGGCGCCTGTCTTCACCACGGCCTCTCTTGACAATAGCTCAATCTATGATGGTTATGTTTACATCTCACCTACGAAGTATGGACACACCTACACAATCGCTGATTTCTTCAGTATCTGGGGGCAGTACATTTCAAACTCCTGTAT
>WNGM01002569.1_pt1 | contig 14598 bp, 14 predicted proteins | sample 5400571 | NCBI WGS metagenome assembly WNGM01 (sample SAMN13153378, study PRJNA577476) | soil metagenome | isolation source: 100 cm soil or saprolite under Garry oak tree replicate 2 | place: USA:California | collected 2016-06-15
GGCGACCGGGGACGGCCCAGAGCCCACCGGATGCTCACCGACACCAGCCCCCTCCAGGACAAGCTCAGCGACATCTTCGCCCTCAGCCGCTACGCGCCCAGGCGCTGACGTGGGTAATACACCAGACCAGGCCCGTAATTCCCGCTGACCAGCGGAAACAAGCCGAAGATCAACTTATCCAGGAAACTCAGGCTAGCGTCGTCTGCCCGGGCCCGGCTGTGGCACACGCGCGCCCGGATGGACGCGTTCCGATCGGCCCCTGGTGAGCGTTCCACGGTATGGGGCGCTGTGCGTGATGAACAGCGCCCCGTACCGCGGGTGGGTCTTGGTCTCCTATGGTGTTGGGTCTGCGAAGGTGGCCCCGGCGATGTCGCTGTTGCCGAAGGTGACGGGGCAGTCCTGCTGGGGGGCGGGGACTGGCACGGAAGTGCCGGTGCGAAGCGACATCCGCCAGGCGTCTATGGCGGGGCAGTCGGCGGCGTTGCTGACGTCGTTCCAGACTCCTGAGCCGTAGGTCCGGGTCGCTATGGAGTAAACATAGTCGCCGAGGAATTCGCCTACCAGGTTGTTCTGGCTGGAGCCCCTGGCGTCGCCGGGGGTGCTCTCGCCAAGCCGGGTGAAGGCGCCGATGCTACCGTTCGCGGCGACGTCGGCGTGGGTGACGATGCCTACCAGCGGGCGGTCGTTGGCGGCACCGATCGTGCTGGTCTTGTATGGCTCGAGCCAGGCGTTGTAGGTGACGTAGACGTCGGAGCCGTTCGGCGAGATCGCCGGCGCGGAGTAGTAGCCCCGGTTACTGGGCTGGCCCGTGCCGTCGATCTTGCGCAGTGTGGTCCAGGTGCGGCCACCGTTGGTCGAGGTGGACAGCAGGACCGGTTCGTGGTTCAGGCCGAACTTCCCATCGACCCAGGTGAGCACGATCTGGTTGGTCGCGTCGGTTCCGGCGGGGGCGCCGTTGGCGATATCTGCGCTTGGGGCGTTGGACAGGTCGTCACGGGCTCCGGCGATCCCGTCCATCGTGAACCGGCCGAGCACCGGGTCGAACACGCCGGTGTGCTGGGTGGTGAAGAGGCGGCGGGGCTGGCTGTAGGTTTTGCCGGCATCGGTGGACTTGGCCATGTAGATGCCTTGCGTCTTGGTCCTCTGGTCGAATCCCTGCCAGAACACGTACACGTTGCCGGTGCTGTCGGTGCGGATCGTGCAGCCGCTCTGGCCGCTTATGAGAGCGAAGATCCCAGACGGCGAAGAGGTGTTCTTCACCAGAATCTGCTTGGCCCAGCTGCTCCCGCCGTCGGTTGAGCGGGCCACCACCATGGTGTTGGTGTTCGAGCCGACGCTCGGGCCGCCCTTGTAGTTCTCGAAGCACAGGTAGACGTTGCCGAAATGTCGGCTGGAGGAGGCGTTGTCTGCCCAGATCTGCTCCTTGTCTGTGAACGCGGCGGCGCTGAACGATGCCGGGATCACCACCGGCGGCATCCAGGCACTTTTATCGCCCTTGGCCGCGGCCTTGACGTCGTCGGTGCGGGAGACGCCGATGCCCTCAACGCCCTTAAAGGAAGTCTCTGACGGCCGGGACGCAAGGTTGGAGGTCAGGTTGGCGTAGTACAGGCGATCACCGTTTGCCCACGAGAATCCGCCCGGGCCCGGAGCGGGCCCGAACGCTACTGCGGGGTCTCCGTCGGAAACCAGCCCATTCTCGTAGTACCAGGGAAGCGTCCCGATCGGGCCGAATTCAGGAGTGCATGGCGGATCGGTGTTCCCGACCGTCCCCTGGCAGTTCCGGGCGGTCAAGCCGGTGTAGGCAGGCTGCGTCCAGCTCGCACCCGAGTTGAACGAAAAATACACGCCCGACACGCCGATACCGGGCGTGAAAGGACACGTCGTGTCGGCGCCCGCGTTGCAGGCTTCCTCGTCGATCTCATCGTTCGCCCCCGCCACCAGGATGTTCGGGTGATGCTGATCGACGGCCAGTGCAGGCTCATTCTGCTTGTTCTCGGAGAACGGGGTCAGCGGGCTTCCGACAGACACGAGCGGGTCGTGGGTCCGGCTGGCAGACGCAGGCAGCGCCACCACCCCCACGACGGCAACGATTGACGCCGCCAGCGACGTGCTGCTCAGCAGTTTTCTCATTGATCCTCCCTGACCAGTTGACGCCACCTGTCCAGGATGGCCATTATGCGCCCGCGGAAGGAAAGAAGACCACCCGTAAGCTTGCCTGGGCGCGGTGATCGCGCCGCGGATGCACCTCGGGGTTCTGGAGCCGCATGGCCACAGGATGCGATGGCCGTGGCGGGGGCGGATGCCCGCGACCGCCAGGTGCGCTGCTGGTTTCACCGCCCGGCCGCCGGGTCCGCCCTGGTGAGGTGTCGCTACCGTGACAGTATGAAGGCGTGGGATGTTCACCGCGTCGAGCGCCCTTCGAAAAGTGAAACGCGATCGTGGTGGATCGACGCGACCGGGTCGGTTTATGACCAGCCGATAGCGGATGCGACCCGGTTCCGGGCTGTTTCACTCTGCTAGTCTTGCCGATGCGCACGCCCATTCGGCCGTGTGCATCGGCCGGCGTGCCTCGTGCCGCCGGGATGCGAGCGCGGCGCACGCGAACCTGATCGCCTGGGCGAAAGAAGCCGAGGCCACCACACCCGGAAACCCCGATTCCTACACCGGTACCCCCGGGCAGTGTCCATTCACGGGGGTTGGACCGGGACCGAGTTCTCAGGCGGCAGCTGGCACGGCGGGCTTGGTGGCTGGCAGCCAGGGCTTGCCGGCCAGGGCGTTGCCGATGGCATCCAGCGCGGTCAGGCCGTGGTTTGCCGCGGAGTCGAGGTAGCTGCGGGTGCGGCACCAGCGGCCCAGGGTGGATTGCGTGTGCCAGTACCCGGAGACGGCCTGGTGGCGCCTGGGGCCTTAACCGCGCGCTCGGCGGTTATCTGAAGTCCGATTGGAAGAAGCCCAGGCGGGGCGGCGGTTCTGCGTCGTGGACATGTCGCCGACGAAGGCCCCGTGCGAGGAGCAACCAAAGAGCAGCATCGACAAGCAGATCAGCGCAGGTCAGGTGGGCGACACCGCTTCAGGTGCGTCGTGGACACCACTTCAGATAACGTGTCAACGACGCAGCTCGAAGGCGCCTCTAGCTACATCGAGGACACCCCAACGGCGACTTCAGATAACGGCGGAGTTGGTCGTCCACTCCACCTCGAACGCGGTGGCGAACAGCCACACCTGGTCCGCGTGCTCGCGCAGCCAGCAGCCGAGCGCGTAGCCGGGGTGGTTCCCGTCGCCGTCCCAGTCCCGCAGCCGGTTGCAGGTGATGCCGAAGGCGACGGCGGTGTCGTAGCGCAGCCGCTGGCCGCGGGTAGCTGTAGTTGACCGGTGATCTCTTCGGTTAATGCCACGTTAATGGCACGTGATCTTGGGCGCCAGCACGCCGTGCGCCGCTGCTACCTCTAATCAGGCCCGGCCTCTTCCAAGATCCATCCCCGGGCCGTTCGGCCTGGTGGAGCTGAGGATTACCGTGCGAGGAAGAGGCGGCCGGCAGCCGCCCCTTGCTCGTGCGCCCTAATCTCGGTGAGCGTGCACGGCTCCTCTTACGGGATCAATGTCACCGAGAGGTTGTTCGTTGTGTCGGTAAGTGAGGCCGAGGTGAACTGGACGGTCATCGGCGGGCTGCACGACGGGCTGAATGTGGCCGTCACCGAGATCGTGTAATCCGCCTTGCCGTTCTGCACCGGCACCGTGCTCGACGTCGAGAATGAGGTCTTGTTGCTGGCGCTCGGGTTGTGGCCGCCTCCGTTGATGCACTCGGCAGTGCCGGAGAGCACCGCTACGATTTGTGCCTCATCCCCGAGGCCGGCTTCCTTCGCGTGGACCGTCAGCGTGCTCCCCGAGACCGTGACGGTTGGAGTGCCCACAAAATGCGGGCTGCCCGCCACTGCCGGCAGCGCGAAAGCCAGCGTGGCGACCAACGCGCTCAGGAATGCTCCGGTAAGGATCAGAAGTCGACGCATAACACCCCTTGAACGGGTCCCCCGGCGGGGAACCCTGGTCTCCCACATGTCACATCACCGGCGGGTCCATAACCTGGTGCGCCTGCTACGGTTGGCGCGCAAATGCCGCCGGCCGGGGCAGCCTTCGAATCACCGCCTCAGGTAGGCATGACAAACCAAATGGAAGCGTCGATGTGACGTGAATGATCCGCGCCGACCAGAGGTTGTGAGTCCGGATAAAACCCGCTTGCCCGGCGCGCAGTACAGCTCCCTCCCGGCCAGACTCGCGTAAAACGCTACTCCTGCCGCGAGGTTCGTGTCGAGACCAATCTTCCACACATTCCATATTCTTTCTCAGGTGCACCAGAGGTTATCGGTGGCTGTGGGGCTGCCGATACCCCCTGTGCCGCCGGGTCACCGCCCTTTAGTCTCCGACCCGATTCCGACGTCCGGAATGAGTCCTGCAGGCCAGCTGGTGCGCACCCGGTGAGATTAGCTTCCGTAGATCAGGTCGTAAGCGGCCAGGCGAACAACACCAGCCAGCGCTCCCACGCAGATCGCGCACTACGATCTAGCGGTCGCGACCGGCGACCCAACCAACGGCTCCGGGCACGCCCATCATTGATAGCCCGGCATTAACCAATCTCATATCGAAATAGTTCTCAGTAGTAAATATATCGCTCCGGGCGCCGAGCGGGCGCCGAGCCGTCGCAGGCGCGGTCATCCAGGGTGACCGAGGCGTTCCTCAGCGAGACCTGGCTGTCGGCCGCCGGAACCGCGTCACATCCGCAGCCCCGCCAGAACGGTTGTTATGGCACTCGGCATCGGGCGGCCGGCGACTCGCGGACGAGGCCGGTGAGCTATGGCCTGAGATTGACATTTCCTGGAGAAGGTCGTGGCAGGCCGGTCGCTTGGTGAAGCGGAACGGGCGCACCTTCGATTCCTCTTTCGCTCGCAGGACCGTTGCCGAGATCCCCGTCAGCAGCGGCTGGGCCACGGAGTTCCTCACGCTGTCCGCCCGTTTCGATGAGGCCGCGCAGGTGCAGGGCACACGCTGTGCGCGCCGGACATGGCCCGCGTTCCCGCCGGCCCGGCATGAACGCCGCCGGTATGCGTGCCCCTCGGCCCGGGAGCGCCGCGGTGGTTGCCTCACGCCTTCATCTGCGCGACGCCCATCGTGTTCCCCGCCGGGTCGACGATCCATGCCGCCCAGGCAAACCCGATATCGGCGATGCCGTCCCGAGTCGCCAGCCCCGGCAGGTCGTACTCCTCGACCTTGACACCGCGTGACCGCAGCCAGGCCACCTCCGCCCGCACGTCCTTCACCAGCCAGGTCGCCTGGGTCTGCGTGTCCGCGGTCCCCGTGGTGCTCCTGGTCACCGCCAGCTGGGTCCCGCCGCCACAGCCGAACACGAGGATCCGGCCGCTCTCGCTCAGGATCTCCAAGCCCAGCAGGTCGTGGTAGAAGTCCCTGACGGCGCCAAGGCCGGTCGCCAGCAGCACCGGCTGGATCGGATGCTCTCCAAGCACGCGGCCGCGCGATGCGCACCTCGAGCCGCGGGGCCGAGACCTCGGCGACGCAGCCGCGCTCGCCGTTCGCGTCGGCACGCTCGGGCGCCCGATCGCGTACGCGGCTTGCCGGGCCGGCACGATCCGCGTGGCGGTCGCATGCGCGAGCCCGCCGCGGCCGGCCCGGCAAGCCGCAGACCACAAGACCGGGTCCCGGCAAGACTGTCATCACCCGCGCGCCCGCCGCGATCTTCACTGTGCTGCGGCCCGGACGCGGGAGGCGGTCCCCACGGGCAAGTCGCAGCGGACGAGCACCCGGTCCGCCGGCAGTCAGCCGCCGAGATGCAGGACGGCCGGCCCGCCGCCCGGCCACGGGAACCGGTAACTGCCGTGCCCGCTCACGCTCCGCGACCGCCGGCCCAGCCAGATCACGCGACGAGGGCCCGGAATGGACGCCGACTTCGTCACGCCGGGCAGTCTGGCGAGCAGCGGCACCGTGGTTGTTGAAGCCCGTCCGGTTGACCAAGGCGCGGCCGGCGGGAGCCCGCGCCGCCCCGGCCACCGCTGGCGGGAGCGGATCGGGCAAGGAGGGAGAAGGCGGTGGCTGATGTGCCGCGGTGGCGGCTGAGAGGGGACTGGTTCGATGTGTGCAAGCGCACCATCCCCTGCCCCTGCTATTTCGCCCGGGCCCCGGCCTTCGGGGACTGCGGGGGAACCCTGGTCTGGCACATCCGGGAGGGCCGGTACGGCGACGTGGTCCTCGACGGGCTGAACGCGCCCGGCCTGGGGGCCGTTCACCGGGAACATCTGGTCGGGGCAGGGTGAAGACGGCCCTGGGGGGTCTTCTCCGGCCAGCGGGCCGACGAAGCCCGGCGGGGAGCCCTGCAGGCGATCTTCACCGGCCAGGCCGGCGGGTGGCCAGCCCAGTTCGCCGAACTGGCCGGGGACATGCGGGGGCGTCGAGTCCGCCCCCCCATCGAGTTCGAGGTCGCCGGCGACCTTGGCTGGTGGACCGCACGGATCCCGGGCAGAGTACAGGCGCGCGGCGAGGCGCTGGCCGGGCCGACGGCTTCGGGTTCCGCTGGCAGCGGTCGGGCCGGTCCAGCAAGCACTTCGCCTTCGACTGGGCCGGGCCGCAAACCCCATGACCGGCAACACCCCGGCCGCCGCCGGGGCCGGCAGCCAGCCGCGGCGCTGGGAGCGGGGCCTGCTGGCCGCCCTGGCCGGGCTGCCGGCCGGCCTGGCTCGCCACCGGGCGATGGCCGGTGCCCGGCATGCGCGCCGGGTCCTCACCGGCCACGCCACCGGCGGCATGCGGGGCGGCGCGCCGGTGGCGCTCGGGCTGTTCCTGCTCACCTGGGTGGTGATGATGGCCGCCATGATGCTGCCGGCGGCGCCGCCTGTCGTGCTGGCCGTCGGCCGCTGGGCCCGCCGCTCGGGCCGGTCCCGGCTGGCGGCCGTCGGGTTCATCGCCGGGTACCTGGCCGACTGGGCCGTGGCCGGCCTCGGCGCCCATGCCGTCGTGGCCGGCCTCGAGCACCGCTACCCGTCGCCGGGTCCCGCCGCGGTACGGGCCGGCGCTGTCATGCCCGCCGCGGCCGGCCTCTGGCAGCTCACCCCGCTCAAGCACGCCTGCCTGCGCCAGTGCCAATCACCCCTGGCCTTCCTCGCCGCCAGCGCCGCCCGGCTCACCCGCGGCCGGCTCGGGACCGTTCAGGCCGGGATCCGGCACGGTGGCTCCTGCCGGGCACCTTCGCAGCCTCGGGCGGCGGAAATAGGCGGTCATTAACCGCATGGGCCACAAGGCTTCAGCGGCAGAACAGCGGCAACCGCTGTGACCAGCCCCTGCCAGTCCTGGTCTTGTCGTCCGCTGGCGGCATCTGAAAACGCTCGACGCTTTTGGCTTCGTGTCGGAAAACGGGGAAACCGGCCCCTTAAAGGTAAATATTACGCGGGATGTTAGCGGTGAAAATTCTGTGGCCGGTGAGAGGCCGTATAGTGCTGGGAAAAGGCGGAAGCACCGCCTCGCGATGACGTGCGGCCGATTTGACATCCCCTCGCCCCAGACGATAGGAAAGAACAAAGGAAAGAAAGCACAGAATGGTGCTATTCCCAAGCCTCAAAGGAGGCGTACGTCATGACGACGGCAACGAGGATGCACCTCGGCCAGATCGTCCAGTTCCGTGACCACCAGGGACTTATCAAGCCAGCGATGGTGACCGCCACCTGGGATTCCATCGACCCCGGCAAGGCCGAGGCTGAGGTACCGCCGCTGCGGGCCGAGGACGAGCTTCACCTGACGGTGTTCAGCCCCTCGGGTGCGACCTACCCGCGGCACAGCATCAAGTACGGGTCCGGACCCGGCCAGTGGTCGCTCTTCTGAGTGCGCCCGCGGGTCCCTTCCCGGGGAGCCTTGCCGTGACGGCAAGGCTCCCCTCCCTTTACTGCGGATGGCTGATCCCAGCCGCCACGCCGTGATCAGGCAATGCCGGGCTGCCCAGCGCGATGACGCCATGGAAACTGCTGTCCGGCAACCCGAGCGCAGTCCCGGGGCCGTAACGGGCAAAACGGTCGCCAGAAGGCGGGAAGCCCCTGAGTGCCAGAGGGTTCGCCCGGCCTGGATTCCATGCGGTCATCTGACCCAGCCCAGACCCAGCCCCGTCGGGCGGATCATTCACCGTAGCCATCCGGCAGCCCCGAAACGACATCGCAGCGACGTTGCGGATCTTGTTCTCGTGGTCCAGGTATGCCAGCGAGCCGGGTCCAGGTTCTCCACGGGCCCCGCGCTGGCGTTTGTCCCTATACTGGCCGGGATGGTCCTGGCACCGGTCAACGGTGCCCCGGACATGCGGTTATTCAGCCAAGCGTCACGACCGTATCGGCCCGGTTGGAACCAGCGCGATAGTGCCACCGATCACCTCCGCCAAGCCGGCCGAAGACTCCGAGGCGGGCCACGCCAGGGACCCCGGTGACCACCGCGGCCAAGCCCATAACTGGATATATGCGTTGCGGCCTGCGAGGCAGCCGGCACGACTCTCAAGCGCCCCGAGTCGGCGGTACGCGCGACGGCGGGTATCGCGTCCGCTCACGCTCGGTGACCGTGTACTTAATGCGGGCGCGGGGCAGTCGGCTGACTCTGCCTTGTTCAACGTCTTTGGCGGCGGCCTGGTACTGCTCCAATACGCTGGCCGGGATCCGGCCGCGAGCGCTGACCGCGATGCCGTGGTCTTTGGCCCGCGCCCGGAAGCGCGTAGCCTGAACGGTGACGGCGACTGGACTTCCGGTGTGCCGCCTGGGAGGCCGAAGGTGGCTGCGCTTGCGGCACTACCAGGCGGTTGGGTTCGCCGGGCGGTGAGGTGAGGTGATGGCTGTCGCTGACGGGGCGCTGGCGGACACGCTGGCCCGGCCGATCCGCGACCTGCGGGTCTCGGTCACCGACCGGTGCCAGTTCCGCTGCACCTACTGCATGCCCCGGGAGGTGTTCGGCCGGGACTTCGCGTTCTTGCCCAGGGATCAGCTGCTGACCTTCGAGGAACTGACCCGGGTCGCGCGTATCTTCGCTGGCCTGGGGGTCCGAAAGCTGCGGCTGACGGGCGGCGAGCCGCTGCTGCGCCGTGACCTGGAGAAGCTGGTCGCGATGCTGGCAGGGATCGGCGGCATCACGGACATCGCCCTGACCACGAACGGGGCGCTGCTGGCGAGCAAAGCCCCGGCGCTGGCCGCGGCCGGCCTGCGGCGGGTAACCGTCAGCCTGGACTCGCTCGACGACGCGGTCTTCATGGCGCTCAACGACGCCGGGTTCCCGGTCGCGCGGGTGCTGGACGCGATCACAGCGGCGGCCGCCGCGGGTCTGGCGCCGGTGAAGGTGAACATGGTGGTCAGGCGCGGGGTGAACGAGCAGTCGATCCTGCCGATGGCCGGGCATTTCCGCGGCACCGGGCACGTGCTGCGGTTCATCGAGTACATGGACGTCGGCACCACCAACGGCTGGCGGCTGGACGACGTCGTCCCGGCCGCGGAGATCATCTCGCTGATCAGCGGCCAGTGGCCCGTCGAACCGGTGGAGCCGGCCTACCCCGGGGAGGTCGCCCGCCGCTACCGGTACCGTGACGGCGCCGGTGAGATCGGGCTGATCGCCTCGGTCACCCAGCCATTCTGCCGCAGCTGCACCCGCGCCCGGCTGTCAGCCGACGGCAAGCTCTACACGTGCCTGTTCGCCGCCGCCGGGCACGACCTGCGCGGCCCGTTGCGCGGCGGCACCAGCGACCTGGCGCTGCGTGAGCTGATCAGCGCCATCTGGACCCGGCGGGCCGACCGTTATTCCGAGCGGCGCGCCACCCAGACCAGGCCTGCGCAGCAGCACGAACCGAAAGTCGAGATGTCCCGCATCGGCGGCTAGCACCACCCCTCACCCGGCAGACCAGGCAGGTCACGGACGGAGGCGGAACTGACCGTGACGTACGTGATCGCCGAGCCGCGCATCGACGTCAAGGACAAGTCCTGCGTCGAGGAGTGCCCGGTCGACTGCATCTGCGAAGGCGAGCGGATGCTCGACACATCTACCCCGGCGAATGCTCGACTGCGGTGCCTGCGAGCCCGTCTGCCCGGTCGAGGCGATCTGCTAGCAGGACGACGTCCCCGGACAGCGGGCGCGGTTCACCGCCGGGAACGCCACGTTCTTCGACCAGCTCGGCTCCCCCGGGCGGCGCCGCCAAACCGGACCGCTACCTTATGACACCGAATACGTCGCCGGCTACATCGTCACCGGGCGGTGACCGCGCCGCAGACGGCGCATAAAGGAGATGGCCGGCATGCGCTACCGGCTCGAGGTCCGGCTCACACCCGCCGACGTCGGCCAGCGGGTCGTGATCCGCTGGCGGCCCGGCCCAGCCGGCAGCACGCAGAGGACCGACGTGGTGGGCATTCTCGAACAGGTCGACACCGGATCATTCGCGGTCCGCACCCGCGACGGCACGCTAGTGGTGATCCCCGCCGCTCACGCACTCGCCGGAAAGGTCATACCGCCAGCACCGCCGCGCCGGCAGCGCCAGGATCGGCCATCATCCTGACCCGGCGACGGCGCCTACGGCGAGAGCCCGCGACGGGGATCCCCGGCCGCTGAGCGCCCCGGGCGCGGCGCTCCCCTGGACGACAGGCTGGCACGCGCCTCCATGTCACCGGGTCCAATCCCAGCCGCCGCAACCCAGCCTCCCCTGCCCTCCCCGTGCCGGCCAGGCCGCCACGGCCCGCCACAGACAGCGGCGCCAGCCCGCAGCCCGAGGCCCAGCCAGACACATGAGGCAGACACGTAACGGGGTAATCAGGGTGCGGCGAGCCATCCGCTTGGCAGGGTCACTACGCGCGCCGAGCCGGGGATCCGGCAGCTGGCCTGCCTGCGGTCCGTTCGCGCTCAGTGACCGTGATTGCGAAGCTTGACTAGCTGCCCCGGCCGCGGGTAGCAGGGGCCGCCTGACCGGCCCGGCTGGGGAGGCAACACCAGTGGATGCGACGCCGACGGGGCCAGCGCGAGGTCCTGACCCAGCTTCCGCCGGTACTGCGGCAGCCACGGTCCGGGTAAAGCCCGGCCCGGATGAGGACGCAGTCGCCGCCCTGTACCAGATGCACTACCGGCCGCTGGTTCGCCTGGCGGCGCCGCTGGCCGGCGACACCGCCCTGGCCGAGGATGTGGTCCAGGACTGCCTTGTCGCCATGCTTGGCGGCTGGCGGCGGCTCCGGGCCGCCGATCAGGCCCTGCCTTATCTGCGCCAGTCGGTGATCAACCGTTCCCGGTCGGTGCTCCGGCACCGGGCCGTCGCCGGCCGGTACCTGTCCCCGGCGTGGATGCCTGACATCCCCAGCGCCGAGGACAGCGCGCTGGAATCGTGGCAGCGTTCGGTGGTGGTCTCGGCGCCGGGCGCGCTGCCGGCCCGGCAGCGCGAGGCGCTGGTGCTCAGGTACTACGCCGGGCGGCCGGGTCCGCGGGCCGCGGCCGTCATGGGCATCAGCGTGGGGGCGGTGAACAGACACATCTGGCGGGCCCTGACGTCGCTGCGAGCGGCCTTGGAAGCCGAGCCGACACGCCCCCGAGGCGGCCGGCCTGCCGGCCGCCCCGGGCACGGCCTTTGCATAGTCGATTGATGGTGTCCTGAGCAGCGCGGATCTGCCCGACACGCCGTGATCGCGTGGTTGCGTGGGCAGGCACGGCCCGGCAGTGATCATGAGGTTTGCCCAACTTCGTGATCTTCGCCGGGAGCCGTGCCTGCCATGCCATCTTCGCCTATCGTGCTGGCCGCTGGCCAGCTTGCCCTGCTCGGCCGCCGCGGTCCCGCGCTTGCGGGCACTCGCCGGAGGACCTGCTGGAAGCGCCCAGGCACGTGCCCGACCTGCGCGACCGGCGCGGGATCCGATTCGGCGCCACGGGACGTTCCGCAGCGCGATGTAGCAGAACCAGTCCATCGGTCCCAGTAAGCGCCTCCTGCTCGTCGCCGAGCGCAACGATGGCTCGATATGTGTCGCACCGTGCCGATCAGCGTAGCTGTCAGTGCCGCACCAGAAGGAACGTTATGGCGCAGTGCCGTAGTCGTCTCCGCGAGCTGGAAATCCGTCCTTACTCGACCGCTCATGCCGATGTCCGGATGCCTAAAGTGATCTCGGGACACGCCGCTGCTGGCTTGCGAATCTGCAAGGATAGGCGCGTGTCGTACGACCTCCACGTGTACGCGGCGGCCGCGCTCAGCGCTGCAGAGTTGCGCGATTTGGTCGCTCGCATACCGCGACTGGAGGTTGCGGATTTCGACGCGGCGCGACGCTGGTACTCCGTAGTGCGCGGCGCGAGGCGTCGGTGTTGCTTCACGGTGGACGGACCATTCGACCTCGAAGCCGAAGACGTACCGGAAGATGTGACGGCGACTCTGCTTGGCGTCACTCACGTGTTCCATGTGACCGTGGAAGGCTCGGCGGATGCGGACGTTCCGTATGCGGTTCGCTTCGCGAGAAGCTTGGCGCAGGCGCTCCGTGGTGTGGTCGCCGATCAGCAGTCAGACCAGATCTGGGCTCGCGGCGTTGAGCGGACGTCAGCGACGCCGGCACGCAATGAGCGGGTGAAGGTCATCAATCTGGACTGGTACACCCGCAGAATGTTCGTCGGCGCTGACTTCGGCGCGCGGTACCCGGCAATCTGTCGACGGCTACTCCCGGAAGCACTCCCACGCCGCTTCGGGGAGTATGAGCCGCTCCAAGGCAAGCTCGCAGAAGCAGGAGACGACGGGTTCGCGAACGCGTGGCGCGACGCCACCTCGACCTTGTTCTTCACCGCGTCGCCACCGTGCATCTCGGGCTCGATGTGGGCAGGGCCAGCTGAGCAACACCCACGTCCGATCTGGCACATGAGCGTCAATCTGCATTACCAGCCGCTGGCAGCCGACCCGCGTTGGCGCGAGGCCGTTCGGCGGTTCTTCTTGGCGATTGCCGAAGACCTTCACGCCTTCTTCGCGTCGGCCGAGGTCACCCGTGGCAACATTTGGAACGGCCGGTCCCTGTGGTCGGATGGCGAGACCGAATGGCCCATCATGCCCGCGCGAGTTCAAGGCTGGATGGGACTTCCGCCATACCCATTGTGGTGGGCATGGTACGGAGAGCCGTACCGCGGCTTGATCCTCGGTCGCCTGTCCGGGGGCGAAGTCACGGAGACCGCCGGCGGGATGCTCCACCAACTAGCTGCTGAGCCCCTGGACCGCGACGCACTCACGGGCCGCACAACCCGCCGTGCGGGTCTACGCCGCGTCAGGTCGTGGACACGGTCCGACCTGCTGGCACACGTTCGCGCGAACGATGGCCGCGTCCGACCCACACCGATCGACCCTGCCGATTGCATCCCGGCCGACCTGCAATGAGCCACCCCGCGCAGCCCAGCGCGAACCTCAACCCGAAACGGCCGGATCTGCCGCTCCGAGGACATCCGGTCCCAGGAGTGCGGCTCGGCGGCCTGGCTCCGGATCGGACGCGGCCGCCGGACTCCGGACAGTGCCGCCCTGCTTAACTGATGGGCGGGAAGACATGCGGGCCAGGAGCTGGACGATGACAGATGCGGCTGACGCCGGCAAGAGATGGGACACAGACAGCCGGCTCGAAGGCGTGGCCGACTCCAGCGTCTTCGCTGCTGCCCTCGAGGAGCTTGCGGTGCTGGCCCGCCGCCCAGGCTGGGTCACCGAAGAACCCGAGGTCCACCTGGTACCCCACCTGCGTGATGCGAATGTGGCAGGGCTACGGCTCCTCGATAGCTGCGTCCGGGACGACGGCGTGCTGGACGTCGCGGCAGAGTACAGCCCCGGCGACAGCCGCCGCGACATCCGGCGGCGGGCATGGGCGCTCATCGGGGCCATAGCCGAGCCCGCGGCCAGCGTGCGCGAGCACCGCGACGGCGGCGCCGTCGTCTTCGACGTCGTCACCGGCGTTCCCGAAGGTTCCGGCAAGTTCGCCAGCCACGGTCACACGCTCCGGCTCACACTCCGCTCGGCGGCGACTCCGTAGGCGCGCACCTGCGGCCAGCATCCTCATCTGCCGCATACGGCGTGCGGCGTATTCGTGGGTCCGAACATGCAGGTGCTGTATGAGCTACCGCCACGTCAGGTGGTCGGTCCCGAACCAGCTGGATCTTTGGACAGGATGCAGAACTCGTTGCCGTCAGGGTCGGCCAGGGTGATCCAGCCACTGCCATCAGGCCGGCGATGGTCCGCCAGATACGACGCGCCCAGCGCGAGAACTCGCTCGACCTCCTGCTCGCGGGTGCAGTCCGCGGGCTGCAGGTCCAAGTGGACCCGGTTCTTCCCCTGCTTGCCGTCGCGAACGGTAATGAACAGCAGCATCTGACTGCCGTCGCGCGAGGTGATCAGGCATTCCTCGTGGCCGGGCTCGTTCGGGTCGCCGGGATCCTCAACGAAGTCCAGCACCTGCGACCAGAACAAGGTAGCTATTCATCCCTGAAGGAGCGGGGTCGTGTCAAGGGTGGCGCGAGCTGGGGTTTTGCGGGTTGAGCGGCTCTGCTGGGCATGCGTGACTGGCGTCTCCTGTTCCCTGATAGCTGCCATGTCTGTGGCGAGCGGCC
>WNGM01002570.1_pt1 | contig 14593 bp, 10 predicted proteins | sample 5400571 | NCBI WGS metagenome assembly WNGM01 (sample SAMN13153378, study PRJNA577476) | soil metagenome | isolation source: 100 cm soil or saprolite under Garry oak tree replicate 2 | place: USA:California | collected 2016-06-15
TAGGCGACCCGGTCCACCGCCAGCGCATCGCCAGCCGGCACGCGGGCACGGTCGGCTTCCTCCAGGACCGCCGACCCCAGGCGGCGCAGCTCTTCGTGGAGGAGCCCGATGGCGTTCTCCGGATTGTCCGAGCGCAGCGAGTTCGAGCACACCAGCTCGGCGAGCGCGTCCGACTTGTGCGCGGGGGAACGCCGTACCGGCTTCTGCTCGACCAGGACGACGCGCACGCCGGCCCCGGCCAGCAGGAGCGACGCCTCCGATCCAGCCAGCCCGCCTCCGATGACGATCACCTTGTGCACGGCCATCTGCCTACACGCGAGCACGGGCAGCCGCAACGGCTCCTCGCGCGCGGCTACCGCCTGCCGAGAAGGCGCCCGCCTCTTGCCGCTCCCGCGCGGGTGCCCAGCTTCAGGCGTGTTCCGCAGCCGGGCCGGTCGCTCGCCGCGGGGATTCGTCCCCCGCAGGTTTCAGGGAACGGCCGACTGCGGAGGCGCCTGCTCCCCGGGCTCCGGGGCCTCGCGCCGGTACCCGCACGCCTTGTCGGGGCAGGCGATGTAGGGCCCCTCGCGCTTCGAGTACTTCGAGAGGAGGTACGGCTTGCCGCATTGCGGGCACGGCCCCGGGATGGGCCGGTCCCACGCCGCGAACTTGCAGTTCGGGTAGTTCACGCAGCCGTAGAACGACTTGCCGAACCGGGTGCGCCTCTCGGCCAGCCCGCCGCCATCATCGGGGCAGACCACGTCCTTGAGGGTGATGGGGCGCGTCGTCTTGCAGTTCGGGTAGTCGCTGCAGGCGAGGAAGCGGCCGAACCGCCCGCGCTTGTTGACCATCGGCTTGCCGCAGGTGGGGCACGTCTCGTCGGTGGGCAGGTCCTCGACGACCTCGATCTTGCCGTCCTTCTCGATGAAGTCCTTGGTGTTCTTGCAGTCCGGATAGCCGGAGCAGGCCAGGAACCGCCCCATGCGGCCCCACTTGATGATCATGGGCGAGCCGCACTTCTCGCATGTGAGATCTGTGGGCTGCTCCTCGCGCTTCACGTCGCGCATGTTCTTCTCGGCGACCTTGAGGCTCTTCTTGAAGGGCTCGTAGAACTCGTCGAGCACCTTCACCCACTGCATCTTGCCTTCCTCGACCTCGTCGAGCTCGTCCTCCATCCGGGCGGTGAACTCGACGTCGAGGATGCGCGGGAACGCGTCGACCAGGAGCTCGTTGACGATCTTGCCCAGGTCGGTGGGGAAGAAGCGGTTCTCCTTCTTCTCCACGTACTCCTTGTCCTGGATGGTGGAGAGGATGGCCGCGTAGGTCGACGGGCGCCCGATGCCCTTCTCTTCCAGCTCCTTCACCAGCGACGCCTCGGTGAAGCGCGGCGGCGGCTGGGTGAAGTGCTGCTCGGAAAGGAGCTGCAACAGCTCCAGGCGCTGGCCTTCCTCGAGCGGCGGAAGCTGGCGCGCGACGTCGCCCTTCTCCTCGTCGTCGCCCTCCATCTTCTCCGCGCCGGCCTCGGGCTCGTCGGGGACGACCGCCCCGTAGACGGCGAGGTAGCCGGGGAACTTCAGCGTCTGCCCGGTGGCGCGGAAGATGAAGGAGCGCGCCACCTTGTCGGCAGTGCGCAGCGCCGCCTTCCCGCCCGCCTCGATGTCCGCGGTGGTCTGGTCGAACACGGCCGGCACCATCTGGCAGGCGATGAACCGGTTCCAGATCAGCTCGTAGAGCCGGAACATGTCGCGCTCGAGGTGCTTCTGCACCTGGGCCGGCTCGAGGTCCGCGGTGGTCGGCCGGATGGCCTCGTGCGCGTCCTGCGCGCTCTTCTTCGTCTTGAACTGCACCGGCTCGGCGGGCAGGTACTCCTTGCCGAACTTCCCCGCCACGTACTCGCGCGCGGCCGTGACGGCGTCCGGGGAGAGCCGCACGGAGTCGGTGCGCATGTACGTGATCAGCGCGACCTGGCCCTCGTCGCCCAGCTCCACGCCTTCGTAGAGCCGCTGGGCCAGGGTCATCGTCTTCTTGGCCGAGAAGCCCAGCCGGTTGGCGGCCTCCTGCTGGAGCTTGCTGGTGATGAACGGCGCGGGCGCGTTGCGGCGGCGCTCCTTCTTCTGCACCGACTGCACGGTGAAGGGCAGCTTCTGCAGCTGATCGACCAGCGGCTGGGTCACCTCCCCCGAGCCCAGCTCGATCTTCTCGCCGTCCAGCTTGATCAGCTTGGCGCGGAACTGCGGCGGCAGCGCGGCCTTCAGGTCCGCCTCGATCGACCAGTACTCGACCGGCACGAAGGCGGCGATCTCGTTCTCGCGCTCGACCACCAGGCGCACGGCGACGCTCTGCACGCGCCCGGCGGAAAGGCCGCGGCGCACCTTCGTCCAGAGGATGGGCGAGATCTGGTACCCGACCAGCCGGTCCAGCACGCGCCGCGCCTGCTGCGCGTCGTACACGTCCCTGTTCAGCTCCAAGGGCTTCAAGATCGCCTCCTGGATGGCCTTCTTGGTGATCTCGTTGAAGAGCACGCGCTGCGTGGGCACGCGGGCCCGGGCGATCTGCTGCTTGACGTGCCAGGCGATCGCCTCGCCTTCGCGGTCGGGGTCGGTCGCGAGCAGCACGCGGTCGGCGTTCTTGGCGGCCGCCTTCAGCTCGGTGACCACCTTCTGCTTGCCCTTGATCACCTCGTAGACGGGCTCGAAGCCGTTCTCGATGTCGACGCCCATCTTCGACTTCGGCAGGTCCATGATGTGGCCAACCGAGGCCTTCACCGTGTACCCGGAACCCAGGTACTTCTTGATGGTCTTCGCCTTCGCCGGCGACTCGACCACCACCAGGGTGTTGCGGAAGGTCTTCGGCGCCGCGTCGGACGCGGAGCTCTTCGCCTTCCGGCCGTTCGCCTTGGTTAGGGCCTTCTTCGCTGCTGTCTTGGCGCTTGCCATGGTCTCCTGGGGCGGCTCTAGATGCCGGCACTCCCGTTTCGGTTCACGACCAACCCCGGCTGCGGAGGAAATACTTCCCGGGTTTCTGGTGGATGAGCCCTTTCAGCTCGAGCTCCGTCAGCCAGCGGAGCGCCTCGTGGGCGCGAAGCTGCGCCCGGGTGGCGAGAACGTCCACGTGCACCGGCCGACTTCCGTCGAGAAGCTCCCAGACGCGCAGGGCCGGCCCGTCGAGCGCCTGCTCGGCGGGCAGTGCAACGGACGCAGGGTCCGGTGGCCTGGACGGAGGGATGGCGTCCCGGGGGGCGGCGAGCTGGCCGGGGACGGACCATCCGAGCAACTCGAGGATCTCCCGCGCGCAGGTGACCGGCGCGGCCGGGCCGGCGGCAAGCAGGTGATGGGGACCGGCGGCGAGCGGGTCGCCCCGCTCTCCGGGAACGGCGAAGATCGCCCTGCCCTGCGTCGCCGCGTGCCGCGCGGTGATGAGCGCGCCGGACGCAGCCGTCGCTCGGACCACGACGGTCGCGTGCGACAGCCCCGCGATGGTCCGGTTGCGCCGCGGAAAGTTCGGCCGCGAAGCGGGAGTCCCCGGCGGGAGCTCGCTCACGAGCGCTCCGCCGCCGGCTGCGATGCGCTCGAACAGGGCGCCGTTCTCCGGCGGGTACGGGACGTCGATCCCGCTTCCCAGCACGGCGACGGTGCGGCCGCCGCCCCACAGAGCGCCCGCATGGGCCTCCGCGTCGACGCCGCGCGCGCCACCCGAAACGACCTCGACGCCCGCGATGGCCAGCTCCTCGCCGAGCTCGCGCGAGAGCTCGAGCGCCGCTTCGTCGGCCGCGCGCGCGCCGACGAGCGCGACGCGCTTGGGATCGCGGGGCAGCTCGCCGCGCACGTAGAGCACGGGCGGCGGGTTCTCGATCCGCCGGAGCAGCGGGGGATAGGTCGGGTCGGCAAGCGTGAGGATGCGCGCGCCGGCGGCCCGAGCCGTGGACACCGCCCAGGCGCCGAGCTTCTCCAGATCGGGACGCTGCGCGAGGAACTCGCTCGTCCTCCTCTGCAGCTGCAGCTCCGCCGCCTTCGAGGCGAGCGCCTCGGGCCCGGCCTGGAGCGCTCCGCCCAACGACCCGAACGCCTGCGCCGTTCGCGCCAGCGCTCCGGCGCCCATCCCTGGCACGCACGCGAGCGCGCAGATGGCCACGACCTCCGCCGCAGGCTCACGCGGCTCGCCCGCCTCCATGTGGATTTTTTCCGTCACCGCCGACGCCCCTCCCGCGAGGTGCTGCGAAAAGCCACATCCCGGCCGGAGGGTCAAGCGGCCGTCTTACGGACCGCCGGATCCGTGTGGGTGCATCTCGACGATGTCGCCCGCGTGCAGCTCCTTCACGCTCTTCACCACCACGGCGGTGCTGAGCCGGTCCTTGACGGCGATCACCAGCAGGAGACCCACGTTCTCGTTCGGCACGGCGACACCGGCCGCCCGCGAGCCCGTCGCGCCCATGTTGTAGGCCTGGCCGTACACGGCCGCGTCGCGCAGGCCGTCGCCTTTGCGGATGACGGCGAAGGTGTTGCCCACCTCGACGCCGTCCCTCGCGCCCTTGTCGATGAACACCTCGTACGACTCGCCGTAGGTAGTAAAGCCCCGCCGCACGGCCGAGACGATGACGCCCCTCATCTCCCGGGTGTTCGGCTTGGGGGCCACCTTGATGTCCTGCTCCGTCCACGGCCGGGCGAGGTCGCCGCGCTCGATCTCTTCCCAGGTGCGCGTGATCTGCACGGTGGCCATCTCGCCATCGGTCGAGATCACCTTCGCCTCGCCCATGGTGACCGTCTGCGTGCCCAGGTTGCGGCCGGTGACCGGCTGCAGGATGTCCCCGACGGGCCGGAAGAAGATGAAGCGGTCGCCGATGTTCACCTCGACGCCCGAGGGGAACCGCACGTAGGCGGTGTCGAACGTCGAGAGCATGTCCTTCTCCTCGAAGGACGCGTCGAGAGATCCGGCCTGGCGCATCTCCTCGGGGGAGACCAGTCCGCTGTCCCGCACCGAGAGCACGGCGGGCGGCTTGAAGGCGAGCTTGCCGCTGACCGAGACCGAGGTGCTCGACTGGTCGAACTCGCGGCTGCCCTTCCGCACCACCGCGAGGTCGGCCGCCTCGGGCGGCGTGGTGTCCACCTGGTTGGCGATCTCCGACTGCGGCCGCTCCTCGTTCATCGGCTCCGGGGCCTGCTCCACCTGCGCCGGGGCCTGCGGGCCCTGGCCGGGGATGATCTTCAGCTTGTTGCCCGGGTAGATCCAGTGCGGGTTCTCGAGGTACGCGTTCAGGCTCCAGATCTTGGGCCAGTACCAGGGGTTGTTGAGGAACTTCTGGGACAGGTCCCAGAGAGTGTCGCCCTTGACGATCACGTAGATGTCCGGGGTGTCGGGCTGGATCTGCATGCCCTTCTCCTCGGCGGACTTGGGCATCACGAGCCTGCCCTCGGGACCGTCGGGCGGGACCACGCGCTCGGGCTGCACCACGCGCTGCGGCTGCGTCTCGCCGCGCGCGACCGGCTCCTCCTGCCGCGCGGGCGCGTTCGATGGGGAGGGACCCTCGACGGCGGGCGCCGCCTCGGCCTTCGCCGGCGCGTCCACCTTGCGCCGGCGTTTCGCCTTGGCCGGGGCTTCCGACCTGGCCGGACCTTCCATCTTCGCCGGCGCGTCGACGCGGCTGGGGCCTTCGACCTGCGCCGGGGTGGCCAGGCGGCTGGGGCCCTCCAACTCCTCCGCGCGCGCCGGCGAGGCGAGCACGGCCGCGGCAGCGGTGGCGAGCGCCGCCCCGCGCAAGCGAGAGATGGTCTTCGTCCGCATCAGTGCCTCCCCGACTCGATGTCGAGATTCATCAGGAGCTGGCGAGCAGCGCCGCCTTCGACCCCTTCCGGGTGTTCCCGCACGATCTTCGCGAACAGCTCGCGCGCCTCGTCCTTGCGCAGCATCCTGGTCAGGCAGCGGCCCTTCTCCACCAGGGACGGCAGCACCGCGTCGCCGGCCGGGTACGTCAGCGGCACGCGCTCGAAGAGCGCCACCGCGCCGGCGCAGTCGCCGTTGTGCTCGCGGATGAGCCCCGCCAGGTAGAGCGCGTTGTCGGCGGCGGTGTGGCGCGGGTGCTCGCCGGCGAAGGCGAGCAGCTCCGATTCGGCCGTCTGCAGCTCGCCGCGGTTCAGCTTGCCCACGGCCTGGGCGAAGGAGTGGTCGGCGTCCAGCTCCTCCCGGATGCCGGGATCCACGGCGGCGGCCTCGAGGCGTTCCAGGGTCTCCTGGTCGGGCTCCCTGATCGAGATGGAGCTCGGGATGAGCGGCGCGCGCTCGACCGGGTTGTAGTCGCGGCGCCGGCGGCGGCCCTCGCCGAGCTTCACCGTCTTCAGCTTCGGGCGCGGGTCGTGGCCGGGCGCGGCGACCGGGCCCGAAGCGGGCGCGGGCTTCTCGGCATGAGGCGCGGCCGCGGGCTTCGCCTCGGCGCGCGCCGCGATGGCGGCGAGCTTCACTTCCAGGTCCTCGATCCGGCGCTGCTGCGCGGCGATCTGCGCCGACTGAGCGGCGACCTGCCCCTTCAGCTCGAGCAGCTGGGAGTCCCTTTGCACCTGCGCGCCGGCGCACGCCGCGAGGGCGAGGATCGGCTGCCAAAACCGCAAGGGATTCCTCCAGTAAGCGGGCGGATCTGCTCAACATGATCGCTGCCGCACTGGAGCGTGTCAAAGAATCGAAGAGGCGATCTCAGGGGGTGCGAGATGCGGCGAAAGCCAAGTGTCTTCCAGTGGTTCCGTGGTCCCTGCGGTGGCTGAAACAGGCGGAGATGTCGCACGATGTGCACCCGCCGGCGTGCTCGATCCGCTCTTGTCGCACACCCGCCGAGCGCAGCGCCGATTCCACGCAGAAACGCAGGTCGAGGTGCGGTTTCGCAGTGGTCGCCGGGTCGTCCGCGGCCTCCGGACCGAACAGCGAGCGGAAGAGCGCGGCCAGGTCCTTGCCGACCTCGTAGCAGCAGCGCTCGATGCACGGGCCGACCGCCGCGAGCATCCGCGCGGGGTCGGCGCCGGAGACGTGCTGCAGCGCGCGCACGCCGCGCGCCGCGACTGCCGCCCGCGCTCCGCGCCATCCGGAGTGGACGGCCGCCGCGAGGCCGCGGTCCGGCGCGTAGAGCAGCACCGGAACGCAGTCGGCGACGCGCACCTCCGCCGCCACGCCGGGCTCCAGCGCGACGACGGCATCGGCCCGCACGGGTCCGTCCTGCTCGGGGCCGGCCGCCACCTCGCCGCTCCCGCTCTGCGCGAAGATCTCCGTCATCGGCGCGCCCCGGGTCGCGCCCATCACTCGATCGCCGTGCACCTGGTGCGCGGAGGCGAAGGCGTGCGGCCCCTCGAGCCCGGCCGCCTCGGCCAGCCTGCGCAGGTTCTCGTCCACCGCCGCCGGATCGTCCCCGACTCCCCGCCCCAGGTTCAGCGACGCATAGGGACCGCGCGAAACCCCACCCGTCCGAACCGAGAACCCGTGCACCACTCCCTCGGCGGACAGCAACCGCGACGTCATGAAGAGACGCTCAGCCATCGTGCCGACATTCTAGCCAACCAATTGCACCACGGAGCACACGGAGAACACTGAGATCGGGTTTTTCGAAACCCTGAACCCTCCGTCGGGAGCGTGTCCCGCTACGGTCCCCCGGGCGCCCGCGTCGTCTGCCGGCGCGAGGTCTGCTTCCAGACGAAGTACGCGATCCCCGCAACGATGAGCGCCCCGATGACGATGTCGGCGCGGTGGAACCAGGCGGTGAGCATCTCGCGGTTCTCCCCGACCTTCATGCCCACCCAGCCGAGGCCCAGGCACCAGGGAAAGGAACCGGCGAAGGTGTAGACGATGAACTTGCCCATCGGCATCCGGGCGACGCCGGCGGGAAAAGCGATGAACGTCCTCACCACGGGGAGCAGTCGCGCGACGAGGACCGTGATGTCCCCCCGGCGCGCGAAGAAGCGCTCCGCCCAATCGAGGTGCTCGGCGTTCATCAGGAAGTACTTGCCGTAGCGCTGCACCAGCGCGCGCCCGCCGTACATGCCCGCGTAGTAGGCGGGGATCGAGCCGACCACGCAGCCGATCGCGCCCGCCAGCGCGATGCCCCACAGCGTGAAGCGGCCGGTCGCCACCAGCCAGCCGGCGAAGGGCATGATCATCTCGCTGGGCAGCGGGATGCAGCAGCTCTCGATGGCCATCAGCAGGGCGATGCCGGGATAGCCCACGGCCGAGATGACCCCGGAGATCCAGGTGAAGAGCCCTTCGAGGATGCGGGTGATCATCCGGAGTTCCTTTGCAGCACGCGCAACCGCGGCGGCTGGGCGACCGCTCCGGCATAGAAGACCTCGTCGTACGGCACGGAGCAGTCCGTCTCGGCGGGCTCGGGGTAGCGGTACCTCTCGCCGCGGTAGTTGCGCAGGACGGTCTCGGCGGCGGACCGCTCGAGGACGTAGTCGGGCTGCAGCGTGACCTTCCCGCCGCCGCCCGGCAGATCGACCGCCAGGTGCGGCACCGCGAGACCCGTCGTCCACCCGCGCAGGCCCTGCAGGATCTCGATGCCCTTGGCGAGCGGTGTGCGCAGGTGCTCGAGCCCTTCGGCGACGTCCATCTGGTGGAGGTAGTACGGCCGGACGCGCATCGTCAGGCACTTCTGCATCAGGTCGCGGATGGCGGTGACCGAGGAGTTCAGCCGGCGCATCAGCACGGCCTGGTTCTCCACCGGGACGCCGTGGTCGACGAGCCGCTCGCAGGCCTCGCGCGCCTCGTACGTTATCTCCTTGGCGTGGTTGAAGTGCGTGACCACGTAGAGCGGCGCAAACCGGCGCAGCGCGCGCGACAGCTCGCCGTCGACGCGCATCGGCAGGCAGACCGGGATGCGGGTCCCGATGCGGACGATCTCGACGTGCGGGACGGCGCGGATTCCCTCGAGCAGCTCGACCAGCCGGTCGGTGGAGAGGAGCAGCGGGTCGCCTCCGGAGACGAGCACGTCCCGCACCTCGGGATGCTCGCGCAGGTACGCGAGCGCCTCCTGCAGCTCCTCGCGGGTGATGCCGCCCTCGGCGCCGCTGGTGATGCGCCGGCGCGTGCAGTGCCGGCAGTAGACGCTGCAATGATCGAGCGCGAGCAGGAGGACGCGGTCGGGGTACTTGTGGACGATGGCGCGCACGGGCCGGTGCAGGTCCTCGCCGAGCGGGTCGCGCAGCTCGCCCTCGTGCCGGGTGGCTTCCGCGCGCACGGGGATGGCCTGCATGCGCACCGGGCAGAAAGGGTGCGCCGGATCGATCAGCGAGAGGTAGTACGGGGAGATGCCGAGCCGGAAGATGCCGCGCGTGTCGAGGCAGCCGCGCCGCTCGTCCTCGGTGAGCGGCACCAATGTCTCCAACTCTTCGAGCGCGCGCACCGAATGGCGCAACTGCCAGCGCCAGTCGCGCCACTGCGCGTCGCTCGCCTCGGGGAAGAGGCGCTTCCAGCTCGGCGAGGTGCTCTGCATGCGTCCAGACGGAAACCCGCGGGGGCGCGGGAAGATGCCGCCCGCCCGGGGCGGCGTCAAGCCACGAAGCGGGCGCGCCCGCCTCCCCACGACGGAAGCGGGCGCGTCGCACGAAGGCTACGCTACTGGCCCTTGCCGCGGGCGTAGGTGCCGCCCAGGAGCGTGCCCGTCTTCACGGCGTGCGCGTTAGTGACGCTCACGTCGACCACGAAGCCCGCAAATCCGTACGCATCGTGCCCTGGGTCGCAGCCAAAGGTGCCGGCGCCGAGCGGGTCGCTGGCCACCGGAGTCTTCACCGTGTTGCTGATGAGGACCGAACCGATGGGCGGCGTGTCGAAGCTGCGGAACACGAGCTTCTCGATGCACGGGCTGGTTGCCGCCGAGCACCCGAGCGTGTTGTCCGCCGCCGACACTCTCACCCAATCGAACCCGAAGCCGAGCACTCCCATCGCTCCCCAGCTCTCGAGCAGCGGATCGAACCCGAACGAGCTCAGCTTCAGCTCCGACACGCTGGCGCCTCCCACTGCCGGGCTGGTGCCCGCCGCAGGGAGGTTCAGCCAGTGATCGTACGCATACACCGTGGACGTAATGGTCGAGGCGTGATTCGGATCTGACGCCACGTCGACATAGTCGGCGCAGGCGAAGGTGAAGTCGCTCGCCGGAGCGACCAGGTCGTTCGGCGTGGTAGTCGGGCCGCCCGGGCCGGTGAAGACGACCCAGGTTGGCTTCCAGATGACCGTGTCCGCGTCCCAGACGCCGTTCGGCCCGTGGTACGTCGAGCAGTCCGCGTTGAGCCCGCAGAAGCGGATCTCCGCCAGGCCGCTGGCCGGTGCCGGATCGTAGGCGCTGTTGTCGTTGGCGTCGACGAACGGGTCGCCCTGGTCGACGAACGCCTCGCCTGTGGTGAAGACGCCGTCGCCGTTCGCGTCCTCGAACGCCTCCTCGCCGCGGGTCATGGCGAGGATGGTCACGAGCTGGTCGCGGGGGTTCACGGTCAGCGAACCCAGCGTGTAGGAAGGCTCCTGTGTGCGCGGCCAGGGGAACTGGGCCGCGGTCGGGCCCAGCGGCGCCACGTCGGCCGGCTCGTTGCCGTTGCCCGTGTCGCTGGTGAAGGTCACCGTTGCGGTGCCCTCGGCGGGATCGCTCGGGTTGGAAAGCTTGAAGCCCTGGGTGGTCACGCTGGCGGCGATCGCGCCCGCTTCGGTGGCGAAGCTCACCACGGTGGGAATGCCCACCCGATTGCCGTACCGATCGGTCAGGCGGACGGTGCAGGTCATCGTCTCGAACTCGGCGATGCTGGTGTAGACCGGCAGCGAGGCGTGTTCGCAGTGGAAGTAGAACCCATTTGCCGATGGCTTGGCGCCTCGGACTGCGATCGCCTGCGAGACGGTCGCGCCAGTCGTGGCCACGGTGGCGGTGAGCGCGGTGACGCCGACCTGCGTGCCGGAGGTGTAGGCCGCGGTCACCGCGCCGTTCAGGTCGGTGACGCCGCTGGGATGGAGCAGCGTCACGCCGAGCGCCGGCGCCTGCAGGGCGAAGTTCACGGTGACGCCCGGCACGGGGATGCCGAGCGAGTCGGTGACGAGGTAGGCGATCGACCCGTGCTCCTGGATTCCCGACCCCTCGAGTCCGAGCACGAACGGTCCCGACGCGGTAACGGCGATGCTGCTCGGCGCGCCCGGCGGAGTGCCGGCCGGCGGGGGCGGCGTTCCTCCGTCGGAGGACGGGGGCGGCGTTCCGCCGTCCGATCCCGCCGCGACATTGCTGATGCTGAGCTGCACGGTCTTTCCCGCGGAGGTCCAGCTCCCGGAGATGAACACGTTGCCCGCGACGCAGCGCGAGTCGACGGCGATGTTGCAGGCGTAGTTGATGGTCGCCGTGCCGTCCGCGGCGAGCGTCGCCGTGTTGGCGGGCGCGCCGCCGGAGTCGGTCAGGGCGCCGAAGGCGGCGACGAAGGTGACGGTGCCCGAGCCCGGCGTGCCGGTGGCGTTCACGGCGCTGGCGAGGATCGTCACCGGGACGCCGTCGTTCCGCACCGTGGTGGCCGACGGCAGGAGCGTCAGCGAGGCCGTGGGACCGCTTCCGCCGCTCGAACCAGCGCAGGCGCACAGGCCCGCCAGCGCGGCGGCGGCGAGGACGCGAGCCGAAGCACGAAAGAAAGTCACTGATCCTCCAACCCGGGCGAGTCGCGCGGGAGCTGTGGTCAAGGCACATTGACAAGCGCTCCCGGGGAGGGTCAAAAGTTTCGCCAAACTTTCGCAAATACTCGTGTAAGTCGCGCCGCGCAGATGTGTGGAACGCGGCGGCGATCCTCGGGTCAGCGGATCGATTATCGGGTCAGCGGATCGACTATCGGGTCAGCGGACCCAACTCGGGATCGTCCCGCACGGCGCCGGCCGGGGCACCTGCCTCGAGGGCCCGCTTCAGCCAATTCATCGCCCGGTCCCGCTCGCCCGCACGCAGGTTGGCGCGCGCCGCCACCACCGCCGCGTCGGGGGTCTGCCAGAGCGTGTAGCTGCGGCCGGCGTGCAAGCCCGCCGCCTGGTTGTCGCCGCGCGCCAGCTCGACCCCGGCGCGGATGCGCAGCCCGGCGGCCTGCCGGTACGGGCCTTCCCCGTCCTCGAGCAACTGGGCGGACGCGAGCGCCGCGTCCGCATCGGAAGAGAGGAGAGCGGCGCGCGCGCGCGCCAGCTCACGGTCCACGTCATCCCGTTCGGCCTCGCGCAGCTGCGGGGAGGCGGGAGCGGGCGCGGCGGCCTCCTGCCCGGCGAGCCGGGCCCGCGTCACGTTCTGGAAGGCGAACAGCGCGAACCAGATGGCGACGTAGGGCTGGCCCAAGATCCGCCACGCCGCGAGCGCGATGCAGCCGGCCACCACCGCGGAAACCCAGCTCGCCAGGGCCGGGCTCGACTTGCGCCTCACGCGCTCGATGACGGCCTGCAGCACGTGCCCTCCGTCCAGGGGGAGCACGGGGAGGAGGTTCAGGATCGCCCAGGCAATGCTGGTCTCCTGGAAGAGCAGCAGGACGGTGGCCGAGGGCGAGCCGGCCTCGGGCGGCAGCGCGCGTCCCAGCGCCCAGGCGGCGAGACCCAGGCCCAGACCCGCCACCGGACCCGCCACCGACAGCACGATCTGCTTCCATGCCGAGGGAGGCTGCGGGAGGCGCGGGAAGGTGACGCCGCCGAAGCCCTCCAGGCGGATCTCCGGGCGGCCGCCGAAGGCGAGCGCGACCACCGCGTGCCCCAGCTCGTGCACCAGCACGCTGACGAAGACGACGCCGATCCAGATGAGCAGCGTCTGCCACGCGTCCATCGAGACGTACCCGAGCAGGGCCGCCGCGAGCAGGAAGGACGGATAGACGGAGACGGGAAAGGAGCCAAGCCGGAACCGGAGCACGGAGGCGGAGTCTACAGCGCTTTGTGTGCTGGCCGCGCTGTGAAAGGCGCGGCGCCGCCGAATACGGCGTCGACCGTCGTCCGCCGCGATGCCTTGACCCCGGCCTCCTGCCGCCTGTAGGAACCTCGCTGGAGGCCGCAGCCCGACATGAAGAGAAAACCCGCCTCGCGCCGGGAGAGCGGCGATCAGCCCTTCGAGTACCCGCTCGAGCGCGCCTATGCCGAGCCCGACTGGACCCGCCTTCCGGGGTACCGCAAGGTCGCGCCGGCGGAGTGGGAGAGCGCGCTCTGGCAGCGGAAGAACACCGTCAAGAACCTGGCCGAGTTGAAGGAGGTCCTCGGAAATCTCTTGGCCGACGACCTGGCGACGAGCATCGACCGGGACCAGCGCGAGCGGGCCACGATGTCGCTCCTCATCACGCCGCACATGATCAACACGTTCGACGAGCGGGATCTGTGGGCGGACCCGCTGCGGCGCTACATGCTGCCCGCCTTCGACGACCGGCGCACCGACTGGCCCAGCCACCCGCGCGCCTCGCGCGACTCGCTGCACGAGGCCGAGATGTGGGTGGTGGAGGGGCTCACGCACCGCTACCCCACCAAGGTGCTGGCGGAGATGCTCTCCACCTGCCCGCAGTACTGCGGCCACTGCACGCGCATGGACCTGGTGGGCAACTCGGTGCCGCAAGTGCAAAAGCTCCGTTTTGCTTTGGCCCCCAAGGATCGGTATTCCCAGATGCTCGAGTATTTGCGAAGCACCCCGTCGGTGCGCGACGTGGTCGTCTCGGGCGGCGACGTGGCCAACCTGCCAATCGAGCGGCTGGAGCAGTTCGTCTCGGCGCTCCTCGACATTCCCAACATCCGCGACATCCGGCTCGCCTCGAAGGGGCTGATGGGCATCCCGCAGCATTTCCTGCAGGACAAGGTGCTGCAGGCGCTGGACCGGCTGGCGCACAAGGCATTCGAGCGCGGCGTGTCGCTCGCCCTGCACACCCACGTGAACCACGCCAACCAGGTGACGCCCCTGCTGGGGCGCGCGGCCAAGAAGCTGCTGGAGATGGGCTTCCGCGACGTGCGCAACCAGGGGGTGCTGCTGCGGGGCGTGAACGACTCGCAGAAGTCGCTGCTGGAGCTGTGCTTCATGCTCCAGGACCACGCGCACATCCTGCCGTACTACTTCTACATGTGCGACATGATCCCCAGCTCGGAGCACTGGCGCACCAGCGTGGCCGAGGCGCAGGCGCTGCAGCACGACATCATGGGGTACCTGCCCGGGTTCGCCACGCCGCGGATCGTCTGCGACGTGCCCTTCGTGGGGAAGCGCTGGGTGCACCAGTTGGCCGAGTACGACCGCGAGAAGGGCATCTCCTACTGGACCAAGAACTACCGGACCGGCATCGAGATGAACGACGCCGGGGCGCTGGCTCGGCGGTACGAGTACTACGATCCGATCTACCTGCTCCCGGAGTCCGGTCAGCGCTGGTGGCGCGACCAGGCCCGCGCGGCCTAGCGAGCAAGACACGCCGTCGGCCTATGGAACGCCGGCCGGCGCCGACCCGATCTCGGCCAGCGGCGGTGCGCCGGCGCCCGCGCCGAGCTCCCACCGCAGCCGATCGGGCGCCGTCCCCGACACCCGCAGCCGCCCCATGTGCACGCCGCGCAGGTGGTGCACTGCGCAGAGGCTCACCAGGTTCGACGGATCGTCGCTGCCGCCCGCCGAGCGGAACTCGATGTGGTGCACGTGCGCGGCCGCGCGGCT
>WNGM01002572.1_pt1 | contig 14592 bp, 10 predicted proteins | sample 5400571 | NCBI WGS metagenome assembly WNGM01 (sample SAMN13153378, study PRJNA577476) | soil metagenome | isolation source: 100 cm soil or saprolite under Garry oak tree replicate 2 | place: USA:California | collected 2016-06-15
GAGTGGTTCAGCTCGTCGGTGATCCAGCGCCGCCCGGAGTTCGCCCCCCGCACGGTCCGATGCGCGGCGAGCAGCCGGTCGAGGCGGGTCGCTCGGTCGGTCTTCCAGTCGAGCAGGGCGTTGGAGGGCACGCCTGACCACATTAAGGACAGGGAGCCGGCGCCAGAAAGGCCCTGTGGATAACTCCGCCGCATCCACCGGCCGAAGGGAGAGGACCGCGCCGAGCCGGCGACAGTCCGTCATGCCGCCGATACCAGCGCCTTCTCGTAGAGCTCGCGGTAGCGGTCCAGCATGGTGCCGAGGCGGAAGCGGGTACGGGCCCGGGTCCGGGCGGCGGTACCGAGCTCGCGACGCAGGCGCGGGTCGGTGAGCAGGGCCACGCAGGCGGCTGCGAGCCGTGCGGGGTCGCCGGGTGGGACCACCAGCGCACCGATGCCGACGGCCGCCGCTAGGCCGCTGCTGTCGGTGCAGACGGTGGCCCGGCCGCAGAGCATCGCCTCGATCAGGGGGTACGGCATCCCGGCGTGGGTGCCGGAGATCGCCAGCGCCGTCGCCATCGCGAACAGCGCCCGGTACCCGGTGACCGGCCCGCTGAAGCTGACCCCCTCCGGCCGCGGGGCGCCGTCCGGCGCGGAGCCGATGACGACCAGCCGGGCGGCCGGCACCGACCGCCGGACGAGTCCGAAGGTCGCCAGAGCAAGGGGCAGCTCGGCGGGCTGGCCGAGCCAGGCCAGTACCGGCTGGTCCGGCTCGTCGCGCAGCGGTGGATGGTCGTGCGGGTCCACGCCGGGCGGGATGACGGTGACCCGCGCCCGGTCGGCCCCGTGGTGCAGCGCCCAGCGGCACATCCGCTCGCTGGGCGCAGCGATCGCGGCCGCCTCGGCGTACCCCAGCCGGGTCACCGCGCTCAGGAAGCGCACCAGGACCGCGCGGGCGGCGGGCTGCGCGGCGAACCGGTCGAGCAGCGGATCGGCGAGGTACCCGTCGTGCTCGGTGAACAGGTACGGGACACCGCGCCGCCACTTGCCGGCCACCGCCACGAGCACCGATCGTCCACTGTGGACGCAGTGCGCCACGTCGACCTCGGGTACCGGCGCGGCCAGCGCCCGTACCACCGACTCCAGCGCGACCGCCGCGCTCTCGGCGTCGCGCAGCGTTGGCCGCGGCAGGTGCTGGTCGGGCGTGGCCCGCCACGCGTCGAGCAGGACGGCGGCCAGCGGTACCCCGCCCAGCGGGTGGGTACCGTCGGCGGCCAGCCCGGTCAGCCGGCGCAGCCCCGAGCGGAACATCGCGGCGCTGTGTTCGGTGTCGTCGAGCATGCCCCGGCAGAGCAGGACCGCGGCGTGGGTGGCGAGCCGGCCGTGCTGGCGGATCTCGGCGGTGCGCGCCGGCCCGACCGGCGGCGGCCCGGTCAGCGGCACCGTGCTCGCCTGGGCTACGTTCGGGAGCAGCCGGTACCGCGGGGCGGGTGCGCCGTCGACGAGGCTGACCAACCAGAAGGCGTGCTCGCCCAGTCCGCGCACCAGCCGGTGGCACCAGGTGCCGACCGCGCCCGAACCGTACGGGTAGGAGCCATCGTTGATCAGAGCGATCCGCATGCCGCCTCACCCCGTGAAGGGCAACGAGGCACGGCGGGGAAAAGGACGGCTTGTCAGCTTATCGACCCGACTCGCCCAAACAGTCGTGTCACCCGCCGAAGTCCGCCGTCCAGTACAGCGTCCCGTCGGCAGCCGCGACGACCCCGACACCGACCGCCTTCATGTCACAATCGCGCAGAATGCCCCGTTCCCCGGGGTCTGCCGACCAGGCGTCCAGCGCCACCTGTGCGGTCCGGTACCCGGAGCCGACATCCTCGCCTTTCGGGTGGCGGTACCCGGCCTTGCGCATCCGGTTGTTCGGGCTGCTGCCGTCGCTGCCGTCGTGGCCGACGAAGCCCTTCCCGGCCATGTCCTCGCTGTGGTCGCGGGCGGCGCTGTGCAGGTGCCCGTCGTTGTGCAGCTTGTCGCAGCCGGCGCCACCCCGGGCGGCGTTGATGAGCTGGACGAGCTGGTCCTCCAGTACGGACGTCCGCACGCTCGCCGACGGGGCCGGCGCAGCGGCGGAGTCCGCCGGTACCGGCGGGGCGCTGGGCCGCGGACCCGGGCTCGCCCTGGTCGCCGGCAGGCTGTCGGTCCGGGTCGGTTCGGCGGCCAGCGGCGCGACGAGGACGAACGAGATCCCGAGAGCGGCCAGGACGCCCGCGGCCAGCGCCGCCCACCCCAGCGGGCCGGTCGGCCGCCAGCGCCACAGCGGCGGGAGCCTGATCAGCACCGGGCCGACCGTACGCGAAGCTGCCGTTATCGGGCAACGCCACCTTCCACCCGCCGGCCAGCCGGTTCCGCCGGCCGGACGGGTCACCCGGAGGTGTGGACGAGGCAGACTTGAGTCAGGTGGACTCAATGTCCGGCTTGACGAGGAGCGCCGGACGGCACACTATAGAGGAGTCGCCAATCGCGCCCGACTCTGTTCTGCGTCTGTGATAGGACAGTGGCCTGCAAGCTCGCGATGGCCGGCCGTTCACGCGGCGCATATCAAGGAGAAGATATGGCGAAGGCCCTCTTCGGCCACGTGGGTAGTGCGCCCGATCGGCGCCTACTTGACGAGGTCACTCAGTTGCGTGCCAAGGTACGCTCCATGGAGTTCGAGGTCGCTCGGCTCCGCGCCGAGAATGATCGGCTGGCCGCTGCGGCCCACGCCGATGAGCTGCTCCGGCTACCTGAGCCGGCGCTCACCTGACCCGGTGGCACCGGTCACCCCGGTGCCTTTCATACCCTGACACGCTCCACTAAACCGAGCGCGCCGATACCCCGATCGCGGGGTTCGGCGCGCATCTCTTTGTCCCGGGGTACCCTGCCGAAGGACGAGACCCCACGACACGCGGAGAAAAGTGCACCTCAAGAGTCTGACGGTAAAGGGATTCAAGTCCTTCGCCTCCGCCACGACGCTGAAGCTGGAACCGGGGATCACCTGCGTGGTGGGCCCGAACGGGTCCGGCAAGTCCAACGTTGTCGACGCCATCGCCTGGGTTCTCGGCGAGCAGGGTGCCAAAGCCCTGCGCGGCGGCAAGATGGAGGACGTCATCTTCGCCGGTACCGCCGGGCGGCCGCCGCTGGGACGGGCCGAGGTCACCCTCACGATCGACAACCACGACGGCGCGCTGCCCATCGAGTACACCGAGGTCTCGATCACCCGCCGGATGTACCGCTCCGGCGAGAGCGAGTACGAGATCAACGGCGACTCCTGCCGGCTGCTGGACATCCAGGAGCTGCTCTCCGACTCCGGTATCGGCCGGGAGATGCACGTGATCGTCGGGCAGGGCCAGCTCGACGCGGTCCTGCACGCCAAGCCCGAGGACCGGCGGGCGTTCATCGAGGAGGCGGCCGGCGTCCTCAAGCACCGCAAGCGCAAGGAGAAGGCGCTGCGGAAGCTCGACGCGATGCAGACCAACCTGAACCGGCTCACCGACCTCACCGCCGAGCTGCGCCGCCAGCTCAAGCCGCTGGGCCGGCAGGCCGAGGTGGCCAGGCGCGCCGCCGGTATCCAGGCCGATCTGCGCGATGCCCGGCTCCGGCTGCTCGCCGACGACCTGGCGACCCTGCGCGAGACCCTGGACAAGGAGATCGCCGACGAGTCCGCCCTTCGTACCCGCCGGGAAGAGGTCGAACGGGAGCTGGGTACCGTCCAGGCCCGGCTCGCGCGGCTGGAGACCGCGCACGCGCTGGACGCGCCGCTCCTCGCCAAGGCGCAGGAGACCTGGTACCAGCTCTCCGCGCTGCAGGAGCGGTTCCGCTCGACCGAGCAGCTGGCCAGCGAACGGCTGCGCCACCTGTCCGCCACCGGCGAGGACGAGCGCACCGGCCGTGACCCCGACCAGCTCGCCGCCGAAGCGGAGAAGATCCGCGCCCAGGAGACCGCGTTGCGGGCGGCGCTGCAGGCCGACCAGGCGCACCTGGCCGATGCGGTGGCCCGCCGGCAGGGCCTGGAGCGGCAGCTCGCCGACGCGGAGAAGGCCCTCGTCGAGGCGGTCAAGTCGATCGCCGACCGGCGGGAGGGCCTGGCGAAGCTGACCGGGCAGGTGGACGCCGCCCGCAGCCGGGCCGCCGCGGCCGAGGAGGAGATCGAGCGGCACGAGACCGCGACCACCGAGGCCCGGGAGCGCGCCGAGCTTGCCGAGGCGGCGTACGAGACGGCCCGCGCCGAGTCCGAGGGGCTCGACGAGGAGGATGCCGAGCTGGTCGAGCGGCACAGCGCGGCGCTGCGGGCGCACGAAGTGGCGCAGGCGCGCGAGAAGGAGCTGGGGGACGCCGAGCGGCAGGCCGAGATGGAGGCCTCCGAGTGGGGCGCCCGCGAGGAGGCGCTCGCGCTCGGGCTGCGCCGCAAGGATGGTGCCGGCGCGCTGCTCGCCGCGGGGGACCGGGTACCGGGGCTGCTCGGCAGCGTCGCGGCGCTGCTGGCGGTCGAGCCGGGGCACGAGGCGGCGCTGGCCGCCGCACTGGGCGCGCTGGCCGACGCGGTGGCGGTGTCCACTGTGGACGACGTGACTGCGGCGGTACGGCTGTTGAAGGCCGAGGACGCCGGCCGTGCGACGCTGTTCGTGGCCTCGCCCGACGGGTCCAACCCGGGCCGCGCGGCGCTGCCCGACGGCGCCCGCTGGGCTCTCGACGTCGTGCGCTGCTCCGACGGCGTGCGGCCGGCCCTGGAACGCGCGCTCGGCGACGTGGTGCTCGCCGCCGACCTGGACCACGCCCGGAACCTCGTCGCGACCCACCCCGACCTGCGCGCAGTGACGCCCGACGGTGACGTGGTGGGGAACTGGGCGGCCGCCGGCGGCTCGACCAAGGCGCAGAGCTACATCGAGGTACAGGCGGCGGTCGACGAGGCCCGGCAGCGGCGCACCGAGGCGGCCACCCGGCTGGAGGAGCTGCGCGCCCGGCTCGACGGCGCGCGCGCGGAGCTGGCCGCCCGCGAGGACGAGGTGGCCACCGCCGCCGAGACCCGGCGCCAGGCCGAGGGGCAGCGCAACTCCGCCGCGCGGCGCCTCGCCGAGCTGGGCGCCGCCGCGAAGTCCGCACGGGCCGAGGCCGACCGGCTCGCCGCCGCGTGGGCCAGCGCCGAGAACGCCCGCGAGCGGACCCTGGTCGGGCTCACCGACCTGGAGGAACAGCTGCGCGCCGCCGAGGCCACCCCGATCGAGGACGACCCGGACAGCGCCGAGCGGGACCGGCTGGCCGCGCTCGTCCCACAGGCGCGGCAGAACGAGATGGAGGTGCGGCTGTCCGTCCGTACCGCCGAGGAGCGGGTCGGTGCCCTCGCCGGACGCGCGGACGCGCTGGCCCGGCAGGCCGCCGCCGAGCGGGCCGCCCGCGAGCGCGCCGCCGCCCGCCGGGCCGCCCGGGTCCGTGGCGCCGGGATCGCCGGGGCGGTCGCCGCCGGGGCGCGCATCGCCCTGGAGCGCATCGCCGTCTCGCTGGCCACCGCCGCCGCGCAACGCGACGAGATCGCGGCCGCGCGGTCCACCCGGGAGGCGGAGCTTTCCGAGGTACGGGGATCCGCCGGGCGCCTCGCCGCCGACCTGGACCGGCTGACCTCGGAGGTACACCGGGACGAGGTCGCGCGGGCCGAGCAGCGGCTGCGCATCGAACAGCTGGAGGCCAAGGCCGCCGAGGACTTCGGCGTGGACGTGGACACCCTGCTCGCCGAGTACGGGCCGGGCGTCGAGGTACCGCCGACGGCCGCCGAGGTCGCCTCGGCCGAAGCCGCGGACAAGCCGGTACCGCAGCCGGTGCCGTTCGACCGGGCGATGCAGGAGAAGCGCGCCGCCAAGGCCGAGCGCGACCTGAACCTGCTCGGCAAGGTCAACCCCCTGGCGCTGGAGGAGTTCGCCGCGCTCGAGGAACGGTACAAGTTCCTCTCCGACCAGCTGGAGGACCTCAAGGCGACCCGGCGGGACCTGCTGACCGTGGTGAAGGACGTGGACGACCGGATCCTGGAGGTCTTCGAGTCGGCGTACCGGGACACCGCGCGCGAGTTCGAACAGGTCTTCGCCACGCTGTTCCCCGGCGGCGAGGGCCGGCTGATCCTCACCGACCCGGAGGACATGCTGGGTACCGGTGTCGACGTCGAGGCCCGGCCCCCGGGCAAGAAGATCAAGCGGCTGTCGCTGCTGTCCGGCGGCGAGCGCTCGTTGACCGCGGTCGCCCTGCTGTGTGCCATCTTCCGGGCCCGGCCGAGCCCGTTCTACATCATGGACGAGGTCGAGGCGGCGCTGGACGACGTCAACCTCGGCCGGCTGCTCCTGCTCCTGCGCGAGCTGCAGGAGAAGAGCCAGTTGATCATCATTACCCACCAGAAGCGGACCATGGAGATCGCCGACGCGCTCTACGGGGTCACCATGCGCAACGGCGTGACCGAGGTGATCAGCCAGCGGCTCGCCACCGAGGCCGATGCCGCATAGCCGGCGTCAGACCCGAATGATCATCGGCCTACCGTACCGATCGGCATGAATGGCGCGCGGGGTTTGTCTGGCGGGACCGCGGATGTCTGACAGGATTTCCCCATGCAGTGGTACGGGTACCTCCTGATCGTCCTGGCCATCCTGGTGCTCGCCGGGCTGGCGCTCGTCGCGCCCCGGCTGCGCCGCCGGCCCCTGCCACCGGCGCCGCCAGCACCGGAGCGGGTACCGGAGGCGGCGCCCCAGGTCCCGGTGACCCCGGTCGAAGCGCCACCGGCGGTCGAGCTGGAGCGGCCGGAGCCGACCGCCGGCCGGCTGGTCCGGCTGCGCGACCGGCTGGCCCGGTCACAGAGCGCGCTCGGTCGGGGACTGCTCGCGGTCCTGGCCCGGGACCGGCTCGACGACGACGCCTGGGACGAGGTCGAGGAGACCCTCATCGTCGCCGACGTCGGCGTGGAACCGACCCGGGAGATCGTCGAGCGGCTGCGCGAGCGCACCCGGGTGCTCGGTACCCGCAGCGCGACGGAACTGCGCACGCTGTTGACCGAGGAGTTGGTGTCGGCGCTGGACCCCAAGCTGGACCGGTCGCTGTCGGCCACCCCGACCGACGGCAAGCCGGCCGTCCTGCTGGTCGTCGGCGTCAACGGCTCCGGCAAGACCACGACCTGCGGAAAGATCGCGCGGGTACTGATCGCGGACGGGCACTCGGTGGTCCTCGGCGCCGCCGACACGTTCCGGGCCGCCGCCGTCGAGCAGCTCACCACCTGGGCCAGCCGGGTGGGCGCCGAGGTGGTCCGCGGCAGGGAGGGCGGCGATCCGGCGGCCGTGGCCTTCGACGCGGTACGGCGCGGAGCCGAGGCGGGCGTGGACACGGTACTGATCGACACGGCCGGGAGGCTGCAGAACAAGGTCGGCCTCATGGACGAGCTCGGGAAGGTCAAGCGGGTGGTGGAGAAGCACGGCCCGATCGACGAGACCCTACTGATCCTGGACGCCACCACCGGCCAGAACGGCCTGGAGCAGGCCCGGGTCTTCACCGAGGTGTGCGACGTCACCGGCGTGGTGCTGACCAAGCTGGACGGCACGGCGAAGGGCGGGATCGTCATCGCGGTCCAGCGTCGACTGGGCATTCCGGTGAAGTTGGTCGGCCTCGGCGAGGGGCCCGATGACCTCGCGCCGTTCGATCCTGCCCAGTTCGTCGACGCGTTGCTTGGCCCGGACGCGTAGCCTCGGATCCCCGGGAGGGCAACGCGTGACGCAACAGGAGATCCCGCTGATCGGCGGGAACACCAGCACGGTGGTACGGGTCGGGGACACCGTCCGGCGCAACGTCGGACCGTGGACACCGGCCGTCCACGCGCTGCTGCGACACCTGGAGTACATCGGGTTCACCGGCGCCCCCCGCGCCCTGGGCATCGACGACCGCGGCCGGGAGGTGCTGTCCTACCTGGAGGGGGAGTGTGGTTCGTACCCCCTCGGCCCGGACTGGGTTACCGACGACGCTTTGGTCGCCGTGGCCACGATGCTCCGGATGTACCACGATGCACAGTTCGGTTTCCGGCCGCCGCCCGGTGCGGTGTGGCGCTCGTTCGGGCCGCCGCCCCCGGACACCGAGGTGATCTGCCACCACGACGCCGCCCCGCACAACGTGATCTGGCGCCCGGACAGCACCCTGGCGCTGATCGACTTCGACCTCGCCTCGCCGGGTGCGCGGATCTACGACGTGGCGTACGCCGCCTGGACCTGGGTACCGCTGTTCTCCGACCGGGACTCGTACACGCTGGGCTGGCTGCACCCCAACCGGCCCCGCCGGCTGCGCCTGTTCGCCGACGCGTACGGCCTGGTCACCCGGGACCGGCACCGCCTGGTCCGGACGATCCGCAAGCGCATCGTCGATCACATCGAGGGGATCCGCCGGATGGCCGCGGCCGGCGACCCGGCCTTTGTGCGTATCGTGCACAAAGGGCATCTCCGTCGTCCGGTCCGTGATCTCCGGCTCATCGACTATGAGCGGCACGTCCTCGAGTACGCCCTGCGCTGATTCTTCACACGCCTGAAACATCACGTCACACGCTGGAAACCGCGCAATGACCATGTGCGAAACAGCCGGACGCGACAGTTCCGCGAAACCGGCGCTGGGGCGACGCTGCCGCCGCCGGAAGGAGGGAACCACTGAACCTTTTTCCACCCGGAGCATCGCTCCGCGATGCGGTTCGGTGGAAAAAGGTTCACAAACTAGGAGGGCAGCGTGCTCGCCGCTCAATACCTTGCAGACGCACCGAAGCTGGATACCGGCAACACCGCGTGGTTGCTGGCATCGAGCGCGCTGGTGTTGATCATGACGCCCGGCCTGGCGCTGTTCTACGGCGGCCTGAACCGCGCCAAGGGCGTGCTCAACATGATGATGATGAGCTTCCTGTGTATCGGGCTCGTCTCCGTCCTCTGGCTCATGTACGGCTTCAGCCTGTCGTTCGGCACCAACTCCAACAGCGGTGCGAACGACTGGATCGGCAGCTTCACCCAGTACCTGGGTACCAAGACGAACTTCATGTCGGAGATCTGGGGGGTCACCTCCGCCGCGCCGAACGGCACCGGCATCCCGACATACGTGGTCCTCGCGTTCCAGATGATGTTCGCGATCATCACCGTCGCGCTGATCAGCGGCGGGATCTCCGACCGGGCCAAGTTCGGCGGCTGGGTACTGTTCGCGTTCGGCTGGTTCACGCTCGTCTACGTCCCCGTGGCGCACTGGATCTGGGGCGGCGGCTTCATCTTCGCCAAGCTGCACGCGCTGGACTTCGCCGGCGGTACCGCGGTGCACATCAACGCCGGTTCCGCGGCTCTGGCGCTGGCCCTCATCCTCGGGAAACGGGTCGGCTGGAAGAAGGAGACGTTCCGGCCGCACAACGTACCGCTGGTGGCGCTGGGCGCCGGCCTGCTGTGGTTCGGCTGGTTCGGGTTCAACGCCGGCTCCGAGCTGACCGCCGATTCGGTCACCGCGGTGGCCTTCGTCAACACCCAGGTCGCCACGGCCGCCGCGCTGCTCGGGTGGATCATCGTCGAGTGGATCAAGGGCAGGCCGACGATGGTCGGTGCCTCTTCCGGCGCCGTCGCCGGCCTGGTCGCGATCACCCCGTGCTGCGGCTACATCCAGCCGTACGCCGCGGTACTGCTCGGTCTGGTCGCCGGCGCGGTCTGCGCACTGGCCGTCAGCCTGAAGTACCGGCTGGGCTTCGACGACTCGCTCGACGTGGTCGGCGTCCACTTCGTCGGCGGGTGGATCGGCTCGCTGTGGATCGGCCTGTTCGCGACCAGCAGCGTCAGCTCGCTGATCACCGACGGCGGCCCGTCCAACGGCCTGCTCACCGGCGGCGGGTTGACCCAGCTCGGCCGGCAGGCGCTGTGCAGCGGTATCGTCTCGGTCTACTCGTTCACCCTGGCGTACGTCATCGGTTGGGTGATCCAGAAGACCGTCGGGTTCCGGGCGACGACCGAGGCCGAGGTCGAGGGCATCGACATCGCTGAGCACGCGGAGAGCGGGTACGACCTGTCGCCGGCGGGCGGCGGGGGTGCCGGTGCATTCGCCCTGGCGGGGGTCGGCAAGCCGACCGGCACCCAGGCACCGGCCGAAGCGCCGGGCACCGCGAAAGTCGCCGGTTAACGTCGTCAGATGGAGGGACTGAGCATGAAGCTGGTGACCGCGGTCATCAAGCCGTACCAGCTCGACGCGGTGAAAGAGGCGCTGCACGCCCTGGGCGTGGCCGGCCTGACCGTGAGCGAGGTACAGGGCTATGGCCGGCAGAAGGGCCACACCGAGGTGTACCGGGGGGCCGAGTACACCGTGGAGTTCCTACCTAAGATCCGGGTCGAGGTGGTGACCGACGAGATCGACGTCGAGAAGATCGTCGACGCCATCGTGACGGCCGCCCGGACCGGAAAGATCGGTGACGGCAAGGTCTGGGTCACCCCGGTGGAAGAGGTGATCCGGGTCCGTACCGGCGAGCGCGGGTTGGACGCGCTCTGACCAACCGCCCCGCCATCGACGAGAAACGCATCGGCGCCGCCGCACGCGAACAGCGTGCGGCGGCGCTCGACGCTTGGCTGGCCGGCCTGGTGCCCCCGGTACCGGGCGTGGCCCTCGTGGCCGTCGGCGGGCTGGGCCGGCGGGAGTGCGCCCCGTACGGCGACGTGGACCTCGTCCTGCTGCACGACGGGCGGACCGACGTGGCGGCGCTCGCCGAGGCGATCTGGTACCCGGTCTGGGACGCCCGGATCGGCCTGGACCACTCGGTACGCACCGTCGACGAGGCGCTCACCGTCGCCCGGGAGGACGTGAAGGTCGCGCTGGGGCTGCTCGACCTCCGGCACCTCACCGGCGACCCGGCGCTGTCCGGTCAGGTACGCGCGGCGGCGGTGGAACAGTGGCGGCGCGGTGCCGCCACCGCCCTGCCGGCGCTGCACGAGGTGGTGGCCGCGCGCTGGGAGGCGCACGGAGAGCTGGCGTTTCTCCTGGAGGGCGACGTCAAGGAGGCCCGCGGCGGCCTGCGCGACGTCGGCATCCTGCGCGCTATCGGGATGGCCGGGGTCGCCGACGCGGGGCGGCCGCAGGTACGGGCGGCACATGTCCGGCTGCTCGACGTCCGGGACGCCCTGCACGTCGCGACCGGCCGGCGGGTGGACCGGCTCGTCGCGCAGGAGCGGGACCAGGTCGCCGGCCTGCTCGAACTGCCCGACGGGGACGCCCTGCTACGCCGGGTCGCCCAGGACGCCCGGACGGTGGCGTACGCGATCGACGACGCCTGGCGCGCCGTTGACCGCTGGCGCGGTGGTTCCGGGTCGCAGGGCGGGGCTGCGCGAGCCGGAACTACCGAGCGGCCCCGAACCCCGGGGCGGCGGCCGATCGGCCGGGACGTGGTCGCGCAGGACGGGGAGGCGGTACTGGCCCGGGCCGCCGTCGGGCCGCGTCCCGACCCGAGCCTCGCCTTGCGGGTCGCCCGCGCCGCCGCCACGGAACGGCTGCCCATCGCGCGCCCGACCCTCGAATGGCTGGCCGCGTTCTGCCCGCCGCCGCCGGTACCGTGGCCGGCCGTCGCCCGCGAGGCGCTGCTGACCCTGCTCGGGGCCGGGCCGGCGCTGATCCCAGTCTGGGAGGCGTGCGACCGGTACGGGCTGGTGAGCGGGTGGATCCCCGAGTGGATCCGGCTGCGCGGGCTGCCGCAGTACAACCCGGTGCACCGGTACACCGTCGACCGGCACCTGGTGCAGGCGGCTGCCGAGGCGGCAGCGTACGCCCGCGAGGTGGCCCGGCCGGACCTGCTCGTGCTCGCCGCGTTCCTGCACGACGTCGGCAAGGGGCTGCCCGGCGACCACAGCGTGGCGGGCGCCCAGGTGGCCTCGGCGATCGCGGCCTGCATCGGGCTGCCGGCCCCCGACGTGGCGCTGGTCGGCAAGCTGGTCCGGCTGCACCTGCTGCTGCCCGACGTGGCCACCCGGCGGGATCTCGCCGACCCGGTCACCATCCGGAGCGTGGCGACCGCGGTCGGCGATGTGACCACGCTGGACCTGCTGTACGGGCTGACCCGCGCGGACGCCGCCGCGACCGGGCCGGGTGCCTGGTCGGCGTGGAAGGGGCGGCTGGTCGCGGATCTGGTGAACCGGGTGCGGCGCACCCTCGACACCGGGGAGGTACCGCCTGCGCCGACGCCGGACGCCGCGCTCGTGGCGGGGCCGCTGCCGGCGGTACACATTGAGGGGGAGCGGGTGGCGGTGGCCGCGACCGACCGGCGTGGCCTGCTCGCCGCGGTGGCCGGGTGCCTGGCCCTGCACCGCCTGGATGTGGTCACCGCGGACGTCTCCACGGTGGACGGGCGGGCGCTCGCGCAGTTCGCGGTGCAGGCCCGGTACGGCGCGCTGCCCGACGCCCCGGCGCTGGCCGCCGACCTGCGCCGGGCCGCGCTCGGCGAGCTGCCGCCGCGGCTGGAACGGCAGGTCCGGGCCGGTGGCGGCGGCGCCGCGGCCCGGGTGGTGTGGCACCACGACGCGGCCACCGACGCCGAGGTACTGGAGCTGCGCGCGGCCGACGCGCCCGGCCTGCTGTACCGGGTGGCGCGGGCGCTGGAGGAGAACGGCGCGGACGTGCGGGCCGCCCGGATCTCCACGCTGGGCGGCGATGTGGTCGACGCCTTCTACCTGGTCGGACCCTGGTCGGACCCGACGGTACGGGCGGAGATCGCCGCCGCCGTGCTCGACGCGGCCGGGTAACCCCGGGCGGCTACCCTTGTGAGCGCAGCGGGGCGCGGCGCCGTCTGGACTGAGAAACGCCGCCTTGCTGAGCCAGCCCAAGTGCTGGCTCACGACGAGCGAAGCGACGAGGGAAGACGGCGCACCGAAGCGCCCTGCGGAGCGAACCAGGAGGCTCTGTGTTTGACACCCTGAGCGAACGGCTCAACGGGATCTTCACCAGGCTGCGCGGCAAGGGCCGGCTCACCGACGCCGACATCGACGCCACCGCCCGGGAGATCCGCCTCGCGCTGCTGGAGGCGGACGTCGCGCTGCCGGTGGTCAAGGCGTTCATCGCGGCGCTGAAGGAGCGTGCCCGCGGCGCCGAGGTGCACAAGGCGCTCAACCCGGCCCAGCAGGTCATCAAGATCGTGCACGAGGAGCTGGTCGGGATCCTGGGCGGGGAGACCCGCCGGCTGCGCTTCGCCAAGCAGCCGCCCACGGTCATCATGCTCGCCGGCCTGCAGGGCTCGGGTAAGACCACGCTGGCCGGCAAGCTGGCCCGGTGGCTGAAGGGGCAGGGGCACCAGCCGATGCTGGTCGCCGCCGACCTGCAGCGGCCGAACGCGGTCAACCAGCTGCAGGTACTCGGGCAGCAGGCCGGCGTCGAGGTCTTCGCGCCGGAGCCGGGCAACGGCGTCGGCGACCCGGTGGCCGTCGCGCGTGCCTCGCTGGACCACGCCCGCCGGGTGATGCGCGACGTGGTGATCGTGGACACCGCCGGCCGGCTGGGCATCGACGCGGAGATGATGGCGCAGGCCGCCGCGATCCGCGACGTGACCAACCCGGACGAGGTCATCTTCGTGGTCGACGCGATGATCGGCCAGGATGCCGTGGCCACCGCCGAGGCGTTCCGGGACGGGGTCGGCATCAGCGGCGTGGTCCTGGCCAAACTGGACGGTGACGCGCGGGGTGGCGCGGCGCTGTCGGTACGGCATGTGACCGGGCAGCCGATCCTGTTCGCCAGTACCGGCGAGAAGCTGGAGGACTTCGACGTCTTCCACCCCGACCGGATGGCTTCGCGGATCCTCGGCATGGGCGACGTGCTGACCCTCATCGAGCAGGCCGAGCAGGCCTTCGACGAGGACCAGAAGCAGAAGATGACCGCCAAGCTCATGGAGGGCGACAGCTTCACGCTGGAGGACTTCCTGGAACAGATGACGGCACTGCGGCGGATGGGGCCGCTGACCAACATCCTGGGCATGCTGCCCGGCATGGGGCAGATGAAGGACCAGCTCGCCGAGCTGGACGACTCGCACTTCGACCGGGTCACCGCGATCATCCGCTCGATGACGCCCGGCGAGCGGACCAATCCGAAGATCATCAACGGCTCCCGGCGGGCCCGGATCGCGCGCGGTTCCGGGGTCGCCGTGATGGACGTGAACCAGCTGCTCAACCGGTTCGCCGAGGCGCAGAAGATGATGAAGCAGATGGGCGGCATGATGGGCCTGCCCACCCGGCGGAAAGCGACGAAGTCGCCGAAGAACAAGCGCAAGGGTACGAAGGGCGGCGGCGCCCGGCCGCGTACCGGCGGCGTGCCCGGCGGGTTCCCCGGTGGCATGCCGAGCCTCCCGCCGGGCCTCGACCCGAGCGCGCCGGACCCGGGTGCCGGCTTCCAGGCGCCCAAGCTGGACTTCGGCAAGCTGACCCGGCGCAAGGACCAGCCGTAACGCCCGGCATTTGCTAAACGACCGTTCGGGGGAGCTCGGCCAGAGATCGATCGGCGTAGGTTGACCGGCATGTTGCGCCGAATCGCCTGCTTCATCGTCGCCGCGGTCGCCGCTGTCGGAGCCCTGGCCGTCCCCGCCAGTGCGAGCGACGAC
>WNGM01005405.1_pt1 | contig 14591 bp, 16 predicted proteins | sample 5400571 | NCBI WGS metagenome assembly WNGM01 (sample SAMN13153378, study PRJNA577476) | soil metagenome | isolation source: 100 cm soil or saprolite under Garry oak tree replicate 2 | place: USA:California | collected 2016-06-15
TTCGTCAATGGCAGGGCAGTGATCCGTTTGCTCCAGTCGATGAGGCGGATGCGGTGGTCAACCTGGTGGGTGATCCTATTTTTGCGAAACGCTGGACCCAGACCCGCAAGCAGGAACTCATCCAGACGCGGCGGCTTGCGACCCGCTCGCTGGTGGAAGGCATCCGCAAGGCGGGGGGACAGGGACGCACCTTGATTTCTTCCACGGCTATCGAGTATGCCGGCCATACCGGGGATCAGCAGGTCGATGAGCGTGCTGCTCCGGGGAAAGGATTTCTGGCAGACCTCTCGCAGCTGTGGGAGGCTGAAGCGCAGCGCGTAAGCGAAACCGGTGCGCGCCTGGTGCTCTTGCGCCAGAGCCTGGTGCTCGGACGCGAAGGCGGAGTGTTGGCCGGACTCTTGCCCTTGTATCGCCGTGGCTTTGGCGGCACCCTTGATCCCGGAGGACAATGGTTCTCCTGGATTCACGTCAACGATGCTGCACGCCTGATCCTGCATGCTTTCGATCATGAAACCATTACAGGTCCCTTGATCAGCGCCAGTCCCCACCCCGTCACCAGTCGCGAGTTCGCCAGGATCTTCGCACGCGCCGTTCACCGCCCCAGGCTGTTTCCTCTGCCCAGGACGGTCATGTCACTGCTGTGGGGAGAACGCGCGGCCCTGTTTCTCGATAGCCATCGGATGGTGCCGCACGTGGCCCTCTCCACCGGATTTCAGTTTCGCTTTCCTACGCTGGAGGTGGCGCTCTCTGACCTGCTTGGAAAGAGTCCGCTACCTCTTGCGCAGCTCATGAACCAGGAAAGGGAGCCTAATCCTCTCTAACCTCACCAAGGAGGCAAGACTCCCTTCTTCTGAGCATGGGAGACGAGCGCCTAATAGCTTATATGCTTTCCGCTTCATCATCGGCATTGGCAAAGTTTTTGAACGACAAAGGAGAACACGCATGTCTACGCTTACCATTACGCGCATTGCCCATTCCAGTGTGCTCATCGACTTCGACGGCTACCGGGTGTTAACCGATCCCTGGTTTTCAGAGAGATTTGGCTACTACCACGGCGAACCCTATGGCATCACCTTGGAGGTTCTGCCTCGACTCAGTGGGGTCGTAGTCAGCCATGACCACTATGATCACTACGATATGAAAGCTTTCCAGGCGTATCCTGACAAGCAAGTGCCTATCGCGGTCAAAGGTGGCACCGAACAGAAGGCGCGCCGAGTGGGCTTTGCCAACGTGATTGACATGGAGGCCTGGGAGACCACCACCTTTGGCCCCATCACCGTCACAGCTGCACCGGGCAAGCACGGAGTTCCGGAAATCACGTATCTGCTGCAAGCCGGGGGCCTCTCTGTCTACTTTGGCGGCGACACCTTGCTCATCCCAGAACTGAGGGAGATCCCCCAGCGTTTTGGACGGGTTGATGTCGCGCTGCTCGCTATCAATGGGTTACAGATCCGTTTTCTGGGCAACCGGCGGGATGTGATGAACCCACAGGATGCAGCGGAGTTCTGCCGCATCAGCCGACCTCGCTACGCGGTGCCGATCCACTATACCTTTACCGGAGGACCAATCATGGATACCCTGGCGTTGAAGTATGCTGGCACACCCCAGGCGCTCCTACGGGAGTTCGAGCTCGCAGTCGACAAGCTGGCTCCTGAAACGACCGTGCGTATTCTGGCGCCTGGTGAGCCGCTCCAAGTGACCACCGATGGAGATGGTGGTGGTCAAGGGGAAACCAGGGGAGAGCTTTGAGGAAGAGAGGGAGTAGGATGAGTACGAAGAAAGGGAAAGATCGATGTCATCAGAAGAGAACAAACGCTTGATACGCCACTTCTTCGAAGGCGTAAACGCACGGGATATGACAGCGTTCGAGCTATTCGCCCCCGATGCTATCCACCATAATCCCTTTCCGGGAACCCCTCCTGGGCGCGAGGGCAATAAACAAGGAATGCTGCTCCTGTTCGCAGCCTTCCCGGATTGGCAGACGACAATTGAAGATCTCATTGCCGAAGGAGACAAGGTGGTGGTCCGAATGATGCAGCGTGGCACCCATCAGGGAACCTTCTTTGGCCTTGCTGCCACGGGCAAGCAGGTATCGGTTGCGGGAATCGCTATCTTTCGCCTGCGCAATGGCAAGATTGTAGAGGAATGGCTCATCACTGATCAACTTAATGCCATACAACACATCGGCGGGAGAGAAGGATGGAGACAGACTCTCTAAAGTGCTTAGCGTAAGGGACTCTCCCTTCCTCTGGCAATTTCCTGCGTCTCTTCTTCGAGCATCACCCTCAGCAGCAGGCTTCCCCAGGTGCGGTAGGGACGCCAGGCTTCGGCGATCTGCCTGGCCTCCTGGGTTGTCGGGAGATGATCCAGACCGTAGGCCAATGCGATGGCGCGACCCAGTCGCGGGTCGTGCGTGGGCAGAGCATCCGGCTCTCCTGCTCCACGCAGGAGAATGAGCTGAGCGGAAAAGTCACCGATGCCAGGCAGGGTCTTCAAGTGCTCAAGCGCTTGTTCTGGCGAAAGCCCGCGCAGGAAGGTCGCCTCGAGCTTCCCCTCAAGCGTTGCCTGTGCGAGCTGATGCAGATACTCGACCTTGTGCCCAAACACGCCGGGAAAGGTCTCAAGCTGCATCAAGCGGGATGGTCCGGGGAAAGCATGTTCCTTCCTCTCGTGGATCTCCACCGCTGGTCCCAGTTCCTCAGCCAGGCGTGCCTTGATCCGAGCGGCTTGCGTGATACGGATGCGGTGGCTGATGATTGCCCAGGCTGCCGCCTCATACGGAGAGAAGAAGCAGACCGGTCGCAATCCCGGGTAGCGTGCCTGAAGCTGTCCCATCACGAGATCACGCTCGCCCACGCGAGGCCAATCACGGCCATCGGTGTCGAGGGAAAGGATGCGGGCCACCTGAGAGCGGACCACCGTCGGGTCCGCCTCGCCAACTACCTCTCCAACAATGGTGCTATCTTGCGCACGCAAGCAGACACCAGCAATCTGCTCACTGCCATCAGCGACGAAGGCGAGATGGAGATGGTCTGCCATCTCGCCGCCATCATAAGCCGCAGGAGCGAATCCCTCAAGGAAAGCTACACTGGCCATCAGGGAGTAGGGGCCGAGCGGCTGCAAAACAAACTGGCTCATGGGGCACCATGGACCGTGATGGTGTACCCATCGGGATCAACAAACGAGAAGGTGCGACCAAAGGGGCCCTCAAAAGGCCGTTGGACGATAGGAACGCCATGAGCTTCAAGCGAGGCACATAACTCATCGGCATGATCACACTGAAGCCACAAGGCCACACCCCATCCCAGGCGTTTGACCTCATCAAGATTCACGGCTGGCCCACGGATGGCGAATGGGATCGGCGAGGTCGCGAACACCACCGCATGCGATGGGATCTGAGGCGCGAGTTCGAGGCCCAGTTGCTCCGTGTAGAAGGTTCGGGATGCTTCCAGGTTACGGACCTGGAGTGCAAGGAAATCAGGTCCAATAATCTTGGCCATAGCTCCCTCCTGGTATGCTATAATAATCAGAGTGCTGTTACTAAATCAGTATATTGTTAGTATATCAGAGTGCTGATAAAATTGCAGGGGTATGAAGAAAGGGAAGGTCATGCGAGAACAGCGCGTGGGCTATCAGTTGAAGCGTGCACAGCACGCCTTGCGCATCCAGATGGACAATGCCTTGCGGGAGGTGGGGTTGACGACCCCTCAATATGCAGCCTTGAGTGCGATTGAAGCAACACCCGGTCTCTCGGGCAACAAGATTGCGCGGCGATGTTTTGTCACTCCGCAGACGATGAATCTTATCTTGGCGAACTTAGAAAGTGCAGGGATCATCGTGCGTCACCCGCATCCCGAGTATGGACGGATACTGCAAGCCTACCTCACTCCCATCGGGGAGAACCGGCTTCGGGAGAGTCACCACAAGATTGTTGCCATCGAAGAACGCATGGTTGCCGATTTCACAGAGGATCAGCGCCTCCAACTGATCAAGGCGCTCAAGACCTGCGCCAATGCTCTGGAGACCAGTGCAGAGGCAAGTCTCAGTCTCCGGGAGGGGTGAAGTCTCACCCCTGCGTGTAGGGAGGTCAACAGTGATTCGCCTCTCCTCATGTTGACCTCATGCTCCCATTTCCTTGCTGCAATCTTGCCGCTAGAGAAGCCATCACCTTTCACCGAGAATTCGGTTACGATTTTGATACGTCTCAAGGAAAGATTACCTGTGCTGGCAACTTGGGTCATCTATTCGGAACAAGAAGCTCATTGGAGGGAATGGATGCTACCTCCTTTCACTTCTTTGTGTGCAGAGGAACAGGTAGTGGGAGCAGGAAGCAATATGTGACAGGTAGACAAATGAGGCCACCTTCCCTTTTCGAGAGGAGAAGGCTTCATACAATGAGCATCTAGCAGAGTGACCTCTACCAGATGCTCATTGTATGAAAGTAGGTACCAGGCTCACGGAAGACAAATTGTGGAACGTCAGGAAAACGTGTGTCTCTGGCCAGCAGCTTCGGTGTCTGCCTGCACAACGAGGGTGGAAAGCACTTCTAGAGATAAATAATATAAACTTACAATTGCCAGTGAATTATATTATAAATCGGCGGAACCGACGGGCGTCCGATTATCTGCAAGTAGACCAGCGTGACAGGCAGGCACTTTGGGCCACTGCTGCTCTACAAGTTTGTATCTCCCGTGGTTTCTTCAAACTCTACATCTATATAGGCGTCAGCAAGAGAAAAGTGAATATCCAAGCTGTGGAGCGTGATATCGTCGGTATTTTCAAAGGCTTCGTAAATCCACTTATTCTGCTCTTTGTGATAGCTTTCGATTTTGAGCGATTGCGAATCGACCAGGACATATTCTTCGATGGTGGGATGCGCGCAATAATTTTGGAGTTTCCACGTTCTGTCGGTGAGTTCTGTGGTGGGGGAAAGGACTTCCACAACGATGCGTGGGGATTGGATCGCTTGAACTCTTCCCCGGTCACGTGGATCGCACGTCACCGTGACGTCGGGATGGAAGTAGCGTGTTTCAGAAATGTTCACCTTCATATCGGAACTATAGACGCGACAGTTGCTCCCGCGCAGAAGATTCCAAAGGATTCGTTGGATATTTGATTTGATGGTGTCATGATTGGCGGTGCCGCCTGCCATGGCATACACATGGCCATCGATGTATTCGTAGCGCGTCTCAGGATCGTTTTCTTCGAGTTGAAAGTATTCTTCAACTGTCATAGTTCGCTGATGCTCTATCGCCATGGCCCTCTCGTATCTCTCCTTCCGTTGATAATGTGTTACTCTGAATGCCTTTACTCGATCAGCATTATTATATCATAGTGCCTAACATCAGTTATGATTTACGTTCTTCACGCACCGCTTTCAATGCGCCGCTGGCTTCCCAACAAACGGATAACCATAGTTGCTCCGGGCGCCTCAGGATGAGATCTGGTACTTTCCCATCCACGTCGTCAATCGCATCCTGGCCGCGTTCCAATATCACAGAGAAAAGTAGGGATCATCTCGGATCGTCTCGATGCACTCGTCCACCGTCAGGTCTGTGTACAATTGTATCCACTGGCCTGTATAACGCATATACGAGAGGTGAAAACGCTGGTTCCCGGCATATTGCATACGCACAAATTTCGCCTCGAAGCTCGGCGATACTGGATTGGGGCCAGCTACGCGGTATTCGGCACAAAAGTAGAACGCCTTGTGGTACCACTTGCCATAGATATCGACAATATAATTGAACTGCGGATTCTCCGGCGGTGGCTGGATATATTTCGGCTTCAGTACTGTCTCAATGAGTGCATTCGCCTTTGTGGTGACTTCCATTTTCAGCGATTCGGGGAGAGAAGCCGTAGAGGTTTTGCGTGGGTACATCGCCCACCGATTGATTTCCCTTGGCATCCAATTCCTCCTTGTCTTTAGAGTTCTCCTGAGAATGTTGATGACCAGCCAAAAAGCGCCCGCAATCGCTGGCCTGGATTGAACTTGAACACCCAGCTTTCAGGCTCTGGGCGGACATAAAAACCTCCAAAGCCAGGCAAAGTCACGCCTTTGCCATCTTTAAAGCTTTCATACAGTGTTTCGACGATGCCGTCGACCCAGGCTGTCGCTGTCGCTTCGTCGGCATGCATCCGTGCAGCCAGTCGGCGGACAAGCTCATCTTTGTTGATGCGCTCAGCCATCGTGTTTCTCCTTACAAACCGGCAGCCGCCAATTCTTCTTTCAAGGTGGAGAGTCGACTATGTCGCTTGCGTAACCAGGCGATGTAGGTTGTCCACTGCTCAGTTTCATCCAACTTCTCATAAAGAGACCGAATTTTTGCGAGGTAACTACAAGCAACTTGATAATTGGATCGTCCACGCCCAGCGATGAGACGCTCAACATGTTGCTGATAGAGGTCTATCGAAGCGCGGGGGTATGCCTCTTCCGTGCGTTCAGCGGCTTTAAGAGCAACTTCAGGAGTGCGCGCATAGTCGTACTGCCACTGATAGCTCTCAGGGCCAGGGGGCTTTGTAGCTTGTAGTAATTGGAGCGCCCGCTCAATATCTCCCTCATCGAGTGCAGCTTCTACCAGTGTAGAGATATTTTTGGTAGTCTCCAGGAACATATGCGCTTCTTGTCGCACTGCTTCCCAGTTTCCAAGCTCCATGGAGATCTCACGCATTTTCTGGTACTCCGCGAACCAGGGTCGTTTACGAAAGATGAGTTCGGCCATCTCAAGCGCGGTAGCAAGATTGTTTTTCGCCAGGTAGTGGGTTTTCAGCCATTCCGCAGTAATGGTGTACATTTCCTGCTGAGCCTTTTCATCCATCATGCGTTCAACTGCGGCATCCTGCCCGTACTGGACAAAGAGGTCTGCAAGCTTCAGTAACTGCCAGCCATTAGCCTGGCTCGCATCCTGAACGGCTTCATCCACCCGGTCTAGTTCCAGCAGCCGGGTGACTACTTCCTGGATGCTCTTTGTCTCACGACCGATGCGCAGGAACTCCTCGTCGCTCAGTAGGTCTGCCTCCAAAGCTAACAAGAGGCCACCGAAGCGCTTACGACGCCATTCGCTCTCCGACTTCTTTTCCTGAAGCTCGGCAAGTGCAGTGCGAACCCATTGCGCAATCAGGTGCTTTTCTTGAGAAGTCGTACCCTGGAGGAATTCAGGTGGAATATCCTTGGTCAGACCAAAGCCACCATGGTTGACATCAAAGCGATACACTGCAAAAATGGCCTCTAGAATCTGCTCGCGGAGGATCGCATCTTCACGTTCGCTCTCCAGGCAAGCGCCCAGACCCTCGACACAAACTTGAACAACGCGACCCAGCGCTCCATCCTCATCATGATAGGAGAGGTAATGGCTCAGTGTTCTTACCGCCACCGCTTCGTAGATCGCCGCGGCGTTGGTATAGTCCCGCTGTCGAGCGAAGCGAGCGGCAGTCTCGGTAATGCTGTAGAGATCGGACGAGATACCGTAGACGGCATCCCACTCGCGACCGGCATGTCGAAAAGCTTCATCGACCTGGCGGTGATACTCTTCGGTGTCGATGGGCACGCTCTTATGACCGGGTAGAGGCGGCATGGTGAGTTGCCATTCCACCTCTGGCTGTTTCTGGAGTAACTGTTTGATGAGTGTAATCAACTGGGCTTTGCTCTGTCGTTCCAGGATGGTATCGATGTCGTCCATTTGGGTGAAGGCCTCCGGCTGCTCATTCCATGCGAGGAGCAATGCAGCAGCGTGTTCACAGCTGCGAGTTCCATATGTCGGCGTGTCGGCTGAACAGGAGCAGAGGGCAGCAGTGATACCAGAGCCATCGAATGTGACCTGTACGCGATATGGTTCAGGGAGTGAGCCATAGCAATAGGCTTTCAACGCCATTGCCTGTTGTGCTGGGTTGACGATAGCTCCATCACGAACACCTTGCTGGCCTTTCAGAAAGTTCTGCTCGCCGACGAAAGTGCGAATTTTTTGTTCGGTTAACGTTGGGATGGTACTCATAGCTAGTTGGCCCGTTCTAAAGCTGCCAGCAGAATCTCATATCGTTCGCCGCTGCTCCAAGTTGCTTTTTGCTCGAGCGCATCCTGTGCCCAGCCCGCGATAACCTGTCGTTCCTCCGGCGAGGTGTTGCCAACAAGCAAACCGGCAATATCCTCATCCAGGTCCATCCCGCTATCCGTATAGAAGCGGTAAATGGCAAACAGCATTCGTAGGACGCGCAGTCGCATCTCCGGGTTGTCCTCTTCCCCTGCGAAGCAGCTATCCAGTCCATCGATACAGCCGATGAGAATAACACAAAACGCGACATACTCATCTCGATAGTCATTGAAGTGTTCGATGACCTCGGTGATCAGCACTTCGTAAATGGTGAGAGCGGCAGCATAATTTTCCTGTGCGGCAAACTCGTCGGCGATGGTCTTGATAGCAGTCAGTCTTCTCTCGACCTCGCCGCGTTTGCGCTTGCGCTGGCTCTCCCCAGCGGCCATTGCGGCTAGAACCTGCTGGCGGTACACCTCTGGATCAACAGAGGACTTCCGAGATGAGACTGTTGGCAGTGGTGTCATGAGAAGCCATTGCAATTCTGGCTCCTGGCGCAGCATGTGTTGAATAATGGCGATGAGTTCGGGTTTCTCGCGTTGTTCCAGGTTCTTCTTCAACATGTCTATTCACGTTCCCCCTTACTGACGGGCTTCATGTAATGGCTCTATCTTATCATAGGTGGCTAGGCATGGCGGCGGTGCTTTTCTTTCGGCTGTTCATATCGTATCCAGTTACAGACAAATAGTGAGCAGCCAGCAGAGGAGGAAGCGTATGAGGAGACAGACCTCAAAAGGAACGTGTACCTTTTGTCACAGAGAGCTGAGTAAGGCAAGCACGACCAGGCACCTGGTATCCTGTGAGCAACGAACCGCGATGCAAGGTGAAATAGGGAGTCGTCAAAAAGCGAAAAAAATCAAGACATTGCATCTGGTTGTGGAGGGATACCGCTTTCCGATGTACTGGATGCATCTCCCAGGCTCATGGAAAATGAGTGACAGCGGATGAGCTGCAGAGGATAATACTCTTTCCCCTCTCTATTGTAGGCCTTTATAATGGCCGTGGCAGGGACATTAAATATAAATAGTGTAACTTATTATCAATAGTAAATTACACTATTTGCTGAGCGGAACCGACGGGCATCGAACCATCGGTCGCCCCTGGCACGCATCCCGCTGGAAAAGCTCTTTTCTGGCCGAGGCGATCTGCTTCTCTACCAGGAACGCGCTGCCACTTCCCTACCCCGAGATGATCCGTTCACCTCTGCCCTCGACCATCCGCTACAGGTGTTTCTACCTGGCCATCCTCAAGCCGCACCTGATCCTCGCTGGAAGATCCCGCCCTCGGCATGGGAAACCGTGCTCCAACGGGTCGAGCAGGGGGAACCGCTCCGTCACATCGCGCGTGATTATGGCGTGTCGTATGAAGCGGTCCGGCGTGTACTTCGTGCCGCGCGTCGCCGCTGAGTGGGACGGGTGAGTGCGGATCACCCACGTGGCCAGTATACCACACGCAGCGTCTGCATGGGCAGGCAAAGCACGGTGCGAGTCCATCGTGTGCTCCCGGTTCCAGTGGCACACCAGAATTGTACCACAGGAGGGTGCGCACACACGGGAAGTATCTAGCTCAAGAACGGAGGCCAGGCGGGAAGCAGGTGCGGCTCACGGCGCACTCAACTGTACCATCGATCGTGATAAGGACCCGCGTCGTGTTTTCCTCATGGTTCAGGAACGAATGTTGAAAGTTGAGTAACCAGCACAGGGGAACATCGCCTCACTGGCCCCCAGTAGCATAGCAGGTGAAGACGGGTCGCGCCTGGACAAAAGGCGGATTGCACTTGGGGAACAGACGGAAAGGCCGTCGTGATCTGGACAACCTTGACCTGCAAGCTGCGAGACCCTGGTAAGAAAGCGGGAAAAGACGGATCGCATCGGCGAAATACGAGGGTGAATACTGTCTCTTTTGACACAGGTCTGCAAGCTCCGATAAGCTCATATCTTTGGGCGGTCTATCCATCTTTACGCAACGCATTACCACTGCTTATTCAGACGACGTAAAATTATGAAGTATGAAGAAAAAATAACGGAAAAACTTTCTAACGGGACAAGAAACCTTTTGTAGCTTAATCTAACTCATCCGTCTTTGTCAAGACAACCACTAACATAAAACCGTGATCATGTATTGACAGGTTACACAGAACGAATTATGCTGTCTGTGTAACTGATCTGGCAGGAAGGCAATCGACGATGGCACGCAGCATTCCGAAGGCTCGTGATGGCTCTTTGCACCAGCATACTGCGGGAGGAACCTCTCTCGATCCCATTATGATTGGGACGGCTGCATGGTATAGCTGGTTGGAGCAGCATCGTTCGTTTTGCTTTGAGGCTGGCCGCATGACCTTCACGGCACGGAAGGAACAGCGACCGGGGGGGCCATTATTGGTATGCGTACCGACGCAGCCATGGCAAGCTGCACACTGCCTACCTCGGTAAGTCAGAAGAACTGACCCTCGAACGACTCAACACAACCGCAGAAGCCCTTGAGCGAGCAGGAGATGCTCGCGAGGGCGGGACTCATCGACCCCTGTGGGGGGTTGGAGACCATGCTTTGCAGGTTCTCCAGGCCTCCATCATCTCCCTTCCAATGACACGCGCTGTAACTGAGCAACTCAGAGAGCCTAAACCAGCGCCAAAACATAATCTTCCCGTACAACTTACCCCGCTGATTGGACGCAAGCACGATTCGGCGAGCGCGGCTGCGCTCTTGCGACGGCCGGAAATACGCCTGTTGACGCTGACCGGCACGGCTGGTGTGGGCAAAACCCGTCTCGCTCTGCACGTGGCCATTGAGCTGCTCGATGGCTTTGTCGATGGGGTCTATTTCGTTCCACTCGCTCCCATCAGCGACCATGCTCTGGTTGTACCCACCATCGCTCAGACCCTGACGCTCAGAGAGGTGAGTGACCGGCCGTTCCTGGATCTCTTGGAAGACTACCTGCAAGACAAGCAACTCTTGTTGGTGCTCGACAACTTTGAGCAGGTGGTCCGAGCAGCACCCTTGCTCAGTGAACTGCTGGAGGTGTGCCTTGAGCTGAAACTGCTGGTTACCAGCCGTGAAGTGCTACATCTGCGTGCCGAGCGCCAATTTGCCGTGCCACCCTTGGCGCTCCCCGATCTCAAGCACTTCCCGAAGAGCCAGTCTCTCTCGCAGTATGCGGCGGTAGAGCTCTTCCTCCACCGTGCACAGGCCGTCAAGCCTGACTTCCAGATCACTCCTGCCAACGCCCGGGCCATTGGAGAAATCTGTTCGCGCCTCGATGGCTTGCCACTGGCGCTTGAATTGGCCGCGGCACGCATCAAGCTCCTCTCACCGCAGGCACTGCTGGCACGGCTAGAGCATAGACTCTCGGTATTGACAAGCGGCGCGCAGGATGTACCGGTGCGACAGCAGACGCTGCGCAGTACTATCGAGTGGAGTTACAACCTGTTAGATGCTCAAGAACAACAACTCTTCCGTCGGCTTTGCGTCTTCGTCGGGGGCAGCACACTGGAAGCGATAGAGGCAATCTGCGCTCCCCTTAATGATGGAGCGAATCAGGTGTTGGATGGGGTTGCCTCGCTCATAGACAAGAGCTTACTGCAACAAAAGGAGCAAGAGGATGGCCAGCCACGCTTCTTGATGCTGGAGACCATCCGCGAGTACGGGCTGGAGGCTCTCGAGGCATTTGGGGAAGTGGAGGCCATCCAGCAGGCTCATGGTGCGTACTACCTCCGACTTGCGGAGGAGGCCGAACTGGGAATAAGAAGTCCACTGCAAACTGCCTGGCTGGAGCACTTGGAGCGAGAGCACGATAACCTGCGAGCGGCCTTGCAAAGGATGCTCGAGCACGGGGAGATCGAGCAGAACCGAGAAATGGCCTTGCGGTTGGCTGGAGCGCTGTCTGAGTTCTGGCGAATACGGGGTTATGACAGCGAGGGGCAAACTTTTCTGGAACAGGCATTGGTGGCACGTGAGGGGGTGGCGACGTCGGTGCGAGCGAAGATTCTCAGAGCTGCTGGGAGGATGGCTATTTATCAGAACGACTATGAGCGGGCAGAGGTGCTGTGTGAGGAGAGCCTGGTCCTCTTCAGGGAACTCGGAGAAACACAGGGCATTGCGCACTCCCTGCATTACTTAGGGTGGGCTGCCAGGGAAAGGGGAAACTTGACCGTGGCAGGCTCGCTGTTTGAGGAAGCCTTAGCACTCCGGAGGAATCTGGGCCACAAGGAGGATATTGCCTGGTCGCTTTTGCAATGCGGGATTTTGAACTGCTTGCAGGGCGAGTACGCTAGGGCAGATGATTTGTTCGAGGAGAGTCTCGCGCTCTCCAGGGAGATGGCCCGCCCACACGTCATAGGCTGGTCGCTCTATCGGTTGGCGGAGGCGTGTTTTCTTTCACAGGGCGAGCTTGCAACAGTCCACTCCTTGCTCGAGGAGAGTCTTCCGCTCTTCAAAACGGTGGGTGAAAAGAGTGGGATGATCTGCTCCTTGTACCTCTCAGGGCGGTTAGCCCTCAGTCAGGGAGATGCTCTTACAGCGCGTTCACTGGCAGAGCAGGGACTGGCCCTCTCCAGGGAGGCAGGGGATAGGTGGTCTACAGGCCAGTTGCTCTCCCTTTTAGGAGGGGTGGCGGCCCACCAGGGGGATCCCGCCACAGCACGTGCCCTGTACCAGGAGAGCTTGGACTTAGCCAGGAGGGTGGGTCGCAAGCTGGATATGGCCTCGTGCCTGCAAGGACTGGCAGGAGTGGTTGCGGCGCAAGGAGAATCTACGTGGGCAACACGGCTGTGGGGTGCGGCAGAGGCCATGCGAGAGGCAACCGGTGCACCCATGCCGCCTGTTGAGCGTGCTGACTATGAACGCGCGCTGGCCTCCGCACGGGCTCAGCTCGGGGAGAAAACCTTTGCCGCCGCGTGGGAAGAGGGACGTACCATGACACTAGAGCAAGCCCTGGCCTCCCAAGGGCCAGTGACCACGACGCAGCAGTCCACCCCCCTTTCACCTCGTCCAGCCTACCCTGATGGGCTGACCGCACGAGAGGTGGAAGTACTCCGCCTGGTGGCGCTGGGCATGACCGACGCGCAGATAGCTGGCCAACTGATCCTCAGCCCGCGCACGGTGCAGGGACACCTGCGCTCCATCTACAACAAGCTCAACGTGACCTCGCGCAGTGCTGCGACTCGTTATACGGTTGAGCACAAACTCGTCTGAACAGCGCTCTGTCGTCCCCAGGCAAAAGCTCTTGTCCTATGTGGTCGACGCCTCCTCGACTTGCTGCTCTGCTGAGAAAAGATAGGTAATCCTACTGGGATTCACCCTGAATCGCTTCCTTTTCCTGCCTTGAAAAACAGGTAATCCATCGCGTAATTCTGCCGATGTCCTGCCTCCACGAATTGAGTAGACTCTGGACAGAAAGATGTTCACCCAGGTGAACGAGGAAGTCACAATCAACGAGAACGGGGAGCCACACCCTGGCAACAATTTTGCTATCGGGGGCGAGTCTTACCGCTTCTGGCAGCGAATGAGGCTACGTGTCGTTCAGGCAACCTGATTCCATATTAGTTGTGCAGCAACAGTGCAGAAAGGAAAGGAAATCATGCCCATTGCATTCATCTTGGATACTCCTGGTATGACACAGGAGCAGTACGAGATCGCGCACCGGCAACTCGGCAATCCCTTCGAGCCGGGAGCGCTGGTCCACATTGCAGGTCCAATGGAAAGGGGCTGGCGCATCGTGGAAGTCTGGCCCTCCCAAGAAGCTGCCGACCATTTCTTTGGTTCAAGACGAGTCCAGCAGGCTTTTCAGACCGCAGGGATTCCTCCTGTCCAGCCGATCATCTTTCCGGTCTATGCGTTGTATACTTCCCCACGGCAGGTTTGACGAAGGAAGGCAAGCGGGTGCAGCAGCCCACATCTCAAGGGTTATGGGAAGGGGACGAATGAAGCTGGCTCCCGCACAGTAGCTCATGTCTGCTACGAATGAAAAGGCTCAAGGCTTTAGGGCAGCCATGCCCATGAGAAAGGAGAGAGATGATGAGTAGGTATGTCCTCGTCCACGGCGCGTGGCATGGAAGTTGGTGCTGGGAGAAGGTTGTACCTCTGCTTAGACAGGCAGGACACCAGGTGGAGACCCTTGACCTGCCGGGGCATGGTCAGGACAGGACCCCAATTCGCGAGATCACCCAACGGGTGTGCGTGATCCTCGATGCTCAAGCTGAGCCGGTCATTCTGGTGGGCCACAGCATGGGTGGGATTGTCATCACGCAGGTTGCTGAGGAGCGGCCCGAGAAGATTCAGATGCTCGTGTACCTGACGGCTTTTCTCCCGCAGAATGGCGAGTCGTTACTCCAGATCGCCCGAACGAATAGTGATTCCCTGCTGACGCCAAACCTGATGGTGAATGAGGAACAGGGCTACCTCACGTTCAAAGAAAGGGCTTCTCTCAAGGAAATCTTCTATGCCGATTGCCCCGACGAGGATGTAGCGCGGGCCAAGTCGCTCTTGGTTCTCCAGGCCATCGCTCCC
>WNGM01007927.1_pt1 | contig 14588 bp, 14 predicted proteins | sample 5400571 | NCBI WGS metagenome assembly WNGM01 (sample SAMN13153378, study PRJNA577476) | soil metagenome | isolation source: 100 cm soil or saprolite under Garry oak tree replicate 2 | place: USA:California | collected 2016-06-15
AACATCGGTGGGCCGTTAGCTCAGTTGGTAGAGCAGCTGACTCTTAATCAGCGGGCCGCAGGTTCGATCCCTGCACGGCCCACCATCCCGCGTTAAATTTCTTGACAAAAGCCCGCCAAGGTCGTGTAATCAAGGAAATTTTGTTCTTCGGTCAGCCTTAGCGGGCAGGCTTTAAGGCCTGTAAGTTGAAGGCGCAATCGGTTCGCTCCTAGCACCAAGCGGGAGCAATGCGATTGCGCCTTTTCTTTTGGGGCAGGTCTCTCATGAGCGAAGCAGACGAACAAACCATCTTGAGACAATCTTCGGTACCGCCAGCCAGCCCACGGCGTCGTGGTCGCCCGAAGGGGCAGAGTTACATGGAACCGGCCCTCCTGGTGACCATCCGGCGTCGGCTCAAACTTTCCCAGGCGATCCTCGCCAAGATCGTGGGGGTATCGCGCACCACGGTCAGCATGTGGGAGAACGGACACGTACCGATTCCGAAGGCGGCGGTTGAGTTGATCAAGAGGCTGTTTCCCTGGCTCGATCGACAAGAAAGACAGTATTCGCAGCATCACGCTGAGAGCCACGCGCATGGTTCCTCCTGACGACGACTCGATGTTTTCACTCTAGCAGGCGCTCGTCCTCATCGCTCTCAGCAACCCTCCGATCGCGTACTTGGGTGCCGGGCTTGCCCTGACCAGTAACGAGGGGCTCGCCTTGACAAGCCCTGACCTATGGGATAGGGTGACTATTTCTTAAGAACAACCAGACGTTAGGTATTAGATGTATGGCCCCATCCGATTCGACAACGCCGCAGAAATCCAGCACTCCTGAGCCGCTGGTGGCAAGACCTTCTGCTCCGCCCATCTCGCCTGGCGGACCACATGCCGTCGCTCCGGGAGCGTTCCGCGGTGTCTCACTGGAAGGGCTCAAAGCCTACCTGCTCAAGAATTTCGAGCAGACGTTTGTCTTGCTCACGCTCGTCGCGACCGTTTCTGCCCATCATCCTGGCCGGCTACTACCTGGGCCGAACGAAGGCCGTGCTGGGTGCCGTCTTTTCCTTCCTGGTGATGCTGCTGTACGTGTACGTGCGGCCCGAGGCGTTTTCGACATCACAAGGCGATCTGGCGGCAAACCCGCAGGTCGCGCTGTATCTTCAAGTCTTAACCTGGGGGTCCTTCCTCGTCCTGGCCGGCGCAGTCGTCGGAGGGTTGCATGAGAAGCTGTCCCGGGAGTTTGAGACCACACGTCAGCAGAACGAGGTGCTCCAGACACAACAGGATGAACTCAACGTGGTCAACGTGGCGCTAAAGGCCAGCGCCGAGAATCTGGCGTTCCTCAATCAGGAGCTCCAGCGCCGGCAGGAGGAGCTTAACCAAGCCCACATGACGCTGAAAGACTACAGCGAAAACCTGGAGGTCAAGGTTCGGGAGCGCACTGAGGAGCTCAACCGCGCCAACGCGACGCTGAAGGACTCCGCCGAAAACCTGGAATACAAGGTCAAGGAACGGACCGAGGAGCTGGAGAAGTCCAAGCAGTCCATCGAGTCCCTCAAGGCCAAGGTGGAGGAGGCGCTGTACTCCACCATGGACTCCTCTGTGGTCAAATTGATCATCGAGGGGCGGCTGCGCAACGAGAAGCGCAACGTCAGCATCCTGTTCTCCGACCTCGTCGGCTTCACCACCCACTCCGAGCAGAATCCCCCCGAGGTCGTGATCCGCGATCTCAACCGCTACATCGGCGACATGGAGCCCATCCTGCTGACCTATCGCGGCCACATCGACCGATACATGGGCGACGCCATCATGTGCGAGTTCGGGGCGCCGCTGGATATCGAGACCTACCGGATCCTGTCCGTGCTGGCGGCGATCAAGATGCAGGAGAAGACGGCCAAGATGAACTATTCCTGGGAGATGCGCATCGGGGTGTGCTCAGGGTCCACCATCACGGGCCTGGTCGGAAGCAAGCGCCAGTCGTATACCGCTATCGGGGACGTGGTCAACATCGCCGCGCGGCTGCAGAAAGCCTGCGTGCCGGGCAAGGTGCTGATCGACCGGTACACGTACGAGTCCGTCAACCTCTTCATTGATGCCCGCAAGAAGCGCGACCTGCCCGCCAAGGAAGTGCTGGAGACGGACAAGGAGCGACAGCTGGAGGCGCTCCACGAAAAGGTCACGGCGGAACCGAACAACGCATTGCACCATTTCCAGATCGGGCAAATCCATCTCGAACTCAACGAGCCGGTCGAGGCCCTGCAGTATTTCGAGCGCGCCCTGCACCTGGATCCGAAGGAGATGAAGTTCAAGCTGGCATACGCCGAGGCCGGCCTGAAGCTTCGCGCGAGCGAGAAGCTCAACATCAAAGGCCGGCGGCAGCGCATCGAGGCCTACGAGGTCATCGGCGTCAAGGATCCCTTCGAGGACCGCAAGAAGGTCTCGCAGGGCTTCGCGCACGAGTACCAGTACGTGCAGAATCTCATCCAGATCCCGTCCGATGTGATCCTGCCCGTGGAAGCCTTGGACGGCAGCATCGGCCATTCCAAGATGGTTGCCATCTTCGCCTACACCCTCGCCACCTATTTCAACCTGCCGGATAAGGATAAACTCGACATCCTCCACGCCGGCTTTCTGGCGGACATCGGCAAGGAGATCGTGCCCCATCATCTGCTCAATCGCATGGGGAGCCTCAGTTCCTGGGAGCTGGACATGGTGAAGATGCACCCGGTGGAAGGGGCCAGAACCCTGCGGAAGATGGGCTACGATAACGAGGAGATCATCAAGATCGTGTATCACAGCCACGAGAACTACAACGGCACGGGGTATCCGGACGGGCTCAAGGGCGAAGACATCCCGCTCGGCTCTCGGATCGTGGCGGTGGCCGACGCGTACGACGCGCTGATCTCCTGGCGTCCGTACCGGGACCCCTGGGAGCGCCACGTCGCCCTGGACGAAATCGCCCGTAGTGTCGGCAAAGGTCTCTACGACCCCAAGGTCGCGGATGGCCTCATCAAGATCATGTCGCGCTGACGCGCGCTTACGTCCTCTTGGCTGCGGTCAGCGGCAAGGTCTCCCAGGTCTCCCCTCCGTCGCGACTACGATAGAGCCCGCTGCCGTTCGTCCCGAGATAGACGGTCTTCGGATCCTCGGGGCTGAGCGCCAGCGAGCGGACGTTGAGGCTTGCCAGTCCCGCGTTCTTGCCCTGCCAGATCCGTCCCCCGTCGATGCTCTTGAAGACCCCATGGCGTCCCGCGACGTACAGCGTGCCCGGCCATGACGGATCGAGCGCCAGCGCGCTGATCATCTGGTCGGGCAGGTCCTGCCCGGTGCGCGTCCAGGACCGCGCGCCGTCCTCAGTCTTGTAGAGCCCGTTCAGCGTCGCCACGTACACGGTGTCCGGTCGCTGTGGGTCGATCACGAGGGTGTTGACCATCAGGGCGCGGCCCGATGACAGGACATCTGAAGAGATCATACCTTGGTGGACCTTCGTCCAAGTTCTGGCACGGTCCGACGATTTGTACACGCCACCGCTCGTTCCCGCGTACATGATGTCGGGACGAAACGGATCGATTGCCAGCGTGACCACCATCAGAATTTCCTTCATGCCGGCCATGCGCTTCGTCCACGTCTCGCCCCCGTCCATGGATTCAAAGATGCCCATGGTGGTCGCCGCCCAAAGGTGGGTGTTATCGTTCTGGTCGAACACCAATTGGTTCACGACCGACGTGACGGTGACGTCATCCAGGCCCGCCCTCTGTGAGACCCACCGCTGACCGCCGTCATAGCTCTTGTAGACCGCGTCGCCCTTCGTCCCGGCATAGACGGTGGCCGGGTAGACTGGATCAATGGCCATCGCGATCACGCGCGAGTGAGACATCCCGTGAGAGATCGCCTCCCAGGACCTCCCCTCGTCGCGGGACTTGTAGATGTAGTCGTTCGTCGCGATGTAGAGGATGTTGGGATTCTTGGGATGCAGCGCGATCACCACGATCGCGTCGCTCTGCAGGCCGCAGGCGGGCAGGCCGGTCAGCGTCGTGCCCAGGAAGACGAGCAGCCGGAGCAGGCGAGCGGCGCGCATGGCTGGATTCTATCATGCAGGGCGCGAGCCCGGATTATTCATGGATGCCGTAGTTGCGTGTGAGGGAAGAAGCTTAGTATGATCCCGACAGGCCTCCTATGAAGACGTACCACATCATCGGCTGGGGACTCCTGATGGCGGCGACCTGTCTCCTGCCCTCTCCGGCCCAGGCCGATTCTTCGGTCGTGGCGACCGTGGGCGGCTCGCCGATCGCGGCGGCCGAGATCGAGCAGGCGCTCCGGCTCCCGCTCTACGATCTGGAAGTGGAGAAATATCGCCTGACGCGACGGAAGCTGGATCAGACGATCGTCGAGCGGCTGCTCGCGCGGGCGGCGGGCGAACGCGGGCAGACGGTGTCAGCCTTCGTCACGTCGGAGGTCCAGGCCCAGATCGCGACGATCACGCCAGAGGAGATCGCCGCGCGCATGCGGGCGGACCGGGCCAAGCTGCCGCCGGACGAGGAGCAGGCCCACAAAGAGGCGCGGAGCGCCCTGGTCCGAGAACGCGCGGGGCGAGCGCTCCAGGAACTGGTCGAGCGGTTGTCCCGCGAGGCCCAGGTGACGGTGACGCTGCGTCCCCCTGAGCCTCCTGTCATGACCGTTCCCTTGGGAGACGGCCCGGCGTGGGGTTCGCCGGCGGCGCCGGTCACGATCGTCGAGTTCGCGGATTTCGAATGTCCGGTCTGCAAGGAGAGCCTCCCGGTCTTGCAAGAAGTGCGCACCCTCTATCGGGAGCAGGTCCGGATCGTCTACCGAAACTTTCCCCTCGCGTCGCACCCGCAGGCGCGTCCGGCGGCCGAAGCAGCCCACTGTGCGCACGAGCAGGGCCAGTTCTGGGCTTATCACGACGCCCTCTTTGCCAAGGCGCCTGATCTCCAACCGTCGGATTACGTGCAGTTGGCCGAGCGTCTGAAGTTGAACACTGCGGACTTCACCGCCTGCCTGAGCAGCAATCGGCCGAAGGTCGCCGTAACGAGGGACCTCGCGGACGCCCAGGCCTTGGGGCTCAGCGGGACCCCGACCTTCTTCATCAACGGGCGCTACCTGTCCGGGTTCCAATCATTGGACGCGCTCCGGCAGTACATCGACCGCGAGCTGGTGGCCGCCCGTCACGGTGCACATCCGGGAGACACGGGCCAAGAGACAGGCCCCCGATGATCGTACGCGTGGGCACGAGTCTGGCGATCGCCCTGGCCGCGACGGTGACCGGACTGGCGCTGCCGCCGACGTCGTCCGCGAATGAAGCGAAGCCGGCGCCTGAGATCGTGCCGTTGGTCAATCCGGTCGGGGAAGGAAAGGGGAGTTTCCGCGGAGGCCTGTTCCGCAATATTGTGACCGCGCGCGGCTTCGAGATTGACGACAGCAAGGCCGGGCTCCACGCCGTGAAGGCCGTCGGGATCACCAATACGTTCACGCCGGACACCCCGGCGATCTACGTCGTCGTCGAGTTCCTGCAATCGGCTTTCGATATCTTCCGGCTCGTCGGGCGCTTCATCCTGGAGGACCCCGAAGGGAAGCCTGTCGGGACCCTCCTCCACGTGGACCGGGCGCAGTTCGAGAACGAGGACACGGGAGGCTACCTCATGATGAAGCAGCCGCCCGGCGGCTTTCCCCTCGGCAACTACCGCGTCGAGATCCATTACGAGGCGATCACCGACATGAGCCTGCTGACCCTCGCCCGCTTCAAAGTCGTTCCGGCGGCCGGCGCCGCTGGCCAGAAGCCTTAAGGGTGATCGATGTTTGAGGTGAAGGTCCGCCACGCTGCAATAGGCGATCTTGATGTGCTGGTGCGGTTCAACGCCGCCATAGCGAAGGAGACCGAGGGCCGCAATCTCGATATGGAGCGGCTACGGAATGGGACCCGTGCGGTCTTGGAATCAAGCGAGCGCGGGTATTATCTGGTGGCCGAAACAGAATCGGTCATCGTCGGCCAATTATTCGTCACCTATGAATGGAGCGATTGGCGAAACGGCATGTTCTGGTGGATCCAGAGCGTGTACGTCGAGCCTTCAGTGCGGGGACGCGGCGTCTATCGCGCCCTCCACGCGCGTGTCCTGCAAGACGCCCGCGCGCGCGGTGACGTGTGCGGCCTGCGCCTCTATGTGGAGAAGGAGAATGAGGCGGCGCAGGAGGCGTACACCCGGTTAGGCATGACGATGACCCCCTACCGCGTCTACGAACAGGACTTCGTGCTCTGAGCTAACTTGACTGGGAGCGGGATCATACAGTACAACACTGGTGTGTCTCTCCTGATTCCCTGCGAGAGTGGCGGAACTGGCAGACGCGCGAGACTTAGGATCTCGTGGGCATAACCGTGGGGGTTCGAGTCCCCCCTCTCGCACCAATGAGACCGTCGCAACACCGACTTCACCGATGAAACTTGAAGTGACCGAATTGGGCCCGGTGAAACGGGCCGTCCGGATCGAGGTGCCGGCGGAGGACGTCGCCAAGCGGTTCCGGGACGTCTACGCGGACCTCCGGAGCCAGGTGCATATCCCCGGCTTTCGCCCGGGCAAGGCGCCGCTCGCCCTGCTGGAAAAGCGCTACGCGAAGACCGTCGAGGACGACGTCGTCCGCTCGCTCGTCCCCGAGTATTACCAGAAGGCCATGAAGCAGGCGGGGTTCACCCCGGTCGCCGTGGACCTGCCGCCGATCGAACGGATCAAGATCAAGGACGGCGCCCCGCTGGTCTTCACGACCACCGTGGAGATCAAGCCCGTCTTCGAGCTCCGGGAGTACAAGGGCATCACGCTCAAGCAGGACAAGCGGGCCATCACGGAGGAGGAGCTCGACAAGGCGATGCAGGTTCTTCGGCAGCAGCATGCCCAGATCGAAGTCGTCAAGGAGGATCGGGGCGTCGTCGAGGGCGATTACGTGCAGGTCCGCATCGAGCAGGTTGAGGGGCCCAATCAGCCGGACGGATTCAAACCCGAATCCCACCTGGTCCGCGTTGGCGACAAGACCCAGGTTTACGGACTGGCGCCGGACGAGGCGGTCCTCGGCAAGAAGAAGGGCGAGGCGATCGAAGTCAGCCAGGAAGGTGTCGGCGCGGTCCGGGGGACGGTGCAGACAATCAAGCAGAAGGTCCTGCCAGAGCTGGACGACGAGTTCGCCAAGGACCTGGGCGACTACAAGACCCTGGCGGAGCTGCGCGAGAAGGTCCGCACACAGCTCGAGCAGAGCTTGAAGCGGGACATCGAAGAGACATACAAGGACCAGATCATGAAGCGACTGGTGGACCTGCACCACTTTGACATTCCGGAGTCGCTGGTCCAGCGTGAGCTGGACGCCATGGTGCAGAGCGAGCGCACGCGGCGGCACCGGATCCGGCACATGATCTCGCACGGGGCGGCGGGCTCTCAGGAGGACGAGAAGTTCAATGTCCAGAAGTTCCGGGAGGAGAGCCTCCCCACAGCCCAGCAGCGCGTCAAGCTCGGCTTGGTCCTGGAGGCGATTGCGCAGAAGGAAGGCATCGCGGTGACCGACGCGGACCTCGAATACGAGTGCCGGCAGATGGCGCGCGCGCTGCAGGTGGACGTGGCGGAGGTGGTGAAGATGCTGAGGGACGGGGGCGAGGATGCGGTCGAAGACCTCAAGTCCCGCATCCTGGCGGAGAAGGCCTTGCAGTTCGTCTATGAAAAGGCCATCATCCAAGTCTGATGAACGCCTAACCTGAGAGTGTGAGATAATGAAACATATGAGAGAGACTTCCCAGATGCTCATCCCGATGGTCATCGAGCAAACCAACCGGGGCGAGCGCGCCTACGACATCTATTCGCGCCTCTTAAAGGATCGTATTATCTTCGTCGGCACGCCGATCGACGATGTGATCTCAAACGTCATCATCGCCCAGCTCCTGTTTCTCGAAGCCGAGGACCCCGAGAAGGACATCAACGTGTACGTCAACACACCGGGCGGATTGGTGACGGCAGGGCTGGCCATCTACGATACGATCCAGTACGTCAAGCCCTCCATCGCCACCATCTGCGTCGGCCAGGCCGCGAGCATGGGAGCGCTCCTCCTGGCTGCCGGGACGAAGGGCAAGCGCTACGCGTTGCCGAACTCCCGGATCATGATCCACCAGCCGCGCGGCGGGTTTGAGGGCCAGGCCACCGACATCGGCATCCAGGCCGAGGAGATCATCAAGATCCGCAAGAGGCTCGATGAGATCATGGCGAAGCACACCAACCAGCCGGTCGAGAAGGTCCACAAGGACTCGGAGCGCGACTACTTCATGTCCGCGGAGGAGGCGAAAGCCTACGGCCTCATCGACGAGGTGATCGTGCGGCCGCCGAAGAACTTGAAGCCGAGCAAGGGCGACAAGGACGGGGATGGGAAAACCTCCGAAGGGAAGTCCTAATCGAGGGAGGGCGATGGCGAAACAAGAGAAGACCGAAGCCCAGTTGCGGTGCTCGTTCTGCGGCAAAGGACGCGAGGAGGTCCGGAAGCTGATCGCCGGGCCCACGGTCTACATCTGCGACGAGTGCGTGGACCTCTGCAACGACATCATCGCGGAGGATCTTGAGGAGAAACAGGAAGCCGTCTCCTCCAAGCTACCCAAGCCCAAAGAGATCATGCGCACCCTGGACCAGTACGTCATAGGGCAGGAGCGGGCCAAGAAAGTGCTGTCGGTCGCCGTCCACAATCACTACAAGCGCATTTCCTCCAACACGCTGGACGATGTCGAGCTCCAGAAGGGCAACATCCTCCTCATCGGTCCCACCGGCACGGGCAAGACCCTGCTGGCCCAGACGCTGGCCCGCATCCTCGACGTGCCGTTCACCATCGCCGACGCGACGACGCTGACCGAGGCAGGCTACGTCGGCGAGGACGTGGAGAACATCATCCTCAAGCTGCTGCAGGCCGCCGATTACGACGTGGAGCGGGCGGAGCGCGGCATCGTTCGTCTACATCGACGAGATCGACAAGATCAGCCGCAAGAGCGACAGCCCCTCCATCACGCGGGATGTCTCGGGCGAGGGCGTGCAGCAGGCTCTGCTCAAGCTCATCGAGGGGACCGTGGCCAACGTCCCGCCCCAGGGCGGGCGCAAGCACCCGCACCAGGAGTTCATCCAGGTGGACACAGCGAACATCCTATTCGTCTGCGGGGGCGCCTTCGTCGGGCTGGAGACCATCGTCGAGCAGCGGCTTAACCAGAAGGTGATCGGCTTCGGCGCCGAGATTAAGGGCAGGCACGAGCGGCGCACAAGCTACTTGCTGTCGCAGGTGCAGCCGGAAGACCTGCTCAAGTACGGGCTGATCCCTGAGTTCGTGGGACGGCTGCCGGTCGTCGCCACGCTGGAGGAACTCGACGAGAAGTCGCTCATCCGCATCCTCACGGAGCCCAAGAACGCGCTCCTCAAGCAGTATGAGAAGCTCCTGGCCTTCGAGAAGGTGAAGTTGAAGTTCACCGAGAGCGCCATCGTCGCGGTGGCGCGTAAGGCGTTTAAACAGAAGACTGGCGCGCGGGGCCTGCGCTCCATCCTTGAAGAGGTGATGCTCGACGTGATGTACGAGATCCCCTCCCAGCGCGAGATCCGCGAGTGCGTGATCACGGAGGACGTGATCGAAGGCAAGGCCTCGCCGTTACTGATCAAAGACCACGAGAAGGGCGTCAAGTCGGCATAGCTTGGCCTAACCTCCCACGCGCCTCATCCGCTAATGCTCTACCTGCTTCTCGTCCCGGTTCTGGCCGCCGCTGGCCTCTTGTCGTCCTGGCTCGTCACGCTGCCGGACGTCGCATACCTCGCCGCGGTGAATCCGAACACCACCGTGCTGATCGAGGCGCGGCAGGCCGAGGCCGCCGCGAAGGGCCGGCCCATCGCGCTGTCCTGGACCTGGGTGCCGCTGGTGCGCATCTCGCCCCATCTACAAAAGGCGGTCATCGTGTCTGAAGACGCGTCGTTCTACCAACACCACGGGTTTGATTGGGAAGGCCTCCTGGAGGCGCTGATGCACAACTGGGAGCAGGGCAAGCTGCGCCGGGGCGGGAGCACGATCACGCAGCAACTGGCGAAGAACCTCTACCTCTCCTCCGAGAAGAACCTCCTGCGGAAAGCCCGCGAGGCACTAATCGCGTGGGAGATCGAGCGGCGTCTTCCCAAGAATCGCATCCTGGAACTCTACCTGAACGTCGCGGAATGGGGCGATGGGGTCTTCGGCGCCGAGGCGGCGGCGCGCCATCACTTTGACAAGTCGGCCGCCGAACTGACAGAGGAAGAGGCGGCCCTGCTCGCTGCGCTGCTCCCCTCGCCACGGCGGAACGATCCGATCCAGTACACCCCCTTCCTCGCCAGGCGCCAGGAGGCGATCCTGTACTGGATGCACCGCGAGAATGGGGACCAGCGGCCCTCAGCAGCGTACTGACCGATCTCGCCGCCCTACTCGTGCAAGAACCGCTCTGTCTCTTCGAGGTGTTTTTTGAGGTACGCCATGAACGGCGTCCCGCCGGTCCCCACGCCCGTCGGATTGCTGGCACTCCGCTGATGCTGCTGGTGGATGTAGCGGTCGGCGTAGTCCAAATGCGTCTCCCGGAAACGGGCCAGCAGACGGACGCAGTCGCGGAAGGCCTCCCAGAGTTTCGGATGGCGCTCCCGGCGGTCCCGCACGTATCCGTAGAGCAGTGCCCTCCCTGACGCGTCTTTCAAGCGCTCCACAGCTTCAATGAACGCGCGGTGCTTCGGCGGGAGGTACTCGCGCATCTCCGCGAGGTACTGGCGCAGCGGGTCTTGGGCGTGGGGCACCCCGAACGCGGCGTCCAGGGCCGGAATGATGGAGCTTTGCGCCCCGGTCTCGCCGCGGAAGTGCTGCGCGGCGCCCCGGAAGTCCTCTACGCCTTCGTACAGGACGCCGCGCGGGAGGGCCGGATTGTCCTTCCATCCGTGAATGTACGGTCGCACGCGGGTGTAATAGATGTACGGGTCGCACCGTTCCGGCATCCGGAGCAGCGTGTGACGCATCTGCTCTTCGGCCGAGGCGACGGTGTGTAAGCACAGCATGACTTCGTCCGGGTTGTCATCGGGCGCCACTCTGAGCGCCTGGGCAATCCCGGCGAGCGCTTTCCCAGCTTTGGCCTCGATGTCCACGTGGACCAGCACGAACCACTCTTCGTCCAACCCGCCGAGGAAGTTTTGCAGCAAGGTGATGTTGCCGAGCTCGATCGGGCTCGTCGGGTCAAGCCGCCGCCAGTTGTCCAGCGCGTAGGAGGCGTAGGACAGCACGGGCGGCCGGCCAAGCTTTTTCATGACGTGATGCCAGGGGACAGCGAGGCTTGCGGGGATCAGGTCGGCCGGCTGGTGCGGATCTTCCCAGACGTACCCATGGCCTGCGAACGACAGGATTCGGGCGGCGCAGCGGAGTTCGTCTCGATCCCTGTTGCCAAGGCCGGTGCTCCAACTCTCCCCAAGCGCGGCGACGTAAGCGCGGAGTTGTCGGGCGGCCAGAAGCTTTGGGAGCGCCTGGGCGAGGTCATTCAGAAAAGCAGGCCAGCGGTGCGGGAGCGTCGCCAGTGGATCGCGGCGTGGCAGGAAGCCACGCGCTGCTGAGATATCGAAGGAGGTGAGATCCATATTTCAGTCTAGCACAGCGTGCCTTCCTCGGCTCACTGTAGCTTCTCAATCCGGACGCCGATGAGCCGGATGGGCTTCCGTTTTGGATTTTCCCGCCGGTCCAAGAACGGCAACAGGAGCTTCCACGCTTCGAATTCCAGGGCCGCCACGGAATCTGCCGGCTGCGGGAGCGTGTGGGCGCGCGTGTGGGTTTCGAAGTCGGCGTACCGCACCTTCACGACGACCGTGCGAAACTGCGTGAACCCCTCGGCGGCCAGCCGCTGGATGACGTTGCGGTTCAGCTCCTTGAGACGATCGCCGATAAAGATCGTGTCGAGGGTGTCCTGCTCGAACGTTTCCTCCTCGCCGATGGACTTTGGCTCGTAGCTTTCTTGAATGGGTGTCTCGTCCCGCCCGCGGATCATGTCGTAGAACTCCGCGCCGCGCTTCCCGAACATCTCCTGCAATTGGTCCCGCGAGAAGCGTTTCAGGTCCCGCACGAGCCGGATCCCCAGCCTCGCCAGCTCCGCTTCGGTCTTGGGGCCGATGCCGGGGATCTTGCGGACGGGCAAAGGCTCGAGGAACGCTTCGGCCTCCTCCTCGCGGACGACGGTAAGCCCGTCCGGCTTCTTCTCATTCGAGGCGATCTTCGCGATCAGCTTGTTGGGCCCGATGCCCACCGAGGCCGTGAGCCGCTCTCGGGAGAGAATCTCTTTTTTGATGGCCAGGCAGACCTCCTCTGCTTGCTCGTACGAACCGGCAAAGCTGAGATCTGCATAGGCTTCGTCGATCCCCGCTTCTTCCACCACCGGGGCCAATCCCCGGATGATCGCCATCACGCGCTGCGAGACCTCGGTGTACTTTTTCATGTCCACGCTCAGGAACACGACGGGCGGCTTGCCCTGACGCCTAGCTGCCTCCGAGAGCCGCCAAGCCGTGGAGATCGGCATGGCGGAATGGATCCCGTACTCGCGGGCCTTGTAGTTCGCGGTGGACACGACGCCGCGCCCCTTGCCGCCTTCCGGATCGGCCCCGACGGCGAGCGGCAGCCCGCGAAAGCGCGGCGTGTCCCGCTCCTCCACGGCCGCGTAGAACGCGTCCATGTCAATGTGTGCGACGATGCGCATGCTGTGCATTGTAATACATGGGACAAGGTCCCGCCTCGCGCAATTGCGGGATTGCCCACGATGGGGTATGCTTACAATAGAACCAGCTGAAGGTGGCCGCGTGAGAAGCTTTCCTCTTGTCTTTGCCGGTGTCTTCCTGAGTTGGATCTTTGCTGCGCCTCCGTTCGCTGATGCGGCTGAGATGTGGAAGTGTGTGGATAAGGATCGGCTGGTCCTGACCGACAATCCGTCCGGATACGGTGTGTGCAAGAGGATGGGCCTTTCTTCGCAGGGCGGGCGTGACACTGACCTCGAGAATGTTCTGGCGATCACCCGGAACATGACCCCAGAAGAGGTGCTGAGGCTTGCCGGCGAGCCGGTGAAGAAGATCACCTACCAGTGCGATCCTGGTAATTCGCCGCCCAGACTGGTGGAGTGCACGCGCTGGGTGTACTACTACGGCGACTTCGAATGGCAGGCTGACGTGACGTTTGTCTCCGGGAAGGTTTGGCTGGTGAACCAATCCAGACCACCGTGGGCGACCGTCGAGCCGCCAAGCAAGTCCCAGTCGGCAGAGACGACGAAAACCGACTCAACGAAGCCGACCAGCCCAACACCACCAGAGCAGCGGCCGCGCGGAACGATCGAATTCGAACAGTTCCGCCTGCTGTCTGTAGGGATGAGCGAAAGCGAAGTTCGAGGCCTGGCCGGAGAGCCTGCCTCTACCTACACGCTGAGTTGTGATTTGAGCGTCACGCTCGGTATCTCCTGCCCCAAGCGGTGGGTGTATAACTACGGCGACAAGTGGGTGGCGGAGGTGACGATCGCTGGCGGCCGGGTCACGGAGGTTACAAACTTCCGACGGCAGTAACCGCCCTCCCTTGTTCTTCCACGGACATCTGCCCCTCCACTAGGTCCCCAGCGCGCATCGAGTCGTAAACCAGCCCGTACCCGTCTTATAGCAGGTGATCCAGAATCTCGCCCCAGGAGTGGACGCGGCGGACGTTGGGGTGCGCGAGCGGCGAGGCATTCCAAGGGCGTGTGAGCATATAGACGGTGGTGCCGGTCTCGGCGAGGCGGTGGGCATGCTCGTGCCGGTCCTCGATGAAGGCGTGGTAGGGAATGCCGAGTGCGTGCTTGTCGTCGTTGAAGTGGAGCTGATCGTAGGGCAGGCCCTTGGCGCGAAGCCAGTATTCGGTGCCGGCCTTGGACTCCGGGTTGCGGCTGGTGACCAGGCAGATCTCGTAGCGTCGCGCCAAGCGGACGAGCGCGGCCTTGGCGCCGGGCACGACCCTCAGCGTCCGGCATGCCTCGACATTGAAGATCCGAAACACTTGGATGAGCTGCTCCTCGGTGACCCCGTAGGTCATGTATTCGTACCGGGTCATCTGGTGCTCTTCGAGTCTGATCCCGAACATTTCACGGATCATCGCCCGCAGACGCATGTCCGATTGGGCCAGTACGTTGTCAATGTCCACGCCCAGAATCGGTCTTGCGCTTCTTCTCATGCGTGGCCGTCTCCCGCCAACTCCTCTAACGCCGCGTTAGCCAGACGCCGGACATCTGCGTTGGCGTCCTTGAGCGCGGCGGTGAGCGCGGGCCTGGCGGCCTCGCCGCCGAACTTGCCCAGCCGGAACGCGGCTTCGATGCGCACGCCCGGGTCGGGATCTTTGGTCAGCACCTTGCTGAGCTGGGCGACCGTTTTCTGGTCGGCGATCTCACCCAGCGCGGCCACGGCCCACCGGCGGACCTGAGCTTCCCGGTCAGCCAGCAGTTTGGTCAGGAATGGCACAGCTATGTGCGCTTCCATGCCGCCCAGCGCGGCCACGGCCCAGCGTTTCGAGTCGCTAGGTGTGCCGGGTTTGCTCACACGCTCTAGC
>WNGM01009308.1_pt1 | contig 14567 bp, 5 predicted proteins | sample 5400571 | NCBI WGS metagenome assembly WNGM01 (sample SAMN13153378, study PRJNA577476) | soil metagenome | isolation source: 100 cm soil or saprolite under Garry oak tree replicate 2 | place: USA:California | collected 2016-06-15
CCTCGAGAGCATCGAAACGCGCGGCGCGGAGCTGGATCAAGAGGACCCCCGGGCATTCGATCGCTTGCTTGTGCGCGAGCGCGCCGACGATCTGGCGACAATCATCTACACTTCAGGAACCACCGGCGAGCCGAAGGGAGTCATGCTCACGCATGACAGCTTCATCTCGAACGTGACATCGATTACCAACGGGCTGCCAATTCTCCCAACCGATGTTTCCATCTCTGTCCTCCCGCTGTCGCACATCTTTGAGCGATCGGTATTCTATGTCTTTTGCTACAACGGCGTTTCGGTTTATTACGCGGCCTCGTTCGATCATGTCGGCGAATACCTGCGCGAAGTACGACCGACGATCATGACCGCCGTGCCCAGGTTGTTCGAGAAGGTCTATCACCGGATCATCAAGAAAGGCATGTCGGCCGGCGGGTGGAAAACGAAAGTGTTTTTAAGCTCGCTCGCGATCGGCCAGCGCGTGGCGGAATTGGAAGACAAGCGACAGCCGGTGCCCCTCGGATTGAAACTTCGTCATGCGATCGCCGACCGGCTCGTATTTACAAAATGGCGCGAGGGCATTGGCGGACGCCTGCGCTACTTTGTTTCCGGCGGCGCGCCGTTGTCGCCGACGCTTTCGTATTCATTCCTGGGCGCCAGTATCCAGATTCTGCAGGGCTACGGCATGACCGAAACATGCATCGTCTGCGCCAACCGGCCGGGTGATAACAAGGTCGGCTCGATTGGAAAGCCGTTCGAGGGAATCGAGGTTGCCATCGCCGATGATGGCGAGATGCTGATTCGCGGATCAAACGTGATGCGCGGTTACTATCGGCATCCGGAAGCGACCGAGGCGGTGATGCGCGACGGCTGGTTTGCCACCGGCGACGTTGGTCACAAGGACGAAGAAGGCCGGCTCTATCTCACCGATCGCAAGAAAGAGATGTTCAAGCTTTCAAACGGCAAGTATATCGCGCCGCAGCAGCTGGAGAGTCTTCTAAAGCAAAGTGAATTTGTGAACCAGGTGGTGGTCGTCGGCTCGAGCCGCAAATATCCAGCCGCTTTGATTGTGCCAGAGTGGGAGGCTTTGAAGACGGCGCTGCGCGCAACGAACGAGGAAATCAAAGAGACGCGCGCCGAAATCAGCAAACAGGCGGTCGCGATCAAAATCGTGCAGCGGGATGTAACGGCGATGACGGCGCGTCTGGCTGATTATGAACGCGTGCGGCGGGTAGCTCTTTTGCCGGAAGAATTTTCAATCGACAGCGGCGAGATGACGCCCACGCTAAAAGTTAAGCGGCGGGTGATCGATGAAAGATACGGGGAAATGATCGATGAACTATATCGATCATAAAGAACATTGAAGAGGACTTCCTTTAAATGACAGAGCGGGGCAAGCCCCCCTTCCTGACCTTGAGGTTATCGAGTTGTCTTAAACAACGCCCTTCGAGGCCATCAACATAGTTGACGCATTAGAGTATCTGCCCACTTGACCCTTGAGGCGCTCTTACCTGTGACCTCTCAAACATTCAAGGTGTTAGATCAACTTCCTAAGCCCTCATCCCCGACCCTTCTCCCAGAAGGGAGAAGGGAGAAGGAGATCCGAATACGACGGCGTAACTCCTGGGCTGGACTCAACACCTTGATTCGTGAAGTATGGCATTACCCTTGAGAGGCCATTCAACCTCGCACCTCTCCTCTGCTATAATCTCGCGCCATGAAAACACAGGTTTCGCGGTTAATCGCGCTAAGTCTCCTCCTTCTTTTTTCGCTTCAATCCGTTTCAGCCACCTGTGGCGGCGGTGGCGGAGGCGGCGGCGGCGGCATGTCCGGGGGTAACGGCGGCGGCGCCAGTCCGCCGGTCTACATCGTGCCGTGGAAACTTCGCGCGCCGAAGGACTCGCCCGCGATGGGCCTAATCCTATATTGGTTCCCCGCATCGCAGAACGAGCTGAAGATTTCGCCTTTGCGCGAATCGCGAGCGCTGTCACTTTATGCGTCGCAGTGCGTGTCGATGGAATATGGCACGAACCAGACACCAAACATCGACAAGCTGGTCGGCGAGTCAAAGCTGCCGGTGGCCGTGCTCGCGAATTCTGACGGCTCGCCGGTCAAGAAGATCGAGAACACCAACGGCAAACTCAAGCTGGGTGACGTGGAAAAATTGGTCGAGAGCGAATTGCAACAGCGAGCAACGTCCGTCGATGCGCAGATGAAAGACGCTGCCGATAAAGCGAAATCGGGAGATAAAGACGCGGCGATCAAGACCTATCGCGCGGTGGTTGAACAGAAATGCATGTTTCCGAAGAAAGCCAAGGAAGCAGCAAAACAACTGAAGAACCTGGGCGCCAGCGACATCGGCAGCATTCCCGCGAGCCCGGTTTTCGAAAAGCGTCAGAGCGCGCGTATTGAACAGACAATGCGGCGCGGGCTGGTCGCGGAAATGAATGCTCATTACGTCATGGCCGGCAACCTTTACTCGCTGGCGCACCGGATGGACCCGGCGGATCCAACTCCACTGCGTTATCTCGGCGAGAATTATCGTCACAACATCGGCGACTGGGACAAAGCACGCGCGACGTTCGAAGCAATCCTGGATATGCCGGCAGATCCGCTGTCGCGCGCAGTCGCGTTGCATGGTCTGGGCAAAATGACGATTCACGAAGGCGAATTCAAAAAAGGTCTGGCGCTGATGGAACAAGCCGTGGCCGAATTCCCGCTGGCCCTGGCGTATCGGAACCTGGCGGTGTACTGGAACTCGGAACGCGATGCCGTCAGGGGTAACCAGTACACTCAACAGGCGCTGGCGCTGGATCCAAAGGATCCTTACAACCTGGTGTTTGCGGCGGTCTTCATGGCGGCGAACGGGAAAAAGGGAGAGGCTCTAAAGATTGCCCGCGCGAACATGAACTTAATGCCCGCTTCGTACAACCTGGCGGCAATATTTGCTCAGAATGGCCAGCGTGAACGCGCGCTTGCTTTGCTGCGCCGCCATTTCTTCAAGTACGAGCGTTACAGTTCGGTGCGCGCCAAGGAAATGATGGAAGCCCGCGTCGATGCGGTGTTTGATTCAATCCGCACCGATCGGGAATTCGTTGCGCTGACGCGCGGCGCCGATGGGAGATTGCCAATTCCGATGAAAGGGATGCCGGCGACCCAGGCTAGTCCGAACCGATAAGTTGCGAGTTCCTCAGATCTGAAAATCTGAGATTTGAAATCTGGATCTGTTTTAGAGGCGGGCTTATGGCCCGCCTTTTTTTGTTCTGGCCAGAATCGACGCGTTAAGGCGTCGGAAGTTTTCCGGTCCTTAACATCGACGAAGGACAGAGTTTTTCCACGACACACTCTTCACACAACGGCCGGCGCGCTTTGCAGATCCGGCGGCCGTGAAAAATCAATAAGTGCGAAAAGATGATCCAATCTTTGCGCGGCACGAGTTCCATCAGGTCGCGCTCGATCTTCCCCGCCTCTTTTTGCTTCGTTAGGCGCAGACGCTGTGACAGGCGGCTGACATGGGTATCAACCACGACGCCTTCCGCAATTCCGAACGCCACACCGAGGACCACGTTCGCGGTTTTCCGCGCCGCGCCCGGAAGCCGCAACAACTCTGCCATCGTCTGCGGCACCTCGCCGCCGAATTCTTCGATCAGCACCTTGCAGGCGCCTTGAATGGATTTGGTCTTGTTCCGAAAAAACCCGGTCGTGCGAATGTCCTGCTGAAGTTCAGTGGCGGGAACTTTGAGATAGTCTTCCGGCTTGCGGTACTTGCGAAAGAGATCGGCCGTAACGATATTAACCCGCTCGTCAGTGCATTGCGCAGACAAGATCGTGGCAATTAAGAGCTCGAATGCATTTGAGTGATTGAGCGCGCAGTGCGCGTCCGGATGAGCCTGCTTGAGGAGCTTTATTATCTGCTCAGTGCGCTTCTTGCGGTCGGTCTTAGATTCTCGCATGGGGTGAAATCAAATTAGCCGTTTGCAGGAAGGCGGGGCAAGACCCCTTCCTGACCTTGAGATTATTTGAGTTGTCTTAGACAACGACCTTGAGAGCCTCCCAAATCAACTTCACTTAATAAACAATTCTGGGCGACGTTAATCACTTTCGGCCGTGCGCAATCTTCATCGCTTCCGGCAAGGCGCGCAAGCGAAGCATCGAAACGACGCCGAACAACGGTCCGGGCGCCAGAATCATAAATGCGTAGCGCCAGCCGGCGATATCAACCATCCGCGGAATCAGCTTAATCGAAATGGTGGTCAATAAGAATCCCAGACATGTCTGAATCGTCAGTGCTGTGCCGATGTACTGCGGATCACCGAGTTCGGTGATACAAGCGGAAAACTGTGCTGAATCAGCAACGACACTTGCACCCCAGATTGCCGCCACTATGAGAAGCAATACCGAGCTTGCTCCAAAGAATAGACCTATCACCAAACAACAAGCGCCGCTGATGGCCATCGCCCAGGAGGTGACCACGGTTCGCCCAACGCGATCCGCAACCAGTCCGGCTATCACACACCCGACAGCACCACAACCGATCACCAGGAACGAAGCAACCTCGGCGATGGCGGGGTCGCTCCTGCGCGCTGAGAGGCTGGCGCGAATCATGAAGGGTATCCATGTCCACATCGCGTAGAGCTCCCACATGTGACCGAAGTAACCGAAGTTCGCCATACGCACGCCGCGATTACGAAAGGCGCGTCCGGCCTGTTTCCAATCGAACCGGGCGGCAGGAAGGGCGTACGGGCCATCGCTCACAAACAGTAAGACGATTAGGCCGCCAACTATCGCCAGCAGCGATACAAAGATCATATTGCTGCGCCAGTTGGCGCTGCCGATACCATTTACCAGATACGGCGTAGCTTTACCCAGGGTCAGCGCTCCGACTAATACACCGAGCGCCAGCCCGCGTCCGTAACGAAACCAGGTAGCCAGAATTTTCATTGCCGGTGGGTACACGCCGGCGAGAAACACTCCCGTCAGGAAGCGGAGCACGATTCCGGTGGCAGGATCATGTGCGAAAAAACCGAATGCCCCGTTGGCGATTGCTCCGGCTATCGCCGTCAGGGTGAACAGGCGCCGCGGACTGATTACATCCGGGAGATTCAGGAGCGCGCTAAGCAGAGTGCCCGCGACAAATCCAAGCTGCACAGACAGCGTCAGCCAACTGGCTAATGCTTCACTGAGATGCCACTCCTTAGCTAAGGCTGGAATGACTGCAGAGCCGCTGAACCATAAAGACATTCCCAGCAGCTCGGCCATCGCCAGCATGGCGAGCGTTCGCCAGGGACTCCCGGCCGCGAGAGCGCTGTCGTCAGGAATATTTGTGCGCGTCAAGCGCGAGGATTGTAGCCTAAATAGTTGATGTTTGGAGTAGTGAGAATCAGTTGATTCCGCCTGAAGGCAGAACTCCGAACGGTGTCTACGCGGCTGCTTCAATTCTCGGCGCCTTGCCGAACTCGGGCACTAAGGTTTCGCGGGATCGCTTATGGCGCTTGTTAGCGTACATCGCCTGGTCAGCCTGCACCAACAATTCCTCGATCGAGCAACGTGATTCGGCATCGACTCTGGCGACGCCAATACTCACCGACAGGTCATAAGGACGTACGCGTTGCGCGTTGTTGGCGCTCAATTTCTCCTGCAGGCGTGAGATCAACAACTCGGCGGTCTCATCGGGGCCGAGCGCCGCCAGCACCACAAATTCGTCGCCACCGAGCCGGGCCACAATGTCCGACGTGCGAAATGTTTCTTTAAAGATCTCAGCCGTCCTAATCAATGCTCGATCTCCCTCGAGGTGGCCCATCGAATCGTTAATAACTTTTAATCCGTCGAGGTCGGCGTAAAGAATCGCCGAAACCTTGTCGCTGCGCGGAATTGTCGCCAGATGTTGCTCGGCCACCGCGAGGAAGCCGCGGCGATTGTACAAACCGGTCAATTCATCAACGAGAGACAAACTGTGCAGAGCTGCTTCAGCACGTTTGCGTTCAGAGATGTCCTGAATTTGAAAGATGAAGTGGGCCGGATTGTTCTGCGCATCGCGTACCAGCGATACACTGTTAAGCGCCCAGACAATCTGGCCGCCTTTGTGCACATAGCGTTTCTCGACCTGACACGTTGGCGTCTCACCCTGCAACAATTGATACAGGTTCGCCAGATCGTTTCGCACATCGTCAGCGTGGGTGATGGCCTGGAAGTTCGATCGCAGCAACTCTTTCTCGGCATAGCCGAGGATGTCGCAAAGCGACCGGTTCACCCGCAACCACGAACCCTGCGTCGAAACCAGGGCCATGCCAATCGCCGCGTAATCGAAGGCATTTCGAAAATGCTCCTGCGTTTCCTGCAGCGCACGACTCATGCGCTCCTGTTCAGCGATGTGGCGGTTCAGCTCTTCGACGTGGCGCCGGGCCTGCTCAGCCTGAGCAGCGGAAGACTCGACGTTTTTCATGTAAGTCCAGTAAGTGAAATAAACGATGGCGATAATGGGAATCGTGGCGATGAAAGCGATGAACCCGGCACTGCCGATCATTCTCGAGATGAAACCTGCTGCCGAAGCGCCGGCAAGGTACGTCAATGAAGTCCAAAGAAAATTCCTGCGCCAGGTGGACCAGATTGGCTCGCCGGCTTTTAGTGCAGAGTTTGTGGCAATCAGGATCGAGTTACTGGCGTACTGCACAATGGCCATCAAACACAACATAACCACGAAGTCGGCGGAATTGATTCCTCTAGCGGTCAGTGGGTGTCCCAACGAGAGCTTCAGGGCGGTGAAAGTGAGAAAAGTGGAAACCGCCATCACGGCGGAGTTAAAAAAATGTGTTTCGATTTTCTTGCTAATCCGCAGCGAAGAGAAAAGGGCTTCCGCCGTTGCCACCATCACCGCCGCTTCGCCGCCAAACAGCAAGAGCGTGAGAAAGATAAAAGTATCAGAAACAGAAATGTGGGCCTGCACTCGCGGGATCTGGATCGACACTCGCGATCCAACGACGATCGTTACGACCGCAAGCAGTAAGAAGCGTAAGTCAAGTTGCCTGAACGGCAACGAGTAAGCGCAAAAGGCTGCGGTCGCGCCGCCCACCAGGACGACCGACCATGCGTACATTTGTTGAAAGCGATTTCGATTCACGATGTCGGGTGCGAAATTAGCTTTGACTGCTATAGGGTTCGACTGGCTCGCCCTCTCTCGCGCGTGAGCAACATGTGTTCCGAGAGCTGAAAGCTCGCTTCTCCACTAAATTCGCCGATTTTCTTAGGCATTCCACAAATCACTCTTGTCTCGCTTTGACCAGATTGCAGTCATATTGAAGACGAGGCTTTCAAACTGACGCGACCCGGGGCAGCGGACAAGTCAGCGGCAGTTTTTTGGATCCGGACGTTCGTTTGCGTCTTGTTGCTCGTGATATTCTTATCGCCACTTCATAAATTTTCCCCCGCAGGTTGATGCATGGCTTCATTGCTTAAGGCCTTGATCCACAAACTGTGGCACAGTTCGAACGCGGCAGGGGAACTCCCCACTCGCCGCCTCAACCTGCTGCTGCCGCGCCTGGAAGAAAACGGACACAAGCTAATCGCGACCTATAAGTCGCTGGCCCAGTCGATTCGAGAAGAACACGTAATCTCTCCCGCGGCCGAATGGCTGGTTGACAATTTCCATATTGTCGAAGAACAGGTGCGCGAGATCCGCGAAGACCTGCCGAAAAGTTATTACTACGAGTTGCCTCAGCTCGCCGAAGGAGATTTCAAGAACTATCCACGCATTTATGCGCTCTCGATTGCGCTAATCGGACATACCGACAGCCAGTTGGATACCGAAACGCTGCGCCGCTTTATCAATGCTTATCAGCGAATTTCGCCACTCTCGATCGGCGAACTATGGGCGGTGCCTATCAGCCTGCGACTGGCCCTGGTCGAGAACCTGCGTCGCCTCGCCACCCGCATCGTTACCTCGCGCGGCGAACGGGAAGAAGCAGACAAGCTGGCAGACAAGCTGCTGGAAATCGCGCAGCGGCAACCCGAGGAGCTTTTGCAGGCCCTCTCGTCGCGACTCGGAAAACGCAAGGTGATTGGCCGCGCGTTCGTAGTCCAGCTCACCCAGCGCTTGCGCGAACAGGATCCTGCGGTGATGCCGGTTTTTGAATGGCTGGAAAAGCATTTGACCCGGCAAGGCGTGACCATCGAGGAAGTAGTTCATGAAGAACATCGCCGGCAGGCCGCGGCGCAGGTCACGGTCGGCAACATCATCACCAGCATGCGCCTGCTGTCGACGCTCGACTGGAAGGACTTCTTTGAGACTGTCAGCCTGATCGATCCCGAACTGGCCAAAGATCCTGCCGGCATCTATGCGCGCATGGATTTTGCGACCCGCGACCGCTATCGCCATGTGATCGAACGCATTAGCAAGGGAACCAGAATCAGCGAGCGTGATATCGCTCGCACCGCCCTGCGAATGGCAGAAGAGGCGCGCGATTCCGGCGCAGTCTCGACCCATTCTCACCTTTTCATACCTGGGGACACTGACAGCCATAACCTTAATGATCGTCGGCGTAATCCTGCTGGCTCTGATACTCAATCAAGCCAATATCGCAACCATCATAGTTGCCGCGATTCTTTCATTAATTCCCGCGAGCGACCTTTCGCTCAGCGTGTTGAACTGGGACGTCACGCATTTTTTTGAACCGAGATTGCTGCCGAAGATCGATCTGTCAAAGGGCATCCCCGCCGAGGCGCGCACAATCGTAGTCGTGCCCGCAATCCTAAATGATAAGGAAACTGTTCGTGAACTTATCGACAAGCTCGAAATCGCTTACCTCGCCAATCGGGATGATCACATTCACTTTGCGTTACTTGGTGACTTTGCCGATGCGGACTCAGAGGACGTGGCCTCGGATAAGGAAATTCTTGAAGCGGCAAGAAACGGAATTTCTGAACTCAACCAGCGCTACGGCGCTCCTGAGTCAAGCACCTTTCACCTATTCCATCGGCGCCGCCAATGGTGCGAGACAGAGCAGAAATGGATTGGCTGGGAACGGAAGCGCGGCAAGTTGCGTGAATTAAACCGGCTCTTGCGCGGCGATCGTAGCGCCAGTTTTATCGAGGTAACTGCAAGTACCGAATTACTTTCCCAGATTCGTTACGTGATTACCCTCGATGCCGACACACAATTGCCCCGCGACGCTGCCTGCCGGCTCATTGGCGCTGCGATCCATCCATTAAATCAACCGCGTTTCGATAACGAGGCCCTCCGGGTTGTCAGCGGTTATGGAATTCTTCAGCCGCGGGTGAGCATCACGCTGGAGAGCGCCTCGAGATCCTTATTCGCACGTACTTTCTCAGGCAACACAGGCATTGATCCCTACACGACCGCCTCGTCTGACGTATATCAGGACCTTTTCGGCGAAGGAATTTACACCGGTAAAGGATTCTATGACGTGGATGCTTTTGAAAAGGCGCTCGACGGTCGCGTTCCTGAAAATTCCCTGCTCAGTCACGACTTGTTTGAATCGATTTTTGCCCGCGCAGGGTTGGTGACCGACATTGAATTTCTCGACGACTACCCGGTTTATTACGACGCCTATGCAATGCGCCAGCACCGGTGGACTCGCGGCGATTGGCAGATCGCGGGCTGGTTGCGAAGGATTGTGCCTGACGCGAAAGGCCGGCGGCAGCCAAACAGAATTTCCGCCATCTCGCGCTGGAAGATTTTAGATAACCTGCGACGCAGCCTGCTGGCGCCGTCGATCGTTTTGCTTTTGATTGCATCCTGGACAGTGTTGCCCGGCAATCCTATCTGGTGGACGTTGTTGGTACTGCTGACGCTTGCGTTCCCCGTTTATGCCCACGTGACGACTGGCTTGCTAATTCACCCGCGCGGCATTCCGTGGACCAGTCATTTTTGGAGCGTCTGGGGCGACATCCGCACCGACACGGCGCAGCTCGCACTGGCAATCGTCTTTCTCGCCCATCAGGCATATTTAATGGCCGACGCAATCACACGGACCGTCTACCGAAAACTAATTTCACATCGCCACCTCCTGGAATGGGTGCCTGCTGCGAAGGCCGAAAAATCAACCAAACACGACGCTGCGGCATTTGCGCGATTTATGTGGCCGGCGCAAGCGATTACTTTCATCTCGCTGCTAATCATTGTCATAACTAACCCGCGTTCATTGCCGTTCGCCGCGCCCTTCCTGCTAACCTGGTTGCTGTCACCTGTAATTGCGTATTACGTCAGTCGCCCCCTCCGGGAAGACGGCCGGGAGATTGCCGCGCCAGAAATTCGCGCCGGACGGATCGTCGCGCGCCGCACCTGGAGATTTTTCGAGACGTTTGTCACCGACGAAGACAACTGGCTGCCGCCGGACAATTTTCAGGAAGATCCACTCCCCGTAATCGCCCATCGGACCTCGCCGACGAATATAGGCTTGCTCCTGCTGTCGACGCTTGCGGCCCACGACTTTGGCTATGTCGGTTTCAGCGAGCTAATCGAACGAATTGAACTGACGCTCGCAAGCCTGGATAAGCTGCAGAAATTCCGCGGCCACTTGTTCAATTGGTACGACACGCGAACGCTGGTACCTCTCTGGCCGCAATACACTTCCGTCGTCGATAGCGGCAATCTTGCTGGTCAACTGATAGTGCTCAAACAGGCATGCCTTGAACTTCCCGATCAAAAACTCTTCGATCAGCGCGTGCTGCGCGGGATGGCAGACACGATCGGAGCAATCAAACAGGAAGCGTCCCAACTCACTACTGCGCGGCGCAGCACTGATGCGCTGACAATCAAACAGCTCCTCGACGAGATCAATGGATGCGCTCGCGTTCTCAGCTCCGACGAACCTGAAACTCTGGCTGAATGGACCTCCCTTTTTGCCTCTCTGACGGCGCATGCAACCGCGGCTGATGACATTGTCGCGGCACTTGCTCAGGAGCACGGGCAAGTCGAATTTGTAGAACTGCGTTGGTGGACCAGTTCTCTGCTTCATGAAGCCGAGACCCGCCTGCGCGATTTGAATACGCTGGCGCCATGGGCCGCCGAGGATAGTGGCAGCCTTGATTTTCGGTCATCCAACATCGAGCTTCGCAGGCGTTGGGAGAAGATTGCCCGCGAACTGCGGCGCGTTCCTTCGCTGGCTGACATCCCACAAATTTGTGACAGCGTTCTGGTGCAACTCGCCGCGCTCAATCCGGAATTCGAGCAGGGCTCGTCTGATGGTGATAACGAAGTTCTGGATAAACTAAAGGCCCTGACAGAGCTCCTGGAACATGCTGCAGTAGCGTCGAAACAATTCTCATCACGTCTGGCACAAATCGCGCAGGCATGCACCAGGCTGTTCGACGAAATGGACTTTACGTTCCTCCTGGACAAAGAGCGTAAAGTCTTCACGATTGGTTACAACGTCACCGAAGGGCATCAGGACAATTCGTTTTACGATTTACTGGCCTCCGAAGCGAGGCTTGCGAGTTTCATCGCGATCGCCAAAGGCGACGTGCCGCAGGAACACTGGTTTCGCATGGGACGCCAATTGACATCAGTTGACAGCAGTCGTGCCCTCATCTCCTGGACGGGAACGATGTTCGAATACCTGATGCCGTTGCTCGTGATGCGCCATTATCGCGAAACGCTGCTGGGCCAGACCTACGAGGCGATCGTTGCGCGGCAGATCGAGTATGGTTACGAGCGCGGTGTCCCCTGGGGCATTTCCGAATCGGCATATAGCGCGCGCGACCTGCAGCTCAACTATCAATACGGGCCCTTTGGCGTGCCCGGCCTCGGCTTGAAACGCGGTTTGATCGAAGACCTGGTTGTGTCGCCATACTCGACCATTCTCGCCGCGCTCGTACAACCGCGGCAGGCAGTGGAAAATCTGCGGGCGCTGGAGCGTGCAGGTGGACTTTCCCGTTACGGCTTTTATGAAGCACTCGATTACACACCCGAGCGAGTAAAAAAAGGCGAGACCTGCACTCTGGTGCGCGCTTATATGGCACATCACCAGGGTATGAGCTTGATTGCCCTGGATAACCTAATCAACCACGGAGTGATGCAGGATCGTTTTCACAGTGAACCCATTGTTCAGGCCACCGAGCTGCTCCTCCAGGAGCGTATTCCGCGCGGCGTGCCGGCCGCGCATCCGCGTGCGGAAGAAGTTTTGACCGGCCGCGTCGTCCGCACGCTAACGGGCCTGGTCACGCGCGCTTACGACACCGCGGACTTGCCGACTCCCCGCACCCAACTGCTGTCGAATGGTAATTACAGCCTGATGATTACAACCGCAGGAGCGGGCTATTCAGCTTCCGGGCCCATTGCCGTCACCCGTTGGCGCGAAGATGTGACGCGCGATAACTGGGGTAGCTTCTGTTACATCCGCGACGTGCGCACCGGCGCAGTTTGGTCCGCGGGCTATCAACCCGTCGGCGCTAAACCGCAAAGTTACGAAGTCGCCTTCTCAGAAGACAAAGCCGATTTCTGGCGACGCGATGCCGGCATCGTTACCCACCTGGAAGTAATTGTTTCCGCCGAAGATAACGCGGAAATGCGGCGGCTATCGATTGCGAACTATTCATCGCGGCCTCGTGAGATCGAATTGACCAGTTACAGTGAGGTGGTGCTGGCCCCGGCGGCCGACGATCGCGCGCATCCTGCTTTCGGCAATCTGTTTGTGGAAACGGAATTTTATCACCCGCACCGGGCGCTACTCGCTCGTCGGCGCCCTCGATCCTCAAAAGACAAGGCGACCTGGGGCGTGCACGTGCTGGCTACCGAAAGTGAAACGATCGGCGCCGTGCAATGCGAAACTGATCGGGCGCGGTTCCTCGGCCGCGGACATACGACGGCGGATCCGGTCGCGGTCATCGAAGATCGGCCGCTGTCAAACACCGTCGGCGCCGTCCTGGATCCGATTTTCAGTTTACGAAGCCGAATTCGGTTGTTGCCAAACGAAACCGCACACGTTGTTTTCACCACCGGCGTCGCTGAATCTCGCGAGCATGCAATTGCACTTTCAGAAAAATATCGAGAGCCCCAAATCTTCGATCGCGAGTCGCGTCTGGCCTGGACCCGCGCCCAGGTCGAGATGAATCACCTCCACATAGATCCTGATGAAGCACACCTGTTTCAACGGCTGGCCAGCCGCGTGTTGTATTCCGATCCTTCACTGCGGCCGCGGCCTCACGTGCTGGCGCTTAACCGGTTGACACAATCCGGACTGTGGTCCCAGGGAATCAGCGGAGACATCCCAATCGTAATCCTGCGGCTGGATCGCGAAGAAGACATTCAGATGGCTCGGCAGATGCTGCGCGCGCATCAATACCTGAGATCCAAAGGCCTGAATTTCGATCTCGTGATCCTGAACGATCATCCTTCGAGCTATGCGCAGGAGTTGCAGGACGCGCTTCAGTTAGCGGTGCGGACTTCCGGCGCCCAGGGATTGCTCGACGCTCCCGGCGGTGTTTTCATTCGCCGTTCTGACATCATGCCCGAGGAAGAACGAATTCTCCTGCACGCGGTCGCCCGAGTCGTGATCGTCAGCGAGCGAGGCTCATTGGAAGACCAACTGGTGCGCCGTCCGGTGGAAGAAGATCTGCCGCCGGCTTTCGCTCCTCGCCTACCGTCTCAAGTTCAGAGCGAGCTGGTGAGGGAGCTACCAAAACTTTCGTTCTTCAACGGTTTGGGCGGCTTCGGCCAATCCGGACGCGAATACGTGACCATTCTGGGCGAGGGTCAATGGACTCCTGCGCCCTGGTCTAATGTAGTGGCCAATAATCCGGACTTTGGTTTTCTGGTAACTGAGACTGGCAGCGGATTTACCTGGTCGCTCAACAGCCACGAAAATCGTTTGACGCCATGGTCGAATGACACCGTCTGCGACCCGCCAGGTGAGGTCCTCTACATCCGCGATGAAGATACGGGGAGCGTTTGGACGCCGACACCGCTGCCGATTCGCGAAGCCGGATCTTACCTGATTCGTCACGGCCAGGGTTACACGGTATTCGAACATGCGAGTCACGGAATCTCTCAAGAGCTGTTGCTATTCGCGCCCTTGGATGCTCCGGTGAAAATTTCGCTCTTGCGACTGCGTAATCGCAGCGATCGACACCGGCGACTTTCAGTGACGAGTTATAACGAACTGGTGCTCGGCGTAAGTCGCGAAGCGTCCGCGACGCAAATTTGCACCGACATGGAAGAGCAGCAGGGCGCAATTTTTGCCCGCAATTCTTACAACAATGAATTCGCCCAGCGCATCGCTTTCGCCGGTACGGGTGAGCGCGCCTTTACCATGACCTGCGATCGCAAAGAATTCATCGGCCGCAATGGCTCGCTGGGAGAGCCTGCGGCTCTACAACGCGCGGGACTTGCCGGACGTGACGGCGCGGGTCTGGATCCGTGCGCCGCGATTCAGGCAACGATCGATCTGCAGCCCGGTGAGGCGCGCGAAGTGATCTTTCTGCTCGGCCAGGGAGAATCGATCGAAGAAGCGCGCGCGATAAACTCCAGATTTCGCAATGCTCACGAAGTGAATGACGCCTTTGAACAAGTGCTGGCGTTCTGGGATCACCTACTTACAACCATTGAAGTCAAAACGCCTGAC
>WNGM01004122.1_pt1 | contig 14559 bp, 10 predicted proteins | sample 5400571 | NCBI WGS metagenome assembly WNGM01 (sample SAMN13153378, study PRJNA577476) | soil metagenome | isolation source: 100 cm soil or saprolite under Garry oak tree replicate 2 | place: USA:California | collected 2016-06-15
TAGCCACACGGGCAACAAGCAGGATCGAGCAGACGTTTCGGGCGATCCTTTCGCGGGTGTTGTGCAACCGGCGGGAGGGACTAAGTCCGGTGTCCAGTGGATCAACCCGAGTGTGTTCGCCACAAATGCACCGGGAACCTTCAGCAATTCCAAACGCAATCAGTTTCTTGGTCCGCGCTTCAAAACCGTCGACTTTTCTCTAATCAAGAACACTCCCATTACGGAACGAGTGAAGACGCAATTTCGAGTCGAAATGTTCAATGTCTTCAACATTTTGAACTTGGCGGGGCCCGACAACTGTAGTTGCGATGGATCGTCATTTGGCTTGATCAGCAGCACCGTTCACGCTGGTGATGCTCCCGGCATCGGTTCCGGCGAGCCGTTCAACGTCCAGTTCGCTCTCAAGATCATTTTCTAGAATGAAAACAAATATGTTTGCGCGGTTCCCGGTAGCTCAACGGTAGAGCATTCGGCTGTTAACAAACTTCAAAACCGTTGAATCGGCACCCCTTATACCGAGAAAACGCCGGTTTAGCGGCCCTTCGTTGGAACCAAGTTGGAACCAAAGTTCACTCTCGTCTGGAGGACTGGGTCTATTTGACAGCCTGTTCATTTTGCGGAAATCATCTGAGTCGATGCCGGGATGAAGGGACCGCGAGCTTCGTAAAGCGTTGTCGTGCACTAGTCCGCAGGGGCGGAGGCGAAAGCGGCGGACGCCTTTGCCGGCGCGAGCACGATAAGGGCTACGCCGATGACCGCGAGGACGACAGAACCCCACAAAAATCCCACGCGCTGGTTCGCAAACTGGAAGGCCATCGTGCCCATGACGAGGGCGTGCGCGAAACTCGACCAAGCGGTGAAGGCAATGAGGCTTCTATGCGCGGAAGGGTTACGCGCGGCGATCAACAGGAAAACACCGAGCGTGACGTAAAGGCTCAGCATCATGTAGTCGCCATAATCTTCCGCGGCATCGGGATGCCATAAAGCCTCGGCGATAGGATAAATCCCCGCGCAGAAAAACAAGCCTAGTAGCACCACCACAACCTTCAGCGCACGCTCGCGGAGCATCGAAGCCTCCCAAGGTTTAGCAAGTCTTGCGGCTAGATTACACTCAACGCAGGAGAAGCATCCATCCCGAACTCGTGCGAGACCTTAGGGGGGGCGAAACTCATCGCAGCAAACCTCCGCGATGCAGCCCACAACCGAAGGCAGGAATGGCGCGTAGCCTACGCCGATGCTTCTGGGCCTTTGCAACCCTTCGGTTAACAGCTAGCAGAGTGTTTTAATCAAATCTTGCCGGAAGACAGGCTAGACCGAGGAGAATCAGCAAGTTCTGATGAAGAGCGACAAACCTCCTTTGTTATTCACGTTTTATTCGCAATTTGCCGCGCTTCACCGCGTTTCGCGTGACATTCCTGTGACAGCGGTCAAGCGTTCGTCCAGCCAGCCCGCATAACATTAGGAACTCAACGGAGTCAGTTGCCTGGAGCTGTTGACTTCTTTTCGTTCTCTTCTTGCAGCTTGCGGAGCTCGCGCCAGCATTTATACTGTTCGGCTTTAAGGTCTTACCTGACCGCATCGCACCCTTCATCTCCTAACTTCTTTTATGGGTAGTTCCTCTCCCGTGGTGCGGCGCCACTCGAGGCTGCTTCTTTTTCCTCTTCGAGTCCTTCCAATTTTTTCGGAGGTTCGATCGAGCCTGCAAGTACTTTCGTTGTTAGAATTGCCAGTGGAATATACCCAAATGAGGAAAGACTAAATGGATCTATACCGCGCATGTTCAGGCGCACGTGAATCGGCTTTGTTACATCCCCTCGCTTGAGAATGCCACCCGTAAATAGAGAGCTGAAGTCCAGAACTGAGCCCTCGGCAATTATCTCCGTGTCGCCGGTCTTGACGGTCACGCTGCCTACACGCGATCCGATGTCCAGCACCCTTACCTTCAAAGGCCCACCGACCTTCGATTCACTGACATTCTCTAGTTGGAGATCGAAATCGAGCGCATGCGTCTCGCGGTTGTAAACTCTGCTTGTGAATTCGAGGCGCACGAGTTTGCTGGCGTCCTTCAGATTAGCCAGCTCTGTGCTGCCGTTCTTTTCCGCTTTGGCTTGAACTGTAATGTCCGTGGTCCAGAGCTGAGGAACTCCTGTAGGATTGGCAACCCACAGGGGATGAAACTTCCCATCAGCGTCTGCCGCGAGACCCATGGTATGACCGCCACTAAAAGTGAATGCCCCTATTTCAAGCTCATTCGTTGTAAGCGCTTCATTTGGAAACCAATCGTTCCGGGTCGGGAATAATGGAACAAGTTTGTTGCGACTCGGATCAAAATCAATGCTGGAAGCTTTAACACTCGGCAGGAATGTTTCGCCTCCATCCAAAGAGACACGAAACCTGACAGTCCAGCCAAGATTCCCGGCGTAGCCACGACGGTCGAGCCACATCACGCCGACCACTCCTTGACTGTTCACTGCAACGATCCCGTGGAGATCATCTAGCCCTTTGGTGTCGTTTCTCACTTGTCGCGGAACATCATCGTTGATAACCCGCGGACGCGACCAGGTCTTCCCCTTGTCCGAAGAAAAAGACAATTTAATTTGAGAGCCATCCGCCGTTTCCTCCTCCCACGTGCTATAAACCCGATCGCGAAAAGGGCCGTTGCTGGAATCAACGGCCATTGCGGGTAAAACACTGCCAGCCGATCGATGGTTAATAAACCAATCGCCAGGCGTCAACGTCTCGACTCTCAAGGGCCAATTTACCTGTTGAAATTTCGCACGAACGATTTCGATCGAATATTTCGTTTTCGATCCTTCTGGTTGAGAAACGTCCTGCACGGGCACCGGGAAAATCAACGTGCCATCAGAGAGGATGGCTCCCGGACCTGTTCCAGTACAACTCTTACCGTCGTTGAGAGATATATACTGAGTAGATGCTGTTTGTCCTTTATCAGAAGACCAGCTTATACGAACGCCTAATGGCGAACCAACTCCGGCTTGGCCGTATAAGTATAACCATCCATGTTGCGGACCAGCATTGTGATCCACAGTCAAGAAGGTTCGCTCTGCGTGAACTAACCGAAAGGAAGCTTCCCACGTGTTGCCCCCGTCCAAGGAACGATCAATCCGGTTATAGGTGCTCAACGGATCTGTAAGTCTGAAGCCTTCAAAGGATCTAATACCTTCAGAAACGGAATAGGCGATGTTATCCGTACCGTATTGGCAATCCGGATCCCAGCTTGGATGCGGTCCTTCCCCCTTGGTTCGCAGCGTAAGCTTCCAGGTTTTCCCTCCGTCGAAAGAAACATAGGTGACAATATCCGTGGAAGGAAAGTTATTCGGAAATAGCATCGAACAAGCCATGAGTTGCTGACCGTCCGAAGGATTGGCTGCTATCTCTACTTCATAGTGGGGATCGACCGACAGATCACTGCTTACGTGCACGCCTGGTCCTACGTGTACTGGGTCTACAAAAACTTTTGCGTTCTGCCCGGTCAAGGCTACACTCGAAGTGCAAATCAAAGCAATCAACAGCAGCGTTGCGTTCAATCGACACATTCTTCATCCCTCTTCGTGGAATGGCCTGCATCCGAGTTGAGTGACCTGTGAGGATGAGAAGACATCAAATGATTAATTTTGATCCGTTCGTCCGTATCAAAAGATGAACTTGAGAGCAAACTGCATCGAGCGCGAGCCACCCTGTTGGTACAGTGGACTCAAGACTGCTAGAGAATTTGCAAGCGTCGCCGCTGCTTGTCCAAAATTTAGACCAGCGGTGCTGATGGTTCCAAAGTTTGGATGGTTGAAGATGTTGAAGGCTTCCGCCCGGAATTGCAGCTTCAGATTTTCATAAATTGGAAACTCACGGCGGACAGCCAGGTCCATCTGCACGGCGTCAAATCCGCGCGTAAAGTTCCGGGGTGCCAGCCCGAGTATCGTCGGATTTGCGGGACAACCATGATTGGCTGGACCACCCACCGAAAAAAAAGCGCATGGGTTGATCGCCCGGCCTCCAGGACATCCTTGACCAGACTTAAGATCTCCTAAGCCTTGAAGCGTGGAATCACAATTGGCACCATACAGATAGACCGGCTGGCCTGAAACCAAGTCCGCGCCTGCGTCCATCTGCTTTCCCGTCATGGAATCGAAGACCGTATTGCCGTTTATGCTTACGGGGAAAGCAGTTCTAGCACTGAACCGGTCATCCAAGCCCCAACCGTGCAGCGCAAAACTTGCAAACTCGCCATGTCCCACGTTCGGGAGATTATATGAAAGGGCTGCCGAGTAACTGTGACGAAGATCGAAATCGCAATTCCCGCGCTGATACCCGATCGTCAAATTCAATGAGCCATAATCCAGGCAATGAGACCAGGTATAGGACATTAGAGCCGTGACCCCTCGACTCAGCCGTCGCCGATATTGAAGCTGCAACGAGTTGTAGTCTGATGTTAGGCCGTTCTCAACAATGAAGAAGTTACTTATGAGAGCGTTTGTTGAGCTGTGAAAAAGATTTTCTTGAAGTAATCTAGCAGCATGTGAACCCACATAGGAAATGGTGAGCGCCTGTGTTTTGCCGAGCGCCTGCTCAATGCTCGTATTCCACTGAAGCGTATATGGCAATTGCAGATGTGGGGGGAAAGCGAATACACCCTGCTGTTTTCCGACAGGCGGGTTCACGATGGGAGGAATTAGCGCCGCAGCATTACCTGGAAACGACATAGGAGCAAAGCTGCCAGATGCAAGGAACCCTGGTCCCTGGAAGCCTAGCGAACCCAACTGCTGACCCGTGTCGAAGAAGACGCCACCCCCGCCACGCAAAACCGTTTCCCAGCCCGGCGCGCTACGGATGACATATGCGGCACCCAACCGAGGTGCAAAGTTGTACCACGTGGTCTGCCAAAGTTGAGTGCCCTGCGGCGCCAGTGTCCACGTATCAGGGCCGGAGCCTTGAATCGTATAGGGCTTCAATCCTTGCGTCACACCCGGCGCGGGGTTCACCTCCCACCGCAACCCCATCGTAAGGCTCAGGTGCGGTGATACCTTCCATTCGTCTTGAGCAAAAGCCGCGAAGTTCGTGTACAAAGGATAGGCTAGAGCCTGCGCCTGCGGGCCGAAAAACGCGTTGTTTGTCTCAACATCGGCAATCCCGTTGAAGAATCCGAAATACCACTGCGGATTGTAATTTGGAGGAATCGCGAATGGCGCCAGCCTGCGATAGTCAGCGCCAAATTTGAACTGGTGACGCCCAAGAGACAGACTTGCCGTGTCCACGAAGTTCCACTGTCTTTGGGCACCCGCGGTCGTGCTCTGAACCAAGAAGAAAAAATCTGGGCCGAGAAAAAAGAAAACATTGGGGTCTGCTCCAGACCCCAGTTGACTAAGCTTCACTAGATCAATAGGGGTACTGCCGCCGAGTGCGTCAATGCTGCTATCTTGGGCCACATGATTCGAGCTGTAGTTGACACGGAACTCGTTGCTGAGACGGATGGAAAAAACGGTGCTGGCACCAGCCGTGTAGGTTCGCAACGTGGTAGCGCCCCTGCGGGCTATTGATGGAGATATCGACTGGGTGCCACCGCGAGCCGTTGAATTGGAAGACGTGTCGCTAAAGCGGAAGAATAGTCTCAGTTTATCGTTTACGACGTCGTCTAAACGAACGCTAGTAGAATTAATGGAAGCCGGACTCGACCAGCTTCCAATATATTGAGCAGTGCCGTTCGCCGTATCATCAATGCCAGTTGGGCTCTGCACGGGGAAAGCATTCAGCACCTGATTCAGAGGCGAAGGCGTATTCGCACGCAGAGTGGAATCGGGAACTTGGCTCACCGCGGCTGCCTGTGGGCTAGTCAAACGCAGCCCCTCATACGAGACAAAGAAGAATGTTTTATCCTTTCCGTTATATAGGCGAGGAATCTGGACGGGCCCGCCAATTGTGCCTCCGAAGTCATTCTGGCGAAGAGCAGGTTCTGGCTTACCAAAGTAGTCGTTGAACCAGTCCTGCGCGTCAAAGAAACCATTCCGCAGATAGTCGTAGGCTGTACCATGCCATTGATTGGTGCCTGATTTCGTCTCAAACGCGAACTGGCCGCCGGGATTGCGCCCGTATTCGGCCGAGTAGGTCGAGCTCTGCACGCGGAACTCCTGGAGAGCATCGACGGAGACCAAGGCCTGCGTGGTCCCCAAAGCTGTCGAAGCAGCAAGAGAACCGCTAGGACCGGTACTCTGTATCTGGCTGAAACCTGCAGCCGTCCCCACGTTGGCACTCACGCCGTCCACAGTGTAGTAGTTTGATTCCGTGCGCTGGCCATTCACACTGAATTCCCCACTCTGACCAACTCCTTTGAAACCACCCTGCTGCTGGGGACTTTGCGTCGCAACCCCCGGCGTAAGCAGAATTAGATCCTGGAAGCTGCGGCCATTGAGCGGCATGTTTTTCACATACGTTTGATCCACCACGGTGCTAACCGATGCATCCGTGGTGTTTATTACTAGCCCACCCGCCTCAACCGTAACCGTCTCGTTAACCGATCCGACCTGTAATTGGAAATTGATCGATGCTACGTCCTGGACATGTAACTCGATATCGCCCTTGACGATGCTCTTGAATCCATCCTTGGTCACATTCGCGCGGTAAATACCGGGCGGCACGTTCGGGGCGCTGTAGATTCCGTCCCCATTCGTTTTCGCTTCGTATGTAACCCCAGTATTCAGATTCGTCAACACCACAGTTACACTGAGTACGACGCGTCCCTGCTCGTCGGTGATCTGTCCACCGACGGAGGCATTCGTCGACTGTGCGTGCGAAGTTGTGACAAAGAGTCCAAACGCCACCAACACCACTACGAGTACACACGCCACATGCGAAGTTCTCATTTTCCCTCCGACACAACCGTAGGCACTCGCGAGTAACTGCCTTTTCCCCTGGGGACAACCCTCTATTCATGTATTTGCTGAAAACCAGAGGATGTTCTCAGCCCTCACTGTGAAAATTTTCGAAACAAGGGGAACAGGCTAGGTTAAGGGTGGTTTGCGGGGCCGGCGAGGTTCGCATAGAGTAGCCTGCGACCACGCGGGGAGGGACTACCGTTGGGGGGTTCCAGGGTCACGAAAACAGCGTCTATGCGTTCGAGAACACGCGGGTTATTCACCTTCAAAACCCATCGGTTCGCGGAGACATCGTCTACATCGAACAGGCCCAGGCTCTCGGGTTTACCGTCAGAGGGCTGACGATAGCCCCACGCCTGAAACCCAGCAGCGGCGCGGTTGTGCTTTTTGTCTTGAAGATCAAAAGCGTAAAAGATCAGCAACTTCTTCTCGACGTAGTAGACGCGCCCGTAGCTGCGGCGCGTGTTCCCTTTAACGTCTACGTCATAGACATCCACGATATGCAGGTCTCTTGCGCCGAATAGTTCTTTCGCTTCCGTGTCTCCGAAGCCCTGGCTTTCCGGCATATTTGCGGCTTGCTGCTGGACTTGCTGCTGTGCCCATTGCAGTTTGGTGTGTAGGTTCTCTGCAATCCTTCGCTGCTCTTCCGTCCGCTGCACGGCGTTCTGAACCCGGGTCTCCAGATGTGCGATTTCCTTATTTCTGTCCTCGGTTGTGCTACGTGCGGCTTCGAGCTCCTGCCCCTTCTGATCAAGTTGCGCGCGCTCGTTGGCTAGTTCAGCCTCTAGAGACCGTCGCTGAGCGTCTAAAGCTGCGTACTTTGCCTCGGCGACACCGAGGGCTTTTTGCAGACGCACGCGCTCCGTTTCAGCTTGTTGGAGCGATTGCGCGGCAGACTCTTCCTGTGCTGCCATAGCATTGGCGCGGTTCTTCCACTCGGATACTGCGTTCGTTAGGCCATTGAGTGTGGGCGTCAGTTGAGCCTCTCTCAGACGATAGGCTCCCAGCGCTGCCACTGCGCACAAGATCAATCCAAGCGAGCCATACGACAGCGCAGGCTGGCGAAGCCAGATCCCGAACCTGGCAAATCGCTCGCGCGTCCGTCGCCGTTCCAACTCGGGTCCCGGAGATCCACTCTCGCTAGACCGATGTACTTGCTCTCGCGTCGCTCGATCCAGCAAGCGACCCAAAACGGCACTTTCGTCTACGAGCGCTCCTGCCTCGTCGGCGGTCCGATCCGATTGCTTCAGCACTGCCACTAAGCCGAGCTCTCCCGCAGACACGCGGCGAAAGTCAGCATATACCTGCCTGCACTCCTCGCATTCCGCCAGATGCTTCCGTAGCTCGTCAAACTCCGACGACGACAGTTCTCCAATGGCCGCAAGAGCGCAGAGCTCTTCGTACCACTCTTTGCCAGGATGATTACGACTCGAAGCGGAATGCATCTTTTCTTCTTTCTAGAATCACAGTTTCCTGGACGTTCTTCAGGGCCTCTTTGCCGCTCAAAAATTCTCTGAGCTCCTTGAGGCCCCTGTAATATAGATTTCTCGTATTGGCCAAAGATTCTCTCAAAATCTCAGAGGCTTCCTGCAGAGTATAACCATCGAAATGCACCAGTTCGATGACGCGCCGCTGCTTTATGGCAAGCGTCGCTATGCCGGTTTCCACATAGCGAGCCCATTCCGCCGAACTCAGACCCAGAAGATCAGAGGTTTCGCTCCCACGCATCTCTCGGAATTCGGACAGTTCCTCGTCATTATAAAAATGCCGGATGCGCAGATATCTCCGGCGCAATAATGACTTGAAGTAGGCAAATTGCAGAATCCAAGTCCTGATGCTGCCGCGCGAAGCGTCGTAACGTTCTTGCTGCAGGTAGATCGACAGGAATACTTCCTGAAGGATGTCTTCCGTTTCCGCCTTGTCTCGGATAATGCGGAAGGACACGGAGAAAACCTGACGGCAGTACCGATGAAACAGCAGCGCGAAGCAATCCGTACAGCCCTGAACTATGTTGCGCAGCAGGTCATCGTCCGCGAGCGAGTCGACATGCTCGTGTGACAGCATTTGCGCGGATTATAGGCGTCTCCTCGGCTCGTAAACAATACCGGGGCTCGAAATTATTTTTCAAAGACCTGATACAAATCGCCCGTTTCGAGAAATGCGTCCCCGGCTGGCTTTGGCGATTCTCCGCCGAAACTCGAACGAACCGTTACATTCCAGTGACACCGCTTGTTCACTTTTGAGGAGTCCGACGCAATGGGCTTGCCATTCAAGACTTTACTGAGCGTCCTTCAAAGACAGCATTCGGTCAGTTGCCGAATGATAGTGAATTTCTCGCAGAACATTACGTCTAAGTCTTTGAAAATCAGTCATCCGATTTTTTTGATTTCACCAAAGAAGTTCGACAAATCACGCCGTTGGACGGAAGTTGGAACCAACGACTGAACTGGCATCATTTCGATGGCTGTACTAGAATGAAAACAAATATGTTGCGCGGTTCCCCGGTAGCTCAACGGTAGAGCATTCGGCTGTTAACAAACCTCAAAACCGTTGAATCGGCACCGCTTATACCGAAAAAACGCCGGTTTAGCGGCCCTTCGTTGGAACCAAGTTGGAACCAAGTTGGAACCAGATTACTGGGGATGAGACAGTTTTGTCGTGCACACCTTGCGAAGGAGGATTACCTCCGGATTGCAACGATACATCCAGAAACTCCAGATGCACCGGCTTCAAGAATTGCTAGACCTGGTTTTGTGCCATCAGCAGTAGTTGAGTTTTCCAATTCTTTGGCAACGAAGTAACGTTCATTGCTCGCCGAAGTAGTTCCGGATCGCGTCTCTCGCCGAGGTATAAGCTCACTATGTCTGCGACCGCGACGCTATGGGGATCGCGGTTCAAGACCTCAACCTTTGATCCTGCGCCGACATCCCCTGGGTCTATCACAGAAAAATAAAATCCGCTTCGGCCACTCACCAGGAAGCGTTTAATCATGTCGTCGCGGTTAAACCTGAGTTGAAGTTTGTAACAGGGCATGCGGGGCTGGGTAATCTGAAGAACGGCAGACCCGACCCTGAGAACGTCCCCAATGCATAGCGTGTCTTCCCACAGCCCAGCAGTTGTGAGGTTCTCACCAAACGCACCCCACGACAACGAGACATCCGACAACTGCTTCCGCCAGTACTCGTAATGCTCGGCCGGATAAGCGTAAACCGCCTTCTCTGATCCACCGTGTACGGTGAGATCTGCCTGCTGGTCACCAGCCAAGTTCAGTTCCCGGATGGCCACGACGCCAGCAACGGGTTCTTTGAAAATGGCTGTCTGCACGGTGATATCTTTCCAGACGACGTCCCGTGGTAGGCCAACATTAACGGAGACGATTTTCATGCGCGCCGTCCATTCTCTGCGGATCTGGAACGGCCTCATGCAAGACAGCATCGACTGCCTGTGTGATGATCGCGACGACTCGATCCGGCGCAGAGGCAAGTGGAGTGTGGTCCACTTCCATCGCAAGAACGTGGCCTCCTGTGCGATGAGCCATGAATCGCTGAGTCTCGGGAGCGATCATGCGATCTCGTTCCGCCACCAGAAACCAAGAAGGCTTCTCTTTCCATCCCGGTTTGGTCATCTGCTCTTGTACGCATTTAATTGCGATAGGCTTTTGCGTTGCCGCCATCAGCAGAGCATCGTCTGCGGAACTCTCATGAGCGACCGCATCGGCGAAACCCTTCGCCGACATCCAGAGAAACGCGTCCTCATCGGGCACAAGCGCCGGAGCGCTCGCATGAGGCGCAGCGCGATGGAGGAGTTCGCCGACAGTCTCACCTTCGTCAGGCGCCATCGCCGCGATATAAACAAGAGCCTTCACGTTCGGGTTCCCGCTACCGGCAGCCGTGATGACCGCGCCCCCGTAGGAGTGACCCACCAACACCACCGGACCGCTTACCCTCTTGAGGAATCGTCGTAGAGCTGCAACGTCATCGGACAGCGAGCTCAGTGGGATCTGCCCGGCAACGGCTTGCAGTCCTCTGCGCTGGAGGGGTGGGATGATCTTGTTCCAACTGGATGCATCCGCCCACGCAGCATGCACAAGGACCACGGTAGCGACTGGAAGGTTGGTTTGGATCATTGTGCCCTCCGGGCGAAAAGCGAGATTGGGAGACCTACGAAAAGTGCGTGTCCAATCACACCGTTAAAAAAGAGGCCGAGGTGGAATGCGCCGGGCGCCACAGCCGATAGCGGAAGCACAAGATAGTTCATGAAGAAATACACTGCGGCACCGTAAAGCAGTCCGGCGGGCACGGCATGCGTTTTCAAGATCTCTAACCGCCGGGTTGCCAACACGAACACCTCCGCTGCCACCCACGCGATACTGAAATGAAATGCCGCGCCGAGGGCAGCAGTAGCGAGGCCGCCCTGGAAGGCAGATTGTCCCAGCGCGCCGCTCGCGATGTATTGCAGCACCTGAATGGGATTCAAACCCTGCGTGCCGTAAGCAATCACGCCGTCGACAGCATCAAGGATTCCAGCTACCAGGCCACCCCAAAAGATCGCTTGCACGTTCGTAAGAGGTTGCTTTGGAGCAAGAACTGTTGCGTTGTTCACTTCTTCCTCCCATCTGCGCCATCGAGCTTGCGTCCGGAAGTGGCCGGTTTCGAAGAAATGCACCTCGGCGCCCGGGTTGTCACGTTTGAATGCTTCGGCGCCAGGAGGCAGGAAGAACGGATCGCTGTTGCCCCAGACCGCGAGGGTTGGTGGCTGCTTGCTGCGAAAGTATTCCTGGAATTTGGGGTAGAGCGCGACGTTGCTGGCATAATCCAGAAACAGGTCCAGCTGAATCTCATCATTGCCTGGCCTACGCAGCAAAGCGGAGTCGAGTTCGTAGGTTTCGGGCGCAACCAGCGTGGCGTTCGAGACGCCATAGAGATACTGGGACTTGGTCGCCTCAGGCGTGAGGAATTCGCGCAAGGCTGCACGGTTCTCTGGCGTTGGCTTCTTCCAGTATTTCTGGATCGGATTCCAACCTTGGCTCAGACCTTCTTCATAAGCGTTGCCGTTCTGCGAGATGATCGCGGTGATCCTCTCGGGATGCGCCAATGCGAGCCTAAGCCCGACTGGAGCTCCGTAATCGAAGACGTAGATTGCATACCGCTCTATACCGGTGGTTTGCGTGAACCGGTCGATGACCTTGGCCAGGTTCTCAAAGCTGTAGCGGAACCGTTTGCGGTCCGGCGCGTCGGAAAAGCCAAAGCCCGGAAGGTCGGGCGCCACCAGATGGTAGCGGTCAGCCAAGGCTGGAATGAGATTGCGAAACATGTGCGATGACGTCGGAAAGCCATGCAGCAGCAGGATTGTAGGGCGATCCTTGGGCCCGTCCTCGCGATAGAAAATCTTGGAGCCGTCGACGACGGCTTGTTGATATGTGGTCATAATGAGCCTCCTGTGAAATTTGGAAGCGTTGGAGATCGGAAACCGTCCGGCACCGACTCAAGCATCCACAGCATCAGATGTGCTAACCGATAAAAAGTTTCATTATCGGTGTTAGAATTTTGCGAAGAAGGGCAGAGCAATGGGCTTAACCAAACCAGTTCGAAACTCCGACTGGAGGGACGGATTTCTCTTCGTCGGCAACCATCTGGCTTTAGATTTTCTGAACACGTGTCCAGTCCAGAATGGTGAAGCTGTTGAGTTGCTCCCTGATTTCGACGCTCTCTTGCGCTGGTTTAAGGCCACGGACTTGCTTAGTTCTGGTGATGTGGCAAGTCTTCGCCAGCAGTGGGGAGAATCGGCCCAAGCTCGACAAGTTGTCGAGGCTATGCGGGAACTGCGGGAAAGGCTGAGAAAAGAGGTCCTCGCCAGAGAGCGTGGTGGCGCCGTTCATCGCGCGGCCATAGACGAACTGAATCACTTAATGGCCGGGCATCCAATGCTTACCAGGCTGAAGGCGAGTGGCAGCGGGTCCACAACGGAGTTGTGGTTCGATCCGCGTCGACCCGAAGACTTGTTTGCCCCGCTTGCGCACAGCGCGGCAACGTTGTTCGCCGATGTGGATCGCAACCGTGTGCGCAAGTGTAGACAGTGCGTATTGCACTTCTACGATACAAGCAAGAAGGGCACCCGCCAGTGGTGCAGCATGCGTCTGTGCGGAAACCGGCTCAAGGTCGCTGCCTATGCAGCTCGCCGACGCGCAATCGATCGCAACTAAATTCAGATGACGCTTGGCGTATCACCGGCAACCCGAAAGTTGGTAGGTTACTTCCGATTTGCTAACGCTAACGCCCGGATTGAACGACTGGAGCCCGCTAGCCCTGAGTGGGTGTGGCTTGGATGAGAGGCCAATGCAGCAAATGGTTAGTTTCTATGGCCAGCCGGCGTGAGGTGAGGGTGCCTCAAAGGTGAGCACCTGTCCAGTTCGGGCTTGCGCCACTTCGGCAATTTTATCCATGCCGCGCCACTCAGTGGCGATGATAAATAATGTTCTTTTCTCTGCGCCACCGAGCATGCAAGCGAAACAGCCGCGGTCGACCGTTACAGTCTGCAGCACGTCACCACCTTCGCGGACGCGCACGCAGCGTTTATTGGGAACATCGGCGTACCAGACGGCAGCATCGGCATCGATGCAGATCCCATCAGGGACGCCGTCTCCGAGGTCGGCCCACACGCGCTGGTTCGAGAGGCTTCCGTCGGCGGCGATGTCGAAAGCGGTCAGCTTCTTGCCGTAGGACTCCGCAATGATCAAGGTCGAATTGTCGGGCGTTATGGCCATGCCGTTGGGGAAGGCGATGCCGTCGGCCACTCGCCGAAGCAAGCCATCGGACGTCAGCACAGTGATTCCCGCGCCGCCGTTGATATAGACATTGCCGCGGCCGTCCACGACAATCTCGTTCCAGCCCATGCCAGCAGGACCATGCAAGTCGGCGTGGGTCACGAGCGAGCCATCGCGCTCGCGGCGCAGAAGAAGCCCCTCGCGCCCAGAAACGACGAGCAGCCGGCCGTCTTGCAGCCAGTCGATGCAAAACGGAAGACTAAACGGAACGCGGACTGCAACTTCGCTCTTGCCCTTGGAATCGACGGCAAGAATCTCTTGCGCGCCCCAGTCCGAGAACCAAAGACGGTTCTCGTGCCATCGTGGCGATTCACCCATGGCGACGCCGGTCATCAGAATTTCTGCTTTAGGTGCTGGAGATGGTTTCGACGACATCACAGCCTCCTCAGGTCCGACCAATGGTATTCGGGTGCCTCACTCGCCATTCCCGGCGAAGTAAGGGGCCGATCTTAGTGAAATCCGGTCGGCCATTTCCTGTGGCTGGTTTCTTGGATTCTGCCTAGGGTGGCTTGGTTGCGATCGGAAGACTGTCGGGTAGATTTACAGTCGGGTGCCGTTGGCGGTGTCTCTGGATGACGGCCTAACCTTCCAAACCAGATTGGGTAAGAGCTGCCGACAATCCGGGCCTTCACGTCTGTTGCTCTGCCGGGGGCCGCGTTTGTACGGCGAAATCCGGACAGCAACATGGTCGGCGTTTAGCCGCGCTCGGCCGGCCCGACGAGAGCACGCTTCCCCTTGCTCCAGTGAAAGAAGAATGGAATTCCGGCTAGGATCACTGCCAACCCCAAGGACGACCGGATAGGCCGTACCCACTACAAATTCACGGTAAGAGCGAGCGCCGCGACAAAGAAG
>WNGM01007200.1_pt1 | contig 14552 bp, 12 predicted proteins | sample 5400571 | NCBI WGS metagenome assembly WNGM01 (sample SAMN13153378, study PRJNA577476) | soil metagenome | isolation source: 100 cm soil or saprolite under Garry oak tree replicate 2 | place: USA:California | collected 2016-06-15
TCTCACCCGAATAGCCAATGTCATCATGAGGTAGGCCGTAGCTTTCTCGTGGGTAGGATGCTTCCAGTCGCTCCCACATCTGTTCAAACGTGGTAGCATCTATCTCACCAGCAGCATAGCGCTGGCGCAGTATCTCTAACGCGGAAGGACCTGCCGGTGCCATGTCAAAAATGCCTGCGAACATAGGCATAATGTATGGGATGATCCACCTCAGCAATAGCCAGGCAAGCCCTAACAACAACGCTACCCAGAACAAGGTGCTCAGCTCTGATTGAAGCATTCCGGGTCCCCAGCCAAACTCATGGCCCCATGGGTGTGGGTGCCCAAATATCCAATGGTGTTCAAATCTGTGGTGTTCAAATCTGTACATTATGACGTTCTCCTTCTTTCATTTCATGCGGGCAACTACTTCCTGATGCTTGTCTTTTTCATATCCTTGTGTTCAGTATACAGCATGCGTATTGATTTTCTATTGGAAAAACATGAGAATTTTCTCATGCACTTCTCATCAGAATCCAATGAAGAGATGCTATGCTAGAGCAATGCAGAAGGGGCCATATTAGATGAGTAGCAGCGCCAATCGTCATGGGGTATAGTAGAGGAAGAAGCGCCGACCAATGACGTGAAGGCATCCAAGTAAATAAAGAAGGAATTGAGTAATGCATATCCTTGTGGTAGAGGACGAGCAGCGCCTGGCGTTTTTACTACGTCGCGTCCTGCTAGAAGAGCGGCACACCGTTGATCTCGCGCACGACGGGCACAGTGGTCTTGATCTTGCACTGAGTGATACCTATGATACTGTGATCCTTGATGTGATGTTGCCCGGACTCGAGGGGCTCGAGGTCTGCCGCCAGATGCGCGCCGAACGCATTATGACGCCGGTGCTGATGCTCACGGCGCGCGGCGCGGTCGAGGACCGTGTGACGGGTCTCAACGTGGGGGCCGATGACTACCTGACCAAGCCTTTCGCAATGGAGGAACTTTTGGCGCGCATCAATGCCCTGCTGCGGCGCCGCGATCGTCGTTTCGATGAAGCCCCCCAGCTCATGGTGAGCGACCTAACGCTCGACCTGGTGCGGCACGAAGCGCGCCGCGCCGGGCGCGTCATCGAGTTAACGGCCAAGGAGTTTGCCCTGCTGGAGTACCTGATGCGCCATCCCGGCCAGGTGCTCACACGTACACAAATCGTTGACGCGGTCTGGCGCTATGACCTGGAGGCACTCTCGAATGTGGTGGATATCTACATCCACTATCTGCGCGATAAGATTGACCAGGGTTTCTCGCGTTCATTAATTAAAACAGTGCGCGGTGTTGGCTACAAGATCGAAGCGTAGCACAGCAGCAAGGGGGAGCGGCATGAACAGGAGCAGACCCTAAGTTTTCCAGGAAACTAAAGGATGTTTTGCCGCTTTTTACGGAAATAAAAAAGAGACCGGTCGCTGTTCTGGGGGGAACACGACCGGTTGACCCAGATTAGGGGTGTGTGGGGGAAGTCCTGGGTACAGCACACCGTCTACCGTGAACAACCTGGATGGCTCAATGGATCTGGATGGTTTGAACTCCATAAGACATTGAGTCAACCAGCCTCTTCACAGCTTCTTGTATAGTCTCTATCAGAGTAAACGACAGGTTTTCTATTTTTTGCGAATTTGCGATCTGTTTATGGCAATTTACTCATATGTTTGATTTGTAGCAATTAACGATCCGTGCCAGGAGTCCCCTAGCTTCTAGCCATGGGGAGGAATGGCACACCGCCGCAGCGGCACTACCTAGCCAAAAGACTAGGGAAACATGCAGTATACCTAGCCAAATGGCTAGTTTCTGGCTAAGAACGCTTGTGCTATACTGTCCTTGCGCTAAGGCACTCTGTACGGTTAGGTGGCACAACCACCAACCGGACGCAAGTCCTAACAGAGAGAGACGGCTCGCGGAATGCCCGCCCACGCTGCTAAGTGGGTTCCTGATAACAAACATCGAAAGATGTTGACTGCCAGGGTAAAACAGCGTCCAAATAGGAAGAACGCTTCTTGCTTGCAAGTGGTTCGGCCACGGTGGGCAAGAACGGGTACTTTTGTCATGGTGCCCTGATGTGTCGTGCAGTGAAGCCAAAGCGGAAAGGTTTCCTTTCTGAGTTGCGGTAGAGTACAGACACAAGCCCCGCCTTCAGGCATGGGGTTCATGACAACTTCTACCTGGAAAGGAGCCTGCGGTATGGGATTTCATATGTTAGATTTGATTCCTATCCTTCTCATTGCACTGGTAATTATTGGCCCAAAGGCTCTCCAATCCATGTCGCGCAATATGGGGAAGGGCGTAGGTCACGCCAAAGAATTGAAAGATCAGGCCCTCTCTGAGCTTCCCGTTGAAGAAATCACCAAGGTTACCCGCCAGATCCCCATGAGTCCTCAACAAGCTGTCCAGATGCTCCTCACCCCATCAGAGAAAGAATCAGAAACCAAAGAGAAGTAGCTTTGTACTCTCTTTTCGCTAGCAAGAGCGATACTAATGGGATTACGCCAGCATTTCTTGATACACATTGTAGGTCTGGCGGGCAATTTGTTCCTGGGTGTAGTTTTCGAGGACGCGCTGGCGTCCTTTGGCTGCCAGTTGGGTGTAGAGGGCGGGGTTGTCAAGCAGTTGGCGGATAGAGGCGACCAGCGCTTGCACATTGCCCTCCTGAAAAACCAGGCCTGCATCGCCGATGACGTGGGGGATCTCGCCGGAACTGGAGCCGATGACAGGTGTCTCGCAGGCCATGGCTTCGGGGAGCACGCGCCCGAATTGCTCGATCCAGTTGGGTCGAGTCACTGAGGGCAACACCAGGGCATCAAACTGCTGCATCTCTTTGGGAATCTCGTATGTTGGTAGGCCTCCCTTGAAGATGACGCGCCCCGCAACTCCTAATTGAGCGGCCTGCTCGGCGAGTTGCTCTTTCATCGGGCCGTTGCCGATGAAGACCAAGCGACAGTAATCTGGCAGTTCAGCCAGCGCAGAGACGAGCAGATCGAGGCCCTTGTTGTCTTTGAGTCGTCCGACGAAACCAAGGGTGAAGGGATCACCGGGGGAGCGTGATTTGCGCGGCTCTGTGCGCCGGTAGATATCGGTGTCAAAACCGAACTGCGGGATGATGGAGATTGGTCCGTTGTAGCCTTTGCGTTTCAAGACTTCTGCGGCGTCGCGGTTGCCTGCCAGGGCTGCGGCGGCGCAGCGATAGTTGTAGAGTTCCATCTGGCGAAACGGCGGCGGATAGTCGTGGTAGAGATTCTGCCAGGTGAAGAAAAGCGCTCTGGCCTTTTGTTTGTTGGCGAGCCACATGGCATGAAATGTGGCGAAATTATAGGGTTCTTCGTCGATGTGCACAATCTCCGGGCGCAGCTCGCGCATGATCTTGCCCAGTCGCGGGTAATAATGCAGGTGAAAGTTACCATTGAGTCGCATTGGGGTAACAATCATCTGGTAACCCGAGGTATAGAGACGTTCAAGCACTTGCTTGCTGCCGTCGTCACTCTGCCAGTAGGGAGGAGTGACGAGGGTTAGTTCGACGCCGGGACATTTCGCCAACTCTTCGAGCTTACGTTGCGAGGTGCCCGCGACGAGTGCTTTTGAGATCATGAGTACGCGCATATTATTTCTTACTCCTAACCACTGCTTCCTGGTAAACGGCAAGGGTCTCAGTTGCGGTTTTACGCCAGCTAAATTGTGTGGCGCGCTGTAGCGATCTTGCACGCAGATCGTCTCGTAGTGTGCTGTCAGTGAGGACGCTACGCATGGCTTCGACCAGGGCCTGGGTATCGTCCGGGTCTAGTGTGATGGCGGCATCTCCTACCACTTCTGGCAGCGAGGTGCGGTTTGAGCAGACGACGGGGGCGCCGCAGCTCATCGCCTCTAAGGGGGGCAGCCCAAATCCTTCGTAAAGAGAGGGAAAGACGTAGAGACTGGCGCCGCTGTACATGGCGGGTTTGTCTTGATCTTCGACGAAGCGGTAGATGACCTGGTCTGAAACGCCGAGTTCGGCGGCAATGGGGCGTGGGTCGGGGAAGAAAGGTCCCTTCTGCTTGTCTGGATTGCCAGAAATAAGCAATTGCAGGTCGGGCTGCTCAAGCTGCTTGTAGAGATGGGCAAAGGCGCGCACCAACTGCGGGACGTTCTTGCGCTGGTCGAGTCCGCCAAGATAGAAGATGTAGCGCTCACCAACGCCGTAACGCGCGCGTGCTTGTGCCAGCAGCGAGGGGTCAGTGATGGGTTTGTACTCGTCGCCTGCTGCTTCGTACGTGACGCGAATGTGCTCGGCCGGGAGGTGCAAGGCGTCCATCATCGCGACAAGGCGCATGTAGGCTTTGACCATGGTGCATGCCTGGTAGGCTGGCAGGCGCAGCGGTATCACATCGTGGATAGTAACGACGGTTGGTGTGCGCGGAAAGAGTGGCGGCGCGAAGTAGGGAACGTGAAAAAGATCAATACCGGCCTTGCGTGCTGCTGCCGGGCCGGTGAATTGTTCCCATACGACTTTTTCAACGTTTTCGTTGCGCCTGGCAGGGGACGGTGGGGGACTGACGCGGTAGGGAAAGGGTGTTAGTGCACTTCCGTTGTCTGCAACGGGTTTTGCGCCCAGCAGCAAGTACTCGTTCTGTTGATCGACTTCTTTTAAGGCGTGAAGCAAATGGAGCAGGTATTGACCGCTGCCGTTAGCAGGAGTTTGTAGGAAAAGGGCATTGAGCGCGATTCTCATACGCTGCCTCCAACCTCAGTAAAGTCCGTGACACCATCGTAGAGCTTTTGATAGATGGAGAGCATTTTGCGCGCTGACACCGGCCACGTGTATTGTTTTACGCGCTCGTATCCCTTCTGACGGAGGTCCTCTTGTAAAGATTTATCCTGCAAAATGCGCATAATTGTCGCGGAGAGTTCTCCGGTATTGTGCGGGTCGATCAAGAGTGCAGCATCGCCGACGATCTCTGGTAGAGAAGAAGTATTGGAGGTGATGACTGGCGCGCCACAGGCCATTGCTTCAATGGGAGGCACACCGAAGCCTTCAACGAACGAGGGAAAGGCGAAGACATCGGCCAGGCTGTAGAGGGCGACCAGTTCCAGGTCGCTAACACGCCCCAGGAAGCGCACCTTTTTCTCGAGTTTGAGTTCTTCGACGAGCTGTTGTGTCTCTTCGTATAGCCAGCCCTTGCCGCCAGCGAGGGCGAGCATAGACGGTCCGCCCTTCTTCTTCTGGGCCTGGTAAAAAGCTTTGATCAGCCCGATGTGGTTTTTGCGCGGCTCAAGCGTGCCAACGCCGAGCACAAGTGGGTGTCTCAGGCCAAATTTATTGCGCGTGGCACCCAGGATTACGGGATCGGTGATACGCCGGAAATGGGCGCTGACGCCGTTGGGGATGACCACCAGTCTATCACGCGGTGTCTGAAAGTGTTCGACCAGTGTACGGCTGACCTCCTGCGAGACGGTGCAGACGACGTCCGCGGCGGCAACCGCTTCAGGCACGACCTTTTTGAGGTAGTTCACCAGCGATGGGACGGCGTACTCCGGGTGTTCCAGGAAGGCGAGGTCATGGACGGTCACGACCTTGCGCAGCTTCTTACCGGTAGGGGGCAGCGCGAAGTCAGGGCCGTGATAAATATCGACTTGCCCGGAGAAATAATTGGCATAAAGAGGTAAGCGCCAGCGATACCAGATGATGCTCAAATAACGGTCGGGAATAAAGATATTCCTGCCGTGAACATTCTCTGCTTTAGGAAACGGACGCTCCCTGGTGGGGCGTCCGCTCGTGAGCAAGGTATACTGGTTGCTAGTATCCTGTTCCAGCATGGCATCCACCAGTCTGCGAACATAGTTGCCAATGCCGGCTCTTTGCCTGATAGCCGCAGTATAATCAATCGCGATACGCATGCATAACCTTGTAAATCCTAGCCTGGGGGCCAGCGAAATTTTCTGCCACCGATCAAGTGGAAGTGCAAATGGTAGACAGCCTGGCCGGCATCGGGGCCAACATTGGTAACAAGGCGGTAGCCACGCTCGCCGAGTCCCAGTTTCTGCGCCAGTTTATTGGCGACTATAAACAGCAAAGCCAGCGTGGGACCGTCCTCCAGTGTCAAGTCAGATATGGAGGTGATGTGTCGCCGGGGGATGAGCAGGATGTGATGTGGGGCTTGAGGGTTGATATCTTCAAACGCTACGACATCTTCATCCTGGTAGACAATTTTACTGGGTATCTGACCTTCTGCTATTTTGCAGAACAGGCAGTTCTCAACAGCCATGGTGGTATGTTTCCTCCTCGGTATCCTTCTCACCTGGGGTAATCTCGCATATTACTATACCATATAATGGTTATTACGGCTATTTTGACAGCAAAATGGGTGATGCTGCCTCAGGAGCAGGCAGATGAGGTATACAGAGAAGGCACTTTTGCAGCACAAGACCGCATCTGCGTCACGTATATCAACGGAGGCCAGCAGTCGTTCCAGTGTGTCGGCGGGGAGATTCACCTGAACCGCTTCAAGGGGCGACAGCAGGTCCACAAAATAAGAAACGTGAGCAAATTGGTCGTAGGCATCGCCAATAAATTCTAGGAGAGAAGTTGGTGTGAAGGGCGACCCAAGGGTCGCCCCTACAATGAACGGCTGGGGTGTTAGGATGCTTCGCCTTCAACCTTCGTTTCGGCGGTGGCGGTTGCGACGGTTTCGGTGTGTTCACCCTCTTTTGGGGTGGACTGGTCGGTCACTTCGAGGGTGTCACTTTCTTTGTGAAAGGTTATGTCGGTCTCGATAGAGGTAATTTCACCCGCTGGTTGCTCCTCTGTACTGACCGCACTCTCTTTTGCTTCCGGTGCCTGTTGCTGTTCGAGACTTTCCGCACTACCCTTCACTTCTGGTTGTTGTTCTTCCCCTTCTGTGGAAGCCTGTGCTACTGGTTGTTGTTCTTCTCCATCCGTGGAAGCCTGTGCTGCTGGTTGTTGTTCTTCTCCTTCTGCTTTTTGAGCTTTCTTGCGAGGTTGTAGCTCCAGTCCGTGCAGGACCGGATCGTTATACTGTGGTAGATTCATATCCAGGCGTATAGCTTTGATGGCCTGGTAGACATCGCCGGGCTGGAGCGAGAGGTCCTCGGCGATCTTTTTGTGAATACCTACGGGTGGGAGAGGTAGATAAGGTTCGTAGATTGCTTTGATTTTTGCCTTCTCTTCCTCGTCGCCTTTATAGGTCTGGAGGTCCCACCAGCTTGGAATCTCTAGCTTTTCGCGGTACTCCTTAACGATTTTCTTCACAGCGGTCTTAGGAATGTTCAATTCCTTGGAAATCTGCGTGCGAATTCCATCGAACTCAGTAGGTACGGCCAATTCTTTATAGCGCGCTTCGATCTGGGCAATTTGCTCCTCTGTCGGCTTAAAAGGCGCTGGAGGTGGAATCTTCTCACGCTTGGGCTTTGGCGGTGTCTCAGGTTTGGGTTTTGGCGTTTTTTGTTTGTACCCTGCCGGTTTTCCGCCCTGGCGAGGCTCAACAGGAGCTCCAGGACGGGGGCCACGAGGTGGTCCGCCTGGACCCGTCATTGGTTGGCGTGGTCGTTGCTCGACTGTGTCGGGAATGCCCATGCCGCCGCCCACGCGATATGGGGCAGGATTACGATAACTGGATTCGCGGTAGCCGCCAGGGCTACGATAATCGGTCTCGCGGTAGCCGCCGGGACCACGATAGCCGCCGGGAGCGCCGGAGTCACGCTCATCACGATCGCGATTGGCACCGGGACCACCGCGATTGTCTCGTGCCACAGGAGAGGAGGGTATTTTCGGCTTAGCTGGTTGATCGGGCTGGCCTACTTTGACGTCACCCTGAGTATCAAGCCAGTGAGTTGTCCCACTGGCGGCAGGTTTAGGTTTGGGTGGTGGTGGAACTGAGCGTGCTAGGGCTTCTGTGCCTTGTGCGCCCTGTCCCGTTTTGGTCACTGGCGGGGGTGTTGCTTTAGCCGCCATTTTTTCTTTTCTTGCTTTTTGCAGGCAATCGGGGCAAGTTACTTCTTTAGCATTTGCCGACTGAAACCACTTGCCGCACGTATTGCAACGTATTTTCGTTTTGCTCATACGTATTCTCCCCTGTTCCACTATAGACGACATTACTTTGCGTCGGAATGCATTTCTTAGTATAGGGCCTATGAGCGGCTTTGTCTACCCCTTGTTTTTTGGGGTTATTGGGCGTGCAGGGGTACATTTTTGTCTAGATGTGTTGAATGATGACTATCGAAATGTATTGGTTCTGCTGTCAAAAAAAGGCAATAAAGGTGCCTCAGATCAGGTATTTATGATGCGTAGTTTTGGGCATTTTGCTTTGATAGCAACTCTACTGTCAACAAAATGGCAAGAAAGATGCCTCAGATCAGGTATTTATAGTACATGGTCTTGGGCATTTTGCTTTAATGGCTTTGCCGTACGTTGTGGATATCCTATGTAAAGCTTCTGTAACGTGTGGATAACTGTCCACAAAGGAGGATCGCGCGAAAAGTCTATGAAAACCACCTGAGCTCGTCACCCTCGGAGGAGTTGTGCAGTAGAAGGAAAGCTCGTTAAATCATCAGGGACATGTATCCCACCTGCACCAGAGACGATCGTTGTCCGCATACTGATTTTCAAGGCAAAGCAGATATCCCGAACAGGGTTTCAGGCCACGCGCCGTTTTTGCTGATCTAGACTGAGACGGCACCTTTACTTGACTGAAAGCCTGATGCTATACTACCGCTATGGACGAATTTCAGCATATCGAGCAAGAGAGAACAGAAGAGGATTCCGAAGTCCAGCTCACAGACTTACCTCTGCTCAGCAATGCGGGAGGCAAAAGGTCTTTATGGTTGGCTCGTCTCTTGCTGGGTTGGCCAGGCTCTCTCGGGCAGCGGCACTGGCGACAGATTGGGGCTATGGCTACTCTGCTGCTGACGGTGCTTGCTGTACTTGTCATCCTAAGCCCTTTACATAGGGGCCCCGCTCCCTCTACCGTCCATCCCGGCATTTTCTCCAATCCCTTCCTCGCCACCTATCGGAGCTCTCCTGTTCTCATCTATCGCGGGCATTTCAGTGAGGTTCGTAGCGTGACCTGGTCTCCCGACGGCACACGAATCGCCTCTGGCGGTGAGGATGGGACTGTGCAGGTGTGGAATGCGGCCACAGGCGAGCGCACCCTGACCTATCAGCTGTATGCCGGCTCTCTCCATTCTGTAACCTGGTCTCCCGATGGTACTCGCATCGCCTTTACGAGCCAGGATAACTCCGTGCAGGTATGGGATGCCACGACGGGAAAGCATCTCTTGACCTATCGAGGTCACGCTGGCTCTGTGGTACCTATGGCATGGTCACCCGATGGGAAGCGTATCGCCTCTGGGAGCAGTGATGGAATAGTAGAGGTATGGGATGCTGCGACAGGGCAGCACCTCATGACGTATCGAGGCCACGCTCAGTCTGTGCTTCCTGCACCGGATTCGCCCAGGTCTGTGCTCAGCATCGCATGGTCTCCTGATGGGAAGCACATCGCCTCTGGGAGCCGCGACAGGACGGTACAGGTGTGGGATGCCGCAACCGGCAAGGGCATTCTCATCTATAGGTATCATTTCGTTGCAGTGTTTGCTGTCGCGTGGTCACCCGATGGGAAGCACATCGCCTCTGGCGGTCGTGATCGGGTGGTCCGAGTGTGGGACGTCTCCACTGGAGGGGATACCCTCACTTATGAAGATCATGCAGAAATCGTATGGGCTGTCGCATGGTCACCCAATGGCAAGTTCATCGCCTCTGGGAGTAGTGATGGGACGGTACAGGTATGGAACGCTACTACGGGCAAGCGTATATTGACCTATCTTAGTAGTGCTTTCTGCGTGGCGTGGTCGCCTGATGGGAAACGCATCGCCTCAGGGGGTGAGGATGGCAGCGTGAAAGTGTGGCAAGTGGTGTAATTCTCCTTTTTGCAATCGACGCAATCAGAGTGGGTACAACCACCCTAACTGTTGGTCAAGTAGGGACAGAGCACCTGATGCTATAATGGGTATATCATCTGGTATCCAGCTAGCAATAAACCAGGAGGCAGCAAGTGAGCAGCGACAAGCAAGAAGCAGCGATAGAGCAACGAGTCCGTGTTATCAAGCCACAGCAATTTGATGCTAACACACCCCAAACGCCAGGGATGCAGCGTGTGGCGGCGGTTTCCAAACAGCTAGCAGGTTCGCAAGGCCTCTGGGCAGGAGTCACGATCGTTGCACCCAATGTCGCCAGTGGCATTCACCATCATGGAGAGACCGAGACCGTCATCTATGTCGTCTCGGGCCACGCAAAGATGCGCTGGGGTGACAGGATGCAGTTCGAGGAAGACGTTGAGCCAGGCGACTTCATCTATGTGCCCCCCTTTGCGCCACACCAGGAGATCAACCCATCGCCCGACACCCCCTCACAATGGATGATTGTGCGCAATTCACAGGAACCGATCGTCGTCAACCTTGAACCGTTTGATGTAGCACAACCGTGATTGGTATTCCACATACTTTTTGGCTCTCTTGATGACGAGGGTAAAACTCCACTAGCTGGGCTGTCCCGGCTAGGGCGTCACGCCAAGCTGTTGCATCTGATGGAGGGTATCCATCTCCATCCACCCTTCCACCGCCTTGCCATCCACAATGCGGTCGATGACGATCCCTGTCACGGTCATCTGCTTGCCGGTTGGGCTGTGGCCCCGAAACATCCCCTGGTGAGTGCCCTGGACTGACCAACGCGTCACGACCAGGTCTCCTTCGGCGATCTGTTCCTCAATCGTGGCGTGGAAGTCGGGGAAGGCGGTACGCGTCCTGACGATGTACTGCTTGTAGAGCTCGCGGCCAGGTGGTTGGTTGGGAACCAGAGAGTGGTGACCAACATGGCCGGGGGCCATCAGCTCGTCCACTGTGGCCAGGTTCCCCTGGTTCCAGGTCTCTTCAATAAGACGCCGGGCAAGGGCCTTATTCTCTTCTGTTGACATGGGATGTTCTCCTTTCTGTGTGGCTTCCTTTACATACGCATGTTTACGCTCAGTGCTACAGACGACGTGAGGTGATATCAAAACGACAAACCGCTTGGAGAGAACTGTACCGGGTAAAGTGTACCCGAAAAACACAGCAAAAGCAACAAGCGAACAGTTTGGCTTCCTGAATGAAGCATTCTCGTCACATTTTAGCTTGTTGATCGTTCTTCAACCTGTTCCTTCAGCGAAGGATGAGATGTCATTGCAACAATATCATGCACTTCATCAAGCATCCGGCGCAGGTCGGTAAGGATCGCCCCACGAATGGCAATACGGTAACCGATGCTGATAGACGGACTATCGGCGTTCACTGTTTGTGCTTCGACCTGCTTTGCATCTTGCGCCAGTTGTTCCTGCCAACTACGGAGTTGCTGTTGTGCGCGTTCCACCTGGGTACTGAGGTTTTCTTTGTCAGGAAGGTCAGTGCTCTGGGGCGTGGCAGACGAGTGGATGTATGCCACACTCGATCGCAGGGTGCTTCCCATCTCTTCTAGCAACCGGGCATAGTCAAGTGCCCACTCCTGTTTCTGCGCAAGCTCTGACCAGGCCGGTTCAGGCTCATTGATGGTATAGGCGATCCGGCGCATCTGTCGCACGAGCCGATCGAGTGCCTGCAGCATGTCGGGATAATCAACGAGGAGGCGGCGTGCGCGACGTGCCCACGGATTCAGGCGTGTGCTGTCAACGCCCAGCGAATAGGTCTGTTCCGTCGCATGCACATGCTGCTCTAATTCCCGAAGAGAGGTGTATACCTGGCGGCTCTCTGCTCCGCTCAGCTGCACAGCCAGGGCGGCGGCGAGTCTGGGTATGGCGGCTGCTACTCTGGTCGTCAACTCAGCTACCGCATCCCGTGTTCTGAAAACATAGAAAGGGGGAGAGAAAAGCAGGCTAATGACAGTCCCTATGAGGCCACCAACAAGAGTTCCAAGCACACGCAAGAGGGGATAGTTGCCAGTCGCTCCCAGCACGAGTGCAAGTGCCGCGCTAATGGGAATCTGGGTGGCAAGATACTGACCACGGTTCTGCAGGAACAGGCCAATGACCTGCGCGAAGAAAATTATGAGCGTAATCGTCCAGAAGTTGAGGCCGAGAAGGTGCGCTACAAGTACTGCCAGGCTCACGCCAATGATCACGCCAAGAATACGCTCGATACTCTTGCGCACTGTTTGCCAGCTGGTGACCTGGACAACAATGACTGCGGATACCACAGCGAGCGCCGCGGCTTCTACTCCGAACAGAGTAGAGACAATCTCCCAGGATAATCCTGCTGCGAGTGCACTCTTGATCGCAAACAGGAGCAACGGCGATCTTGACGACCATACACTGCGCAATTTGTGAAGAGGAGGATACGGAAGGGGCGTAATTGTTTTCTCCTTTGTTCTGGTGGCGACAGTCTGCTCTTTATTATTTTACCGAACGAATATACCCTCAATGGCTGTTCCCTAACGTTGATTCGCGTCCACTTGCTGCTGGAACCCCAGAACCGACGTTACTCTTTGCTTAGCTGACATTGTACGAGATCGCGGCAGAAATCGCCAGAAATCGACGCAAAAAGTGGTTCTCGGACCGGTTTGGTGATGACAAATAGCTCTAGATTGGCTCAAGAACGGGTACGGATAGGTCGGAATGGTACTGACTCGTATCGCGTAGAAAAAGATGCTGTCGAGAATGGCCATTACGCCGCGATCATCGCGGGTGCGCAGGAGGCGCCCGAGGCCCTGCTTGAGGCGCAGCACCGCCTGGGGCAGCACATAAATGCCAAACCAGTTTTCGCCTGCTGCTTTCAATTGCGCTACGCGCGCCTCGTGAACCGGGTCATCGGGCGGATCAAAGGGGAGTTTATCGATAATCACTAATGAGAGCGCCTCGCCTACGATATCGACGCCTTCCCAGAAACTTTTTAAGCCAAAGAGGATGGCCCCTTTTTCCTCGCGGAACTGGCGCGTCAACTCGATGCGCGGCATATCGCCCTGGCGCAATAAAGGGTAATCCAGGTGTGGTGCCATCAAATCATAGGCCTGGTCGAGCATCCGTCTACTTGAGAAGAGCAGGAAGGCTCGCCCCTGGGAGAGCTTGACCAGGCGGTACATTTCTCGCGCAATAGCCTTCGTATAGTCATCTGATCCTGCGCCGTAGACGGGGGTGGGCAGGTCACGCGGCACATAGAGGAGGGCATTGCTCTCGAAGTCGAAGGCGAGCGGTAGAATGCGCTCGATCACTTCTGAGCGTTCGAGGGAATCAAGGCCGGTGCGGCGTCGGAAATAGGAAAAATTGGGACCTTTGTCTTCCGGGCGAGAGGGATTGGGGCCGATGGTTGCCAGAGTCGCAGATGTGCAAATGACGTTGCATTTATCGAAGAGCCGCTCTTTCAGCCAGGCCGTAACGTCAAGGGGAGCGGCTGACACCTGGAGTTGGAAGCCTCGTTGTCCTGGACTGGCGACACGCTCGACATAATAGACAAATTTACTGGGCTGATCGACGGAGAAGACCGTGCGGATATTCTGGGAAAGGTTTTGCGTGCGCTTGAGCAGCTTATCATAAAGCTGGCCCTCCTTCTCGGGCAGGTCTTTTGGACGCTGCTTGCGTAGGGAGTCGGCCAGGTCAGTGATGACGGTGGCCAGTTTCAAGCCCTCTTCCACCGGCGATTGGAGATTTGCTCTGCCTTTGAAACCAAGATCGGCCACTAGGTTCAAACGATTCCAGGTATGCATCAATGCCTTGTTTGCCTCGTCTTGCAAACTCAGCAGCGTATGGTTTTTGAGCATTTTCTGCGCCAATAACGTAATAACGGAATTTTCGCTGATAGTGATAGTAAAGGAACGGGTTGCCTCTTCCTCCAGGTGATGGGCCTCGTCCAGGACAATCACATCGCGCTCGGGCAAGAGAAAGCCGTCCATGGCTGCATCCAACAGGAGGAGTGTGTGATTGACAACGATGATCTGTGCCCGCGCGGCTTTCTCGCGCATGTCGCGCACATAACAATCAAAGAAATAGTTGCATTTGCTCCAGGCGCACTGGTCGCTATCGCCACAAACCTTGCCGCGGATATCGCCGGGAAGCTGGAAGTTGAGCGTTTCAAAATCGCCGTTGAATTTCGCATCGGGATCATTGGTGATATCGACCAGGCGCATGAAGTCGCGGTTTTTGGCATAGAACTGCAGACCGGTGCGCTCACTTTCCAGGCGATCAATGCAGACGTAGTTGCCGATGCCCTTCACCAGGGCCGCGTCAAAATGTTTAATGTGCTGCTGGACGAAGGGAATGTCTTTGTAAAATAGCTGCTCTTGCAGCGCCTTATTGGCTGTACTGATAATGGCGACTTTGCCAGAGCGCACAATCGGGACGAGATAGGCAAGGCTGTTGTGAGTCGGAATCATAGATCGACCAGCGAGATACAGATGGCTCTGAGACTCGACCTGAATGCACCGTACTGGACGAGAAGGCACCTCGCGGACCGCGACAACAAAGCGGAAGCGGTTGCGCTCAGGGCTGTAGTTGCGCAGCCGCTCCTTATGGGCAATAGCTTTG
>WNGM01005559.1_pt1 | contig 14543 bp, 12 predicted proteins | sample 5400571 | NCBI WGS metagenome assembly WNGM01 (sample SAMN13153378, study PRJNA577476) | soil metagenome | isolation source: 100 cm soil or saprolite under Garry oak tree replicate 2 | place: USA:California | collected 2016-06-15
AGCCCCGCTGACACCCGGCACCTGCCCGTGCACACCGACCTGCTCCTGTTCGCCCAGCGGCACCGCCCTGCTCAACACCATCGCCGCCAGCTCCACCGCCACCTACCTCCTCGCCCACGGGCACGGCAAAGCGACCACCAACGACGCGCTCGTGCACGGATTCAGCACGGCGTACTGGTGGGCCTCGGCTTCCTCGTCCTTTCCGCGCTGTTCTCTCTCATCGCGGTCAACGCTCCACGCCCGGACCTCACTGCATCCTCTGACGAGGCAACATCCTCGGTACGGCCCGCCCCGGTGCACTGAGGAGTCCTCGGCGCAGCCGGTGCCGGTGCAGGAGGGCGAAGGCCGCTTCGACGACTCCGCGGTTCTCGAGGGAGTCGGATGACGTCCCTATGGTTGCCACCGGTCACCGTGGTGGCCAACGGGATGCCGTTGACGGCAACGATTGGACGTGATGCTTGCTTTCCGTCCTGCCCCGGTCCACCGGCGAGTGCCCGGTTCGCCCCCCGCCTCAGCAAGGTGCCCCGCCCCCTCTCGACCAGCCTTGAGCCATCTGCCCTGATAGGGGCGCAGGACGGGGTTGAGAACTTTCTGCCGAGCCTTCCGGCTTCCGCAGCGACAGTCCTGCTGTGTCCCCATCCGGCAAACCCATAACGCGGACCTTCAAAACCCACTGCCAGAACGCCACAATGGCTAGTCCGCGCCACAGTCGCCCCGCCTGCCGCAGGCCCCAGACGTGAGATATCTCAAGTACAGCCAAAACCACACCGGTTCCGTCGCCCACAACATTGCTCCCCCTTCTCAGGCAGCGCAGGACCCACGGCCGTGCGGCGATCGCCGGAGGCTGGCGTCAGCAGGACGAACCGTCCGGGCGAGCGGCCAGCAATAGGTCTCACGCCTCGTGACCGGCCTGCGATTCCAGCCAGCGCACACTCCCGCCGTTCTGCACGGCGGTACGGTGTCCGGAGCCGCAGTCGCTTCCGCGCCCGAACGGGTGATCTGCGTCGGCGGTTGCCGGTCTGGCGGGGACTCGATGGGGCGGTTGCTCTGAGCGTCGAAGGGTCTTCGGCGACCTTCCAGCGCTAGCCGCTGACCCGGGTCATGCGCATTGCCAGGTAAACGACGTGGGTGCGAGGTCGCTGGCGGTCATTTCTTCCCGCCGGGAGAGCCAGTATGGCGCGCCGCAGTCGCCCCACATCATCCCGGCGCGGTCGTCGGTGTCGATCTGGGCGAGCAGTGTCAAGCGTGCTTGCTCGGCCGACACGTGCGGATCCTCACCGCGGATGCCAGCGCCCAGCGCGGCGGTGGCGACCTCGTATTCCACTGGGCCCTGCACCAGCGTGGCGTAGCCGCCGACCTGATGGCAGGACCCGGGGTTACGTTTGCTGAGCGCCTCAAGGAACGCGTCACCGTTGACGGGATGCTGCAGGAACGAACGCAGATCCGCCCCGGGGTTCTTGAAGACAGCATGCAGATCCGGGTGCTCGAATTGCGGGAAGGACACCACCGGCTCAGCGGTGAGTTCCACCCGCTGATAGGGCTTGAGCCCGGCCGGGCACGCGCGGGGCGAGGTCGCCTCACCCGGCCCGATGTGCAGCACGCGCGCACCGGCCAGCGTTGAAGGCTCCCAGAATCCGACCGTCGTCTGGTAGTTGTCGTACTGCCCGTCGAAATAGAAGAACAGCAGCATCCCCGCGCTGGGCAGGGTGATGTCCAGCGGCACCGCAGCCAGCGCGGCGCAGTCGATGGCAGCGACGAACGACAGCGGCCCGTGGCCCTCCCACACGGGCCACTCAACCCAGTCAGGCAGGCCGGGCTCGCCGCCGCCCAGGACCGCAGCCACCCGGGCACCAGGACCTGCGTGGCGGAGCGCAGCTGCTGGCCGCAGCAGCCGCGCCCACCGGGCTGCGACGTCCTCCGGCAGGTAACGGTCGGCGATCTCGCCTACCAGCTCTCGGTCAGCAGTCACGTGGTCACCCTTCCCACCCGTGCCCGCGGCGCGGGCACTATCACGAGTGCGGTACTGAGCCGCGACGTGCCAGCCCGGCCACAAGCTGAGTAACTCACACAACACCGACAATCCGGGATCTGAACCGCCCGGCGGCTGATCGGGCGGGGCCGTCATGGCGGGGAAGGCTCGCGCATGCCGACCACGAATTCTATTTCCCGGCGCTGCCGGTCGCTGAGCTTGGGGACGGCGAGCAGCCGAGCGATACCGGCGGCCTGGCTGGCGCTGGGCTTGCCGTAGCTGGTCGCGGCCCCGTGCTGCAGCCAGGCCAGCAGGTCTGTTCGGGCGGCCTCTGCGAGGCAGCACGGGCCCGGCAGCCGGTTGCCGCTGACGGCCACCCGGCGGCCGAGTAGCGCGTTTGCGCCCCCGACTGGCGCGCCTCTCAGGATTTCCGGGAACCGGCGTCGCAGAACTCGGCGACCAGGAGCTGGATGCGCTCGGTTTCGCGGCCCGAGCGTAGCCGGCCGTTGCGGCCGAGCATGGTCAGTCCGTGCAGCGCAGCCCACAGCACTTCGGTGAGGGTGTCGACGTTCCTGCCGCCGGCGACACTTGCGACTGCCTCACGCAGTTCGGCGAACCCCGCCGACAACGGTACCGGGGTGTCCTCGGCACCGAATCGCAATCGCGTGGTGCGCGTGAACATCGCATCGTACAGCGCCGGGTGCTCGGTGGCGAACCTGCTGTACGCGTGGGCGACCCGGCGCAACTCTTGCTCGGGCCCGTCGGCACCGCGGCGCGCGTTGCGGATGGTCTCGGCGAGCTCGCCGAACCCCTCGAGTGCGACGGCCTCGACGATGTCCTCCATCGATGCGAAGTGCTTGTAGAGCACTGGCTGGCTGTACTCGATCTCCGCGGACAGCCGGCGGGTGGTGACCGAATCCCAGCCCTCGCGCTCGGCAAGGGTGCGGGCTGTTGAGGTGATGAGCCGGCGACGGGCAGTGCGATCACGGAGCCGGCGGTCTGCGATGGCCATGCCTAAGCGTAGCACTGCTCACAACACGAGCGCCGCTATTACAGGCGGTGCTCACGTGGTTAGCATTGCTAACTCTGCGCTTCGATTCCCCGCCGGGGCACCGCTGCCGGCGTTCCAGGCTCCGCCCGGAGCGCCGATGATCGCGGCGCCGGGTGGCTTGCCCCGTAACCACCCGGCGTCGCTCTGCGTCTCAGTCCAGCTCGCAGTGCCCGTCGCGGGCGCTAGCGGATCGGCGATTGTCATACTTGGGAGTAGCACCGCTCTTAATGCTAGCACTGATGTTGACAGGCGATGATCGTTGGGTTAGCGTTGCTAGCACTTGCGCCTTCGATGGGAGCTCGACATGGATACCAACGGACAGCACCTCGCCGAGACCTACCTCGAGATGCTGAACACGCACGAGCCGGATCTGGTGAACCGGTTCGTGGCTGAGGACTACCGCAACCACAACGCCTACGTCGCCGACGGCCGCGAGGCGAACCGCCAGTTCTGGACCGCGTTCTTCACCGCACTGCCCGATCTGACCGCCACCATGGAGGACCTGGTGATCTCCGGTGACCGCGTCGTGGGCCGCTTCACCTACCGCGGCACCCACACCAGCGCGTTCATGGGCATCCCCGCCAGCGGCAACCCGGTCGAGATGCGCTCCATCGACATCTGGCGAGTCGAGGACGGCATGTTCGCCGAACACTGGGATGAACTGAACCTGCTGGAGATGTTCCAGCAGATGGGCGCACTGCCGCCCCTGGGCGCCGGCCCTGAGCGAGATGCGTGATGCACCTCGCCGCCCATCTCGCCGCCCTCATCGCGGTGCTGAGCACCGGGGTCATCTACGGCACGGACGCGTTCTGCGCGCTCGTCCAGCGACCCGCCCTCGCCGGCGTCGACGACGCCACGCTCACCGCGGTCATGGGCAACGTGCATCGCTTCGGCGATCGGCGCCTGCCCGTCCCCGGCATCCTCGGCATCATCGCCTCCGCCGCTGCCACCGTCCTCGCCGCACTGGCCGGCCGGCCCGTCGCATCAGCCACCGCAGGAGCAGCGCTCGCACTGCTGGTTGCCTGGCTGCTGCTTTACCTGCGCGTCAGCGCGCCGATCAACCGCGCACTCACCGCCGCCGCCGACAAACACCAGACACCATCCAACGCCCGCGCACTGCAACGCGACTGGGACCGCATTATCGTGCCCCGCGCCGTCCTGCAGGGCCTGGCAATCGCCGCGCTGTGCGTGAGCCTGATCAGCTGACCGGCCTTGCCCGTCCCACGGTTGAAGCCCATACAACGCAACCGGGAGGTTCATCACTCATGTATCAGCTCAGGATCTACGCCATGCGAACAGCCGACGCACTCCAGCACTACGCGACGGTGCACTGGCCCCGCCACATCCCCAGCCTGCGTGCATTCGGCGTCACCACTAACGGGATCTGGACCCAGCCAGACGGCGACGCACACCGACTGGTCGCGCTGATCTCCTACCCGGACGGCATCAACCCCGCCGGTGACCGAGGACAAGGCGCCGCGGACCCATCGGCTGGCCCATCCGCCATGCAACGCCGTACCGAACGGATATTCTGTCCGCGCGGGCTCGCATATGCCTACCTCAGCTTAGGCATCCCTATTCGGCGTTATGCACCGAATGTCTGGTTGTCGCGCTCGCCGGATGTTCGCTCTCTGTAACGGCCAATGTCCGTGCCGAGAGTTGTCGGCTGCTTGTACTGATGGGCGACATAGCCATCGCTGTCGCACCGGGCGTGCGGGCGAGCGAGTCGACGTGTGGCCATCGCACGCCATGAGCATCGCCGTCGAGGCGTCCGCCCGCCTATGTACCGGATAACCGGCCATTATCCGGTGGCCGTGTCGGCCGACCGTGGCCGCTGGGCAAAGAACAATCTCGTATGAGCCATGGAGCGGCCAGGTGGTGGACGGCGATGTCCGGCCCGGCCGCGGTGACGATGATATTGCCGTGAAGGGCGATGCCCCCGCGGATTCGGACAGGTCCAGCGGATGGGCCAGCGGGGTGCCGTCGGCCAGCCGCCACGCCCGCACCGTCCGGTCGCTGCCGCCGCTGACGATGACCGGGGTGCCGTCCGGCAGCGCCCCGACCGCCACCGCCCGCACCGTGCCGTCGTGGCCGGTCAGCGGCTCCCCGACCGGGGTGCCGTCGGCCAGCCGCCACACCCGCACCGTGCCGTCCCCAGGGTTGCCGCCGCTGATGATGACCGGGGTGCCATCCGGCAGCCGCCCGACAGCCACAGCCCACACTCCGCCGTCGTGGCCGGTGAGGACCTGGTGAAAGGTGCCCACCTCACCGATCCAGTCCAGCTGCACCGCCCCCGGGGTAGCCGGGCCCGCCACCACGAACTGCCGCCACACCCCGTTCAGCGGCCCCTCGGCCAGCGGGTAACCGAACACCTGCACCCTGCGCGGCGGTCGCGCAGCGGGCCATACCGGCACCGGCGCGGGCAGCCAGCCCAGCCGATCCTCACCCAGGTCCAGCACGGCCACGTCCACCCCCGCACTGACCGGGCCCAAGCCGAGACGCGACGCGGTCGCCCTGCCAGGCTGCCCGCCCAGCTCCCGGGCCGGGAACTCCAGCTCGACCTGCTCCACCGGTACCTTGGCGCCTGTACCGGAGTCTAGGCGCAGCAGCACATGCGCGGCAGTGAGCAGGTACCGGGGGTCGACCACTATTGCCGACCCGCCGCGGCGCCCGTCGATGAACACCGCTGCGGTCGCCCGCGCCACCGCGGCCTGGCCCCCGGACGTCACCCCTCCCCGGGTCCTGTCCGGTTCCAGGCGCGGTGGCCGACGCCGAGTTCCCAGCCCACTTCACGGTGACCTTGATGGTGCCCTCACCCTGCGCCTTGGCGAAGAACCAGTTCACACCGCCGTACACCTTCAGCCCGAACTCCAGGCTCACCTCATCCGGCACTAGCCGGGCACGCAACGACCCGGCGACCTCCTCCGCAGCCTCCGCGACCTCCCGCAGCCGTGCCGTCAACTTGCCGCCGTCGCGCACCTCCGGCGGACCGCCATGCAGCGCCACCAGGTCACTCTCGGCGGACTCGAACAGCACCTCCGAGCCGTCATCGAGCGCAAACCGCACGAACTCGGCCATCGCACACCCCCTAGGCCTGCACCAGGGCCGTCAGTAAATTGTTATGCACATCCTCCCGCACCCGCGGCCTCAGCGACCCCACACCGGCAATGGATGCAGCTATCAAGCGGAGACGCACCCCACGTCCACCAGGCTGGTTCATCGCGAACCGCACAGGCGCCGGGCCGGGTGTGTACGCCCGCCAACGAAACAGCGGATACACCGATGGCGGGCTGCATCCTGCGGCGCGAGCGATAGCGGAAGCCACCGAAAGCAACGGAATGCTGAGGGCCGCCGTGGCGGCCCCCATAGTGTTACGGGATGGCCACCCCACTGATGACCACCGGCTGGTGTTTCGTGTAGTCCAGCTCGTCGGGCTGGGTGACGCTAGACGGGGTGAGTACGTCCACGGCCGTCGGCACCGTGGCCGGATCGACGGTGCAATGTGGGTCGGAGCTGGCCGTGGCACACACGCCGAACTGGAAGGTCTGCGGAGTGGGCTGGAAACCGCGTGCCTGATCCGAGCTAAACCCGTCTTGGCCGGTCAGCACCACCGTGAAGATCCAGCCAGACGCCGGTGTGCCGCCGAGTGCTGCCTTGTCCACGGAGAACGTGATGTACCGCGAGATCTGGTTGGCGCTGATGGTAATGGTGCCCACCGTGTTGGTATTGGTTGAATCGACGAAGCGCTGGCCGAAGCCCTGTACTTCGAGCAGCCGACTCCATGCGCTTCCCGGCGCGATCGCGTAATTGCGGGTTTGGAAGGACGCCGCTGTCGACGTCGGCGACGCACCCGGCTGGTGCACGTAGACGTCGACGAGTTGCGCGCCGAGCGGGCTGCCGAAGGTCGGCGTCAGGTCGCGGGTCTGGACTCGGAAGGTCACGGTAGTGCCGGTGTCGTAGACCTGGAAATCGGTCAGGTCGAACGCGCCGGCGTGGAAGTCCGAGGACGTCGGATAGGCGTAATTGCCGGGTCCGTTGTCGTCGCCGGTGGGGTCCGTGGCGTCAAAGAGCAGCGTGCCTTGGACGACGTCGTTGACGACCGTCCGAACGGCCTGGGCCGTACCGCCGTTGGGCGCCGTGCTGGTGACCACAAGGACGTTGTTGCCGATCAGCGGCGCGATATTGAAGCTGAATGACCCATCGGCGGCAGCGGTGCCACTGGCGTGCGTGGTCGTCCCCGTGCCTACGTCCGCTACATCGATGGTCGCGCCGGGCACGGCCGTTCCCGCGACATGAATCGGGTTGGTGGCCGCCGTCTGGTCAGGCGGCGAGGTCACGGTGAGCGTGGTCGCCAGCTGGGTGTGGGTGATATAGCGGTCGACGGTCTGGGCAGGCTGCTCGAGCAGGCGTCCCGCGGTGAGATCGGCCGTCAGCCGGACCTGCGAGCCGGCACCCCAGGTCAAAGGTGCAGCGGAGCCGTCGGGCTTGCCGTTGACGAAGCCGATCGACGCAATCGTCGGGTCAGTGCCGAAGGGCGACGCGGCAACGTTAGGCGCGTCCCACACCTGCTCGGGTACCAAGCCGACCCCGGAGGACATAGCGCCCATCGCCGCGAGCAGCTGGCCTGCCGATGTCGCCTGCCCGGTGACCAGGTCATGCTCGCCGCGCTCGGCAGAGAGCACTGGCCAGGGGTGCCCGGTGCCCATGTTCGACGGCGCCCACGGCCGACCTTCGAGCGGGCACGTGTGGTCCGGCAGGATATGGCAGTCGCCATACCCGTCGCCGTTGTAGCGCAACCACCCCGAGCCGCTCGCCGATTGCTTCTCGATGGTCTTGTCCACCACCGTCAGCGAGTTCAGAACGTCCGGGTCGGTGGCCGACAGCTCGCCGAGGCGAACCAGCTCGAGGAATCCGGCATCGATGACCGCGCGCTGGTCGAGCGTCGGGCCGCCATTGCCGACGTTGTAGCTGATCGCCGCATTCGGATCACCGGTCTTGGAAAGCCGGATGAAGTACGGCTGACTCGACAAAGGGCCGTTCGTCGTGACGGCCCAGCCCTTGATGGATCGCTGGTACCGGTCCGCGGTCGCGAGCCAGATCCGGGCGTCGGCAGGAGAAGCGTGCTGCCGGGCGATCGTTGCGGCTGCGACCAGCCCGGCGATCTCGGCCGCGATTGTTGACGGCGAGTATCCGCTCTGCTCCTCCCAACGCTCGGGCCCGAACGACGGCCCGTGCGCGATCAAATAGTTCGCCGCCGCCTGTACGTGCGGCCACAGTCCGGCGTCGCCGGCCAGGCCGGACTGCAACACCATCAGGATCGGATAGGCAACCTCATCCAGTTGGGTGTTGAAGGAATCCGGCGCAAGCTTGCCGTTGACCAACGAGTTGCGTGGCAACGACCCGTCGGGGAGCTGCTGCTTCTCGAGCAGGAACCTCGTGGCGGCGCGGGCGGTGGCCAGATCGCCGTCCGTCAACAGCCCCGTCCATGCCTCATAGAGGTCCCGGGAGAAGACTTCCCGGTAGGAGCCGAAGTAGGTGTTGGCCGGGTCGCCGGCGGAGACCGCCTGCCCCCACGGCGAGGCGATCGAGGCCACGATTGCCCCTGGGAATGTCTTGTCCTCGCTCGCTTTGACTACGTTGGCGGACACGTAGTACTCATTCACTGCAGCCGCCTGCTGGGCCGGCGTGAGGCCGGGGAGACTTCCAGATGGGGTATTGAGCGCGTCGTCGTATGAAAGCCACCCCGACCGGTATTGGCCGCGCAGCGACCCGAAGGGCCGGCCGGCCGTGGCGCTGGCGGCGGCGACGGCGCCGGCCTGCGTGGTGCCGAAACCGAGGGCGAGCATCGCGTCGCCGTGCTTGTCGAAGCGCACCTGCGCCGTCTGCTCCACATTGCCGCCGAGAGCGGAATCGGTCGGCGTCAGGATATGCGCGGAGTCGAGCTGGGCGAGTCCATCCGACGGGGTGCCGACGAAGCCGCTGCTCACTACGCCGAACGGTTGGTCGGCCCGCAGGGCCAGGAAGCTCGGCACGGCATAATCGCGATTGGCGGCGTTTGTCTTGGTGTTCGTGTCGTAGGAGACCGGCACCGGCGAACCAGTTGTGGTGTCGATGACCGCGTTGTCGGCACCGCCGTTGCCGCTGCCGCCGCCACCGTTGCCGCCGACTGTCGCGTCCAGCCGGACATAGACCCGGTAGCTGGCCGCGGCCGACGTCAGGGGCGTGTAGCTGGTCTGGACAACGACGCTCGGACGCGCCGGATCGGTGAGGTACGTTGTGGTAAGCCGGTAGGCACCGGTCTTAGCCGTGGACGTGACTGTGCAGACCATTCCGCTCGAATCAGCGGAGACGGTGTAGGTCGTGTCGCGCGTCTGCAGGTCAGTGAACGAGGAGCCGTCGGTGACGAGGTACTGCATCGTCTCGACGTTCGTCGTGTCGATCGTCGGGGCATAGACATCTGACAGCACGCCGCCGGCGACCGTGTACCAGATCTTCGACGTCGTGTTGCGGGCCGTGCCCAGACAGTCCTTTCGGGCGAGGTCGAAGTGGCTCAAGGCGCCTGGGCCCCCAGTGGCGGGCCCGGGGGCGGCGACAGCGGCCGGAACAGCGACCGCGAGCGAGCCGGCGACAACCGCGCCGACCGCCAGAACGACGAACCAGGATCGTGCGCGCATGGCTCTCCCTGTTAAGCCCGATGCCACTGTCTGCCGGCCACTCAGCCAACCGCATCAGCCGGGTAGGGTCAAGGGATTGTCGCAGCCCCTTGTGCGTGCGCCTCCAAATGACCTGGTAACCCTGGCACGTGGGTCGGCGACCACCCATATCAGAGCCGCGGTGTGCACCTGCATCTTGGAGACCGGCATCAGGATCTGGCCCGGAAGAGGTCGTCGAACAGCTCTGCCAGACGCACCAACGGCATGCCCGACGCCGAGAAATTCACGTACGCCTCTGGATCACTAGCCTCCCGTACCCGGAGCTTTTTGAGTGACAGAGGCAGTGAGATGTTCTCGCACCAGCACTCGCATCCGGCCGCGTCGGACATGCACGAGCATCCGAACTCGCAACTGATCCCGCAGTCGTCCAGCTGGCATTCAGGCATGTTCGCTCCCACGTTGCGAAGGTGAGACGACTCGGGCCTCCCGGCCCGAATTCAGATCAGATCGAACGCGTGCACGGACGGGAAGAACCGAGTCAACGCCGTGTCCTCCAGCGCTCGGTCCATGAGATCGTGCGGCCTGTCCTTGTCCTACTCCCGCGGAGCGGCTGTCTGCCGCCGCCGTGATCGGAGGGTAGCGGTGCCACTGTTCGAGATGACACGCGAGGACCTGGTGGAATGCAAGCCGGTCACCTTCACCCATCTGGAGATTAAGGCGGGCCGTTCGTAGGAGTGATAACGGTCCGTTATCCGGTGGCTGTGCCGGGCCGGCTGTGGCCGCTGGCGTTGCGGGCGGTATAGCGGGATGATGCCGGATGGAGGGGGTGTTTGGCGTGGGTAAGGAAGACAGTGAGTTCCCGAGCCTGGCGGACACGATCGCTGCAGTGCGCCGTGACCTGAGCGCGGCACAGACGGCCGGCCTGGGGCAGGCGGTTCAGTTCCGGACCGGGCCGGTGGAGCTGGAGTTGGAGGTCGCGGTGACCGGCACCCGTGGCCTGGAGGGCGGGGTGCAGATCTGGGTGCTGACGCTGGGCGGCAAGCTCGAGCGGGAGCGTGCGAACACGCAGCGGATCAAGGTGACGCTGCACCCGGTGGACCGGTTCACCGGCCAGGACGCGCAGATCGGCGACATCAGCCAGGAGTCCGAACCTGACGAGCCGCCGCCATAGCCCGGGGGCGGGCGCTCGCGGTGCCAGGGGACAGCGTGCGGCTGGTGCGGCACGGGAGGCGGCATGGGGGTTGACCGGTACCGGGTCTGTGAGCTGTGGGCAGCAGGGCCGGATGGCAAGGGCTCTGGTTCGGGGTACCGGCTGGGTGACCGGCTGGTGCTCACCGCCCGGCATGTGATCGCCCCGGCGGTGGCCGGGCCGGGCGGCAAGCTGCGGGTCCGCCCTGTGGGAGGGGCCGAATGGCTGCCCGCACGGGTGGAGTGGGACAGCACCGACGCCGACGCCGCGCTGATCGGGATCGAGGACGAGCGCTGGCGGGCGCCGGGCGGGGAGTCGGTGCTGCGCTGGGGGAAGCTGGCCGGCAGTGATCCGGTGCCGTGCGCGGCGGTGGGGTTCCCGTGGGCATCGGTGCGGCCGAACCGGATGCGGGATACCGCGCACCTGTACGGGCAACTGGCCCCGCTGGGCCAGCTGAAGCAGGGCCGACTGGACCTGGACGTGGCCTCGGCGTCACCGTGGCCCGGGAGGGCGGCTCGCCGTGGGCGGGGATGTCCGGCGCCGGGGTGATCGCCGACAGCCACCTGGTCGGGGTGATCACCGTTGATCCGGCCCGCTACCAGAACCGGCTGGTCGCGGTCCCGGTGAGCGGGCTGCTGGCCGACGAGGGTTTCCGGGCCCGGCTGGCCGCCTATGGGGTGCGGGCCGAGGCGCCGCCGGTCGGGGGCAACTGGCATCTGCAGCTGTCTGGGGGGCAGACAGTCAGTCTTGCCCCGCCTTACCGGCCGGTCAGCCGCTGGCTCCGGCCCGAGCCGTCCACGCTGCTGGACCCCGAGCACGGGCTGGTGCCATTCCTGGGCCGCCAGCCGGTGCTGGATCGGATCACCGGCTGGTGCCAGGGGCCGCCCGGCACGCCGGTGCTGCTGGTGACCGGGGGCGGCGGGTCGGGCAAGACCCGGCTGGGCCGGGAGGCGTGCGTGCAGATGATGCTGGTGGCCGGGTGGGACGCCGGGCTAGCCGATGACCAGCGCCGGGACGGTACCCCCACGGATCGGCTGCAACGACCCACGCTGCTGGTGGTCGATGACGCCGACCTGCGCACCGGCCTGATCGCCGCCCTGATCAACTACCGGCGGCGGGACGAGGACGGGCCGCCGGTCCGGCTGCTGCTGCTGGCGCGGGCGGCCGGGGCCTGGTGGGACCGGCTGGTCCGCCAGCAGGGACTGGCCAACGCCTACACAGCCCTGGACCTGGACCACCATCCCGTCCCGGTCGCTGACCGGGCCGAGCACTTCCGCCGGGCCAGCGCCGCGTTCGCCGCCTACGGCGGGCCCGGGGCGCAGGCGGCTGGCCTGCCGCCAGCGGCTGAGATGGCTGATCCGGCGTACGCCGAGCCGCTTCTCATCCACATCGCCGCGCTGCTGGGCACGGTGGACGTGCCCGCCACCCCGCCACCGGACCGGGGAGAGGAACGGGCCCCGGGCGACGACACCGCCGCGGGCGGGCCGGGGTCGCCGGTCCAGACGCGGCTGCTGCGGGCGCTGTGCGAGCGGGAACGCACCCGCTGGCACGAGCTGGGCGCCGGATCGCATCTATCCTTCAACCCGGACCTGCCGCTGGCTGACCAGGTGGTCGCGCTGGCCACGCTGACCGCCGCCGCCGACCCGGCGTGCGCCGCCTCACTGCTGGCGGCGGTGTCGAACCAGGCCGAGGTCACCCGAATCGGGGCCGAGGCGCTGGCTGCGTGGGCGCACCGGCTGTACGCCGGGCCGGGCTACTGGAACCCGCTGCGGCCGGACCTGCTCGCCGAGCAGCACCTGGCCGACACCGCCCAGCTGCCCGCCCTCGCCGTCAGCGCCGCCCAGCTCGCCGCCGGGCAGCCCTGGGAAGCAGAGGTGTTGACACAGCTGCTGGCCGAGCTGACCCGCGCCACCTCGGGCCAGCTGACCGTCCGGGCGGCCCTGGACGAGCTGCTTGCCGCGGCCCTGACCCGGATCGTCAACGTGGCGGTCGGCGCCGGCCCAGCGGAGCTGGCCGACCTGGCCAGCCTGGCACTGCAACTGGCACCCCAGCCCGGCCTGGCCGCCCGGCTCGCCGGTCAGATGCCCGAGCACAGCGTGCGGCTCGCCGCGCTGGCCGCCACCCTGGCGAGCCAGCATGTCACCCAGGACCGGGCAGAGGCCCTCGGCGGGAAAGCGGACGCCGCCGACCGCCTCGCCACCTCGCTGAACAACCTGTCGATCCGGCTGGCCGACCTGGGACGGCGGGAGGACGCGCTGGCCGCCAGCCAGGAGGCCGCCGAGGTCTACCGGGAGCTGGCCGCGGCCCGCCCCGACGCGTTCCGCCCCGACCTGGCCACCTCGCTGAATAACCTGTCAGTCCTGCTGGCCGATCTGGGACGGCAGGAGGAGGCGCTGGCCGCGATCCAGGAAGCCGTCACCATCCGCCGGGAGCTGGCCGCGGCCCGCCCGGACGCGTTCCGGCCCGGCCTGACCGCGTCGCTGAACAACCTGTCGAACCTGCTGGGCGAGCTGGGGCGGCGGGAGGAGGCGCTGGCCGCGATCCAGGAAGCCGTCACCATCCGCCAGGCGCTGGCCGCCCGGTGGCCTGAGGCCTACCAGCACGAGCTAGAGCAGTCGTTGCAGGTTGCTGCCTGGCTTGAACAGGGCGAAGACTGCAGCGACGCATCACCGCAAGAGTCTGAGGCGTGATAACGGTCCGTTATCCGATCTTCGGCGACGCTAGGCCGATCGAATGCGTTGAATTATAGGGACGTCAGAATCGGCTGATCTGTATGCGTCATCCTCGCGCTATGGCAAGGTAGTCAGCCATCCGTAATCGTTATGGGTGGTTTATCCATCAGCGTACGTTTCGTTCGTCACGGTGCGTCATTCCCGGCCTGGCCGCAGGGGTAGCTGGACGGGCGGCTGACCAAGTCGGTGATTGGCGGCGGCCGGTCTTCGGGCCGCAGGCAGGCACGCCTAGTCCGGGGCGCAGGGGCGCGGCGGGACGGCTGCGGCGGCCAACACAGCAGCAACACAAGTCCGGCTCCGGGAGGGGTCCAACACGCGGATAACACGGACGAAACGGCATTACCCGGCACACGTCGGCACACCTGCTAAGCTGCTGCTGCAAGCTTCTGACAGGCCCATCTGCTGGTAAACGGGCTGCGAAGCTGCATCAGGCAGAGGCTCCCGGGGTCGATGACAGACCTTCTGAAAAGCGGAAGGTCATGCGTGGCGCGAAATGGCTGCCGCGTTTCGTGAATTGACGCGGACGTCTTTCAGCGGAATCGCGGGTCCTGCCGCGGTCGGACCGGCGGGTTACCGCCGCCTGGCGCCTCGGTGAGCTGAGATCGCGGGTCAGGCTCCGCGGCCCTGCAGCCGCGCCTTGACCTTCGCGATCACGTCCGTTACCCCAGGCGCGCCAACCGTGACGGTCAGCACCTGCGGTGGCTGGATAATCGGAGTCGGCAGGGCCACGCTCACTGGGGGGCCCGTGATCATTGCCGGGCGGTCTCAGCAAGTCGTCCAGGCCAAGCCTTTACCGGATGTCACTGACAAGGGGTTAGAAGCCATCAGCACGGCACCCCGCGGTTCGTGGCGAGTCTCATCGCCAGCGGTTACTATGCCTTGGTCTCCAGGGCCTGGTTCCCCATGATCCCGGCTGGCGCCGGGTACTCTAGCCGCCAGGATCGTCTTC
>WNGM01009020.1_pt1 | contig 14538 bp, 10 predicted proteins | sample 5400571 | NCBI WGS metagenome assembly WNGM01 (sample SAMN13153378, study PRJNA577476) | soil metagenome | isolation source: 100 cm soil or saprolite under Garry oak tree replicate 2 | place: USA:California | collected 2016-06-15
CCACTTTTAATTTAGTTCGTCTCAGTGGCCTACAGCGCATGACGTTTCTTAATGTGGTTGCACTAGGGCATATTTAGGAGCAAAGAAAAAACCGGACGTTCTGTTCTAATTGGAGTTTAGACTACCTAAGTTTCGTGCAAACTAATGACAATCTGTAAGGGAGTAAGCAACTCCCGCTAAGGGACAAATGAGCGAGTGAGCTCAGTGAGAATGCTGATGCAGCACAATCTCAACCACGAGATGAAAGTCATCAAAGCAGAGAAAGCCACTGACATGAAACACATGACGCACCATGCCACAATATGGTCCTTCAGGAATGGCCAACTATCGGGGCGCCTAGACCAGCACATTGTAAGCGAGTGTGCCCAGAGGCAACAACATGCGTTGCGCGTCAAAGCGCTTCTTTGTGCGCTTGGTCAGACCCAATCCCTGCTTGTCGCCTTTCAAGGACGTTTCGATGCCGCCGCCACGCTGGTCGTAAAACGTCACATTGGCCGTCAGAACCGCTACGGGATCGGCAGCCTGCGAACTAGTAATGTGCAGCGCGGCAGGCACCTGCTCGGGCGACAACGAGCAAATCAGCACGCACGTCCAGCGAAGGTACCTTCTTGCTTCCGACACAGCACGGCAATGCGGCTACCCTGGGCGAATATAGTCGGTAGAGGGTTCGATGACCCAGCCAAAAGAGCTCTCGGACCTGTCCGGGTCCTGGATCCACCCGGTGACTGTCTAGGCCAAGCGGAGAACCCGTTGCCCCGAATACTCTTTCGCCATGACGAGATCGCCCCGAGCAAGCAGCCAATTGCGGACATCCAGAGTCCCAGAACCGGCATCCACGCGGATCATCGTCCGTGCCCGTTTCGTCTCGTCCAGTTTCAAGGTCGTCTCAGCCACCTCCACCAAAGGAGGCCTCGCTTTGAGCAATGTCCAGTTGCTCACAAAGAGGCGATCAACAACCACTTCCTCGCCTTGGGCGGCCGACACGCGGCCCAATTGCCACCCCGACGGTGGTATTGCGAGGCCCCGTTGCCTTTACTTGATTGATTGTGATGAATAGCGATCTGCACCAACCGGGTCAGGGGCTTCCTCACTCATGCAACCGCCGATGAGTCGAGGACAGAGTTGGCGATGCAGAGATGTATGGAGGCTGTGACTAATGGAACAAATGAATACTTTCGGCAACAGGGCATGGGATGCCCAAATACCGAAAGAAGAGCGTTTAGAGGCTTTCAAGCAGGTGATAGCGCATCCTCACTTGATAGCCGTAGAGCAAGCTGTGCATGAAGCGATTCGAGAGACAGGTGGTGCATTACTGATTTTTGCCTGTGGCCCTACGGGTGTTGGAAAAACCATTATGAAAAACCATGTTATACGTCAGGAGCGAGCGCCTATTCTTAGTTTGTCAGCGAGACCTCCCCTTAATGGCTCCTTTGCCTGGAAAGATTTTCTACAAAGCGGCATTTTGGCACTGGAGCACCTGTCGATTGGCCGTAAAATTGCTTTGAGTGCTGGCAATAACGAAGAGGGTATACATTCAGTTCAACCTAGGGAGGCCTTGGCCAAACACAAACCTTTGAATAGGGCAACTGACATGGATTTACGCATTTCTCTGGAAACTGCCATGAAGCGGCGGCATCCCGCGGCGGTTATCATCGACGATGCCCAGTATCTGGGAAGAGTGAGCGGGGGACGTCAGTTGCAGAATCAAGTGGATTGTCTCAAATCCCTGGCCGAAATCACGGAAACGGTGCATGTACTTATCGGTACTTACGAACTGCTCCAACTGCATTATGTAAGCGCTCAAGCCGTTGGGCGTAGTGTGGTCATTCATTTTCCCCGCTATGGGAGTTCTGATGAAGAATTATCGCAGTTCAAAGCTGTTCTCCGCTCTTTTCAAGAGCTCTTACCATTCGAGGAAGAGACCAATATACTTCTCAAGCACTGGGAGTTCTGCTATGAACGATCTCTCGGATGTGTCGGCACGCTCTATGACATGCTTGTACGAGCAGTTCATGCCGCGTTGTGGGCTGATGAAAAAAGGTTCAGCGAGAAATATCTGAGACGGTATGCACTTTCAGAAGCAGCATGTTATGCAATGATTCATGAGATTTACGAAGCTGAAAGAGAGATGGCTTTCAGGCCAGCATCTACAGAATTGCGACAGATGCTTGGCCTAGCACCACATGCCGTAATGAGTCAGGAGGTATCAGATACCAGGCAGCGTCCAGTTTTGAGGGTGAAAGAGCATACAATGCTGTTTGTTGCTCAGTTCGAGAGCCACAAGAATGAACTGCCATATATTCATCAATTCGACCACGACGATAATGTGCTGGAATATTACGATCAACCTCCTTTTATTAAGCTGAGCTACATTCTCCAGCAATGGGAGCGTGCTGGAAGGCGTGTGGCTTTCAATTATATGCTCAATTTCTTCTTGATCAAAAAGGATGCTGTAGGCTGTAGAGAATTTAGAAGGAGTGAATCACTATGCTCAGTGAGCATGAACTCGACCTGCTCATGCAGAAATTGAAGATCTCTGATCACGCCCAAGAAGTAATCAAGTTCATCCGGTCATCCCCTCCCTCGCGCCGAGTAGGTAGCAACGGAAAGAATATGCCAGTAGAGTATACTAGCCGGAAAATGGGAGTCATGATCCAGGCCGAAAGTTATAAGGTCGAGCTTGCTGGTGTGCATGAAAAGGAGCATGATCCTGAAGTTCTAGAATTCTATGACCAACCCCCACCCTTCAATTTGAGATACAAAGTAGGCAATCGCACTACAGAATTCCCATACACTCCTGACTTTTTTGTTATCCGCAGAGATTCTATCGGATGGGAAGAATGGAAAGAAGAAGAGGAGCTTGTCCGCCTTGAGAAGAAGTATCCTAACCGCTATCAGCGTGATAAGCAAGGGAAATGGCGTTGTCCTCCCGCTGAGGAGGTTGCAACTCCTCTCGGATTTTATTTCCACGTACGATCATCACGAGAGATCAACTGGATCCTCCAACGTAATCTCCGCTTCCTGGCATCTTATTGGCGCAAGGACTGCCCGCGGGTTTCAGAGGCTGCATGCGAAGAGATCTTCACCTTTGTCTCAACCAATAAAGGAATCACTTTGAATTCGCTGCTCGCACAAGTAGAACGGGCAAGTTCTGACGACATCTACAAATTAATTGCAGATGAGCAGATCTACGTTGATTTACATACAGACCAAATTCCCGAATTAGAGCGGGTCCATGTTTTCAGCGATAAAGATACTGCAGATGGATGGGCGGCCATGTTTATTAAGACGCCCTCAGGTACATTTCCTCCTCCCCTTACTATCCGTCTTGAGCCTAATGTACCTATTCTCTACGATGGCTGCCCCTGGATCATTCTCCAACCTGGAAAGAGCGAAACGTATCTTCTTTCTGAGGATAAGAAAATGATCATCATTCCTAACGAGCGCTTCGAAGCGCTTGTAGCCGCGGGGAAGATTGTTGGAGTTGTAGAAACTCCTGACGAGGGAAGCCTCCATAAGGAAGCAAACGAGCGCTTCATGAAGGCAAGTAAAGAGGCATTGAAAAAAGCAAACGAGCGCTTTGCGCTCGTCTGGCCTGTCATTGCTGGGCGAACCTCAACCGATAATAGTTCGCTTGGCCGCGCAATGCGCAGATGGATTGCGAAATTTCGAGAGGCCGAACAGAGCTATGGCTGCGGATACATCGGTCTCTTACCAGATTATGCGAAATGCGGCTATCGCATGCCCCGGATCAAAGAGGAGATCCTCGAAATCCTCGCCGACTATATAAAAAACGAATACGAGAATCACAAGCAAAAAAACAAAAGGGAAGTTTATGGAGAATTTAGAACTTTCTGTAAGGGAAAGGGTATAACTGCCATTCCCAGTTATAAGGTATTCGTCGCTGCGGTGAATAAACGCCCTCTCTATGAGCAAATAAAGAAGAGAGCAGGTTCCAAAGCTGCCTATCCATTCGAATCTTTCTATTGGGAGCTACTCTATACACTTCCCCGGCATGGTGATTATCCATTCCAAATTACTCATATTGACCATACGCAATTAGATATAGAACTGATCGACCCGCGTACCGGCAATAATTTAGGAAGGCCCTGGCTCACGCTGCTCATCGATGCGTACTCGAGACGCATCCTGGCAGTGTACCTCACGTTTGATAAACCCAGTTACAGATCGTGCATGATGGTTTTGCGAGAGTGCGTCTATCGGCACAATCGTTTTCCAGAGATGGTCGTGGTTGACGGGGGAAAAGAGTTTCACAGTATCTACTTCGAGGCCCTCCTCGCCCGCTTTAACTGCAGCAAGGCAACACGACCCAATTCTAAATCGCGCTTCGGGTCTATCATGGAACGAGTCTTCGGAACAACCAATGAAGAGTTTATTCATAACTTGGAAGGCAATACCCAGGCGACTAAAAACGTGCGGCAGCTGACGCCTTCTGTCGACCCTAAGCGACTTGCCATATGGACACTTGGCGAGCTGTATGCTCGCCTACAAGAATGGGCTTACGAGCAGTACGATACAAGTGAACATGGAGGGATCGGGCAAACACCAGCCGAGGCTTTCAATCAGGGCATTTATCTATGGGGTAGACGCAGCGGGGATTTGATCACCTATAATGATGACTTCGTCCGATTTACTCTTCCAAGCACGCCAAAGGGAACAGCGTTGCTCCAGCCGAATCTGGGTGTGAAAATCAAGCATCTCTACTACACGGCTAGAGACAACCTCTTCCGGCTGCATCGTGAGTTAGACAAGACCCAGATTCCCGTGCGTTATGACCCATACGACGTCGGCCATGCGTTTGCCTTTATTAATGGCGAGTGGGTGGAGTGCCTCTCACAATATCATGTGCAATTCCGGGGACGAACCGAGCGAGAAATCCAGCTCGCAGGCGAAGAGCTGCGCTCGCGCCATCGCCGTCATGGGCAGCAATTTAACATTACTGCTGCAAAACTCGCCGAGTTCATCACCTCTGTAGAAGGGCAGGAAGTCCTTCTGACCCAGCGCCGTAAAGACGTAGAGCTCAGAGGGGTACTCGCACTGATGGGAAAATCTACCCTGGAATTGCACGGATTAGGCATGGTGTCGTCGGAATTATCCATAGTAATAAGCGACGAGGTTTCCCCGGCTGCTGTGCTCACGATAGATGCAGTCGAGACCTCCGAGGCAAGTAATAACGACGAGAGTATCTATGAAGTAGTTATAGGAGAATGACCTATGCCAACGGCTCAGTTTCCACCTGATGATTTCCATCTTAGGCTTCTTCACGCGCTTCAGTCGCGAAAGACTTCCTTTATTATCATCTTTGATTCCGATAGCAGAGGCAATAGCAAATTTCCTCTGGAATCTGAAAAGCAATTAACACCTCTTACCCCAAAAGTCAAATCAGTTGATATATCCATTTTGAGAGAGGAGCTGATATCACCTGACTCAAGCGAATTCAACTGGCGTGACTACTATAGTCGGAGTCTTAGAGCATTAATGGGGGATTTCGATGAGATACCTCCAGGAGAGTAATCTATGTCAACCTCTGAATCCTCTCCTAAAGGCTTTCCTCGCGAGCTGTTAGAGCAATCGATCGATGAGCGGCTGCACTATTTCGATAAGGTAGTGATTGCTCACCAGATTCTCAAACAGGCGTATGACAGCCTTCTCCATGCTATTCGGTATCCAGCCACCGCTTCGACCATTTTTGTCTTCGGTCCTACCGGTGTGGGCAAGACGACTCTACGCCAGCAGATAGAGAGACAGTTGATAAAGGACGCACTGACCAATCCTGATGCAAATCCCGGTCATATTCCTGTGGTTGCTATGGAAGCAGTATCTCCTGACTCTGGCAACTTTAATTGGAGAGATTACTATATCCGGGCGCTGATGGCTTTAGATGAACCAATGCTTGGAGACAAAATTACCTACCAGGTTCATGGCATTCATCGAGATGAACAGGGTAAACTTGTCTTCGAGAGAAGTGTAACAGCGACCGATATGCGTCGAGTCCTGGAGAAGTGCTTACAGAACCGTCGACCACGGGCTTTTCTCGTTGATGAGGCACAGCATTTTCAAGCAATGGCGAGCGGTGGTCGTCTCCTCGACCAAATGAACAGCTTGAAGTCGCTCGCTGGTTTAACAAAAACAGTCCATGTTCTTATTGGTACTTATGACCTGCTAGCATTTACAAAATTGAATGCACAGCTCAGCCGTCGCAGTATCAAGATTCATTTTCCTCGCTATCGAGTAGACAATGAAGATGATTTCAGAGAATTCAAAAAGCTGTTGCGGACATTACAAAAATATCTGCCATTGCCTGAAGAGCCAGACCTGGCAACTCACGCCGATTATTTCTATGATCAGTGTTTAGGCTGCATAGGTATGCTCAAATCATGGCTCTACAGGACACTTGCCGCAGCGCTCGAACTTAACCAACCAACCATTACAGAGAAGCTCTGGGAAAAACATACCGAAGCCCCTGGAACGCTGTTAAGCATGTTCGACGAGATTCGACGGGGCGAGGATGATTTCTGGGGACAGAAAGATGTGAGACAGCTCAAGGAGCTCAGGGAGAAGCTTAGAATCGTAAGAAAGCCCAATGAATCTAAGAAAACTACCCAAAGTACAACAAAGAAGCCTGGTTCTACACCTTTATCTCAAAGCGATTCCTCCGAGAACAAAGATTCGACTCCCACTATTTCTCAGCAAGGCGATTCTCCACCAAAAGAGGAACCTCCCGCTCCATTGACAAAATCACAAGCTACATCAAAAAGGAACAAGAAGCATGTCGGACTTCCCAATCCAGTAAGACGTCCTGTGGGACAGGAGGGGTCACGTGCCGGATGAAAGAGAAATACTCTACGAGGTGTGGGAAGAGGAACTGCTTACTCCTGATCCTCCTAGTAAGCTCTACCACCTGGAGCCCATTGGAATTGGAACTCCTTTAGTAGAGAGCTTGACGAGCTATATAAGTCGTCTGGCAAACGCCCATAGTGTACTCCTTCGCACATTGGTCACCGATGAGATCCTGCCTAACTTAATCCGAACTCACCTCTACCAACAGGATCAGCCAGTCTACGATCACCTGACCACTTTCTGGAAACAAAGTGCAATGCTCAATGGGACCTGCTCAACAGCAAGTAATTGGGTACAGACTATGGAACAATTAACACAACGCAATGACCTTCGCTTCCTCACTATGCTCGCGTTCGCAAATGTCCTCTCATGGAGAGGGTTGATCCGACGGACACAAGCTTGGTGTCCAATGTGCTACGAGGAATGGAGAAAGACAGGACAGGTGATTTACCAGCCATTAATCTGGCAGCTTTCGGTCGTTTACAATTGCCCCCAACATCATACTCCGCTACATCTGTATTGTCCTTACAAAGATTGTGGACGACCTTTGCCTCCACTTGCTCCACGACTTCAATCTGGTTATTGTACGCATTGTGATCGCTGGCTGGGAAATCCTCTCCAGCTGGAAACCTATCAGATAATAAACAGCTATGAACAGGAGTGGCAAATTTGGATGGGACAAGCGATAGGGGAATTACTTGCCACAGTGCCTGATCTCCCTGCTACACCATGTCAAGAAAGGTTTGCTACTATTATCTCTACGCATGTGCATAGAGCAATGGAAGGAAATTTCTCTGAATTTGCTCGTTGTGTTCGGTTTCACCGTCGGACAGTATGGGAATGAGCCGAGGGTCTACAAGTTCCACGGTTGAATGCTCTGCTACAAATCTGCTCGTATTTCGAAACAAGTCCATTACGTCTCCTCACTGGCAATATTCAGGAAGTTGAACAGGTTCAGAATAATACTCTAGTGAAAAAGCTAATTGCAGAGCAACCTTGTAGACGGTTTAGGCAGTTTGAAACCGAGAAACTCCGAGCTGCGTTAGAGGAGGCTCTTCGGAGCGAGGAATATCCTCCTCCATCCATGCGAGAGGTGGCGCGGCGATTGAATTATGATCAGTCACACCTACGCAAACACTTTCCCGACCTCTGTCATACTATTTCTGCAAGGTATCTAGCATATCAGCAGGAGCAACGTCTGGGTAGACTTCGAAAGATGAGCGCCCGAATACAGCAAACGGCAGAGGTATTGCAGAAACAAGGCTGCTCTCTGAGCGAAAGACAGATAGGAAAAGTGATCGGGAAACGGGGAATATTCAAAGAGGATGAAACTCGTGCCGCTCTAAAGAGCTTTTTGTCAGCATTTGGATTGAGCAGTGAGAGTTCTACTCATCGATCCGACCACGATGAGGGTGTATAACCAAGCTCAGACTTTTCGAAATATATAGCTTATTTGGAGGGAGAACAATATGCACGAGCAGCAGGAGATACTCTATGAACTTTGGCCTGAAGAGCAGGTGGAGAAGAAGTCACATAGCCGCCTTTATAGCTTAGAACCTGTAAGGATGGGTAGCCCAATGGTGGAAAGCTTGACCAGCTACATTGTTCGCTTGGCAGAAGCACATAGTGTCTACCCCCGCGCGCTGATTCTCCATGAAATTGTGCCACTATTGAAGCTGCTGTCACTACATCAGAATGGGCACTTCGTCTATGATTGCGGGGAAGTATCCTGGAAGGACAGCTGCATCCTGAATGGCAGAACTACTCAAACGGGTGATATGGTCCAAGCGTTAGAACAGCTAACATCACGCCATGACCTCCACTTCCTGACAATGTTACCATGGCAATTCGTTCTTTCATCTAGGAAATTACTAAGGCGGACGCGAGCATGGTGCCCTCTCTGCTATCAAGAGTGGCGAAACAAGAATCAGACACTCTACGAGCCACTCCTGTGGTCGCTTGAAGTGATCAATGTATGCCACCGTCATCGCTTGCGACTCCAAACGCGGTGTCCTAACTCCAAGTGTAATCAGGTGCAGCTCCCGCTCTCTCAGCATGCCCAATCAGGTTACTGCTCTCGATGTAATAGTTGGTTAGGAAGTTTACCGCAGGGTGAAGCGGGGGAATCGCTCGCATTTGAAGATAATGAATGGGCATGGCAGCTTTGGATAGTTCATTCTGTTGGTGACTTGCTCTCTGCTGCTCCAGCCTTAACTGATGCACCACAACGAGAACGGATCCTATTTACTATCGATATATATGCTGAAAAGTTGACGAGAGGACAAAGAGTAACACTCTTTCATCAACTTGAATGTAATTCCTCCATAGAGAACTGGTTCTATAAAACTCAAACCTTGCAGCTAAGTCATCTGTTGCATTTCTGTTTTCGCCTGGGAGCATCTCCACTCCAGCTGCTTCTGGGTAACATCGAAGAAGCAGCTGTAGAAAAGCATACACCGGTTGATATGCCGACAAAACGTTACTGGAAATTCGATGAAGAGAGAATACAGCAAATGCTCGAAGCAATTTTGAAATCAGAAGGCTCTTCTCCATCAATGGAAGAAGTAGCTCGGCAGTTGGGTTATAAATATCGGCAGATATATAAGCGGTTTCCGGAGCTTTGTCGAGCCATCTCGGCTAAGTATATGGCAAGTCCAATTTTTACTAAGACGGTGCAGGTAACGCTGGGAGTAACGAGGTCAATAACAATACAGCAGCAATGCCGAAGATTTGATAGTGAAAGAGTTCTACAGGCTTTAGAATCGCCATCTCAAAGCGATATAAAGAAGCTCAAGCGGCAAAAGGAGTGCAGAGAGTTCAGTTAATCTGTACTAATGTAAAGGAAATTGTATTCGCAATTCATAAACAAGGGCGCTATCCGAGTAAGCGACAAGTCTCGAAGTATCTTAAAAATCGAGCAGTTCTTCGAGAACGGGAAGTTTTATGTGCATGGAAAGAGGCGGTACAGGAACTAGGATGGGAGCAGCAAGATCTCTCTGTACCAGGTTAGTTAATTGGAAGCATAGTTTGTCCGCAGCGGACAAACTATGGGTCTAGTCACAATCTTAAGCAGCCTCGGAACAATCTGGGGTGACCGATGGGGTTCGAACCCACAACCACTGGAGCCACAATCCAGAGCTCTGCCGAGTTGAGCTACGGTCACCATACGCTCTTGCGTACAGCCAGTATAGCGAACGGCCTGGGTATTGTCAATAGCCGCTTGGACATCGTCAGTTACTGACTTTCGTGAGGTAGTACCAGCGCAACACGCCAGTGCCGGCCTGCAAGGCGTAGGTGATGCTGTTATCTGCGCCAACGTAGACCGAGCCGTTGTCGACTATAGGCGTGCCGAAATTCGACCCATCGCTCTGGTAGCGCCAGAGGACGGAGCCGTTGTTCGCTCGCAGCGCAACGAGGAGACCGCCGTTCACACCCGCATAAACCAGGCCGTTGTCGACCGTCATGTCGCTTACCTGGCTACCGGCGGCGTAGTTCCAGAGGAGAGCGCCGGTGCTGCCTTGCAGCGCATAAACATAGCCCTCACTGCTGCTGATAGATGTGGTCGCATAGACGACGCCACCAACCACCGTCATTGACTGCGGCCAGCCGTTCGTATTGTTGCCCTTGTAGTGCCAGAGCACAGTGCCATCGCTGGCACGCAGTGCATAGACCGATGACGTGGCTTTTTTCTCGGGCACTGTCTTCTGCAAGGAAGCGGCCGCAGTATATACCTGGAGCGCAAATCCTCCATTATGAGCAGGAGCGGATGCGTTCTCATAAGAGATGTTCGTTGCCACGAGGTACAGCACACCATTGTTCACGATGAAAGGCGCATAAAAAGGAGAACCATCGAGCTTAGTGCGCCAAAGCACAGCGCCGGTGCTGGCCTGTAACGCCTCAAAATTGTTATCCAGGGCGGCATAGACAATGCCGTCAATCGTGTCCAGGATTGCCAGGTGGTCGCTGGACTGCCAGAGCAGGGAGCCATCGCCGACCCGCCAGGCATCCACGTGGTTCGGACCCGGGTTTGCAAAGACCTCACCATAGATCACGCCATTGATTACTTCTGCTATGACGACGCCCTGGCCTTTCAAATCGTGACGCCAGAGCACAGAGCCATCTTCTGCACGTACGGCAGCTAGCAGACCATCATTCGAAGTAAGGTAGGCAACCCCATCGACTACGATTGGATCGTTGATAAAGTCTTTTCGAGTATAGCTCCAGAGCAGTTTCCCATCGCGCGCGCGCAACGCATACAGATGGGCCGGTCCATTGTTACCTACGTAGTCACTGGCATAGACCACACCATTGATTACCAGTGGCGCATACGCGGCTCCGCTCGTCTTATACTGCCAGAGCAGTTTGCCATCGCTTGCGCGCACAGCGGTTATAGCGCCATCAGAGGCGCCGATGTAGATTACGCCATTGGCTAGCGTGGGGTTCACGCCATGGCTCCCAGAGAGGGGGGAAAGGATAGGCGTTGGCGTGGGCGTTGCATGGACAACGGCAGAGGTGGAGGATCTATGCTGGCCCGATTGATTGAGTATGGTAGGGAGGATGGGCAAGACCATGACAATCAAGAGGAGTAAGATTCCTGCTGCTGTGACGAGGGGCCAATTGCGCCAGATACTGGCGGGGCTGGCACTCACAGGTTTGGCACCCGTCGGGCTGGCATTCACGGGCCTGGCATGCGCTGACCTGGCACCCGCAAGGGATGCCACTACATTTCTCTTTCCTTCGGTAGAAGGGAGATCGGTGACTTCGACTGCCGGGTCATCTCTCGAGGTTTCCTGTTCGATCTGATCCATAACACGCCTCCGCTGGCAACTCGCTGCCTGTCTTCTGATCACCAGTATAATTGACCGACCTGAAATGAATCTGAAAGTATATACGGCCGATAGGCCGCCTACCTCACTAACTGACTTTGGTGTGGTAGGACCAGCGCAACACACCGGTGGTGGCCTGCAAGGCATAGACGATACCATTGGCTGCGCCAATGTAGACTGTGTCGCCATCTACAAGCGGTGTATTGAAGACCTGCCCGGGAATGGTGTAGTGCCAGAGCAGGGCACCGTTGGTGGTGCGCAGGGCAGCGACGGTACCATCGGTCGAGGTCAGATAGGCTACTCCACTGGTTACCAAGAAGTTGTCAGCAGAGGCTTCAGTTGGATAGCTCCAGAGCAGACTTCCATCGCTGGCTCGCAAGGCAGAGATAATAGTCTTGCTCGGGCCAGCAGTTGTATCGATATAGACCAGACGGCCAACTACTGCCAGCAGACCAACCCCGTTGTTCTTATCGTCAGGCGCCTGGTAGTGCCAGAGCACAGTGCCATCACTGGCTCGCAGGGCATAGAGAGATGAAGGTCCTCCTTGTTTGAAAGGTATTTTCGTGTTGATAGGGGCTGTGAACTTAGAGGCTGCGACCTGCAGCGCATATCCGCCAGTATGAGTAGAATCGGTGGTATCAGGCGAGTATTTTGCGGCAAGGGTATAGACCACTCCATCAAGGATAGTTGGCCCAGAAAAACCAGTGCTGGCAAGCGCATAGCGCCAGAGCATGGCGCCGTCACGCGCCCACAGGGCGGACAAGCCATCTCGTGAAGTCACATAGAGGACATCATTGATGATCACTGGCGCATAAGCATAGCTAGGGGAGCGCCAGAGCAATTTGCCATCGCTCGTTCGCAACGCATTTAGATAACCATCTTCGGAAGCGACGTAGACGATCCCATTGACTGCCAGCACCGTAGGCACAGGTCCCCTGGCAGTATAACGCCAGAGCAGGGCACCATCGCTGGCTCGCAGGGCAGATAGAGTGCCATCCTGGGAAGCGATGTAGACCTCCCCCGCAACAACGGTTGGCTGGTACACATAACCGTTGTACACAAAACTACCATTGGTGTAGCGCCAGAGCAAGGCGCCATCGCTGGCTCGTAAGGCATATACGTAGCCTGTTAGATAGCCCAGACCCTGGTCTACATTCGCGTTCACGTAGACGATGCCATCGACCACTACTGGTGGATCATTCACTGGCCCAGCAGTGGTGTAGCGCCAGAGCAGGCCTCCATCAGATGCTCGCAAGGCATATACAGCGTTATCCATCGCGCCGACATAGACCACTCCATTAACGGCCTTCAAGCTCAGGCTGTGGCCCTGCCAGGACAGTGAAACGCTTGGGCTTGCCGTGGGTGTTGGTCCAGCATAGTAAGACAGGTGCAGTTTTTGCGCGAGTAACAGCCAGGACAGGCCGATACCTAGTATAAGTAGCGTAACCAGTAGCCCCTCTGCTATGCGTAGTGGCAGGGAACGCCTGGAACTGGCCAATACTGGCGGTTGCAAAGGAAGACTTGAGTGCGCAGCTGTAGCCAGATCAGATATCTCAACGAGAACATCCGCCTCTTGCATTGCCGTATGCAGCGGGAAAAAGCGTTTAGCAAGGCCGATGAGGCGGGCCTGGGAGGATTTCACCAGGTGATGCCGCTCTGTTCTAGCAGGAGATTGATCCCGAGCCTGGGGAGTGATGGCTGTATCCTGAGCAAGCGAAGATACAATTTCGGTGTGCGCCTGTTGGAGCGCCATCTGCGCTGCCTCGCGCACAAATGTATCCTCATGTGCGGCGTGCAAGATGTCTAGCAGTGGCCCGGTTGGCATTCGCTCGCCCAATTCCCCTAATGTCAAGGCGGCCATTTCGCGCACCATCCACGAGGGGTCGGATAGGACCATTACTAAGCGATCTACAGGGGCACGCTCACCCAGTTTGCCCAGCGCCCGTACTGTTGCGGCGCGGACCGACTCATCCTCATCGTTCAGGGAGGCCAATAGCGGTTCAAGCGGTGTTAGCTCGCCCAGTTCGCCCAGCATGTGCACTGCTGTTGCGCGTGTGTTCCAGTGGGAATCGTCCAGGGCAGCCAGCCATTGATCAACCAGCGAGCGTTGTTCTCCGTTCCAGGGTTCCATTGCTTCATCTCCATTCGTTGGCCTGCGTTTCCAGCGTCCTGCGCAGGAGTTGTAAGCCGCGATGCACATTGGCTTTGACTCTGCCAACAGGTTGATTCAGGAGTTCAGCCACTTCGCGCAGGCTGAGGTCTTCAAAATAATGCAGATTGACTACTGAGCGGTAGGGCTCTGGTAGTGTAACTACTCCACTCTCCAGCTCATGTCTCCATTCACGCCGGTATGCCTCCTCATCAGGCCTGCCAGACTGGTCCTCTATTGCGAGCAGGAGGCTGTCTTCCGACACATCGAACGGGACTGATGGAGGTGCGGATCGACGAGCACGATTGCGGAAGATATTCAGGGTGATCTTATAGAGCCACTGCTGCACGCGCAGCGTGCGTATGCGTGCAACAGGATAGTTCTTGAGAGCATGATGAGCACGTAGAAATGCCTCCTGAACGACGTCTTCGGCATCCTGCGCATTGCCTGCCTGGCGCAAAGCAAAGGCATGCAGTCGATGCTGGTACATCGACATCATTTGTCCAAAGTGACCATCGAGATCGGCTGCCAGTAGCGCTGGCAACTCCTGGTGATGCTGCTCCATGCCGGGCTTTGCCACCTTGTTATTTGTTGCTTCTATTTAGTAGAACACATAAAAGGCGGAAGGTGTTGCGATGACGGACAAGAGACAGGATAGTACCACGCAAGCCGAGAGATATGAAAACAAACGCTTGAGGAGAG
>WNGM01002584.1_pt1 | contig 14530 bp, 15 predicted proteins | sample 5400571 | NCBI WGS metagenome assembly WNGM01 (sample SAMN13153378, study PRJNA577476) | soil metagenome | isolation source: 100 cm soil or saprolite under Garry oak tree replicate 2 | place: USA:California | collected 2016-06-15
CTCTCACCGATGATGTCCTCCTTGGCCATTTCTTTGTATCGATAGACGTCTATGTATCCCGTTTCTCTCCTTTTTCCTGGTCCTCAAAAGAGGTTTTTATTACTCGCTTGCTGGTATCTCGTTGCACATCTCGTGGGCCCTACCAGTCCAAGAGCGAAATCATCGGCATAGCGTATGTAGCGTAATCGCCTGTAGTCAGGATCGTTGGGGTCACTGGATGGGAGTTGTCGCCGTTGTTGTAACCACGCCTTGACCCCTTCCTTCTGCCCTCTTTGCTTCATTCGCTTGAGGGTGCCGCTGATCCTCCCGTATGCAAGATTTTCTCGTCTCCTGTTCCCCTGGGTGTATGCTGGAACGAGTCTCTTTTCGACGTACTGATCAAATGTGTTCACGTAGATATTAGAAAGGAGGGGGCTAAGCACGCCTCCCTGTGGCGTTCCGCTCAGGGTCTTGTGAAATGTCCATTCTTCCATGTATCCCGCTTGAAGGAGATTGGAGATGAGTTGTAAGAACCGATTGTCGTGAACATCTTTTCCAAGCATTTCCATCAGCACCTCATGGTTGATGGTATCAAAATACTTGGCGATATCGCCGTAGGGTAGGCACCTGGCGAGGTACTATCTAGTAGATAGCCCTGTTCCAAATGCCTCCCTCCAAACCGGACAGGCGCGTTTCCGCGCATCCGGCTTTCCAGCAACAGCGGAACTACTCGTCCGTCCGTGAACGTGATACCGGTGCCCTTTTCAAAGGGCGTCCTGCATGTAAATCATCATGGCAGGTTCGGCAAAGGACCAGCGTCTTTCGTTTTCGTGCGGCCATGATCCTGACCCAGCGTGGCTTCTCCCGACCGTCATATGTCTTCAGATCTTTGAGTGCCCTGATGTGATGCACTTCTATCTGATCGGTGAGACGGGTGGCCTTACACACTTCACATACTTGTGCCAGAAGTCGCTTTTCCAGTTCAGATCGACCGCTCCATTTCCATCCAGGCCAGTCTTCTAAGGGTGCCTGCATATCCCAGGTAAGTGTAATTCCACCCCAGGTCGCTATCAATGGTTTCTTCCCTTCACGGTGGATCATTACTTGAAATACCTTGTATCGCTTCCCTTCCCATTCGATTTCGGTCTGGTATTTCTTGTAGATTTTCCGTACGGAGGTTTTGTGCTTGTGCGCAAGCGTCTTTGCCAGCGATTGTTGCATGACCCATTTCAGGCGACTGAGGGTATGAAGATTGTAGGCCATGCGGTAATATTCCACGATTCCTCGGTATTCGAGCTGATACGTTGAGATGATGGTAAAATCACTTTCGTTTTCTAACTCGGAGCGATGAATTGGCTTTCCGTTCTTCATGTACCGGGCACACTTGTCCAGAATGACGGTTTGGGGAATTCTCAGGCCAATACCAGCATTGATGCTTCGTTGATCAAAGCTCCGCTCCGTGTTTCCTCTTTTCACTCGGCTTCGTTTCGCGTCGTTTTGGAGGATGGTCACTTCATAGCCCAAGAATTTGGCAGCGCTGCTTCTCGCGTGTGTGATCAATGTCTTCTCTTCTGAGAGGGAGAGTTTGAGTTCCTCGCGCAAGAAGGTTGCCAGTTGTTGTTTGATAGCCTCCGCCTCTGCCTTCGGGCTGTATGTTAGATATCATCTGGAACGCAGTGGAAGATGAGTATCTAACTGTCATTATGTATCTTCTGTGCTCGATTCCGATGAGGTTTTCGGGGAAGACGAGCCAGATGATACATAACGATAAAACCCAGTGCAAAGTCATCGGCATACCGACAGTACCGTAACCGTCGATAATTGGGGTCCTGTGGATCTTTCGAGGGGAGTTGTTGAGCCGCTTTGCGGAACTGTTGGCCCTGCTTGGTTAGCCCTCGCTTGAACCGATTTTCCGCCTTGCTCGTGAGCCGTTTGTAGTTCGGGTTGACCCGTTTCTTCTCTCCTCGGGTGTATTGTGGGATGAGCACGGTTTCGACATATTGGTCTAACTTGTTGAGCAGGATATTGGAAAGGATGGGGGAGACCACTGATCCTTGTGGTACGCCACTCAGAGTTTGGTTGAACCTCCACTCTTCCAAATAGCCAGCATCGAGCAATTGTTTGACCAAACGAATGAAACGTCCGTCATGGATTTTCTCACTCAGCACCGAGATGAGCAGATCGTGTGAGAGTGACCCGAAGCAGTCAGAGATATCTCCCTCAATGATCCATGCACAGCCCTTCCAGGTGTGATAGATTTCTCGGAAGGCATCGCCACATCCTCTTCCTTCTCGAAAGCCATGTGAGTGATCGCTGAATTGCACATCAAAGTATGCATTCAGGATGAGACGTACGGCTTCTGCAACGAGCTTATCTGACCAGGTGGTAATACCAAGTGGTCGTTTCTTCCCATTTTTCTTGGGAATCCAGACGCGCCTGGCAGGTTTCCATCGGTATCGCTCGTGACGAAGTGCCTCGATGATGCTATCGATTTTCTCTAAGGACATACCGTCTACCACCTCAGCAGTGATTCCGTGCGTCATTGCACCATTATTGCGGTAGATGCGTCCGTATGCTTTCAGAAACAGCTCTCGATTGAAAAGCTGTCGATACACCCGCTCCAGTGGCAACCCACGTTTGCCTCGTTCACGGAGAATTCCTAAGTAGGATTCGGTTTCCTGCATTTCGCATCCCTTTCCAGTCAGGATATTCCTCTTACCTTCCCTGTGTGCCAGTATCAGAGGCACACTCTGGCCCTCCTTCGAGGGCTGCCCCTTTCTTCATCGAGAAACTTCCTCGCCTGACGAGGAAGTACTATGGGGGTTCCGCGACCTTGGGCCTCTCGACCTTTAGGCCGTCCCGCTTTTGCGCATATGGAACGTTGACTGTGTGTAGGTGCCCATTTGTTCCCTTTTCAGGCTCATTGCCCGCTGCCCGCCAAAGAGAGCATTTCCAGGTCATCGAAGGAAACCTGGTATTTTGGCGTCGCCACCATAAGGAGGGAGTGACGGATGTGGTTCCCATCACACGAGAACTTGGGTTTGACAATTGTCCAGTCTCACCATGCACAGAGAACTTGCGGAACGTAAATCTACCTCCCTTTGATTTGCTTCCGCTTTATCGGCAGGCTGTTGTCCACCTTCTGCTTTCGCTTCCGGGTAAGCCGTTGTTCTGAAGGTTCTTGCTCTCAACCTTCCCTGTCTCAGACAGGAATTCCATATGCACCGACACGGCGCGCTTCAATGAGCCACCGTGTTCCTGTCCATTGCTGCTGTATTTCCGTCAGAGCACTGTGGCAGCCACGTTCAGGTCGAAAGCCATGTGAATGTGAGCTAAACTGCGGTTCGTAGTACGCTTCCAGAATGCTTCGCAGGACCTCTTGAAGTAACTTATCTGACCATGTGGGTAATCCTAATGGTCTCAGTTTCTTGTTTTTCTTTGGTATAGAGATGCGTTTCGTGGGTGTCCAACTGAACCGCTCGTGACGGATAGCGTCGATGAGCCGCTCAATCTTCGCCTGTGACATCTTGTCTACCGTTTCGGTGGTCATCCCTCTGGTCATTGCCCCTTTGTTTGGGTAAAGGCGTGCATAGGCACGCAGGTACAGTTCCTTGTTGTACAGTAATCGATAGATGCGTTCCAATGGCAGTTGCTTTTGGCCACGTTCACGAATGATTGTTAGCACAGTGTCAGCATTCCGCATCACGCGTACCCTCCTGTCCTTTCAATCGAACTACCTACGCCCCTTCCCCGTGTCATCAGCTTTCCTGATTTCTGAGTACTATGGGCGTTCCGTTGCCCTAAAGGTCTCCCTTCGTAGGCAATCCCACGTTCCGTCGATATGATACGTTCTAGCGATCCGTAGGCGACGCATTCATCCCTTTGTTCACCCCCGTTGGGTGCTCTGCCTGGTTCTGAGAGGTGCGTCCAGCATCGAGTCAACTGGGCACAGGACCAGGGATTCGGTTTCAGACGTTTTCCGATAGTGGCGGGAACACTCAGTCAGGATTGCGTTTCAAGCAGTCTAGCCTTCGCCATAGATCGCGGGTCTTGCGGTGCATCACCTCGCATCGTCTCTGAGGTTTATCCGCTTTTCCAGCATGCTATTTTCCCGGATCGATTTTCACCCGCAATGGCTGGGCGACTGCCTCTGGACGCGCTTTCTTGAGGATCAGCACCAAGGGAAAGCGTCGCAGGATCGCCGCCTTGCGGCTCTTGAGCAGGATGCGGGCACGCGCAGGAGTCGTGGGCATAAGCGGCCTGTGCTCGGCATCGACCACCAAAATGCGAGACATCATCAACTCCTTTCTTTTCCCGGTGAAGGGACCCTCGCTAATGAGGGATCGCTGGCAGGGCAACCTGCCAGGTCAAGTTTTCCTCGCCCTGGTTCATGAGCGGCCATCTTCCCGATGCACTGGCTCTGCTTCCCCGTGCACCTGTTTAACACCGAGATTGGAGAGCTTCCGGCTGGAAAAGCCACCTGAAGGTCCGAACCTGGGCACTCCTCATGAACGGCTCCTGGAGTACAGCACTCCAGGGGGCTGGTCAGCATTGGGACATGCTCCTCACATGCCCCCAGGCTTTACCTGTGGGGTCGCTGACTCAGCAAAATAGCTGCCTACCCCCACGTCCAGCCACTATCCCATTCTCAATACAGACGATGAATTCGGAAAAATGTCGGTACTCGTAATCATCGTAGCAGCAGGACATTGAATATCTGAGCAACGCGGTCAGCATGAAATGGTATTTGATCGCATTTTGGCTTGCTTGATCCAGGGGCACCTTAGCAGGGCAATGACACGGTATCTACTCGGGAGAGGCGCTCGAAACCTTCCTGAAAGGAAACTAAATGCATTCTAAATACGAACTGCTTGGCAGCCCGAGTAGATGTCGAGGGAAGTGAAACACTGAGCAAAAACCAGGAGACAGGGGAGGCTCGAGGCGGTTCGTATCGCTCACAGGCCAGGTGTGCTTGCGCACAGATTTTTGTATCGACAAGTTTATCGGAAGAAAGCCAATTCATCCATTATGACCCGCGCGTGATGCCTCTCAGAGTTGCCCGCCACAAACGGTCGACAAGGATGAAACAGGCCGCATTTCCACTTTTACCCGGCCTCATTCAGAATATCAGAATAGAGGAGTGGGAGTAGCTATTTGGTACAGCAGATGAGCGCCGCGAAATCTCATGCGTCCTTGTTGACTGCGAAGACCTCGGAGTAATGCTGTCTTTGACTTGACATCCTCCCGTCGCCTGAAGGCAGACGGGATTCCCACCCTCACGAGTGGGCTTTCCTGCTTCGCTGGAGACTGGCTTCTACGGTTTGTATCCGTATTTGCTCTTACATCGCCTCCACAGGCATGACTTTCCGCAAGCCCTGCGGTAGTTCTCAGTTCTGTGATTCATCAGAGAGCTTGGTTATCACTATCTGGCAAGGAGAAAGAGAGTGTATCTTGGTCAAACACGAAAGTCGCTTTTACCCAGGCGAACGATTTAGCCTGGAACCCACCAACACTCTTCCGTTGTCAAGGTACTACCTCTCTATTCTCGCACACCAGTGAAAAAACGGAAAGGGGCGGCGCTTTCATCCCCTTCCCTAAAGGGCAAGGGGTCTTCCCGCGCCGATTGAGAAACGTACTTGGGCGGCTGGTCCAATCCCTTGTAGCGCTTCTTGGTGATGCCTACCCTGCGTTGTGCAGTGTTTTGTTTGGCTTTGGTCCACAACGCTTTGTAGGATGCTCCGACTTGCCGGGGGACATTGCATGCCAATTGCGCCGAAAGCTTGTAGGTCGTTCGCAGTTGGGCATAGGTGCCACGCTGCAAGGCTTCCTGATTGCTCATCTTTCCATGCGCAAAAGCGTAGCGACTGGCGTAGTTCAAGGCATCACGATAGGCCAATTGCACGCTACGCAAGGCAGCGAACTGGCCAGGAGTCGTCAATAGTTTCAATTTAGCCGTGATCACCTGTTTCATAGAACAAATGTACCATACTTAACAGAAAAATATCAAGATTGAAATCTATGAAGCTATGGACGGCATTCCTCCAGCTCCCCTCTATGGGATGGCACTCCTGCCGCCTTAGGTTGAAAATTACGATCCACAAGAGGAACTCGATTCCGTCCTAACACGAGTGCAGGCTCCTACAACGATTATGTGGGGAATGCAAGACGGCCTCTTTCCCATAACCTGTGCTCACGATTTTCAAAGCGGAATAACTAACTCTGAGCTTATCCTCTTACCAGGAGTTGGACATGTACCGCAAACACAGGCGACCGCAGAGGTTGCACGCGTCATTTTAGAGGATGGTCGGGAAAATGAAAGGTAGCAGAAAGCAGGATAGAGGAAGAGGCAATACTGATGGAAGGCATATGAAGTATGGATAACGAGTTTGAAAGACCGAAAAGTGGCTGAGATTTCCCGGTGGATTGAGTGTACTTTGTCTTTGGAGCATCTTAACTTTGGTTATAGACAAATGTAGGAAATGTATATAATTTTAAAACAAACATTTTGAAAACTGCTCTACAAATGTATTGATTTTTGCTCTTTTTTAGTTTATAATCTATTGTACGGGTAAAAAGTAGGATCTGGTATTTTGCGCCCATTCTAGCATAGGCATTAGCCCATGTTTTTCAGACCGCTTTTTATGAGGGGGGAGGTAGGTCTGAAATGGTTGTAACGGCTTATACATAGATGGGCTCGAATATATCAATATATTTAGGGGAGCAAATCGATAACTCTTATTGATTATGCGAAATCCGCACTTTTTCGCTTCGCCCCGGCTTACATAGGTGTAAGTTCAGCATGTCCATATCTCTTTAATCCATTTGTCTCTAATAGCTAGAACACGGTTCAAGTAATCGAAAATGCTACTATAAGCTCTGACAATTTGTGCTCAATGAACATCGGTTTTGAGCACTCTGTGACCAAATGGCATTACTTGACCGACGCTCTAGAGGCCTTCTAAATCCCCTCCTGAAAAGTTGTGTTGTCCTGTACATTTGACTTCGGTAAACCGCCAGAAAAGAAGCAGCAATGGTAACTTTTTTAGATGTAGAGGGAGCATTTGCTGGTAAATCTCTCCGCGTGATGATTACCAGTGTCCATGAGATTTTCCGACATGGTCTACGTAATATATTGATCGATGTCGATGGTTTTGAAGTTGTCGCTGAGGCAAGCAACTGCAGCGAGATGCTAAAACAGGCAGCAAGGATGCATATCGATGTGGTGTTGATGGGTTCCTCTTTACCAGATGCTAGTGCTATTGATGCTATACAGCTTTTAATAAATCTGGCTCCACCTCCCCAAGTTGTTCTATTCTCACCTACAATGGATGAAGATGAACTTTTAGATGCGCTATTGGCGGGAGCAAGTGGCTACCTCACCAAAGACCTTCCAGCGAAGGATGTTATCAACACCCTGCAAAGCTTGCAAGGGGGCGAATTGGCGCTCCTACCCTCGACAGCAACGACTGTTATTCGCCGTCTTGTGAAGAAGTGTAATGATGTAGAAACAACATCGAAGACACGTTTACCGAACGCTAGACCAGCAGCGGCAAGCTTACCCACTATTTCTTCTAAATCCGCATCTAAGATTTCGTCAATCAATTTCTCAGATTTTGCGCTTAATAAGCTAACCAGGCAGGAATATAAGGTTTTTCAGCTGATGCATCAAGGGCTTAGTAACAAGCAAATTGCGACCAAACTCTCTATTTCACCTTATACTGTCGGGAAGCATGTGCAGCAAATATTACGCAAATTAGGGGCCTTGAACCGTACTCAAGCAGTATTATACGCCTCATCTGAGGGGGGATAAGTGCTTGCGGATGCGTTTTGATGGGATTATTTAACCACTGCAAATGAGGAATAGGAAATTGAAAATATTCAATGTACAATTTAAATGTCCTGTTATAAAATATATTATTGACCTGTAACACAGGCCAAAAGCCACCATGTGTCTCAAGGAGAGAGTTAAGATGAAACTGTTAGTCGTTGATAGTGACCGTGACCTGGTCGAAATGCTTACGAGCTGGCTGAAAACCCTTGGCTATGAAGTACATCGCGCGTACACAGCAGAACGTGCAAAGATTGAGTGGGAAGAACAAAAACCGGACCTTATCATTTTAGATAGCGCGTTAAAGGATGGAGATGCACTGGCAATGTGCCGAGAGATGCGTAGTAAGCACGATGCGTTATTGTTGATTGTGACTGACGGGAAAGATGTGCAAGACGAGGTACGGTGCCTGGAGTCAGGTGCCGACGATTATCTTCGCAAACCTTTCTTCCCTTCACAACTGCTAGCACGTATTCGTGCTGTTAGTCGAAGAGCCCGTTCCACTTTGGAACAGCGACCTTCTTCTATCATCACCGTTGGCCCGATCCGGGTTGATTCACTCCATAACGAAGTAAATATTAATGGGAAGACTTCTCGGTTAACACCCATCGAGGGCAAACTGCTTCATTTCCTTGCCACAAATGCCAATGATGTTTGTGTGTTAGGACAAATTGTGACACACGTGTGGGGTTATGACGGAGAAGGAGATGAAAGTTTAATAAAGGCTCATATACGTCACTTACGCCAAAAGATCGAACTTGACCCAGGTAAACCTCACTACATCCTTACAGTGCCGGGGGTTGGCTACACGTTGGTGCGCCGTTCTATTGGGGAGCAGGAAGCTAAGGAAGTGGTACGTTCATTGCGCGCTAGCTCTTGAGAGAATTAGATATCATAAGCGTTCAAAAGACGAAGAGAGCAACAAGAAATGCTCTCTTCACCTTTTATTTTTTGTTGTGCAACGAAATTTCCACAGAGCCGGTGGTATTCACACCGTATTTTCTTGCATTTTAACATCCTCTCTACACACCGGTTCATTACACTTTGGAATATAGCTCTTAAACGTGTATTGTGTTGGATCAAGTATGAGAAACTGTATGTGCATGAATAGGCAGAAACCAATGGCGATGAGTGTGCATGGTAATTTTATCCCACGATTAAGTAACTTACGACGCGTACCGTTACGCTATCGGCATTTTTTGCCTTTGATGATGATGAAACGGTATCAATGTGTTGTGATTGGATACGCTCGTGGGGTGCTTACAGTAGCGATTACTGATCGGCACGATGATTCTTTAATTGAAGCTCTTAGTAAGTTCACCGGATGTACTATTTTCCCTGTGTGGGTTGAGCCTGCTAGAATGCGCTTGCTTATTAAACGTATCGAACGCCGTGAGCATAGAAGAGGTTATATTTCGCAGCGATTTTCGCTTTTAGAGGCGCTTCAAATCCACAGAATAGTGACGCTACTCTCTTGTCAGATAAAAGAGGAAATATAACGAGGGTATAGCGCATAGGTCTATGCGCTATACCCTCGTTATATTACTTTTGCCCTGCGTTATGCCCCTCCACGTCCAGTCAGCATGACTGGCACTGTAAGCGCAATGAGCTTGAGGTCTTCCCAAAGGGATTGGCGCTGAAGATACGCGACATCCATCTGGACCATTTCCTGGAAACTCACCTTGCTGCGCCCATAAATTTGCCAGGTGCCAGTCAAACCTGGTTTACCAGAGAAGCGGAGCCAATCGTGTGAAGTGTAGAGTTCTGCCTCATAGGGAAGAGGTGGGCGTGGGCCAACCAGACTCATCTGACCGCGCAAGACATTCCAAAATTGGGGCAGCTCATCGATACTGAGCTTACGGATAATTCTGCCAACCCTTGTGATACGGAGATCATCGCCTATCTTATATGGCATATCTCCATTACCATTCAGTATTGCACCGTTCATATACTGCTTAACGGCTTCACGGTGGGTAGAGTCGTCGTTATCTATATACATAGAGCGAAACTTGAGCATCTCGAATTCAACACCATTTCGTCCTACACGTTTCTGTCGGAAAAAGAGGGGCCCCTTTGAATCTAGCTTGATAAGCACCGTGATGATTATACTGACGAGGAGGAGCAGAGGCAAAATGAGCAGGGTAAAAGCTATATCGAGAAGACGTTTTGCCCGTGAATAGCCAAGATGAATGCTAATAGTCTGGATAGGCGCTGACTGAACTACCATAATTTTCCCCTCGTTTCTAGTCATTGTTTTCTTCCCAAAGGTTCTATAGAAGAGGATATACCTGCCTGGTGTATAACTGGTGAGCATTCGTATGCAAATATGGTTAAAAGCTAGAGGAAAAGTTATCCTAGACGCACAAGAAGCCAGAAAATCCTTTATTCAGGTTAAATCTTCTCCACTTGAGCAGGGAGAGCTAAACCCAAAATCACTCCGTAAGATCATTACGCGAGCACCTGTAGATGTTATTGTTCACTTGGGGAAAGTAATACCTGCCTTTTCGAGAATGATTCAAACGCCTATATTGCTCATCTTGATCTTGGATTTGCCGATGGGATGACGGCACACATTCATGTCGGCTGGCTGCACCCTAACAAAATTCGTCGCGTGACGGTGATCGGTGATGCGAGAATGGCAGTATATGACGATACTAATCCAGCAGAAATGATCAAAATATATAATAAAGGGGGCAGATATCCATGCTGATCCGGTTGTCTCCTGTCCAGCATCTGATATCCTTGTGTACAACCCCATGAAATAGCCCTCTATAGTTATGATGTATTGACAAGCCTTATTATTTCGACTATCCTTGAGAGCAGAGCATGTATGTGCTCCCCTTTTCAAGCGCATAATACGGCTTTCAGAACCTTAACTATAGTTAGAGGTTAGAACTTCTCTAGAATGGGAGCTGTTTACAATGGATGCAGACCTGGAATTGCAAGAGCGGTTGGCACGGGGAGGCATGGCCGAGGTATGGAAGGCTTTTGACCCCCAATTGCAGCGCAACGTCGCTGTCAAGATATTCCATGCTGATGAAGCGAATGACTCTGATTTCATGGCACGTTATCAGAACTTGGCTCGCGTACGCGAGGCAAAACTGATCGTTTCCCTGCGCCATCCTAACATTGTGCGCCTGCATGGCTTCCATATCACCCCTCCCGACGAATCGGAGAAGACCCAGGCCTATATCGTGATGGACTACATAGAGGGGCCGACCCTCGCCGGCTACCTTCGTGACACCTCTTACAGGCAAGACTTTCCTTTCGCAAGTGAGGTGGAAGATCTCTTTGCCTCCATTGCTGCCACCCTCGACTACGCCCACGAGCAAGGCGTGATCCATGGCGATCTCAAACTGGCCAATATCCTGCTAGACACACACAATACTTCACGTCATCCGATGGGCGAACCCATGCTCACCGACTTCGGTCTTCGCTCATTGTTGGAAACTTCCACTAGCGCACTGAGCCGTAGCGAACTTGATATGCCCTTCTATATTTCGCCCGAGCAGGCTCAGGGCCAGCCCGCCAACGAGCGTAGCGACATCTACTCGCTCGGTGTCATGCTCTATGAAATCTGCACGGGAACGCGACCTTTCCAGGGCGACAGTCCGGCTAGCATCAGAGAACAACATATCAGCACGATGCCCACTCCACCCACCGGGATGAACCCAAATATCTCACCTGCCTTGTCGGCCGTCATCATGCGCAGCCTTGCGAAAGACCCAGCGGAGCGTTTCTCCGATGCTGCTTCCATGGTCACCGCACTGGCCGAGGCCATTGATATTTCAACTTCTGAGATCCTCAGCCAACCCGTCTCCTCGGCAGACATAATGTATGGCCAGGTCGATCTTCGCTTAACAGAATCTACTTTGCTGCCTGATCTGATGTCTTCCACAGTCTCGCCGTCTTCCCCTGTTGCTGCCCAGTCTTCTCCACCGTCTCAAGATGAGCAGGACATGCTCACGATCAAGCTGCCTCGTGCTCATTTTGAGGCCCGATCTTCCCCACCGCCCTCACTATCTGTGAGTACGGGACAAGATGCCCCAACAACACCTCCGGACGCCTCTGAAGAAGGGAGAAGGCCCGAGGAGAGTCAGGGACCTTCCTTGGCCTTCTCACCCCCGAACCCGCCGTCGACACCCTGGCCGACTGCATCAGACACCACGTCTCCGGCTTCGCCATTTCCCCCTCCTCAGAGGCCTGTGTCTCCATCTAGATTTGCAACAGAGAGAAAACCCAGAGGTTCGTTCAGCAAAGGAGGGCGTATTGCGTTAATTGCCATCCTCATCCTCTTGCTTGTAGCTACCACCTTGGGGGCTCTTCTCATCCTTCCTCACAAGAATCCCAGTACAGCCACTCCTGCGGCCACAACTATTCCAGTCGTGGGACACGTCTACTTTCTCAGTAGCGGGCAGCTGTATGTGAACAACAATCAGGGCATCTACGACCAGGTGCTCATCGATCTCCACAACATCGCTGCCCCCAGCACTGGCAAAAGCTACTATGGCTGGTTATTAGGAGATAGTAACCAATCGCATGTGCCATGGATCGCACTGGGAAAATTAAGCGTCACCCAGGGCAAAGTGCATTTCCTCTATCCCGGCGATCAGATGCATACGAACCTGCTCATCGATTTCAGCCGTCTGCTCATTACCGAAGAAGATGCCACTGCGTCCCCAGTGAACCCTCTCCTGGATCCAAAGACCTGGCGCTACTACGGCCAGATTTATCAGCTGCCCTCCCCCAAAGATGCCAATCACTTTAGCATGCTCGACCACCTGCGGCATCTGCTCGTGCAGGCGCCCGAACTCAAAGTCCTGGGGTTGCCAGGAGGCCTGAGCATCTGGCTGCTGAGAAATGTCGAAGAGATTTTGAGGTGGTCTGTGGAGGCCAAGGATCGTTTCCTGAACACTGCGGCGGTACGTAGCCTGCTCACCAACATCCTCTACTATCTGGATGGAGAATGCACGCCAGCTGACCTGCAAGGGGCGCCCGCCGGTACCCCCCTGACTCCTGGCAATGCCACGCTGGCCCAGATTGCGCGGTTTTCGCTGATTAATCCGTGCCTGCAGGAGCAACAGGAACAGGCGGATATCCTCAAGCGGGTCTTCCGCGCCACGCCGCATGATTATGTGGATCACACCCTGTTTCATCTGACCGGGGTGGTGCAGTCTCCCGGGGCAACTCCTGATCAAAATGCGCTGGCGATTCAGCTCAATAGGGCGGTCTCTGATTTAAAGACCGTGTTAGAACGGGTGCGCCAGGATGCGGAGCAACTAGTCCATATGTCCGACGAGCAACTGCAACAGCCTGCGGCTTTCGCTCTGGTGGGGGATATGGCACTTCAAGCCAGGTACGCCTATGCCGGTCAGACCGACCCAATTACAGGCAACAGCCTGGCAGGCGCGCTCTGGATTTACAACAATGTCCAGCGTCTGGCCACCTTCGACGTGACACCGTATTCGTCGAAGTAGGCCTTTTAACCAGCCCTGATCTTGGGGCTGTAACTAGACGCTCCTTTAGACCTTGTGATATGCTTTGAGCAAGAGGTCAACCAGATAAGCATATCACAAGGATTTTTTCTGTCCTTCTCACCCAAGAAGCCTTTGCCGGGTTTCCGGCTCTGTCAACACTTGTAATGGCAAAACGCCTCTAGCTCCAGAAGGCTTCAACGTCCGCACACACGCCCTCTATGTCAAGCGCTTTCTCTTCCTATTGCCTGAGGGCCTGAGGGGTTACAAAATACCTCCTCCTGTAACTCCCTGCATGCCCAGATCGTATGTATTTGGTAAAGTCAGTATACTCTATGATGGACAAACTTTTTGCTCATAATGAGAAAGTGCATGGGGGGCTATATCTATGCAATACTCTGATCATTCGCTCAATCAAAAACAGGTTCTCCCATTCGCGGTTGTTACCGTTTTTGGCATCGCGGCCTTATTGCTGGGACTTGCCCTGATCATCTTCGCGCATTATCACGAACGCGCTTATGTCTTTCTGGGCCTGGGCGCGGCAGGCTTCATCGGGGGGATTGCCGGGATCGTTGGGGTAGGGTCGAAGGTCAAGGCGGCGTTGAGCTACGGCGTCATCGCGCTGGGCATAATGGCTATGATCGTTGGCGTCAACTACCTGACAAATATCTATGGCCCGTCCCCGAACCAGACCCATGGGGATATCGTCATTGCTTTGAGCATTGTTACCATCCTGGCAGGGATCGTCGGGGCGCTGATCGTGCAGCCCAAAGGTGGCATCGCCGCTTTTTCGAGCGTGATCATGCTGGGTGTGATCGCGTCAATGGGCATCGTGGTGCTGATCGTCGGCACCATCTACCTGGTCGTGCTGCGATACCAGGGAGCTTATCCTTTGCTTGGCGCGGGCACGGTGTGCCTAATCGTCGGCATCGCCTGTGGTATCTTCGCTCAGAGCAGAGCGAGGACTACTTCGCGCTAATGTGTTATTTCGCACTCCTTTTTCTGGATAGGTACCAGTTGGGGCGTCCGGCTGGCATTGTAGAATGCCAGGAGAGGGGGCAGAGTGGGCCTGTATCTTATTTCTCTCAAAACTACCTTTCTGCTATTATTTGCCATTGACCCCCCTCTTACAAAGAGGGCAAAGATGGCTGATAGTTCGGATCCTGCGAAAAGTCAAAGACCTCATAAAAATCGCCAAGGTGCGGCAAGCGATCACGTGGTGGAGCAGGTGGGCCAAAGGCTTGCCCAA
>WNGM01002771.1_pt1 | contig 14530 bp, 11 predicted proteins | sample 5400571 | NCBI WGS metagenome assembly WNGM01 (sample SAMN13153378, study PRJNA577476) | soil metagenome | isolation source: 100 cm soil or saprolite under Garry oak tree replicate 2 | place: USA:California | collected 2016-06-15
CGCTTCGTGACGCTCTCCCACAACACGATCCGCGGCGCCGCGGGAGCGGCGATCTTGAACGCCGAGCTGCTCGTGGCGCGGGGCTACCTCAAGGCGTAGCGCGAGCGGACAACACCCGCTCGATCTCTTCGAGCCGGGGCTCGATCTCGACCGGCCGGTTGCCTTGCTGGTAGCCCAGGACCACTTCGGGGTCCTTGAGCAGGTGACCCGTCAGCACCGCCACGACCCGGTCGGTCTTCCGGATGACGCCGCTCCGCACGAGCCGCCGCGTGCCGGCCACGCTCGCGGCGCTCGCGGGCTCGCAGCCCGCGCCCGAGGCGTCCACCACCGCCTTCGCTTCCAGGATCTCCGCGTCGCTCACTGCGAGCACGACGCCGTCCGTCTCCCGGATCGCCTGCACAGCGCGCTCGTATGACGCGGGATTCCCGATGCTGATCGCCGTGGCGACGGTGTGCGCCTGTACGCGGTGCCGGGTGGCGAAGCCGTCGCGGAAGCTCAGCGCGAACGGCGCGGCCCCTTCCGCCTGCACGGCGGCGAGCCGCGGCACGCGCGAGATCAGGCCCCACCCACACGCCTCGCGCAGCGCTTTGCCGAAAGCCGCCGTGTTCCCGAGGTTGCCCGCGGGAACGACGATCCAATCCGGCGGCTCCCAGCCGAGCTGCTGCAGCAGCTCCAGGACGATCGTCTTCTGAAGTCGCCGCGTACCAGGATCGTGCGCGCCCCGTAGGCGAGCACCTGCGTGAGCTTGCCGACGGCGACCCGTCCCTTCGGCACGATCACGAGCGCCGGGATGCCGGCGAGCGCCGCGTAGGCGGCGAGCGACGCTCCGGTGTTCCCGGTCGATGCGCAGGCAACCGCGCTCGCCCGCACCCGCCGCGCCTGGGTCACGCCGACAGTCATGCCGCGGTCCTTGAAGGAGCCGGTGGGGTTGTGCCCTTCGTGCTTGAGGAGGAGCTCGGAGACGCCGGCCCAGCCGGTGACGGCGGGGCGGGCGAGGAGCGGCGTGTTGCCCTCGGGGTAGCTCACGAGGGAATCGTCGGCCTCCGGCAGCACCAGCTCGCGATAGCGCCACACTCCCGACGCGAGCGGTCCGCGGCGCACGCCCAAGCGGGAGTCGAGCAGGGCTCGCAGCCCGCCGTGCGTCATCGGTGGTGCGCGGTGTCGCAGCTCGAGCAGGCCGCGGCAGACGGGGCAGCGTTGCCGTGGGTCGGAAGCGGCGAGCTCCTCACCGCAGGAGCCGCAGACCTGCCAGCTCAGCCGCTCGCTCATGTGCTGGCGAGCTTGAGGACGTCGTTGAGGATGCCGCCGGCCGTGACCGCGGGGCCCGCCCCGGGCCCCGTGATCACGAGCGGGTTGGCCCTGTAGCGCTGGGTGGTGAAGATGAACTGGTTGTCGGTGCCGTTCAGCGACGCGAGCGGGCTCGACGCGTCCACGGCCACGAGGCCGACCCGGATGCGCCGCGGCGTCACGATGCAGCGGTAGCGCAGCACGCCGCGGCTCGAGCGGGCCTCCTCGATCCGGCGGCGCCACGGCTCGTCCCACTCGTCGAGCCGCCGCAGGAACTCCCCGAGCGGCAGGCCCCGGGCCTCCTCGGGCACGAGCGATTCCACCTCGATGTCCTCGAGCTCGCCCGGGAACCCGAGCAGCCGCCCCAGGATCAGCGCCTTGCGCGCCACGTCCATGCCGCAAAGATCGTCCCTCGGGTCCGGCTCGGGATAGCCCTTCGCGATGGCGCCGCGCAGCGCCTCCGAGAAGCGCCGGCCGCGCCCCAGCTCGCCGAACAGATAGCCCAGCGTCCCCGATGGGCAGCCCTCGATCTTCTGCACCCGGTCGCCCGATTCGGCGAGCTTGTAGAAGGTGTCGATGATCGGGAGCCCGGCGCCCACCGTGGTTTCGTGCAACAGGCGCCGCCCGCGCTCTTCGGCCAGGGCACGGAGCTCGTCGTACAGCTTGCGGTGCGCCGTGAGCGGGCGCTTGTTCGCGAGCACGAGGTGCATGCCGGCGGCGAGGGCCTGCTTCAGGGTGTCGCTCGTGTCGTCCGCCGTGACGTCCACGAGGATCGGGTTGGCCAGGGCGTGCCGGGCGGCGAAATCGAGCGCCTCGCGCGCGCCGGCCTTGCGGCCCCCCGGGGCCTTGGCGAGCGGGGTGCCGGACGTTTTCGCCGCGGCCAGCGCCGCGAGGCGCGGCGCCGACAGCCCGCGGGCGTCGAACACGAAGCCGCTCCGGTCCACCGCCGCCACGACCTTCACGGCGAGGGGCTCGCGCTTGAGCTTCGCGATCATCGCGGCGAGCGCGCGGCCGATCTGTCCGAAGCCGAGCAGCATGACGTCCGTCCGCGTGCGGCGCGTCATCGCGCCGCCGCCGATCTTGGAGAGCTGGAAGGCGTCGTGCACCATGCGTTGCGCGCGCGCGGCGTCGCGCGCGTCCACGACGACCGAGATGTTCAGCTCGGACGATCCCTGGGCGATGGCGATGACGTTGATCCCGGCCTGCGCCAGCGCCCCGAACACCCGCGCCGCGATCCCCGGCGTCCCCGCCATCCCGAGCCCGACGACGACGAGCGTCGCGACCCCGGGGCGCACCTCGACGCCGTCGATCTCCCGCCGCGCGATCTCGCTCTGGAACTCCTCGACGAGGCTCGCGCGCGCGCGCTCGGCCGCCGGTTCGGGAACGCCGAAGCAGATGGAGTGCTCCGACGACGCCTGGGTGATGAGCGAGACCGAGATCCCCTTGCGGTGGACGGCGGCGAAGGTGCGCGCCGCGATGCCGGGGACGCCCAGCATCCCGTTTCCCTCCACGGTGAGCAGCGCCTGCCCCGTCACCGCGGAGAGCGCCTTCACGGGATAGGCGTCGAGCGTGCGGCGCCGTGAGATCTCCGTCCCGGGCGACGACGGGTCGGCGAAGGACCGGATGCGGATCGCGATGTTGCGCTGGCCGAGGGGGATGAGGGCCCGCGGGTACAGCACCTTCGCCCCGTAGTAGGCGAGCTCGGCGGCCTCGCGCACGTGCAGCTGCGGCACCACGCGGGCGTCGGGCACGACCCGCGGGTCCGCCGTGAGCAGGCCCGGCACGTCCTTCCACAGAGCCACGTCCCGGGCGCCGAGCGCCCGGCCGAGCAGCGTGGCCGTCAGGTCCGAGCCGCCCCGGCCCAGGGTCGCCACCTGGCCGTCCGGGGTGGCGGCGAGGAACCCCGGCACCACGGGGACGGCGCCGCGCGCGAGCAAGGGCCCGAGCACCTTGCGCGCTGCCCGGTCGGTGCGGGCGAGGTCGGGCGAGGCGTGGCCGAAGGTCCCGTCGGACTTCACGACTTCCGGCGCGTCCACGAACTGCACCGCTCCCACGCCCGCCTCCCCCAACGCCGCCGCGAACAGTCGGGCGCTGAGCCGCTCTCCGCGCGCGACGAGATAGTCGGTGGTCCGCGCCGTGAGCTCGCGCACGATCACGAGACCGGCCGCGATCTGCTCGAGCTCGGCGAACGCCTCGTCGATGAGTCGCAGCAGCTCGTCGCGGCGGGGGCCGGGCGCGAGCAGCGCCTCCGCGGCCGCGATGTGGCGGGCCCGCGCTGCGGCCGCTCCGGCCCGCACGAATTCCGCGTCACCCTGCACGGCGCGGGCGGCGATCTCGAGCAGGGCGTCGGTCACCCCCGCCAGCGCCGACACCACGACGACGAGAGGGGCGTCGCGGTGACCGCGCACGATGTCCACGGCGCGCGCCATGGCAGGCCCGTCGGCCAGCGACGCGCCGCCGAACTTGTGGATCTGGGGCGGGAGGGAGGAGCGGCGATCGACCACGGGGGAGAAGAGGCCGCTCAGCCTCCGGCGATGGCCGGCACGACGGTCACCTCGTCGCCGTCCTGCACCGGCGCCTGGAACCCGCCGCGGAACCGGCTGTCCTCGTCGTTCAGATAGAAGACGACGAAGGGGTAGGGGTTCCCCTGCGTGTCCCGCAGTCGCGGGGCGAGCTGGGGGTAGCGCACGGCGAGATCGGCGACGACCTCGCCCAGCGTGCGGCCGCTTGCGGCGACCGCCCGCTGCCCGTCGGCGTATCCGGCGAGCACGGTGGGGATGTTGACGGTGATCGGCATGTCACGACCTCCGGGAGGGAATGTCCTGGGGCGTCGTCTCGTAGCCGCCCACGCGGCGCGCGACGCCGAACGTTTCTGCGGCGACGCCCTGCTCCTGCCAGGCGCGCGCCATCGCCTGCTCCACGGCGGCCGCCCGTTCGAACGGCGCCACGGCCACGATGGCGGAGCCCGAGCCCGACAGCGTCGCGCCGAACGCCCCCGCCCCCCGCGCCGCGGTGACCACCGCGTCGTAGTGGCGCACCAGCGAGCGGCGGTACGGCACGTGGAGCACGTCGTCGAGCCCCGCCGCGAGCAGCGCGGCGTCGGCGTGCGCGAGCCCGTGCACCAGCGCGGCGCTCCGCGCCGCCGCCGTCACGGCGGACCGGTGTGGCACCACGTGCGGCAGCACCGCCCGCGCCCGCTCCGTCTCGACGCCGAAGTCGGGGACCGCGAACACGAGCACGAGCGACGGGTGCACCGGGAGCGGGGTGCAGGCGAGCTTCCCCGCCGCGCCCCTCAGGACCAGCGTCGCGCCGCCGTAGATCGCGGCCGCGACGTTGTCGGGATGGCCTTCCAGCTCGGCGCAGAGCGCGGCGAGCGCGTCGTCGCTGAGGTCGAGCGCCAGCAGGCCGGCGGCGGCCGCGGCGCCCGCCACCACCGCGGCCGCGGAGGAGCCCAGGCCGCGGGCGATCGGGATGTCGGAGCTCGCCTCGAGCACGAGCCCCGGCGGAGGTTCGCGTCCCGCCGCGCGGCAGGCGCTGCGGAAGCCCTGGTACAAGAGGTCGCGCTCGGGCGGCAGGGCGAGGCCCGCCAGCGCGCCGCGGCGCTCGATCGTGATCGGTGCGGCGCGTGATTCCTCCCGCCGCGCGGCGACCCGGATCCAGCGGTCGATCGCGATCCCGACGCAGTCGAAGCCCGCCCCCAGGTTGGACGTCGATCCCGGCACGCGGACGGTCACGGCGGCGCTCATCGGGCTCCGCTCTCCTCCACCAGCGCCGCCACCTCCCGCAGCTTCGGTGCGATCGTCGGACCCTCGGGCAGCACCCCGCTCACGGCCTCGAGGGTCTTGAGACCATGCCCCGTGATGCTCAGTACCACTTCGTCTTCCGGTCCGAGGCGCCCGGCGCGCGCCAGCGCCAGCGCCGCCGCGACCGTCACGCCGCCCGCCGTCTCGGCGAAGACGCCCGTGTCCTCGGCCAGCAGGCGGATGCCCGCCACCAGCTCCGCGTCCGTCACGGCCTGCGCCCAGCCGCCCGTGGCACGGATAGCGCGGGCGGCGAACATGCCGTCCGCGGGGTTGCCGATCGCGATCGAGAGCGCGATGGTCTTCGGGATCTCGGGGACGATGCGGTCGTCGCCGCGCTCCACCAGCCGCACGATCGGCGCGCATCCCTCCGCCTGGGCCCCGTACAACCGCGGCAGCTCGCCCGTGACGAGCCCGGCCTCCCGGAACTCGCCGAATCCCTTGTGCAGCTTGGTCACGAGCGACCCGCCCGCCATCGGCGCCACGACGGCGCTCGGCAGCCGCCACCCGAGCTGCTCGGCGATCTCGAACGCCTGCGTCTTCGAGCCCTCGCCGTAATAGCTCCGCAGGTTGACGTTGACGATTCCCCACCCGAAGCGGTCCGCCACCTGGGCGCACAGCCGGTTGACGTCGTCGTAGGTGCCGCGCACCCGCACGAGATGCGGCCGGTAGACGCTCGTGCCGACCACCTTCCCGGTTTCGAGCTCGTGAGGCACGAAGATCCACGCCTCGAGCCCGGCCCGCGCGGCGTGCGCGGCGACGGCGTTGGCGAGGTTGCCGGTCGACGCGCACCCCACGGTCTCGAGCCCGAAGGCGGCGGCGGCGTTGAGCGCGGCAGCCACCACCCGGTCCTTGAAGGAGAGCGAGGGATGCGAGACGGTGTCGTTCTTCACCCAGGCCCGCGCCACTCCGAGGCGGCGGGCGAGCCTGGGGGCCTCGAAAAGCGGCGTGAACCCCGTGTCGAGCGAGTGGACGATGTCGCCCTCGAACGGGAGCCACTCGCGGTAGCGCCACAGCGAGGGCGCCCGGGCCGCGATGGTCGCGCGGTCGGGAAGCGCCCGGGCGGGATCGTACACGGGGTCCAGCGGGCCGAGACACTGCTCGCAGATCGCGACCGGCGCCGCCGCGCGGTCGGCGCCGCAGCTCCTGCAGCGGAGCGGTCGCGCGCGCGGCGGGGAGCGGGGCGCGGGCGTGAGGGCGGAGGCGAGCGTCGAGGTCATCGGGTCACCAAATAAGAAGCCCGGGCAACAAATGCCGCGGGCGGTCGCTTTTTAGCACCTTGTTTAACGTGGCGGCAATACGCGGCAAATCACCACGAATCGTCGGTTGTCGACGGCAACATATCGCGAGGGCTCGGGCGTCGCAAGGACGGCGGGAGCCGCGCCGCCCTACCTGGTCGGGTGGGACGCGACCCACCCTGCGCCTGCCTTGACACGCATCGCGGTGCGGTCTAACCTACGCGGACCAACTGATCGGAACGTTGTCGTGAATCAGCTCGTGCTCGTCGTCCTCCTGCTGGTCCTGCTGCTGAGTATTACTGCTCAGGAGGGGTCGGCGGCGCGCGCCAGGGTTGCGATCGAATAAGCGATAGAGTAGTCGTCGGAGTCGAGCCAGCGCCGCGGATCCCAAAGGTTCGCGGCGCTTTGCTTCACCCATGAGGAGCCGCCATGGAAGAGAACGTCGTGAGGATCTTCGACACCACGCTGCGCGACGGAGAGCAAGCCCCGGGCAACGCGATGACCCCGGAGGAGAAGCTCCGCCTCGCGCGCCAGCTGGACGCGCTCGGAGTGGACGTGATCGAGGCGGGGTTCCCCGCGGCGTCGGACGGGGACTTCCGCGGCGTGCGCGCCGTGGCGGAGGAGGTGCGCCGCCCCGCACTCGCGGCGCTGGCGCGCTGTCACGACCGCGACATCGATCTGGCGGGAGAGGCGCTCGCGCCCGCGGCGCGGCCGCGCATCCACGTGTTCATCGCGACGTCGGACATCCACCTCAAGTACAAGCTGCGGATCGACCGCGACGAGTGCCTGGAGCGCGCGCGCGTCGCGATCCGGCGCGCCCGGCGCTTCACCGACGACGTCGAGTTCTCGGCGGAAGACGCGAGCCGAACCGAGCTCGACTTTCTCTGCCGGGTGATCGGGGCGGCGATCGCAGAAGGCGCCACCACGATCAACCTGCCGGACACGGTGGGCTACGCGCTGCCCGTCGAGTACGGCGCGATGTTCCGCGCCGTGCGGGAGCGCGTGCCGGGCGCCCGCGGCGTCGCCCTGAGCTGCCACTGCCACGACGACCTGGGGCTCGCCGTGGCGAACTCGCTCGCGGCGGTCGAGGCGGGCGCGACGCAGGTCGAATGCACCGTGAACGGCATCGGCGAGCGCGCGGGCAACGCCTCGCTCGAGGAGGTCGTGATGGCGGGGCGCGTCCGACCCCGGTCCGTCTCATTCCGTACCAACGTCAATACGCGGGAGATCTTCCGCACGAGCCAGTTGCTGTCGCACCTCACGGGCGTCTTCCCTCCGCCCAACAAGGCCGTGGTCGGCCGCAACGCGTTTGCGCACGAGGCGGGCATCCACCAGCACGGCGTGATGCAGAACGGCCTGACCTACGAGATCATGCGCCCGGAGGAGGTCGGCATCCCGCACTCGACGCTCGTGCTCGGGAAGCATTCCGGCCGCCACGCCCTGGAGCGGCGCTACCGCGAGCTGGGCTACGACCTCGACGAGCAGACGCTGGAGGGGCTGTACCGGGAGTTCACGGCGCTCGCCGACCGTAAGCACGAGATCCTGGACGAGGACCTGCTCGCGCTGTTGCACGAGAGCTTCCGCGACGTCCCCGAGGCCTACCAGCTGACGTTCCTGCGGGTGTCGTGCGGCATGGCGTCGGCCACGGCGGAGGTGGCGCTCGCGGGGCCCTGGCACCGCGAGCGGAGCGGCAGCGGCACGGGGGACGGCCCGATAGCCGCGACCTATCGCGCGATCGGCGAGGTCGTGGGGCGGAGCGTGGAGGTCGTGAACCTGTCGCTGCGCTCGGTCACCCCGGGCAAGGACAGCGTGGGGCACGTGTTCGTGCAGGTGCGGGTCGACGGCAAGACGCTGACCGGGCATGGCGCGTCCACGGACATCGTCGAGGCGAGCGCCCGCGCGCTCGTCCACGCGCTCAACAAGGCGGACCACGCCGACAAGCTGGAGGCGACGTCGTTGAACAGCGTCTACCTCTGGGGCGTGTGAGGGCGGCATGAGCGAGACCCTCTCAGGCGCGCAGATCCTCTGCCGGACGCTCGTGGAGGAGGGCGTGCAGTACCTTTTCGGCTACCCCGGCGGGGCGATCATGCCCTTCTACCACGCGTTGGGGGACTGCCCCGAGCTGCGGCACATCCTGGTACGGCACGAGCAGGCGGCGGCGCACGCGGCGGACGGCTACGCCCGCGCGAGCGGCCGCGTGGGTGTGTGCGTCGCGACGTCCGGCCCCGGGGCGACGAACCTCGTGACCGGGCTTGCGACGGCGCACATGGACAGCTCCCCGGTAGTCGCGATCACGGGGCAGGTGTCGCGCCCGATGATCGGGCGGGACGCCTTCCAGGAGACGGACGTCATCGGCATCACGCTGCCGATCACGAAGGCGAACTGGCTGGTGCAGGATGCCGCGGAGCTCGCCGACACCGTGCGCGAAGCGGTCGCCGTGGCGCTGGACGGCCGCCCCGGACCGGTGCTGGTCGACGTGCCGAAGGACGTGCAGAACCAGAAGGCCGAGTACCGACCCAAGGCTCCGGCGCGCGCCCCACGCCCGACGCCCCACGCCCCGTCGTTCGCGGACGGGGTCGCCGCGGCGGCCCGGCTGATCGCCGCGGCCCAACGCCCGCTCCTGATGGTCGGCCACGGGGTGATCCTCGCTGGCGCCTACGCCGAGATCCGTGCGCTCGCCGAGGGGACCGGTATCCCCGTGATCACGACGCTGCTCGGCATCAGCGCCTTCCCCGAGTGCCACCCGCTGCACCTCGGCATGCCGGGGATGCACGGCGAGGTGCACGTGAACCGTGCCATTCAGCAGGCGGACCTGATCGTCGGGATCGGCCTGCGGTTCGACGACCGCGTCACCGGGAACACGGCGGCCTTCGCGCCGCGCGCGCGCATCGTGCACGTGGACCGTGACCCCGCCGAGATCGGCAAGAACGTGAAGGTGACGGTGGGCATCGTGGGCGACGCGCGCGAAGTCACCCGGCGACTGATCGAGGCGGTGGCGCCGCGGCGCTGCGACGCGTGGTGGGAGGAGATCCGCGGGTCCATGCGGGTGCGCGACGAGTCGTGGCGCGACGGCCTGTCGCCCGAGGCGATCTGCCGCGCGCTGTTCGCGGTGACGGGAGAGCACTGCAGCGTCGTGACGGACGTTGGCCAGCACCAGATGTGGGTCGCGAAGCTGTTCCCGTATCGGCGGCCGAACGGCCATGTCACGTCGGGCGGCTTGGGTGCGATGGGGTTCGCCGTGCCGGCCGCGATGGGCGTCCACCTCGCCCGGCCGGACGAGCCCGTGTGGGCGATCTCGGGGGACGGCGGCTTCCAGATGAACATGGCCGAGATCGCGACCATGGTGCAGGAGGGCCTCGCGGTGAAGATGGCCGTCTTCAACAACGGCTATCTGGGGATGGTGCGGCAGTGGCAGCAGTTCTTCCACGGGAAGCGTTACTCCTGCACGCCCATCTGGAGCCCCGACTACGTGAAGCTGGCCGCGGCGTACGGGATTCCTGGATGGCGCGTCGAGCGAGCCCGCGAGCTCGAGGAGGTGTTCACGGAGGCGAACGCCGTGCGCGGGCCGGCGCTGGTCGAGCTCGTGATCGAGCAGGAGGCGAACGTGTTCCCGATGATTCCGCCGGGGGGCTCGCTGTCGGAGCCGATCGAGACCGCCCCGGCCGCGGCGGCCACCTGACCGGCGCGATGGCGGAGCCGACCCATGCGCTGTCCGTGCTGCTCGACGACGACGTGTTCGCGCTCAACCGGGCCGTCGGCGTCGTGCGGCGCCGCAACCTTCCCATCGCGAGCATCGCGGTGGGCCCGTCTCACATTCCCGGAGCCTCGAGGCTGACCGTCATGATGCAGACCGACGACGCCGGTGCCGATCGCATGGTGAAGCAGCTGCAGAAGACCTACGGCGTGCGCGAGGCGGAGCTGCTGCGCGCCGCGGACGCCGTGGCCCGCGAAGTGGCGCTCGTCCGGGTCCACGCCCCGGCGGAGGTCCACCAGGAGCTCACGGAGATCGCCGAGCTGTTCAAGGCCGAGCTGGTCGACGAGGGGCCGGACGTGTTCGTGCTCCAGGTCGCCGGGGCGGCGTGGTTCATCCTGTCGTTCATCCGGGCGCTCGAGCGCTTCGGCATCATGGAGGTGGCGCGCAGCGGCGCCGTGGCCGTGCGCAGCGCCGCCCCCCCCGCCTCTCAGTCTTCCCCCTCTACGTCCGCAGCGGAGACCGTGCTATGAAATCGCCCACTGTGCGCATCTTCTACGACCGCGACACCGACCGCCGCCGCTTGGACGGCCGCACCATCGCCATCATCGGCTACGGCAGCCAGGGCCACGCTCACGCCCTGAACCTGCGGGAGAGCGGCGCCCGCGTGGCCGTGGGCCTGCGGCCGGACGGCGCCTCGTGGCGCCGTGCGGCGGCGGAAGGGCTTGACCTGCGGCCCGTTGCCGAGGCGGCCGCCGCCGCGGACATCATCATGATGCTCGTCCCCGACCAGACGGGCCGCGCCGTCTACGAGGCGGGCGTCGCCCCGGCGCTCGCGCCCGGCAAGACCCTGATGTTCGCCCACGGATTCAACGTGCATTTCCAGGAGATCACCCCGCCCGTGAACGTGGACGTCTCGATGATCGCGCCGAAGTCGCCGGGGCATCTGGTGCGGAGCGAGTTTCAGGCGGGGCGCGGCGTCCCGGCCCTCGTGGCCGTGCATCAGGACGCGAGCCGGCACGCCCTCGAGGACGCGCTCGCCTACGCCTCCGGGATCGGCTGCACGCGGGCGGGCGTGATCGAAACGACCTTCCGGGAGGAAACGGAGACCGACCTGTTCGGCGAGCAGGCGGTGCTGTGCGGCGGCGTGACCGCGCTCGTCAAGGCGGGGTTCGATACGCTGGTCCAGGCGGGCTACTCGCCGGACCTCGCGTACTTCGAGTGCATGCACGAGCTGAAGCTGATCGTCGACCTGATGTACCGCGGCGGCTTGAAGTTCATGCGCCACTCGATCAGCGACACGGCCGAGTACGGCGATTACACGCGGGGGCCGCGCATCATCACGGACGAGGTGCGGGAGGAGATGCAGCAGATCCTGGCCGAGATCCGGAGCGGCAGCTTCGCACGCGAGTGGATCGACGAATGCCGCAACGGGGCGAAGCGGTTCCAGGCGCTGCGCGTGCGCGAGAACGACCACCTCATCGAGCGCGTGGGCGCGAAGCTGCGGGCGATGATGCCGTGGTCGGAGGAGGGCAAGGCGCACGCCGCGGGCGACGGCGCGCCGGCCCGCGAGCGCGCCGGGGCCGCCGCCACGGGATGATCCCCCGCACCCTGTTCCAGAAGATCTGGGACGCGCACGTCGTGCACCGGCTCCCGGAGGGGCCGGCGCTCATCTACGTCGATCTCCACCTGGTGCACGAGGTGACCTCGCCGCAGGCGTTCGCGGGCCTGCGCCTCACCGGGCGGCGGGTGCGTCGTCCCGACCTCACGATCGCCACCGTGGACCACAACGTGCCGACGGGCGACCGCCTGGTGCCGATCGCGGATGCCGTGGCCGCGCGCCAGCTCGAGGCCCTGGAGCGGAACGCCCGCGACAGCGGCGTCGAGCTCTTCGACCTGCGCTCGCCGCACCAGGGGATCGTGCACGTCATCGGCCCCGAGCTCGGCCTCACGCAGCCGGGGATGGTGATCGTGTGCGGCGACTCGCACACCTCCACGCACGGCGCGTTCGGGGCCCTCGCGTTCGGCATCGGCACGAGCGAGGTCGAGCACGTGCTCGCGACCCAGTGCCTCGTCGCGTCGCAGCCGCGCACACTCGAGGCGCACATCATCGGGCGCCCCGGCACGGGCGTCGCCGCCAAGGACCTGATCCTCGCCTTGATCGGGCAGATCGGCACGGCGGGTGCGACGGGGCACGTGATCGAGTACACCGGGGAGGCGATCCGTGCCCTCTCGATGGAAGAGCGGATGACCGTGTGCAACATGTCGATAGAGGCGGGGGCGCGGGCCGGGTTGATCGCGCCCGACGAGACCACGGTCGCCTATCTCGCGGGGCGGCCTCGAGCGCCGCAGGGCGCGGCCTGGACGCGGGCGGTGGAGCAGTGGAAGCGGCTACGGAGCGACCCGGGAGCGGAATACGACGTCGGCGTGGCGCTCGACGCCGCGGCCGTCGCTCCGCAGGTGACGTGGGGCACGAGCCCCGGCATGGTCAAGGACATCGCCGGGCGGGTCCCGCATCCCTCGGACTTTCCCACGGCAGCGGAGCAGCGGGCGACGGCGCGGGCGCTCGAGTACATGGGGCTCGTCCCGGGTATGCCGCTCGAAGGGCTCCCGGTCGACCGCGTGTTCCTGGGCTCGTGCACCAACGCCCGCATCGAGGACCTGCGGGTCGCGGCGCGCGTGGTGCGCGGGCATCGAGTAGCCGCGCACGTGCGCGCCCTGGTGGTTCCGGGGTCGCAGCAGGTCAAGGTCCAGGCGGAGCGCGAGGGACTGGACCGCATTTTCCGAGAGGCGGGCTTCGAGTGGCGTAACTCGGGGTGCTCGATGTGCCTCGGCATGAACGCCGACATCCTGCAGCCCGGCGAGCGCTGCGCCTCGACCTCCAACCGGAACTTCGAGGGGCGGCAGGGGCGGGGCGGCCGTACCCACCTGATGAGCCCGGCGATGGCGGCGGCCGCGGCCGTCGCGGGGCGGCTGGTGGACGTGCGCGGCTGGACGCTTGCCGACCTGCCCGGCTCGCTGGAGCTCGCGTCCTGATGCAGCCGTTCGTCCGGCACGTCGGCAAGGCCGCAGCGCTGCCGCGGGCCAACGTGGACACCGACCAGATCGTTCCAAAGCAGTTCCTCAAGCGGCTGGAGCGCACGGGGTTCGGTCCCTCCCTGTTTCACGATTGGCGCTACCGGCCCGACGGCGCTCCCAACCCCGACTTCGAGTTGAACCGGCCGGAGGCGCACGGCGCCACCGTGCTCGTCACCGGAGCCAATTTCGGCTGCGGGTCGTCCCGCGAGCACGCCGTCTGGGCCCTCGCCGAGTACGGGTTCCGTGCCATCGTGGCCCCATCCTTCGCCGACATCTTCTTCGCCAACTGCTGCCAGAACGGGCTCCTGCCCGTGCGCCTCCTGGCGCGCGAGGTCGACGAGCTGCTCCGCCGCTGCCGGGGCGCGGGCGGCGAGTACTGGCTGACGGTGGATCTGGAGCAGCAGCGCGTGGAGGACGGGTTGGGCTTCACGGCGCCCTTCCCGATGGATCCCTACCGGCGCGAGATGCTGCTCCGCGGGCTCGATGAGATCGGCCGCACGCTGCTCGAGGAGCCGCGGATCGCCGACTACGAGCGCCGCCGCGCCGCCGGGACCGCGCCATGAAGGAGTGGACCATCGCCGTCCTGCCGGGCGACGGGATCGGGCCCGAGGTTACGGCCGAGGCCGAGCGGGTGCTGGAGGCGGTGGCGGAGCGTTTCGGGCTGGGGTTCGCGACGGGCTGCTACGCCGTGGGCGCCGCGGGGGTGGAGACGGCGGGGGATCCGCTGCCCGAGGAGACGCGCGCCGCCGCGTCCGCGGCCGACGCGGTCCTGCTGGGCGCCGTGGGCGATCCGGCGTTCGATCACGCGCCCCGCCACCTCAAGCCCGAGACCGGTTTGCTCGCGCTGCGCGCGCTGCTCGGCGTCTACGCGAACCTCCGCCCCGTGGCGATCCATCCGGCCCTCGCGGACCGCTCTCCCGTGAAACCCGATCGCCTGCGCGACGTGGACTTGTTGATCGTGCGCGAGCTCACCGGCGGGTTGTACTACGGGGAGCCGCGGGGGAGGAACGCCCTCCAGGCGGTCAACACCCTCGCCTACTCGACCTCCGAGATCGAGCGCGTGGCGCGCGTCGCATTCCAGGCCGCGCGCCGCCGCCGCCGGCTCGTGGCGTCGGTGGACAAAGCGAACGTGCTCGAGGTGTCGCAGCTGTGGCGGGAGACGGTCACCCGCATCGGGCGGGACGAGTATCCCGACGTCCGCCTCGAGCACCTGTACGTGGATTACGCCGCGATGCGCCTGGTCGCGGAGCCGGCCGCGTTCGACGTGCTGCTCACCGAAAACACGTTCGGCGACATCCTGAGCGACGAGGCGGCGGTGCTCGTGGGGGCGCTCGGTCTCCTGCCGTCGGCCTCGCTCGGCGCGGGACCCGGACTGTTCGAGCCGATCCACGGCTCGGCGCCGGGGATCGCGGGTCAGGCCGTGGCGAACCCCATCG
>WNGM01002588.1_pt1 | contig 14525 bp, 11 predicted proteins | sample 5400571 | NCBI WGS metagenome assembly WNGM01 (sample SAMN13153378, study PRJNA577476) | soil metagenome | isolation source: 100 cm soil or saprolite under Garry oak tree replicate 2 | place: USA:California | collected 2016-06-15
GTTTAATCCCCGCCTTTGAGCAGAGTACCCAAGAACTCCGCTTGAATTGGCTCGCAGGGGCCGATTAGCGCTAGATGACGCCATTGAGGAGCAAAGCAGGTTTGCGCTAAGCACTGAATATCTCGTGCGGTGACAGCCTCGATATGCGCCGTTATTTCGTCTACATCGAGAATTTTGTCACGCAAGCTTTCCTGGCTGCCGAGCCAATAGGCAACCTGACTTGTACCTTCAAGCCCTAACAACAAGCCACCTTTTATATATGCCTTAATTCGATCAAGTTCGTCTGCTGGCACAGGTGTGGTACATAAACTAGAAAGTTCATGTACAATGGCCCGTACTGCGGCTTCAACTTGTGATGGGTCTACCCCGGCACTCACTACAAAATTGCCTGTCTCAGCATAACTATTAAAATAGCTTCCAATATCGTACGCGAGTCCCTGCTCTTCACGGATTGTCTGGAAGAGTCGCGAACTCATCCCGTCTCCCAGGATAGCATTCATTAACATAAGTGTATAATAGTCGGGAGACGAATAGCCCATGCCTAATGTTCCAAGGCAAAGGTTGACTTGCTCTGTCTCCTTTTCAATGAGCACAATTGGTGAAGTATCTACTGGCGGTAAACACTTCGCCCATAGCGCATGTTCGCGTGGTTCCCACTGACTAAAATGACGCTTGCATTTTTCAACTATACTGGCCGGATCAATATTGCCCGCTACACTAATGATCAGTGAATTCGGTCGATAATATTCATGTAAATAGTCCAGCATCTGCTGGCGTTGTATGTTTGCAACTGTCTCGATATAGCCTGCGTCATCCCGGCCTAAAGGGAGTCGGGGCCACATTGTCTCATCTATAAGCAGACCGACCCACTCTTGAGGATCATCGTGAGTAGAACTTAGTTCTTCTATAATAACGCTGCGTTCTTTCTCGATTTCAACTGGATCGAAAAGTGAATGATGCACCATATCCGCCAAAACATCCAGAACCGCTGGTAAATGTTCTCCAGGCACGCGAGCGCTATAATGAGTTAGTTCTTTCCCAGTGCTTGCATTAAATACTCCTCCAACACCCTCGATGGCCTCTGAAATAAACCTTGCATTAGGATAATTTGCCGAACCTTTAAAAAGCATATGCTCGATAAAATGAGAAATTCCCGCATTCGTATTCGATTCATAACGAGAACCAACTGTGAAAAAGAATGAGATACTGGCTGAACGCATACCCGGCATTGGAGCCATGAGTAAGCGGAGTCCGTTCTGTAGGGTCTTACGCTCGTATTGCATTGAAAATTGATACTTCTTCCTTAACCATTAACCTCTGCACACATGGTCGCTAGCACAGCGTTTCACTATTATAGACGTTTTCTGAGTGAATGGCAACGGGAAATGAGGAATGGTATAGCCAATTTGGGTGTGAAATGTGAGCTTGTGTGGTTGCTATAATGAAAATGCCGTGGGTCTTTCATGATCCCACGGCATTTTTTACCGTGCTTGTAGCAAGGTCTATCGGGAAAAGATTCAGACTTAGAACAGACCAACGTCATTGGCTAAATCTCCCAAACCTCCAAGCATACCCTCTCCACCGCGGTCACCATAGCCTCTGTTCCTATCAAAGCCATGTTCAAACTCGTGAAGTAGTATCTCCCCGCCAATGACTGCTGCAGCACCTCCTAACGCACCCATAGCCATGTTTCCACCAGAACCCTGGAAGAGTCCACCCATTCCTCCCTGCTGGTTTTGCATCGGCATGTTTGCCGGTGTTGGAGCAATATTTGCCAGGCTTGTATGGCAACTGGGGCAATTAGGAGTGCCGAGAGGTGACATTGCCATACATATAGGACAGCGAAGCACCATTGGCTGCTGTGGATATTGAGCCCCGTATTGAGGCGATTGCTGAGGGTATTGTGAGAATGGCTGAGAGTACTGTGGAGGCTGAGCATACATTGTTTGAGGAACAGGTAAACCTGTAGCGTGAGATAGAGGGCTACCACACTGCGCACAAAAATTTACACCTGGATTATTCTGCTTCCCACAATTGGCGCAAATAGGGGCAACAGGTGTTGCTGGAACATCAGGTGCAGTGGTTGTTCGCATACTTTGACCACAGTTCGTACAGAATGCCATCTCATTTGGGACCTCTGTATGACATGCAATACAGGTCTGCGTAAGTGGTTGAGATTGCACAGGTGGTGTTGGTGTAGCGGTAGCGATCGCCGTTTGTGTGCTCAGTGAGGAGCCACAATGCATGCAAAATGCTGCACCGGGTTTCACAACGCCGTTACAACGAGGACATACATGCGTTGAATTGTTTTCACTTTCGACGCTATCTGTTGAATGTACAGGGGTTCCACACTCTGGGCAAAACTTCTTACCAGTAACGTCATTACCGCAAGATGTACAGGATGCCATGGTTTTATCTCCTTATGAACATGCGAATGGCCATCTCATGTAGCTTACCTTGCAGTGTAACATAGTTTGAAAGTTTCGTCGATAGGTTTTTCAAACACATTCCCTGAGTGCTACGCTATTGCTAATACCGCGTAGTTTCATGAGCGCTACAACTTCGAGTTGCCGAACGCGTTCGCGCGAAATGCCCAGCTCTTTACCAACTTCCAGCAACGTGCGGCTGCGCCCATCCCCAATCCCATAGCGGAGTGTAATAACCGAGCGTTCGCGCGGTGTAAGTAAGGCAAGAGCGCGATGAAGTTCTTCCCCAAGCAAATGTTGTGAAGCGGTTTCTGCTGGAGCAGGAGCAGCGCTATCTTCCAACGTGTCTGCTAAAGAGTAACGAGCTTCGTCGTCAACAGGCGCATCTAACGATACCGGCTGCTCAATGATACCAAGTAGATCGACGACCTCGTTCACGTCCATATTGCATGCTTCAGCAATCTGCTCTGGCAGCGGATCGAGCCCATTTTCTTGAGATAATTGAGCTGTAATACGACGCACTTTACGCAAACGAGTAGCAACATGTTCAGGTAAATGGATGAGTCGAGATTGTTCACCCGCGGCACGACTGACTGCCTGGCGGATCCACCAGGTGGCATATGTACCAAAATGACAGCCCCTGCGATAATCGAATTTCTCAGCCGCTCTCATCAGTCCGAGATTTCCCTCTTGGATAAGGTCTATCAGGGGAACACCCGTGCTTGTATAACGGCGCGCAATGGCGATTACCAGGCGCAGATTCGACTCGATTAACCTGCGGCACGCCAATTCATCACCCGCAGCAGCTCTCTGAGCCAGGTCAACTTCTTCAGCGTGCGTTAATAGCCCCAAACCTCGAATGTCACGCAGGTAACTCTGAAAAGCATCTTCAGAACCCAGAGCTGTACGAGCGGTAGAAGCGCGAGCACGTCGCGAATTTGAGGGCAATTCTTCCAATACATCTGAATCGGTGCTTTCAACCATAGTAGCATCGTCTAGCAATAGAACGGTAGTTTCATCGAGTAACGGGTCAGTCTCGATGAGCGGCTCCGTATTGCGTTTCGACGTCTTTTTTGCTAATAAGGCATCAATACTTGATTCAAAATCAGACGTGTTGGTAGAGTGAAACACTACCGTTTGAGCAGTAGTGGATAGCAATGGAGTGAACACATCACTCACAGGATCAACAATTGCCATTATTCCACGCTCCCTTCGGGAAATCTACCGGCAAAATCAGCTGCCGGACTCCTCCGTATGGCCTCGTGGTCAGTACTCATATGCTCGAGACATGTTTGTACTGAACGTATGTATATACCTGACCAATATGTATTCTTCTCTAATTGTATAGAGTAGAACAGATGATAACATCGGGTAAATACCTTAGATCAAATCAGGTTCTAACCGTATCTTCATAGCACTATCGTACCAATGGCTGGTAGCAGGAGTTACAGCTTTCAGTGACTCGATCTAGTAAAAAAACGGTTGCTCGATGTCCTGAGGATTGATCAAGGTAAAGGATGAGCCCCCAGGAGTTGCTCATACAAGTAATACGACCAATATGGCCTAAACGTTACGCGAATTATTAACGTCTCTCAATTACTTTATCTCTTGCTAAACAAAGTAGAAATTGCAAGGTGTAAATTTCTCAACCTGAAATGCTCTATTTTAATAAATATTCATACATTCTCAACGAGATGTCAACCAGAAAACAACCTTCTAGACGGTATTGTTATATGCAGGGGGAAGCCACGTGGGGGATGTCCTGGGGGGGACATAGAGTGGCTAAACACACGGGTCATGATCCTGGGGAACAACAGCGGACTCCTTTCTTTCGCCTGTTGTTTGAGGACCGGAAAACCTTTCAAAATAGCGTTTTCCGGTCTTTTTTGTGGTTTTCTCAACGCAAAATGCGCTGAAGTTGCAGTGCGGAGAAGCGTTGAATGAGGAAGTTTAACGAATACATTGGGATATCGTGAAGGCCAGGAAGGGCCGATAAATCGGCGGTGTGCGCGATAAATCGGCACCTACGGAGGGTTTGGTGCCTGCATCATTGCGGCCATATTTTTCAATAGATATCAGATTTCATCTATGCCCATCTGTAGGAGTATCTCTTTGAGGTGGAGCAGGCCGAGACGCATGCGTGCTTTAATTGTACCGAGAGGAATTTGCGTTCCCTCGGCAATTTCTGCGTGGGTCCATCCTTGAAAGTATGCAAGCTCGATTACTAGCCGCTGTTCAGCGGGAATCTTCATGAGGGCTGCCCGAACATGCGAACTTTTTACCGATTGCCATGCTGCATCCCAGGCATCTGGATAGGCGATATCTTCATTTAATTCTAACTCTTCTAATGGCGCTTCATGAATTGTTGATCGACGGCGTACGCGGCGTAAATAGTCAATGGTTCGGTGATGCAGGATGGAAATAAGCCAGCTTCGTGCTGCACCTGTTTGAGGTGAATAAGTAGTGGCACGTCGCCACACAGCCAGAAATGCGTCTTGCAGCAGATCTTCAGCGACCTGATGATCTGCAACCATACGGTATGCCAACGAGTAGAGGATGCGACTGTAGCGTTGGTACAGCGAATCCATGGCCCATACTGCGCCACCTGCAATGGCATTGAGCAGGGCTTCATCGCTCGGTTCGTCTTGAGATTCGGCATTCCTCGTCATGTACATGCTAAGCCTTGTCGTCTATTCTTTCGCATTAGAATACGTCAGCGAGTGATGATTAGATCAATAAGGAGCAGAAGATATGCTACTACTATATGCTAATACAAGCAGAAATGCATTGTCTTGTAGGTATTAGTTCTGATACTATCTAGAATAAAGAAGTATGGAGGGAAGGCAAAAAAGCTACATGAGTGATATATATCCCTGTTGGTATCCTGTGCAGATTCGTTTCCGCGATCTTGATCCCCTGGCGCATGTGAACAATACCGTTTACTTTACCTACTTTGAGGAAGCTCGAAGCTTTTACTTTGATCACCTGGAGACCTGGCTCAATGAGTGGCCGTCCAGGGAAGAGCATCAGGAGGTCGAGAGCATCGTTTCGCACCCGCCGCATAACCCGCGTATTCAAACGCTTCCGGGCGGGCGACGCTATGGCGTACTGATCAAGGAAATGACGTGCACCTATATGCTGCCGTTGGTACGTTCTGATGCTGTAGAAATCGGGGTGCAGGTTGACCATGTTGGCCGCACCAGCTTTAGCATGAAGCACGAGATACGCGATAGTGCTGAGCACGAGCGCATCTTTGCGACTGGTAAGTCAGTTCTGGTGTGGTGTAATTATCTCACCGGCAGGCCTCACCCGATTCCACCTTCCCTACGGTTTGCCTTTGAACAGATGGAGGGACGAACATTTCCTGCTCCAATTTCGTAATTGACTGGCTAAAATAGCCGTGCTTGTTCCGGACCACTTTCAGGTTGATCTGGTTGAGCTGGTTGCCAGGGTAAAGGTGGAAGTGAAGTCAGTGCCCTGACCTTCTCAAACAGGGTAGAGCAGATGGATGGAGAGTGAACTTCAAAAGGGCAGTGGCAGAAGACATAGAGCGTTAATCCTTCCTCGATCCATTGCGCAAGCTGCCATGCCCAGGTATCAAGAAATGTGTTGTTGACTTCCATGCGTGGATGTCCGATATAACGCAGGAAGATAAAATCGGTGGTAACGGCGACTTGTAAAGGGAGATCGGGCTTTCGCTCACGAGCCTGAAGTATCTGTTTCTCTTCGGCAGAACCAATTCTAATTGGCCTGGTATCCATCATTATACGTGCCACCTTGTACTGGGTAAGCAGCGCATTCAATTTGGCAGCATGCGACACTTTATAAAAGTCGGGATGACGCACTTCGACTGCCAGGCGCAGGTCTTCAGGCCAATAGTCGAGAAAAGCCTGGAGCTGTGAAAGTTGGGCTGGTCCAAATGATGGTGGTAATTGTAGAAACAATGGACCCAAGCGTTCTTTCAATCCACGTATACGGTCGGTAAAGAAATATGTCTCACTTGTGCGGGTTTCTAAGTGTGGTGCGTGACTGATATCGCGTGGGATTTTGAAACAGAAGCGAAATTCGGGAGGGGCTTCGGTATACCATCGTGTTATGGTTTCGGTAGATGGGATGGCGTAAAAGGATGTATTGCCCTCAACGGTTGTGAGGCGCCTGCTATATAAGCGCAGGAAGTCGCCTGGCGAGGTGTGTGGCGGGAAGAAATTCCCGACCCATTCTTTATAACCCCACATTGGGCAGCCGATGTAAAACACGGTGAGGCTCCTTTTTATTGTATTGTAGCCAGATATTGGGTAACTCATAAGTTACTATTCTATTTTACCATTAACAAACTAGAAAAAATGATCTAATTTCTTCTTACATCTCGTTCATTCTCGTAAGGGAAGTCTTACCTGAGTAGGAGTATAGGATGAAAAGATCTGAGGAAGAAACAATCACGGCTTTACATAATCTTTTTGCCAGGGTCGAGGCTCTACGTCAGATCAATATACGGGATATCCTCAAACCGGATGTGTATTTCCACTATGAACAGACCCTCCAAGAAGCCTATGATGCACTCACCACGGTTGAAGACGCGCTCACGAGCCTGGGAATGAAACTTGAGTATGAACACTTTCGCTTAGGCGGAGCACTCGATGAACTCAAGCCACTGATGGTTGATACGCGCTCAACCTCTGATAAAATCATGGAAGCATTTGAACAGCGACTCCTCTAACCATTCTATGAGCACATACACTTGTTGCAGCCCCACTACTGGTACAACGCTATCAACATTTCCTTCCCTTGCCATCCAGGAAGCCAAAGAAAAGCGCCGGAACGTCTTAGAAGCAGCTATGCAAACACGCAAAGAGCATTATCGGACCTTCATGCAAAAAAAGCGGTTGCAAGCGTGAAGTGTTCTTGCTACAATCGCCTAAGTATGACGAATGAAGAGTTATGAGAACACATTGGTAAAGTTATTGATGCAAAGCTTGACCAGAAGCTAGACGAGAAGTTAGAGCCAATGAAAAAGAATATAGCTACTAAAGTAGATATCCATGAAATCGCAGTAGATATAGCAGAGTTTTTTCATAACACATGCCCCATCCGAAAGAGAACTCATCCCACTTCCAGCAAGAACTGTTGCGTTTCCTAACCTCTTACGCCGGGCATTTTTGCAGCCTGTTGAAGCAGAATGCCTCTGCGAGACAGAGAAGAGCATGAAAATGGGCTAGAATAGCAGCAGTGGGAGCGGCGAGTCGAGGTCGAACTTTTTTGGTGCTGCGAGCCCGTTGTTGAAGCTGACCCTTGGTGCGACCAGAAGAGATGAGTGTTGCCACTTCGCCCTAGAAGTGAGCACGTGCAGGAAACTTGTGACCACTTCCGCACCTCTCGCCGTCTTCCCTCAGGAGTTAGTCTAGCTCAGAACAAGAGAGGAAGCAAGAAGCGATGCAAGTGCTGTATGAACGCTGTTGTGGGCTGGATGTCCACAAAAAGACGGTGGTGGCCTGCGTGTTGATCACCTCGCCCGATGGCCAGGTGCAGAAACAGGGACGGACTTTTGCCACTACGACCGCCAGTCTGCTGGCTTTGGCAGATTGGTTAGCCTCCTTAGACATCAGTCATGTGGCTCTGGAAAGTACCGGGATCTATTGGCGTCCGGTGTTTAATCTCTTGGAAGAGGGACGCACGATCATCCTGGTCCATGCCCAGCATATGCGAGCGGTGCCCGGACACAAGACGGATATCAAGGATAGCGAATGGTTGGCTGATCTGTTGCGTCATGGTCTGCTCAAAGCCAGTTTCATTCCTTCCAAACCGACACGCGATTTGCGCGATCTGGTGCGCTATCGCAAGACCTTGGTGCAGGAGCGAGCCCAAGAGGTCAACCGACTGCACAAGGTGCTGGAAACGGCCAACGTGAAGGTATCCTCGGTGGTGAGTGATGTATTGGGCAAGAGTGGGCGGCGCATGCTGGCGGCTATCATCGAGGGAGTGAGCGATGCCGAAGCGTTGGCTGATTTGGCCCGTGGGACCTTGCGCCACAAACTGCCCCAACTGCAAGAGGCACTGCACGGACAGATCGAATCTCAGCACCGTGTGTTGCTGGGGCAGATCTTCGCCCATATCAGCTTTCTGGAACACAGCCTTGAGCACCTGCAACAGGAGATTGAGCAGCGACTGTGCCCATTTGAGGAGGCGATGCAATTGCTGCTGAGTATCCCAGGTATTCAGGCGATTACTGCCGCGGCTATTCTGGCGGAAATTGGGGTGGAGATGAGTCGGTTTCCCTCCGCCAAGCATCTGGCGTCCTGGGCGGGCGTGTGTCCAGGCAACAAACAAAGTGGGGGCAAGCGGCTCTCGGGCAAGACTACCAAGGGCAATGTCCGTCTGCGAGCAGTGGTGGTCGAGGCGGTCTGGAACATCAGCCGCATGAAGGATAACTATCTCTCGGCTCAGTATCATCGGTTGGCCCGGCGTCTGGGCAAACTGCAAGCCGCCATAGCAGTCGCCCACAGCCTGCTCATCGTCATCTATCATGTCTTACGCGACAAGAAGCCCTACCATGATTTAGGAACCGACTACTTTGACAGCTTGGACAAGGAGCGTTTGACTCGCCAGGCCTTGCGTCGACTCGAAGCTCTGGGCTACGCTGTGACCTTGACCCCCAAAGAGGAGGTGGTGATCTAATCTGGCATCAACTCAACCCAGTAGTCTTTCCGTATTCCTTAGCTCTTGGCGCTTCCTTGAGTCTGGGGGCTTTTTGCATTTTTTAGAGGAAGATCTACGAATCATTTTCTCAGGAACAAGTCTCGAAAGTAGAGCTTGGACACATACCTGTGAGGATGGGAGATGAAAGTAGCACTCACATGTGCTATGGTAAAATGTTCTCTAAAGACGAGCGACCCTTGACGAACCAGAACTGCAAGTGCTGAATTTTGGAGATACTCGCTCTCTTTCCAGAAAGGGGATGCATGGAACACCCTCAGCAGAAAGACACATGGGTAAGTGGTGCTGCCTACGAGCCGTATGTAGGGCGTTGGAGTCGGTTGGTTGCCCGCGAGTTTGTAGCCTGGCTCGCGATCCCACCAGGTGCTCGTTGGCTCGATATTGGGTGCGGGACAGGTGTGCTCAGCCAGACCATTCTCGACGTGGCGTCGCCTCGCGAGATCACGGGCATTGATCCATCAGAGGGATACATCACGTTCGCACGCCAGCAGGTACGAGATCGTCGTGTCAGTTTTCGTCTTGGAGACGCACAAGCCTTGCCGCAAGCACCAGCCAGCTATGATGCAGTCGTCGCTGGACTCGTGCTCAACTTTGTGCCCCAGCCGAGCTGTGCGATCGCTGAAATGCACCCAGTGGTGCGCGTGGGGGGGACAGTTGCGGTGTACGTCTGGGACTACGCTGGCCAGATGCAATTGATGCGCTACTTTTGGGACGCAGCCGTTGCGCTCGATCCTGCCGCCTCCAAGCTTGATGAAGGGCAACGCTTCCCCATCTGCCAACCAGAGCCACTCATGCAGCTGTTTCGCGCCGAAGGGTTGAGAGCGGTCGAAATACGGGTGCTCGACATCCCCACAGTCTTCCGCGATTTTGATGACTACTGGTTCCCTTTTCTTGGTGGTCAAGGGCCTGCTCCTAGCTATACAATGTCCCTCTCCGATGAGCGACGCAGTGCCTTGCGAGAGCGCATTCGAGCCAGGCTCCCCATTGCCACCAATGGGTCGATCCAGCTCATCGCGCGGGCCTGGGCTGTTCGTGGCATACATGCCAATCTGTAGACGCACACGCCAGATGAGCAGCATGGGAGGTGGCTGAGGCAGCAGCAGGAGACAGCATTTCCAAGAGGAGAAGGGGACACATCGAGCCAGTTGAAACACCCACGAATTGCGCAACGAGATGTAGCCAATAGCGAACGAGATTAAAAATATGCCTCCTTGATGGGGAAGAACAAAACTGTTCCCAACAAGGAGGTAGACATGACTAGTATCGCCAATGTCTCGGTGTATATCCAGACCTCTGCTGAGTTCGTGCCTTCAACCCCTTCCTGGTTCGGGGAATCACACCCAACAAGATACCCCATTGTTAGACAAAGTCTGTGGTGAGGTCACCGTCACTGATCCGGCCCACCCTCTGTATGGGCAAACGCTCCCGCTGCTTCCTGTGCGGATCAATCGCATTCCGCTTCATGTGATGGTGTTATTGCCAAGCGGGCGGCGACACATGGTCCCACGAGCGGCAACCAATCTCGAACGCGAAACCGTGGCTGTTTTATCTGCTTCTCCCTTGCCTTCGATCTCGGTCCGGACTATTCTTCCTCTAGCACGCCTGGTGCAGCAACTCAAGCAGACCAAGGAGGAAAGCCATGCCGAGCCGACTGCGTCACCCATCCATTGCACAGACCACGGTTTCTCCAGTTCCCACGACGATCTTTCAGCAGCTCCCCCAGAGCCACCAGCAGCAACTCGCGCACCTGATCGCCGAACTCATTCGGCGCGTGCGCGCTGCCAACCCAACCAGGGAGGGCGATCATGATCACTGAAGGATTGCCTCTCACGCCAACGACTGAGCAAAGGGCCAAGATGGCCTATGTCTACATCCGTCAATCCTCGCTGATGCAGGTCACACGCCATGCTGAGAGTACCGAACTCCAATACTCGTTGGTGGAACGAGCTATCAAACTAGGATGGCCTCGTGAGCGCGTGGAAGTGATTGATGAGGATCTGGGCAAATCCGGCGCCGATGCCTCTGCCCGTGGCGGCTTCCAGTATCTGCTCGCCGAGATTAGTCTGGCTCGCGCAGGTTTGGTACTTAGCTTCGATGCCTCCCGCCTCGCGCGCAACAATCGCGATTGGTATCAACTACTAGAAGTCTGCTCGATCTTTGGCACCTTAATCGCCGACGGTGAACGGCTCTACGATCCTCGACTCTACCACGATCGTCTCCTCTTAGGCCTGACCGGTATGCTCAGCGAGGCTGAACTGCATCAACTCAAACAGCGCATGCAAGCAGGAGCCCGGAACAAAGCCGAACGGGGAGAACTGCGCCAGGGGCTGCCCGTGGGATTGGCCCGCGGGCCAGCCGGAGAAGTGATCTTGAATCCCGATGAGGAGGTGCAAGCGCGCATCCGGTTGGTCTTTGAGAAATTCCGGGAAATCCGCTCGGCAGGTGGCGTGATGCGGTATCTCCGAGCGGCGCATTTGCCTCTGCCGGCGTGTCCCCGAGTAGGCCCTGCTCCCTATGAGGTTGTCTGGCAACCCGCCCGCACCTCAGCCATCCTCGATATTCTTCACAATCCTGCCTACGCCGGAGCCTATGTCTATGGGCGCAAGCTCCTTGACCCTGCCCGTCGTAGCCCTGGGCACCCCTCTGGAGGGCGAATTCTCCAACCCCTTGACAAGTGGGAGATTTGTTTACACAATAGGTATCCAGCATATATTGCCTGGGACGAATTTGTAGCCAATCAGGCGCAACTGCGCGCCAACAGCCTGAAGTATCGAGAGGAGCAGCCTGGGGTGGCCCGCAAAGGACAAGCCTTACTGCAAGGGATCGTGCGCTGTGGGCGGTGTGGAGCCTTATTCCACCTGCACTATTCCGGTCAGCAAGGCGAATGGCCCGAATATCGCTGTAGCGCCGATCAGAGCCAGTTTGGCGGAACAGATTGTCAACGCGTGCGTGCGCAGGCTCTGGATAGGCAAGTTGAAGAACGGTTCCTGGAAGCGCTGCGGCCAGATCGCCTCACGCTCGCCCTGGCGGCCCTGGCGCAATTGGAGCAGGAGGAGCAAGCTGAAAGCAAGCAGTGGGAACTCCGCCTGGAGCGCGCCCGCTACCAGGCCAAGCGAGCCGAACGGCAGTATCAGGCAGTGGAACCGGAAAACCGGTTGGTAGCTCGTTCGCTGGAGAAGCAGTGGGAAGAGCAACTGCGTGCCGTGGAAACGGCGGAAAAAGAGTACCATGCCTGGAAATCCCGTCGCTTGGGGGCCCTCACGCAAGCGGACCGCGAGGCCATTGTGGCCCTGGGCAGCGATTTCCCCACCCTCTGGCAGGCGGAGACCACCACCAATGAGGAGCGCAAACAGATGGTACGCCTGGTGATTCGAGAAGTCATTGTGGATAGCAAGCGGGCAGAAGGCCAGGTCTGGGTGCAAATCAATTGGCAAACCGGGGCCCAGGAGCAGTTCTGGTATCAACGCCGGGTGAGCAGTTACGCCGTGTTTACTGGTACCCAGGCGCTTGAGCAACGCGTGCGCGAACTCAACGCGGCAGGGCTGATAGATGCTCAGATTGCAGCAACGCTGGAGCGCGAGGGATACCAAACACCTGGGCTGGTTCACCCAATTACGAGCAAAATCGTCTGCCACTTACGTGCCAGGTGGAAGATCCCGACAGTGAAGCTGAACAACAATCAACAGAACCCTGCTCAATGGGAAGACGGCTCCTATTCGGTAGAAGGCGCTGCCGCTAAGCTGGACGTGGACCAGAGCACGATTTTCACCTGGCTCAAAACCGGCAGGCTCAACGGAGAGCACCTGGGCAGAAGCATGCCGTGGAAGATCTCTTTGACGGAAGAGGATGAAAGACGACTTCAAGAATGGCTGCGATGTCAAGGCCGACGTGCCAGACGATCAAAAAGGGAGGCATTATGACGTATTCGAGGAAGTCGTGCTGATGGCGGCGCATCTTCGCAGGCACGATGTCCTGACCAAAATCAGCGAGCGTGTACGCTTCTCGCGGTCCTCTTCGGCTATGCCATTAGCGGGGAACGCACTCTGGAGGCTTTCTACGAGGAGCTTCAGCCCTTTGCTGTCCCTTTCATGGCCTTGTTCGAGCGTGACCGACTCCCGGCCCGCTCAACGCTCTCGCGCTTTTTGGCGGCGCTGACCGAGGAGCCTGTCGAAGCTCTGCGCACCCTCTTTCTCGATGATCTCGAGAGCCGTCCGCTCACAAACGAGAGGCAAACCGGGAACCTGGTCGATCGAACGGGCGGTGAGTGGATCGTCTTTGATCTTGATGGTACCCGTGAGGCTGCTCGTCAACGCGCCTTGCCCCAGGCCGAAGAATTACCCCTGCCCTTTCGGCGGTTGGATGACCTCTGTGCTGCGGGCTACACAGGGCGCAAGCGGGGGCAGGTGGTGCGCACCCGCACCGTCATTAGCCAGGCCCACAGTTTCAACTGGCTCGGCTCGTTTGGCAATCGCGGCAACGGTCGCTACCGAATGGAACTGCGTCAGGGGCTTTCGGCCATTGGTCGCTATCTCACAGCGCACCAGTTCCCAGCAGCATATGCGCTGCTGCGGCTCGATGGTCAATATGGCACTGGTGCAGTCCTCCCCGATCTGGCTGGCTTCGCCTTCGTGACGCGTGGCAAAGAGTACACCATTCTCGATCATCCGCTCATCCAGGCGCGTCTGCACCTGCCTCCTGATCAGTCCCAACAGCGCCCGGAAAGCCAGGTGGTGCGCAGCCTCTATGATTGTCCAGACGTGCCGGTTGGCTCCGAGGGCGTGCCATGCCGCGTGGTGATAGCGACCCATCCAGCCAGCAACAAGAAGAGTCCGGTTGGCGTTACGCGGGCAGGGATTGTCTACGAGCTGTTCTTCACGAATCTGCCACAGCAGGCATTCACCACTTCCGATGTCGTCGAACTGTATCTGCATCGCGGCGCCTTTGAACCGGCGCTTGCGGACGAAGATCAGGAGATCGACCCTGATCGTTGGTGTAGTCACACCGCGTGCGGTCAAGAGGCATGGTGTATCGTGAGCCAGTGGGTGTGGAACCTGCGTCTGGAGTTGGGGCATCAGTTAGAGCCGACTCCTCTGCGCACGACTGAGTTTGCTCCAGCACAGGCCGAAGCCAACGCGCAGCGGCCTGTCACCTGTGGCTATGGCAAGCCCACGGTTGCCGCGCCCTGGAAAGCTGGCCGCTTCTCAGGGCAAGACTTTGCCCTCCAGCCCGACGGGACGTTGCGCTGTCCAGCCAATCAGACACGGATCGCGCACACGAACGGCGCAAGGAAGCCGATGGGAGTCTACGCATGGTCTATGCCGCCAGCATCCGCAGTTGTCGTCCGTGTCCCCTGCGCGAGCAGTGTCAATGGAATGGCAGCGCTACCGC
>WNGM01006415.1_pt1 | contig 14523 bp, 15 predicted proteins | sample 5400571 | NCBI WGS metagenome assembly WNGM01 (sample SAMN13153378, study PRJNA577476) | soil metagenome | isolation source: 100 cm soil or saprolite under Garry oak tree replicate 2 | place: USA:California | collected 2016-06-15
GGGCTGCATCGACATCAGGGCACCGATCCTCCGGTCGGGATAGCACAAACGGCCATGAGGACATCATCGTGCCTGAAACGCCTCAGACCAGCCCAGCCACGCTGAGGCCAGCCGTTTCGCGAAATAGCCAGTGGAGTCCACCTGGTGGGCCAGCCCACCCTTGCCCGCAAGCTGCGCCTTGGCGTGTTCGCCGCCCTCGACCAACGCATCGCCACCCGCTACACCCTGCCACCCATGGACCTTGGCGAGTCCGCCGCCTACCTGGCCCACCACCTGCACCTCGCCGGCCGCACCGAGCCGCTGTTCGCCGACGACGCCATCGCCCGCCTGCACCGGGTCGCCGGCGGGCTCCCCAGAAAGCTCAACAACGCCGCCACCGCCGCGCTGATCGCCGCGGCCGCCGACAACAAGCAGTTGGTCGACGACACCTGCGCCAAACGCGCCGCCGCCGAACTCACCCGCGACTGACCACCCACACCGCCACCACAGCGCCGACCCCGGTCGGCGCTGCCGCGTCTGTGGCCCTCCCCACCAGATGCTGCCGAACCATCCCCACACAATCACGCCGAACGATCACCAAACAAACCTGCCGGCAACAAGTACCTGCGGCCCTACAACGACGAGCGACCTCATCGAGGCCTTGAACTTCGCCCGCCGAGGAGTAACGGCACCGGATCTGCGCCGCCATCTGTTGCGGTCGCCGCCGGCGTTCAGCGTCGGGATCGGCTCGGCGGCTTGGTTCACCGAGTACTACCAGGCCGCGGCATGACGTTCAGGTTTCTGAACCCTACGGCCTCAGCAATTTCCCGACTGAGGTGTCTCACCGAGGTTGACAGGCTCCGGGGACCGCAGGCCGGCCCTTGCGTGCAGGCGGATAGGTCCACCGTCGACGCACCATGCGCCGGTGCCAGCGCAGTAAGGTCTCGGGCCGCACTACGAACACCGACCAGCGGACTCGTGGGAGCAGACGACTCAGCGCCGAGAGCAGCGCGCGGTCCTTGGGCTGCAAGAGGGGCCGTGATGCTCACGGCGTAGCACACCAAGCTTGTGGCGCAACACGAGGATCTCGATCTCTCCTTGGCCTCCGCCGACCCAAGCAGAGCAGGACCAGCTCGAGGTTGTGGCGGAGTGCCAAGTAGACGAACGACCAGACCACGGCAACCTCCGCGGACGAAGGAGCAAGCGACGGCGCATCGTAACCCTTCATCAAGCAGCACCTGCTGGTCAGGGCGGCCACGATCAACTTCTGGCACCCCACGAGTTGCTTGGCTCGCTGTTACGACTCGGCGTAACGCAGCCAGAAAGAGAAGCCGAGAGCTTTTCCCCTGGCCAAGCAGGGCCGGGCTCAGGAGGACGCCTCAGCGCTGACGGCGTAGCCGCCCGACCGCCTGGAACAGGCGACCCGCCAGCCGCACCCTACCGCTCCTAGAAGCCTGGCCACCGGCCGCCCGTTGCTCCTCCTCCACCCAGACCCCGTCCTGGATGAACTGGCTTTCCTCGATCACGGGGCGCCACCCGCGCACGCGCTCTCGGGCCCACAGCAGCGAGCGTTGCCCACCACAGCGCTCGGGCCAGCCGGCAAGGCAGGCTTCCACTTGCGGCCAGCTCCACAACACCCCGAGCACCTCGACCGGGTCCCTACGCTCGTCCGCCTCGGATAGCTCCATGGCGTACAGCTCGCCGGTGCTCTCGACCCACGCAAGCCGGTAGGCCGGAACCGGCGCAAACTCACGCCACAAGCTGCCGTAGCCCACCTCACGCGAGAGCGCTCGCCGAGGATCGGACGCGTAGAACTCCCAAAGAGTCAGCTCCTTCTGCACGGTCGAACCCACCTCCGCGAGCTCGGATGGTTCCTCGTACCTTAGCCTGGGTCGCCATGAGAACGTCGGTTCTGTGCCAGTGGGCGAATTGTGACCGTCAGGCCGTGATTGTGCGGATCGGACACGCTCGCCGGCCGGCTATCCGCCGCGGCCGGCGGGTTAACCTCAAGGCCTACCTCAAGGGTAAACCTGGTAGGCGCTCTTGTGTACCGGTTGCCCGGCGGATCCTCCTTGCTATGCCGGTCTCCTGGCCCGTGCGCCGCTCTCGACAGATGCCCATCTGCGGGGCCTTGCTGGATCGACCGGGCCACAGTGATGCAGGTTGGGCACCGATACCCGGCTGTCAAGGGGAAGCGCTCGCAGCGGAGCGAGGACGAACGACCTACCTGTGAGGTAGGCCGCTGGCTGGTCGGCGAGCGGTAGGCGGCCGGGCTCAGTCCCCTCGGTTTCCCGGTGGGTGCATCGGTTCCGGCTCCCCATGGCTGCCGCTTCACCAGCGGCCCCCTGTCAATCCGTGCATGCGGTTCTCCCGCACACGGCTTCCCGACATCGTTCACCGCACGGCATGCGCAGTCCGATACCGCACCTTTCCGCTGAGGCGGTAGACCCCCAGTCGGCTGAACCACGCCCAGGTGAAGCGGCGCTGCCAGTTCCGACCGGCCAGCCCGTGCTTGGTGCTTGCGAAGATGGCCAGCCGCTCGTGCACGTAGCTGTCGATGACGGTGAACTTCCGCCCCGAGTTGCCGTAGCGAAAGTACGCCGACCAACCCCGCAGGACGCGGTTCAGGTTGGTCACGACCGTCTCTACAGACAGGCCGACGTAGCGCCGATCGGTCGCCTCCCGGATCTTGGCCCGAATGGCTGCCATCGCCCGGTCCGACGGCCATCGTTGCAGGTAGTAGTGCCCTGGCCAGCGCCACGACTCCACCTTACGCAGGTGGAAGCCGAGGAAGTCCACGCCCTGCTTGCCGCGGGTGAGCTGGGCGATCCTGGTCTTGTCGGGGTGCACCTCCAGCCCCAACGTGGCCAGGACCGTGGCGACCCGCCGGCGTGCCTCCTCCGCGTGTGCGCGGCTGCGGCAGACCACGATGAAGTCATCGCAGTATGCCGATCTTCGGATTATGCCGATGTGGTTGGTGGATCCCTTGCAGGGCAACGGATCTGTGGTGGTGAGGTCGGCATAATCCGGGAGTTGATCGAGGCTCTCTTCGTCCGTTCGTGGAGAGGAGAGCGTCATGGTCAAGGTTCTGCGTTCGTTCGTGTGGGGGCCGTTGGAGCCGCACGTCATCGGGTTCGCCGAGGAGCTGGGGCGGCAGGGGTATTCGCGGACGTCGGCGGCGCAGCATGTGTGTTTCATCGCGCATCTGGACCGGTGGATGCGCGCCGAGGGTGTCGGAGTCGACGGGCTGAGCGGGCCGGTGATCGAGCGGTATCTCGTGCAGCGGCGGGCGGCGGGGTATGTGGAGTACCGGTCGGTGAAGGCGTTGCGGCCGCTGCTGGACTACCTCGCGCCGCTGGGCGTGCTGCCGGCCGCTGAGGAGGTTCCGCCGGGCCCGGTGGAGGAGCTGCTTGGCCGCTACCGGGACTATCTGGTCGGCGAGCGTGGTCTGACTCCGGGTACGGCGCGCGGCTACGTGGACTTCGTGCGGCCGTTCGTGGTGACCCGGTTGCGCGGTGAGGTGCTGGATCTGGTCGGCCTGACGGCAGCCGAGGTGGTCGGGTTCGTGCGGTCGGCCTGCCCGGGGCGGGCGGTCGGCTCGGCGAAGCTGATCGTGTGCGCGCTGCGGTCGCTGCTGGGCTGGCTGTATGTGACCGGGCAGGTGCCGACCTCGCTGGCGAGTGCGGTGCCGTCGGTGGCCGGCTGGCGCCTGTCCGGCCTGCCGAAGGGCCTGGAACCTGGCCAGCTGCGCCGGCTGCTGGCTGCGTGTGACCGGCGCACCCGCACCGGCCGGCGAGACTACGCGATGGTGCTGCTGCTGTCCCGGCTGGGGTTGCGTGCCGGCGAGGTCGCCCGGCTGGGGCTGGACGACATCGACTGGCGGCGCGGCGAGATCACGGTGCGCGGCAAGGGCAATCGCGTCGAACGGCTGCCGCTGCCCGCCGACGTGGGCGCAGCGATCGCCGCCTACCTGCGCCGCGGGCGGCCGGCCACCGCGGAGGGCCGCAGCGTGTTCGTCCGGGTGCACGCCCCGCACCGCGCGTTGACCACCGGCGGGGTGACGATGGTCGTCTTCGACGCCGCGCAGCGCGCCGGGCTACCCAAGCTGCACGCGCACCGGCTGCGGCACACCGCGGCTGCCGCGATGCTGCACGCCGGCAGCCCGCTGCCCGAGGTCGGGCAGGTGCTGCGGCACCGCTCGGTGTTGACCACGGCGATCTACGCCAAGGTCGACCGGGACGCGCTCGCCGTCCTGGCGCGACCTTGGCCCGTCACGGTCCCCGGCGGTGTGTCATGACCGGCTCGCTGCGCAAGGAGCTGGCTGACTACCTGGCGTTGCGCCGCGCGCTGGGGTATCGGATGGCCCGCCCGGAGAAGCTGCTCGGCCAGTTCCTCGACCACCTCGAGCGGGCCGGCGACGAGTCGCGGATCACGGTCGCGGCGGCGCTGGACTGGGCCCGGCTACCGGCCGGCGGTGGCTCGAACTGGTGGGCCTACCGGCTGTCGGCGGTGCGCGGCTTCGCCACCTACCTGCACGCGCTCGACCCAGCACACCAGGTGCCTGCGCCGGAGCTGCTGCCGCAGCGGCCGCGTCGGGCCAGCCCCTACTTGTATTCCGACACCGACCTCGCCGCGCTGATCGCGGCCACCAGTACGCTCCGCACCCGGTTGCGGCAAGCCACGTTCGCCACCCTGCTCGGGTTGCTCGCGGTCACCGGCATCCGGGTCGGGGAAGCGATCGCGCTGGACCGCGGCGATGTCGACCTCGCCTCCGGTCGGCTCACGGTGCGGTATGGCAAGTTCGGCAAGACCCGGGAACTGGCCCTGCACCCCAGCAGTGTCGACGCGCTGCACCGCTACCGGCGGCTGCGCGACCGGTCCGCGCCCGCGACCAGCACGGCGGCGTTCTTCGTCTCCCTGGCCGGAACCCGGCTGCGCTACTGCAACGTTCACCACACATTCCACCGACTGGTGGGCCTGGCCGGGCTCACGCCACGCTCATCGTCGTGCCGGCCACGCATCCACGACCTGCGGCACTCCTTCGCCGTCCGTTCCATGCTCGACGCCTACGCCGCCGGCCAGGACGGGCAGACCCGCCTGACGCTGCTGTCCACCTGGCTCGGTCACGTCCACCCGGCTAGCACCTACTGGTATCTGTCGGCCTCGCCGGAGCTGATGACCGTCGCCGCGCAGCGACTCGACGCACACCTGGCAGGCCGGCCATGAGCGCGCTCGCCCCGATCCTGCAGGCGTTCTTCACCGACCGGCTCATCCGGCAGCGCCACGCCAGCGGCCACACCATCGCCGCCTACCGCGACACGTTCCGGCTGCTGCTCGGCTATGCCGCCGCCAGGACCCGACGGCCACCATCACGACTTGACGTGGTCGACCTCGACGCGGACACGATCGCCGGCTTTCTCAACCATCTCGAACGCGACCGCGGCAACAGCGTCCGGACCCGCAACGCACGGCTGGCCGCGATCCACTCCCTATTCCGGTTCGCTGTCCTGCAGCACCCCGAGCACGCCGACACCATCTCCCGGGTGCTGGCGATCCCACCCAAACGCTTCGACCGGGCGCTGATCACCTATCTCACCGAGCCCGAGGTCGACGCGCTACTCGCCGCCTGCGACCAGAGGACCTGGACCGGGCGGCGCGACCACGCCCTGCTGCTGCTCGCGGCCCAGACCGGGCTGCGGATCTCCGAACTGGTCGGGCTCACCTGCGCCGACCTGCACCTCGGCGCCGGCGCGCACGTCAGCTGCCACGGCAAAGGCCGCAAGGACCGCATCACCCCGCTCACCGCCGACACGGTCGCGGTCCTGCGGGACTGGCTCAGCGAACACGACAGCAGCCCAGACGCTCCGCTCTTCCCCACCCGTCGCGGCACCAAGCTCAGCCGCGACGCGATCGAGCACCGCCTCACCCACTACGCCGCACAAGCCGCCGACCGCTGCCCGTCGCTGCGCGGCAAGGCCATCACCGCGCACGTGCTACGGCACACCACCGCGATGCGCCTCCTCCACGCCGGCGTCGACACCAGCGTCATCGCGCTCTGGCTCGGACACGAAAGCGTCGACACCACCCAGATCTACCTCCACGCCGACCTACAGCTGAAGGAGAAGGCACTCGCTCGCACCCGCCCACCCAACGGCCGCACCGGCCGATACCAACCACCCGACACCCTCATCAGCTGGCTCGAAGCGCTCTGATTATGCCGACCTCGCCAACCCGAAACCCCTACGCCACAAGGGATCCGACAGCAACATCGGCATAATCCGAAGATCGGCATAATGCGACTTATGCCGACGTCGGCATAAGTCGCAATACCTGACCAGCACCCCGAGGCTGCTGGACGCGCGCGCCCATGCCGCATCCAGCACGTGCAGCGCGACGTTGCACAGCAGCGGGCTGATCGGCGAGCCCTGCGGAGTCCCCGACACCGTGTCGGTGATCACCCCGTCCTCCAACACCCCCACCCGCAGCCACGCCCGCAGCAGCTTCAGCATCCGCCGGTCAGCGACCCGCCTGGCGACCTGCGCCATGACGGCGTCGTGCTCGATGGACCCGAACAGTCGCGGACGTCGGCGTCAAGCACCCACTCGGCGCCCCGGTTGGCCTCGACCCGGATGGCCTCAAGGGCCTGATGGGCCGAGCGTTTGGGCCGAAACCCATAACTGACGGGCAGGAGTAGGGTCGAGGTGGGGCGCGGTGCCAGCGTTTCCGCCGATCCGTTTCCCCGCCCCGCACCTCCGAACCCGGCGTGCCGGTTGTCCCGGCACCGGGCTCTCCACAGGCATGCCAGTAGCGGTCATTCGAACAGGACTCCTTGCAGCCACTCCAGGCCCGCCCGCTCGTCGATGACGTGCGGGAAGGCGGCACGGGTGGTTGCCATCTGCTCGGTGTTTCCACGGCGTGGCGATCTTCGTCCCCGGTAGCGGTAGGGAGCTGCCTTCACCGAGTCGGGACGAAACAGCGTCACGCCCGCCTCCGCGAGCTTGTCCTTGCCGAAGTAACGCTTGCGAAACCACGTCCAGGTCACCTTGGGATGCTTGGCGCGAAGCCAGCGCATGACCCGCCACCAGGCGTAATAGCCCAGGTAGTGCAGGGTCCGCTTGCCCGCAGCGAACCGGAAGTAGTTGGCCACGCCCCGCAGGATGCGGTTGACCATGACCAGCAGCTCCCGCAAGGAGAAGTTGCGCGTGTGACGGCGGGTCAGCGCCTTGATCTTCCGTTTGGCCGTCTGGAAGGCCGGCTTGGACATGAAGGTGTAGGCGCACGGGGACTTCCCCCTCCGCGGGCGGCGCTGGATACGCACGCCGAGAAAGTCGAAGCCCTGATCCACGTGGGTGATGAGCGTCTTGCTCGCCGACAGCCGCAGCCCTTGTGCTGCAAGGATCTGGGCGGCCCGCTCCCGCAGCGCCTCAGCCTGCTCGCGGGTCCCGGCCACCAGGATCACGAAGTCATCCGAGTAGCGGATGAGCTTGTAGGTGGCCTGCCCCTTGGAGCGCAGGTAGGTCCGCTGGTTGCGATACTTCGACGTCGCCCGCCAGGCCGCATCAAACGGCTCGTCCAGCGCGCTCAACGCCAGGTTCGCAAACAGCGGGGAGGCCACGCCCCCAACGCAATGGGCAACTTCTGCTTCGAGGTCACGCCTGAACTACCGGCGGCTCGAGCGTCTTCCTCGCTCAGGGGAGTAGGAGGCGTCATGATGGGTAGTACATTCATGACATGGTTCGGGGTGATCGTGTCGATGGCATCGAGTACGCCAGGCGGGTCAATGCCGCCGCCGATCTGGTCGGGACGGGGATGCCCGCCATTGCCGCCGCTCGCACGATGGCCGGTAGGTACGGTGTGTCGGTGCGTCAGGCTCGCCGGTATGTGGAGCAGGCCATGGCTGCTGGACGGGTTGAAGTTCCCGAGGCCAACGTGGTGTTCACCGTCAAGCTGCCGGGATCGTTGGCGGATCAGGTGCGCGAACATGCCCGCGAGCGGGACACCACCTTGTCGTCAGTGGTGGCGCGGGCACTGTCGGAGTTCCTGCGGCGGGATGACCCGGGGAAGCGTTCGGGCGCATGAACGGCCGCGCGGTGGAGCTGGAAGGGGTCTTCGACCGCCATGCGCAAGCGGATCTGTCGGCCGCGTACGCGATCTTGATGCCGCAGCGCCGGGTCCGGGTACGGACCAAACGGGGAGAAGGAGGGCCGCCTGATGGCCAGCGCGGCGATCTACGCCCGGGTGTCGTCGGCCCGGCAGAAGAAGGACCAACGATCGCCTCGCAGACGGCCGCGCTGCGCACCCACGCCGCGCAACTGCATCTTGAGCTGCCCGAGGAATGGGTCTTTGAGGACGAGGGCCATTCCGGGGCCACCCTGGTGCGTCCCGCGCTGGAGCGGCTGCGGGACCTGGTCGCCGAGGTCGGTGTCGATGTGGTGCTGTGCTACTCCCCGGACCGGCTGGCCCGCAAGTTCGCCTACCAGGTGTTGCTGATCGAGGAGTTCGCCCGCGCAGGCACGCGCGTGGAGTTCATCAAGGGCCCGCGCGGCGACAGCCCCGAGGACCAGCTGCTGGTCCAGTTCCAGGGCATGTTCGCCGAGTACGAGAAGGCCCAGCTCATGGAGCGCTACCGGCGTGGCAAGACCTACCGGGCCCGCACCGGGTCGGTCAACGCCTCCATGTCTTGGCGCCCGACCCCGCCACCGCCCCGGTCGTGCGGCGCATCTACGCCGAGTTCCTCCAGGGCGCGGGGTACCTGGCGATCGCCGAGCGGCTCAACGCCGAGCAGGTCCCCTCCCCGTCTGGCCATGACCCGGATCGCAACCCGCATCGGCAGGGGATCGGCTGGACCAAGCACACCGTCCGCGCGATCCTTGTCAACCCGCGCTACACCGGCTACCAGGTCTGGAACCGCCAGCGCCGCGACGAGGTCTTACTGGATATCGACGACGTGGCCGCCGGCTACGTGGGCCGCGTGCGCTGGAACCCCACCGACGCCTGGATCTTTGAGCCGCCCCGGGTTTGTTGGAGGCTACGATGCTTTGGCTTCCGGGTTGATTATAGTGTGGTCCTGTCCCATTAGCCAGTCTTTCTCATATTCTGCCGGGGGGATATTCCCGCAGGCGGAGTGGAGTCTGTCATTGTTGCTGCGAAAGCGGCTACGCTGCGGCATCTGCTCCCGGCGCCTGCAAGGCCACTGGGTCCACAACCAGCCCTACTACCGCTGCTCCTACCCACCCGAATACCAGGCCGCCACCGGCCTCGACCACCCGCGCACGGTCTACCTGCGCGAGGCCGACCTGCTCCCCCACCTCGACCAGTGGCTCGCCCGCCTGTTCGACCCCGACCACCTCGACCCCACCCTCGACGCCCTGGAGCAGGCCAGCAACGACCACACCGCCACCACTCAGCAGCTCGATGCGGCCGAGCAGGCCATCGCCGACTCCAAGCGCCAGCTCGCCCAGTACCGCGCCGCGCTGGCCGCCGGCGCCGACCCCACCGAGGTCACCGCCTGGATTAACCAGGCCACCGCCGCCAAGGCGGCCGCCGAGGCCGAGCGCGCCCGCCTGCGCGCCAGCACCCCCAAACCACTCGACCGCGCGGCGCTGCGCCGCATTGTCACCGAAGCCGGCGGCCTGCTCGCGGCACTTGACAACGCCGACCGCACGCGCCGCGCGGCGCTGTACGACAAGCTGGGCATCGAGGGGGTCTACCAGCCCACCCAGCGGCTCGTTGTCGTGACCGCTGACCTGGTATGCCAATGGTTGGTGTCGGAGGGCCGACTGGACCACTGGGCCTACCGAAGTTCACGACGCCCTTGGCGCTGTAGATGCCCACGGGTGCTTCGTACCCTAACGCCGCCTGCCCTCGACCCGGTAGTTCCACAGGTCGACCGGTCCGTCGGTGGGTACTTGGGGAAGGCGGTGTCGCGAATCTTGCGCGGCGACCCCGACACCCATGCGGTCCTGATTTGGCCAGCAGGTGCCCATCAGCGCGATCGCCACGCGGGGCAGCTACGCCAACCCCATGGTTCACCATACGGATGCACCATCAGCCGCTACCCTGGTCCACAAGCAGCAACTGACCACCCGTCCTCGGCCTTGCCACGAAACCAGCCATCCCAGGCCTCGCTGACCGTCACCAGCGACCGGCGGCGGCGCTGTCGTCCTGGTATCCCGACGACCCCGCCGATACCCTGCTCAAGCGGTGAATGCCTCGTCTTTCACGCACCTGGCAACGGTGACGGCTTGCGGTGTTGCCCGTAGCATTAGCTTATGGTCCGCCGACGAGAAACTATCCCTGCGGCGCCAGCCCTGCTCCCTAGGGAATGCCACGCGTGGTGGGCGCGGCCCAGTGACGCCAGGCCATGCCTTGAGAGGCTACTTGACCCCGAGGAGCAGACACGTCGCGGCCGCCTTCGGCGACGGCCCGATCGTCAGCGATTCACCGTGGCTCATGCGCTCACGCGGCTGCTGCTGGCCACCTATCTGGCGCGACCGCCCACCGCGATCCGGATCGACCGGAGCTGTCGGCACTGTGGCGGCGCGCACGGTAAGCCCAGGCTGGCCGATGCTCGCCAGCCGCTCGAGTTCTCCGTGTCACATTCGCAGGATCGCATCGTCGTTGCCTGCTCGTGGGATCTGCCGGTTGGCGTGGACGTCGAATGGGTCGAGCGCGGCGTGGCGGTGGAGGAGCTGCTGCCACACGTGCTGTCCGCCGAGGAGACCGAGAAGCTTCGGCGCGTGGATGGTCGCGAGCGACTGGAGGGCTTTTTCGTGTACTGGACACGCAAGGAGGCGGCGCTTAAGGCGACCGGCCACGGCCTTATCGTGCCTCTTGTCGGCGTTGGCGTCTCTGGTCCGGGCATGCCGCCAAGCCTCACTCGTTGGCCTGCCGGGCATGAGCTTGCGAGGACGCGGCTGCATGACCTGCATCCGGGTGCTGGGTACCGAGCGAGCCTTGCCACGATGGGCGAGTGCCGGAGGGTCCGTGAACTCGATGGTTCGGCCCTTCTGGTGCGGTACTGTCAGCAGATCGGGTCCAGAAAGGCCGGTGAGGTAAGGGCAGTCCCGGAAGCGTAGTCGAGGAGCATCCGCGCAGACGAAGCCGGCCCTTCCCATCACCGGCGGTTGTGTTGTCCTGCCGGCTCGAGCGGTACTACGGCCGCCTCTGTCCGGGGTCAAGGTCTGATGTCGTTGTTGGTACGGGTTCATATGTCGGTAGCAGGGGTCACTCGAGGGCACCACCCCATTCGGGGAGGGCTTGAGGCGGTCCTTGAGGCGGTAGCTGGGCCCGTTGATGGCCACCAAGGGAACGCAGGCGCACATCGGTTGACGGTCGGGGTTGGTCCGAGGGGCCACGTGCTGGCGGCTGGTCGTCGGGGGGCTTGTCGAGCGGGATGCGAAGGTGGATGTCGACCTGGCGGCCGGTGACGCGGACGTGCTCGACGACGAGGCGGAGCAGGCGCTGGCGCTGGTCGAAGTCCAAGCCATCGAACGCCTGGGTCACGCGCTCGGCGAAGCCGGCCAGGTGCTGGCGGAGCCGATTGCCCTCGGCGAGCTTGCCCCCTTCAGCGGCAAGACGGGCCTGCTGGTCGGCGAGCTGCTGGCGGCGAGCATCGACCTCGGCGGCCCGCCGCCCGACCTCGGTGAGCTCCAGCAGTCCGGCCTGGTAGAGGTCGACCAGCCGGCGTCGTTCGGCCTGGGCGGCGTCGAGCTTGCGTTGCAGGCGGGCGAGCTGGGCGCCAAGCAGCTCGTCGTCGGGTGTGGGCTGGCGGGCGGTGACGGCGGCCTGGCCGGCGAGCAGCACCTGGGGGCGCAGCAGCGCAGCGCGGACCTGGCCGAACACGAACGCGTCGAGCTCGTCGGCGCGGATGTTGCGCTCGGGGCAGCGGCGGTGCTCGCCGCCCGCGCGCAGGGGGTCGTGGTTGCGGCAGTAGTAGTAGCGGTGCCAGGTGCCGTTGCGGCCGCGCATCTTGTGACAGTTGGTGCCGACTGCGCAGCTGCCGCACACGACCAGGCCGCGCAGCAGCCAGGCGCCGGGCTCGGCCCGGCGGGGGCTCCACTGGCTGTTGTCGCGGCTGACCCGCTGGGCGGCCTCGAAGACGTCGTCGGCGACGATGCGTGGCACCGCGATCGCGGTCCACTCGGTGGGTGGGCGGGGCCGCTGGCGGGTTGGGCGCCTGCCCGCGGTCGGGGCCGGGACCAGCTCGGTGCGGTTGTAGTAGGCACGCCCGACGTAGGCCTGGTTGCGCAGCAGCCGCCCGACGGTCGCCACCCCCCACACCGGCTTGCCGGTCGGCGAAGCAATGCGGTCGGCGTTGAGCCGCCGGGTGAGCTGCCGCATGGACAGGCCTGCGGCCACGTAGTCGTCGAAGACGCGCCGGACCACCTGCGCCTCGGGCTCGAAGACGACAAGGTGCGCGGGGCCGGCAGGCCCGCGGGGCACCCGCCGGTAGCCGTAGGGCGCCTTCCAGCTGATGACCTCGCCGGCCCGGGAGCGCCACAGCTTGCCGCGCCGGTAGCGCTCGGCGATCTTGGCCCGCTCGTATTCGGCGATCACCCCCTGGACCTGGGTGAGCAGCCGGACCTGCGGGTCGTCATCCAGGGCCAGGGCATCCACGAACCGCACCGCCACCCCCAGCCGGCCCAGTTCGTCGAGCACGACCACCTGCCAGGCGTAGGCGCGGGCCAGCCGGTCGGGCGACAAGCACCAGACCACCTCGAACACGCCGGCCTCGGCCGCGTCTCGCAACCCGTCCAGCCCGGGGCGGTCCAGGCGCGCCCCCGAGTAGCCGTCGTCACGAAACTCGGCCACGACCTCGTCGCCCTCGACGGCGGCCCGAGCGCGCAACGCCTCCAGCTGGGAGCCGATCGTGCCCCGGGCCTGCTGCGCCTCGGTCGACACACGGGCATACAGCGCGACCCGCATCAGTGCACCTCCGTACGGCAGACGGCAGCGCCGTCAGCGACGCCGAGCAGCAGCCCGTAGCCGGCGGCCAGGGCGTCCAGGCGAGGATCGGCATACGGCGTCCACGCCGGCCGGCGGGCGCCACAGACCACGGCCGCAAACACCCCGTTCTGGTCGGCTGTCGGCTGGGCGAGCAGCCCGGCCAGCCCGTAGCGGGCAACGCGCACCGCCGTCGGGCCAAGCAGCGGCGTGCCGGCCAGCGCGGCCACCCGCAGCCGCTCGTAGTCGACCTGCGCGGCACCGGCGGGTGGCCAAAACCGGCGCGCCACTTCGGCGGCCAGCTCCACGAACTCCTCCCAGCACAACATCGCGTCGGGACCTCCCTCCCCGGTCCAGGTCATCCGCGATCAGGATCAAGGGAGGTCCTGCCTTTGCGACCTCAAGGTTGAGGAGATTCAGTGGCAACCGCTGAGGAGGCTACCTGTCAATCAACAACCTGACCACGAGCCATTCCAAGGCTGAAGCCGCGTCCAGCGCCTTGGTGGATCCAGGCTGAGTAATCAGCGCCATGTAAGGAATTAGTCGGCGGTTTCAAGCGGTCGGCGCAACACCCAAGCTCGGAGCTTACGTCTGGGCGCTCAATATGGCGGCCGGTTATGGGCGGGTCTTGCGCGGGGTCAGACCAGACAGCTACCTTCCAGCACACCCGCGACGGGCGCAGGAGAGCACGATGAAGGCGATCGTCCAAGACGAGTACGGCGCACCTGATGTGCTTGAACTCCAAGAAGTCGACAAGCCGGTCGTCAACGACGATGACGTGCTGGTACGAGTGCACGCGGCTTCCGTGAATCCAGCGGACTGGCACCTCCTGACCGGCACGCCATACCTCGTGCGCCTCACCGGGTCCGGGATGGGGTTCGGGCTGCGCAAACCAAAACGCCAGATACCGGGGACTGGATGTGGCCGGTCGGGTTGAAGCGGTCGGCAGCAACGTAACCCAGTTTCGACCCGGCGATGAGGTGTTCGGCGAGAACACCAGCGCCTATGCCGAGTATGTCTGTGTGCCCGAAGATGGCATCGTGCTGAAGCCGGCCAACCTGTCGTTCGAGCAAGCCGCAGCCGTCCCCGTGGCGGCGCTCACCGCCCTCCAGGGGCTTCGCGACAAGGGCCAGATTCAGCCAGGGCAAAAGGTGCTGATCAACGGGGCGTCGGGAGGCGTAGGCACGTTCGCCGTTCAGATCGCCAAGTCGTTCGGAGCGGAGGTGACCGGCGTGTGCAGCACGAGGAACGTGAACATGGTCGGTTCGCTCGGCGCGGACCAGGTCATCGACTACACGCAAGAAGACTTCACCCGGAGTGAGCGGCGCTACGACCTGATGCTCGATGTCGCCGGGAGCAGGTCGTGGTCAGAGTCCAGGCGCGTCCTCAACCCGCAGGCGACCCTCGTCATCGTCGGAGCACCGAAGGGCAACCGTCTGATCGGCCCTCTGCTTCACATTGTCAAGGTACGCCTGGCTTCACTGCGGGCGAGCCAGAAAGTGGTCTTCTTCATCGCGAAGTTGAACACAGAGGATCTGGTGGTCGTGCAAGAGCTTCTCGAGGCCGGAAAGGTGACGCCGGTCGTGGAAAGGACCTACG
>WNGM01002591.1_pt2 | contig 14518 bp, 15 predicted proteins | sample 5400571 | NCBI WGS metagenome assembly WNGM01 (sample SAMN13153378, study PRJNA577476) | soil metagenome | isolation source: 100 cm soil or saprolite under Garry oak tree replicate 2 | place: USA:California | collected 2016-06-15
TGCCATCTTAACGGTCGCTACAGTCGGGGGATTGTTGCAGAGGACCAGGAGTAGGAAGCTTGGGCAGGTGAGCATGCTTGAAACCTCGGCACCAACACCGCCCGCGGCCACTAGATGCCCGAGCTCTCCATAGCCCATCCTTTTTCTTCAAGACCCAACCTCCATAGTAGACGAGTTTGCCTGCGCTCAGCCTCATTCGATTCACAGCCCGTGGACTTGGCCGACGGCCGGTCCGCACCACTCTAACAGTGATAGGACTAGCCGCGCTCATCCTCACCTACGTGAGCGTTCAGTCCCTCGTTTCAACGTTGGAGATCAATGTCTCAGGAAGCGTGTCCTCGCTGGGAGGAGAGATCGACGTTTGGAGCAAAGGAACCTCGTTCCCACTCTTCAGCAGGGTCCCCGAATCCTATGCGAACACCGTCAAGAACATACCAGGGGTCAACTTGGCCGCTCCCGTAGCGCTAGCCCAGATGACCGTGGACAATAACGAGGCTGTGATCGCAGGCGTAGTTCCGTCTCAGCTACCTCGGATGATCAGCTACACCATGGTAGCAGGTACAATGATTACCTCGAACCAGTCAGGAATACTGTCGATTGGCAAGGCTCTAGCTGCAACGGTCGGGAAGGGTGCAGGTCAAACGCTCCTTCTAGATGGTTACAATTACAGCATAGCCGGAGTCTACCAGACCAATGCCTGGATAGACTATTCACTCATCATCCCGCACTCGGTTGCTCAGCAATTGATAGGGTGGGTCAACCAGACTTCTATGATCGTGGTCACGACCCAGGACCCACGGAATGTTGACACGGTCATCGGGCAGATCCGTACACTATTGCCGACCGCCGATGCGTTCAGGACCAGTGAAGCCCCCTCCAAAATCTCACCAATCTTCGCGTCCCTCGAAGCTATCGCGACCGACATAACAATCATCGTCTCTCTGAGCGCCGTTCTGGGGATAATGAATTCGAACCTCAACAATCTCCGGGAGAGAATGCGAACTTTCGCAATCTTCAAAGCGACCGGCGCTTCCTCCAGCCAGATCGTTAGGCTCGTCTTGTACGAGTCTCTCTTGATTGGAATTCTAGGAACGCTACTGGGATTGGGGATTTCCTATGTGGTTCTCAACCTCGTATCAATACCCGTGGCAGAAACAATCAATGTCGCAATTATCCTAGTGCCATCAACCTTCATCTATGCCACTCTGCTCGCCATATCCGTTTCGCTAGCCGCTGCCATCTATCCCGCGCTTAGAATCGCTCGGGTCAGACCTCAAGAGGTTTTCCGCTTTGGATGACGGAATTATTCTCAGAACGGAAGGCCTTACCAAAAGCTATGGAAATGGACCTGAGAAGACGATCGCGCTTGATAACCTGAACCTGCAGATAGCTAGAGGAAAGCTGCTAGCTGTTTACGGACCATCAGGCTCAGGCAAGACCACACTACTCTTCCTTCTTGGCGGACTCGACAAGCCGACATCAGGCAAGATCTATTTCGACGGAGTCGAAGTCACGAACATGAACGAACGAAGACTCTCCGAACTCAGAAGAAAAGACATCGGTTTTGTGTTTCAGAACTACAACCTAGTCGATGAACTAACTGTCCTCGAGAATGTCATGCTAACTATGACCTTCGAGGGAAAGCCTGACAGGGAAAAGAGAGACCGCGCACGACAGTTACTCCATCGTGTAGGAGTTGCAGGTAAAGAACGACGACGGCCCTCCCAGCTGAGCGCCGGAGAACAGCAACGAGTGGCCACGGCCAGAGCGATAGCTAACGGACCAAGACTGGTCCTGATGGATGAGCCTACAGGAAACCTTGACCAAGAGAACTCCCAACAACTCGTGCAACTCGTCGCTGATATCATTGAGGGGGAAGGGGCAACATGCGTAATCGCCACGCACAATCTCGACATCGTTAACGAGGCCCCGTCCAAAATCTTCCTCAAATCGGGCCGGATTGTAAGCGGCTGAGCTATGAGCTTGAAGGAGCGGTTAGTCTAGTCTTGGGGCTTAGCTCCGAGGCCCTGCAGCTTGTATTTTAGATATTTTTCCATAGTCTTCGTCATTAGCAGGCCGCTTTTCATGCTCTTGTATACGAATAGCCAGTAGTCTTTCTGGTTCGCTTTTCCCTCTCCAACTCGTAAAGCGTACAATTCGAGCTGGTCCAAGAGATTCATCACGTCCCTATCCCTCAACTCAAACCCCTCTCTTGAAGCTACAGGAAGCCTTGTTCTTTCATCCATTGGTCAGAGAATAATTTGCTGAGGTAGTTCCTTCCGGTGTCCGGGAGCAACGTTACAATCGTCTTGTCCTCGGGCAGATGCTCTGCGACCTTCACTGCAGCGTGGACTGCTGTGCCCCCTGACCCTCCTACTAGTATTCCTTCTTCCTGTGCTAGTCGTCTAGCCATGTGAAACGTGTCCCTGTCAGAGACTCGGATGATATCATCCACAATCGACATGTCCATTGTCCCTGGCATGAAATCTTCTCCTATCCCTTCCACCTTGTACTGGTGGGGCTCTTCCTTGTGTCCGTGGTAACGCGGGTAGAAAATTGACCCCTCCGGATCAGCGCCAACAACTTTCAAGCCTTTTTTCTTCTCCTTTAGAAATCGGCCTATTCCCGTGATTGTCCCTCCTGTTCCCATGCCGCAGATAAGAACGTCTACCTTTCCCTCGGTCTGACGCCAAATCTCAGGTCCCGTTGTCCGGTAATGAGCATCGGGATTAGCTCGGTTCTCATACTGGTTAGGCATGTAGGAGTACAGAGTCTCTTTCGTCAGTCTCTCCGCGACCTTGGTGTAATGTTCAGCGGATTCTGGGGAGACGTTTGTAGGGGTCACCACGACCTTTGCTCCGTAAGCCCGTAGGATGCTCCTCTTTTCCTCGCTCATCTTGTCAGGCATGACGAAGATCATCTTGTAGCCCTTCACGGCGGCAACCATTGCCAATCCAACTCCGGTGTTTCCAGATGTGGGCTCTATGATCGTTCCACCGGGTTTTAGGAGACCCTTCTCTTCCGCTCGTTCGATCATTGCGATTCCGATTCGATCCTTAACGCTTCCACCAGGATTGAGGTTTTCCAGCTTCGCGAGAATGGTGGGTTTGAGACCTTGCGAGACCTTGTTCAGCCGGACGAGAGGCGTGTCTCCGATAACATCTAGAATGGTCTTGTGAACTTCCATCGAGAAAACTGGTTCCATTAGTACATTCAATCAAGCCTGTTTATCAGAATATGCAGACTCACAGGTGGACCGGAAGAGAGATAGAGAGAAAGTACGAGCATAGGCAATGCAACCCTCCCCTAGGGATTGAGGGCGAACCCGAAGACACACACTCCACGGTCATCCCGGGATTACCTAGGGCTCTAACTGGAAGTATCACGAGCCTTAACTTTCTGCTTTTCCCAGCAGACTTGACGCGTGATTGTAAGATTTGTCGCAACGGGTCCCCACCGGCATCCCTGAGCTAGACGATGTGATAGAGGGTGGGCTTCCCAGGGCCGGTCTGTTTCTTGTAGCTGGAACTCCTGGGTCTGGTAAGACCGCTTTCAGCGCGAAGTTCCTGTACGAGGGTATCATCAAGGGAGATAGAGGGATCTACGTCTCCTTCGCCGAGGGTCGTGACGCGTTTTTCTCAGAAACGGCGCGGAATGGTTTGGACTTTGCGAAGGCCGATGATGCCGGTATGTTCCTCTACATGGACCTACTCACTGTCAAGAACGAAGGTATTCCCGCTGTGACACAGTCTATAGTTGACGCTGTCCTTGACTTCAAAGCATCTAGGCTTGTGATTGATTCCTTTTCCGCAATGGCTCAAGCTGTTCCTCAGTTGATAGAGGCCAGGTCAATCCTTCATACGATTCTCGGGAAAGTAATCAGGCAAGCTGAGTGCACTACTCTCCTCATCTCGGAAGTCCCTATGGGCACATCTAGGCTGGGTCTTGGGATTGAAGAATTCGTTGCCGATGGAGTCCTCAAGTTCACCCAGAAGGAGATCGATGGGCGAGTCATTAGAAACCTGGTCATTCTCAAGTTGCGGGGGACAAAGATAGGGAGAAGGGAGCACATGTTCACCCTTGATGGTGGGTTTCGGATGCTAAGCCCGTTCGATTCCTCACAAGCCAACAATGGACACTCTCATCCGGTCATCAAGAATACAGCATCACACTCTTCCACTGGAATCAAGAGCTTAGATTCTGTTCTCGGGGGAGGCCTTAGGAGGGGAAGCCACATTCTCTTGGAGGTCGGCGAAGACGTCTCCTCACCCTCACTGATGAGCTTCCTCTCACCGATAATCTCAAACACCGTCAAATCCGGTGACCAAGTCATCTGTGTCCCGGTCAATGGAATGTACCCTGAAGAACTGCAGGAATTCCTCAGAAAATCCATCCCTGATGGACTTGCATCGGTCCAAATTTTCGACATTACAGGCAAGGGTGGTCCGAACACCGTGGACCTTGGCGGCGCCACGGTCCTCCAGCCCTTCGACATGTTCTGGAAGACAGCTAGGAAACTAAGGAAACCAGAGAACCGCTTGCTAAGCATAATTGGCTTTGACGCTCTAGAGGCGAAATACGCGAAGGATCTCCCCGCAATGCAGGGTCTGATCATCGAAACAATCGCCAAGGTGCGAAACGCAGGTGATATCATGATATCAATAGCTCGGCCGTTCTCTAACACCTTGAGAGAGCTTGCCAGTGCCTCAGATGTCCACCTGAGGCTTGTCCAATATGACGGGGTCCTCTGTATCTTGGGTGTAAAGCCGAGGACGGACTACTACGGCGTCTCTCTACCCCACAAGGGTGCAAATGCCGAGATCGAACTGGTCCAGGTTTCATAGCATGGCCGCAACAGTTGGCGCGTCGTTAGACCGGCCGCTGATAGAATCCATCGATGCCGCCCTCAGTGCTCTCGGAACTAGCACTAGGGACTCGGTTCTCCTCTATCTTCGTAAGAGATATTCCATTTCTTTGGAAGAGGCACCTCAGAGGATGGACGAGTTCCTCCAAGCACTCCGCGCTCTACTCGGATACGGAGCGAGAGTGATCGAAAAATTAGCGATCGCTAGATTAGTGGAAACGAATGAGATCTCCCTTGCCGAAGCGAGAGGGAGAAATCTAGCCGAGATTGTAAATCTTTCAAGTAAGGCACGCGATAAGGTTTGACCGATACAGTCTGAGAAACTCTGAGTGCGACACGAACTTTTACTCAAGGAGTTCTCCCGTACGCCCAATAACCTCTGATATTCACTGATCTATTGTTACGAGATCGTAGCTCTCTCTAGTTCATTTATTTCTCTTGGAGCCTTCAGGGATAATTCGAAGAATATGTCCGCGCCCAGGTGGCGGGGCTTTCTTTTCGGGTTCAGGCTGACGGTTTTGCCTGACTTTCAAATCGTTTTGCGAGCCCGAAGACCCCGAAGAATAGAAGCGCTCCCGCTATCGCTGTGATCGCCGAACTGAGGATAGTTGTGGTGGCACCGACCGAGCTTACCAGATTAGCTATTTGGTCGGCTGGCAGTGAAAGTGTCAGAGCCAAGCCCACCACGCTTTGAATCGTCAGCAACGAGAACGCCGCAATTATCAAAGTCCAAGCACGAAAGGACCCCGTTATTCTCGTCACCTTGTATGCGTAGAATACTACCCCAGCCTGGAAGATGAGTTCTAGAACGGCGACGAAGTAGAGCGTTGGTAAGACGATAGGATCTAGCATTCTTGTTACTGTCTCACTTTCGTTTCTCCGCGGCCCCGCGGAAGAGATCCATGAATTTCTCTGATGCAACCCTTCGCGGCGAGCCAGTGATTACTCCTTCGTAGTTCGTGAACGCGGATTCTATCTTGATTCCTGTCGGAGTTATCTCAAACTCTCTAAGCGACTTGTCATGATCGCTACCCCTCATCTTCAAGATCACCAAGGCCTTCCGCATCGAGGATTCAATCTCCACAGGTTTCAGTGCAACGATGCAGTCCACCAAGAAGCTCAATCCTACCTCAGTTACGGAGAAGGACCCTCCGGCCATTTGCGGAGACTCCCAAATCATCAATGAGCTTATGCCCTTAGTTTTGAGGTGCATGATCAGCCGGTAAGCCTCTCTCCTCAGCTCGCTTTCCTTCACGAACATGGCAAGATGGCTCAACGAGTCCACGACTATTCGTTTGGGCTGGATGTCTCGGAAGGACTCGTCGAGTAGACTCTCTCCCTCTGATTCAAGCAGCAGGTTTGGGGATGTGCAGACAATTCTGAACTTGCTTTCTTCCTCCAGCTTCCGAAGATCCCATCCAAGGTTTTTCGCGTCTCGGTAGATCTGGTCAGGCATTTCCTCGAAGGTTACGTAGAGCCCAGCTTCCCCAAGTTTCACACCGTTAACCAGGTACTGGAGGGCGAGCGTTGTCTTTCCGCAACCAGCGCTCCCGGCGACCATCACTGCATCACCTTTCATGAATCCGCCACGTAGCATCTCGTCCAACTCAGCTATTCCTGTCCGAACCCTCCCCCCTTCTCCGGCCTTTCCAGTGAAGAACTGGTCGAATTCAGAGACTCCTGTCCTAGAACTTGGTGTGGTCAATTTTCTCGACTCCCTCCAGATTTCTCAGATGCTTTGCGATAGCGTCCAAGACTTCCCTGTCCCTCTCGCGGTCCAGGAGTAAGACCTCTGAACGACCTACCCTCCTTGTCTTTAGGATACCCAGATTCACAAGACCTCGGATGTCTTCTTCGATCGCATTCCCTGTTCTTCCAATGCGACGTGCGACAGCATCGAGTGTGTCGATGAGTCCAGGGTTTCGGTGGAACAAAACCAGTAGGTCTCCCGTGACCTCCGAAGCGAGAAGCGTTTCCAGCATCTGCGCAGCACTCATTTTGTCTGCGCCTCCACTGCGCAGGCTTCTTTTGCCCTCTCAAGGGCTTCGCCATAATCGAAGGGTTCTTGAGAATTGTATGGAATATTCAGCTTCCGGAACAGATCTTTGACTATGACTTTCTCAAGGACAATTGCGCCGTTGCCGAATATTGTTTGTAGCTTTCTATGGAACTCCTTTGGAGCGGTTGCTTCATTGAACAAGCCTTGGCCGTTTAGAACTCCGAGGATTGCCTGGCCTAGGGCCGCTTTCACCCCGTCGCCGATGCTGAGTTGCAACATCGAGGAGAAAGTCTTCTCTTGGGCCAACTTAGAGTTGGTCCTGCTCGTCTTCCAGCTTGCGCGGAAGTCGTCCTGAGGTGTAGGTGAAATGGACGAACCCATGGCTAGAGCTAGGCTCCTGCTCATTTGTTTCGTTGAGAACCTGTCCGGGAATAAAACTCGTTGTAACCTAGGCCGGAGGATTTTAGTTGTTACATCATCTGGCCGATTGATTGAAAACCCGATAGCGACTATTGGAGTTATGTTAGGACACATGTATCCGGTCTGGTTCCGGGGTTTATCGTGAGCTTGATGCGGACCTCAGTGGTTCTTACGAGAATTCCAAGGGAGCGATGAGGGATTAGCTTGCCGTGGCTACTCGATTGCGAATCTTCGTGTTGTCGCGCGAGGGACATTTTGAGTAGGCTGAGAATGGCTAGCTTTCCTGCAAGAAATGCATAAATTACTGCCGCAGCCTCGGGTGCGAAGCGGGTCGAGTTAACATGGCCTCACTCATCGCATTCGTTAGCATCTTCGTGGAATCGCCGTACATGGACGATGTAGTCCAGGCTCTATCCCGTCTCGACAAGGTAGTCGACCTCTACGAGGTCACCGGCGAATTTGACATAGTCACTGTTGTCTCGGCGTCAGACATTGAGGAGTTTCGGGACGTGCTCAAGAACAAGATAATGAAGGTCAAGGGCGTCAAGAGCACGGTCAGCTCGATTGTTCTAAAAACCCACAAGGGCTCCGGGTCGAATGGCGATATCTTGAACGCGACCTCGGCTGTGGCAGCTTCCTTTAGTCACCGGAAATAGATCGACTCGCAAGGAACTCTGAGCCCGTGCCATGGAGGCGGTTAGCGGCTGATCGACCCGAGCAATTTATTCATACTCATCACAATTCTGGGCATAGCCATCCTATCTGCGCGCCTCCTCTCCCCGCACATTACTAGAGTATTCACGCTAGCGCCAAGTCGCCTTGACAAGATACTCAACCCTATCGAACGAGGAATCTATCGACTCGTGGGCGTTGATCCGGCTCACGGCATGAGCTGGAAAGAATACTTTCTCGCCGCACTCATTGTCAATATTTTCCAGATGGCAATCGCGTTCGCAATATTCTCATTTCAAGGCGTTCTTCCATTGAACCCTCAAGGGTTTCCTGGTCTTTCTTGGGACCTTGCATTCATGCAGGTCATCAGCTTCGCCACTAACACCAACTTGCAACACTACAATGGAGAGGGAAATTGCATTCAACTCCCGAATTGCAGTACTCTGGCTGGATTTCCGGGCCTTTCCTATCTCAGCCAGATGATGGCCGTTCAGTTCTTGCAGTTTACTAGCGCAGCTACGGGAATATCCGTGGCTATCGCGATGATTCGGGGGTTCATTGCCCGCTCGAAGGACTTGGGCAACTTCTATGTCGACTTTACGAGATCTCTGACAAGAATACTGCTCCCTCTATGCTTCGTGGCTTCCCTGGTCTTCGTCGGCCTTGGAGTTCCTCAGACTCTGACAGGATATCAGAACATCACGCATACGGTTGAGGGTGCGACCCAGACTATCCTGGTCGGACCAGTCGCTTCTCTCGTCGGTATCATGCAACTTGGTACAAATGGCGGAGGATACTTTGGAGCGAACTCGGCCTATCCATTCCAGAACCCAAACCCTGCATCCGATATATTCCAGATCTTCTTGATGCTACTTATTCCAACATCACTATGTTTCGTATTCGGCCAGCTGATAGGCAAGAAGCGGGAAAGTCGTCCTATACTCTGGGGCGCCTATGCGCTTTTTGCACTGGATCTCTTGATCGCCTTCACCCCTAGCTTTCCAGTTGTGGGTCCGGGAATGGAAGTCCGTTTTGGTGGCTTCTTCTCGGTTTTCTGGACCGTTGTCACGACAGCAGTGACCACTGGCTCAGTCAACGCATCCCTGTCGAGCATGAACCCTTTGGTCATACTTTCGGCGTTCAATGGAATGCTGATCCAGGCAACCCCTGGTGGGAAGGGAGTTGGGGTGATGTACATGGTCATGTTCATCGTTCTCACAGTCTTCATTGTCGGCCTCATGTCTGGTCGAACGCCGGAGTACTTGGGGATGAAAATAACTGCCCGGGACGTTAAGCTGGTGATGATCGCGTTTCTGGTCCACCCAGTCATCATCCTCCTGCCGACGGTTCTCGCCTTTTCAACTGGGGCTGCGAGTGCGATCGGCGTTGCGACGAACTCGGTCGGGTTCACCCAAATATTCTATGAGTTTACTTCCGCGGCTTCCAACAATGGAAGCGATTTTCTCGGAGCATCTGCAAACACTCCATTCTTCAACGTCTCAACAGGCATTGTCATGTTGTTGGGGCGTTTCGCACCCATCGGACTACTACTCGCTCTAGGGGGATCTATGATCAATAGAAAGAGGCTCACAACAGAAGTCGGTGTAAGGACAGACAGCTTTCTCTTCTCAATCGTCATTGTGGGAAGCATACTCGTCCTCGCCCTTCTCACCTTCTTCCCGTTTCTCGCGCTAGGCCCGATTCGAGAGTTCTTCCAAGGACGTGTAAACGGATTCTAGGGGAGAAACATGGCAACAAGATTTAGCAGGATGTTGTTTGTCCGGCGACCAACGCTGGCTTCGAGGAGGGTGTTTATCGATTCGCTTGTTCGCCTGAACCCGCTTAGACTAGTCGCAAACCCGGTTATGTTGATCGTAGAGATCACATTCTTCATCGTGGCAGCCATGGCAATATATCCGGAGGGATTTCCCAGAGTTGCAAGCCCCTCCCTCGAGTCATTCTACGTGGAGGTTGCCTTGATTCTCCTGATTACAGTCTGGTTCAGCACTTTGTCCGATGCGCTCGCAGAGAGTCAGGCGAAGAACACGGCGAACAGCCTTCGAAGACTCGAGATGGAGGTATCCAGCAAGAAGATTCTCATGGAAGAAGGCTCTAGACGAATTCTTCCGACTCCCTCAAGAGAGCTTCGCAAAGGCGACCTAATTCTTCTCGAGAAGAGTGACACTGTTCCCATTGACGCACAGGTCCTTGAGGGAATCGCGATGGTCGACGAGTCTCTCCTAACAGGAGAGTCAACCGCAGTTCGAAAGGCGCCGGGGGATGATATTATCGGGGGCTCGCAGGTTCTCAGCGACACGCTTACGGCGAAGGTTACAGTCAACCCTGACGAGACTTTCATCAACCAAATGATTAGAATGGTGGAGTCCTCCAAGAGGCCCAAGACACCGAACGAGCAAGCCGTAACAATTGTCCTGATAGGACTCACGGCGATTTTCACGATCCTCATCGGGGCCCTGCTAGGCGTGTCTCTGGTTCTGAGTCTCGCGGCGGACCTTTCAGTCCTGATAGCGCTCTACGTCTGCCTCTTGCCTACGACGATAGGAGCACTTCTACCCTCGATAGGATTGTCCGGCATTTCTAGGCTCTACAGGGAAAAGATAGTTGCAAAGTCTGGTCGGTCAGTCGAGACCGCGGGAGATACTGATGTCATTCTTCTCGACAAGACCGGGACCATCACAATCGGTAACAGGCAGGCGGTCGAGTTTCTACCGTTTCCCGGATTCACCGAGAAGGATGTAGGTGAAGCCGCCTTCCTAGCCTCGTGGCATGATGATACTCCCGAGGGTAGGAGCCTCATCAGGCTAGCTTACGAGAATGGGTTCGTTCCAAAAGAAATGAACGCTCTGGACGCATCCGAGGTCTACGAGTTCAGCGCCAGCACCCGAACTAGTGGTGTCAAATTGGCTGGAGGTACTGGATTCATGTTACCGAAGAGCGGAGGGACTGGCCGAGAGAGGGGAAGGCTCAGGAGAAAATTCGAACCCCACGTGGAAGGCGGCGTCCCGATCGGATCTGATGAGATAGAAATCATCAAAGGCGCTCCTGATGCCATCAAGAAAATTGTCAAATCTGTTCCCGCGGACTACGACAAGATCGTTCAGAACATATCGGCAGCCGGAGACACGGCTATGGCGCTTTCGAGAAATAGAGAGCCGATCGGGATTGTAAGGTTGAGAGACGTTCTCAAGCCCGATATTAGGGAGAAGATCATGGCGGTCAAGGTGATGGGCATCAGGCCGGTTATGATAACCGGCGATCAACCACTCACTGCCAAGAGCATAGCGGCGGAGGTGGGAATTGACGAGTACCAACCGGAGGCGAAACCTGAGGACAAGTATCACATCGTCAAGCGGGAACAGGCCGATATGAGAATTGTTGCAATGATAGGGGACGGGACCAATGATGCCCCTGCCTTAGCAATGGCCGACGTAGGTTTGGCGATGAACTCTGGTACTCAAGCAGCGAAGGAGGCCGCCAACATGGTCGACCTCGAATCGAACCCGGCCAAGATCATCGAAGTCGTGATGCTTGGAAAACAATTGCTCATGACCCGAGGGGCCGTGACTACATTTAGCATCGCAAACGATGTAGCGAAATATTTCGCGATCATGCCCGTCTTGTTTGCATCAACCGTCCCAGAGCTGAAGGCGTTGAACGTTCTCGGGCTCGGCCTGAATACTGCTGTTCTCTCGGCCCTTATCTTCAACGCGATCATCATTCCCCTCTTGATTCCCTTGGCGATGAGAGGTGTCACGTTCAAGCCCTCGGGAACTATGACCCTTTTCCTGAAGAACACGGTGATCTATGGAGTTGGTGGAGTTTGCATTCCATTTGTAGGAATTAAGCTGATAGACGTGGGAATATCGCTACTCTAGGAGAGAAAAACCCGTGACGAATGTTGGATGTGAACTCCGGCGAAATTATGGCCCTGCGATAAGATTGGCGGTAATATCGCTGATACTTTGTGGGCTGGTGTTTCCCCTCGTCATAACGGGCTTTGCCCAGCTGATCTTTCCATCTCAGGCAAATGGAAGCTTAGTTCAGTTTCACGGTAAGACCGTGGGCTCAAATCTTATCGCGCAGAATTTCAGCAGGCCGATCTTCTTCCATCCCCGAAACGATTCTGCCTCGGGGGTGGACCCTGACATCACAGTCCAGGACGCCTATTCTCAGATCCCGAGAATAAGCTCTGCCACCGGCGTTTCAGTGGACGGGCTACAACAAATCGTCAACCAGAACGAGGAGGGCACGTTTTGGATCTTCGGTACTCCGTACGTGAATGTTCTAAAGCTAAACCTAGCTCTCATCAAATCGGGCAGTTCAGCTTACAACAGTTTCTCGTAGTTTCGGACTCAGGCCTCCGATGAGATTGTCTACTCGATGAAGGATTATGGAATCGGTGTGACAGAAAAAACTCCCGGTTTCCTTTCAGATAGCTCCCGAGCTTGACCTCACAAACCTTTTCGGATTCGTTTCGGCACATCCGTTGAGGGTTGTCATACGGTACTTGGGTTTCCGTCTCTAAAGCTAACTGCAAAAATCGTCACGTTGATCATACTTTCGACCGGTTCTTGGATATTCTCGGATGCCCAGCCCTCAACTGCCTCTCCAGTGACAACGATCCTAACCGGTCTCAGTTTCCCCCTCTCTCTGAAGTTTGCCCCAGACGGACGCATTTTCTTCAACGAAAAAAACACAGGCGACGTACGCGTCGTTCAACAGAATGGATCACTTTTGTCAACTCCCTTCGCTACCATTTCGCCAATATTTACGGACGGCGAGTCAGGACTATTGGGCATAGCTTTGGATCCATCCTTCACCTCCAACGGATATCTTTACGTCTACTATACCTATCGTGACAGCCAATCCTACACACACGGTCACATCGTCCGCTACACAGCAGCAGGTAACTTGGGGACGAGCCCGATGAACATCTTCGATGTCGTAAGCGGTGCTCCGAACACTCCTCCTTATCATAACGGTGGCTACATCAAGTTTGGACCTGATGGCAAACTATACGCTCAGGTCGGCGAATTCCACCAAGGTTCGACCGCACAAGACCCATCGTCCGCAACTGGTAAGATGCTTCGCATGAACTTGGACGGGTCCATTCCTTCTGACAATCCTTTCTCCGGAAGCCTTGTCTATGCTTTGGGCATACGGAATGCTTTCGGCTTTGACTTTGACGCGTCAAATGGGAGACTCATTGCCACCGAGGCGGGTCCAAACAGCGATGACGAGATCAACATCGTCGTAAAGGGCGGAAACTATGGTTGGCCAACGTGCCTCGGAGTATGTCACAATCCGTCCTTCACAGATCCAATCGTCAACTTCAATCCAGTTGTCACGCCCACCGGGATCGCGACAGTTGCTCCGAACGTCTACTATTTTGGCGAATGGAACACGGGAAACCTCGAACGCCTGGAACTCTCTACAAACGGATCTGTAGTTTCAATGAGCCAGGTTTACACGCAAAGTGGAGGAATTATCGCGGTTGAAATGGGACCCAACGGAAAACTCTACTTCACCTCTCCGAATGGAATTTACACTTACGACATTCAGTCGCCAGTCTCAGCGATGCCCAATTCCATTACCATAATCCTCGCGATCACTGTGTCAATAATCGCAACGGGAGTGTTAGGCTATTTGGCGATCCGTTATCGGGGCAGACACTCCGCTCAACCTGTTGCTAGAACGCAACAGAATCCATGATAGTTCGGCTCCTCTTGAAATGGAAGTAGTGGGTAGCGGCTACATCAGCTTCTGGTATAGCACGAAGTATGCTGTAGCCATGAAGACGAAGCTTAGCAGCATGCCGAATCCTAGAAAACCGTATGCCCGGCTGGGCCGATATGCGTTCCGTGTGCTCGTGAACATCATGTACAATCCTAGGATTCCCAGCGCATAGAGCAGGGCTACGAACACTCCTTCGGCGGGAGTCTGGTTGTTGATGTCGTGCGGATAGACAAAGCCGAGACCTTGCTGGACGTTCAAGAGACTCACCGATGTGCCGGCGCCGACTAAGATGAACAGCCCGCCAGCGAGAACAAAGACGGTGAAGGCGAGGATCAGGAAGGAGGCTACAGGCAATAGCGGCCTGCTGGATCCGGGTGCGAGCTTAACGAAACTCATCCGGAATGCCAGGTTGTTTAGAGATCTCTTCAGCTTGAAGAGTCCTGTTCTGAAACCCATCGCTGGTCCACGTTGTTAAGTGTGGCAAGGGCCATCGCCGATTATAAGCCCTGCTTTCCCAAATGCATGCACGAGTCTGAAACCGTTTTTATAGCGCGTTTGGTCATGAGCCCCTCACGAGGCTTCCGCACCGATTTGTGTCCGCAGAGAATCTTATGCTCCAAGTGCGGGGAACTCCTCTATAGCGGGCTTGAGCTGGAGACCCCTGGCGAGATCATTCAGCGCAACGGAGGCTACTGTCCAAAGTGCGGAAAGAAGCTGGGGTTTGACACTGAAAACTTGAAGATTATTCCAGAGACCCCTGTTCCTGGTCCATAGTTCCCTCGCATTCTTTTTTCTACCAGCACCCA
>WNGM01004840.1_pt1 | contig 14514 bp, 14 predicted proteins | sample 5400571 | NCBI WGS metagenome assembly WNGM01 (sample SAMN13153378, study PRJNA577476) | soil metagenome | isolation source: 100 cm soil or saprolite under Garry oak tree replicate 2 | place: USA:California | collected 2016-06-15
TGTCCACGGCGCCGACGACGACGGCCGTCCCCGTCCGAGGGTCCACGGCCACGCCGATCTCGCACACGTTGGACCCGGTCACCCGCTTCGGGTCGGGCATCCGCCCAGTCGGCAGGACCCGCACGAACGGAGCGCTCTCGTAGGCGGCGGCCAGTCCGGCCGCGAGGTCCTCGGTCGTGGCGGGGGCGGTCATGGTGGCGTAGCAGGTGACCAGTACGCCCCGGACCGCGGGGACCAGGTGCGGCACGAAGGTGACCTGTGGGACCCGGCCGATCGACCTGGCCAGGGCCATCTCGATCTCCGGGGTGTGCTGATGGGTCCCCACGCGGTACGGCCGGACGCTCCCCTCGGTGTGGGCGTAATGGACGGTCTCGGTCGGCTTCGCCCCTGCGCCGGAGACCCCGGACTTCGCGTCGATCACGATCCCGTGCGGCGAGACGGCGCCCGCCGCCAGCAGCGGAGCCAGCGCGAGCGTGACCGCCGTGGGATAGCAGCCCGGGTTGGCCACCAGCACGGCGTCCGCGATCTGGGGCCGGAACAGCTCCGGCAGCCCGTACACCGCCTTGCCCAGCCACTCCGGGGCGGGGTGCTCGAAGCCGTACCAGGCCGGGTATTCCTCCGCGGGAAGCCGGAAGTCGCCCGCCAGGTCGATGACGCGCAGGCCGCCCTCGAGCAGGTCCGGCGCGACCAGGGCGCTTCGACCGTGCGGAAGGGCCAGGAACGCCAGGTCGGCCCGCCCCGAGACGCTCGCGTCGAGCTCCTCGAACGCGATCGGACCGAGGGGGCTCAGGTGCGGGTAGACGTCGTCCACCCGCTGGCCCGCTCGCTCGGAGGCACCCACCGCGACCAACTCGACGGCCGGGTGGACGGCGAGCAGGCGCAGCACCTCGGCGCCCGAGTAGCCGGAGGCGCCGAACACCGCGACGCGAATGGTGGGCGAGGGCATCGGGTCCATGACTATACAGGAGACTGCATAATCATGCCAACGTCTCGGCGGCCCCTCGGGGCGGCGATGCTAGGCTGGCTCGGCCGGTCCTGGGCCTGTAGGCGAGGCGCCTCGCTCGATGCTCGATGCCCCCTTCGGCCCTGAAGTGCTTGATCCGCCAAGCGCTTGGTGGACCAAGCACCGTGCTATACTGACCACATGCCACGGCAGCCGAACGCAGCAGACGCCCTCGGCCAGTTCATCCGAACGCAGCGCCAGATCGCGAACCTGTCCCTCCGGCAGCTGGCGAGCCTGGCCAAGGTCTCCAACCCGTACCTCAGCCAGATCGAGCGCGGGCTGTACCGTCCCTCCGCCGACGTCCTCAAGAATATTGCCGGTGCGCTGCAGATTTCGGCGCAGTCGCTCTACTCGAAGGTCGGCCTGGTGGAGCCCTCTCCTGACGAGGACGTGGCGCCCGACGCCGAGGAAGCGATCCGGATGGACCCCCGGCTCTCGCCCGAGCAGAAGGAAGCGCTCGTCCGCGTGTACCGGAACTTCGTCGGCGGCGCTTGATCCACCAAGCGTTTCCGCTAGATTTACCAAGCAACCGCTTGACATACCAAGCGCTTGCTTGGTAGACTTAGCACCGTCGAGAGGCCGGACCGCCCGGCCTCCGGGCGAAGGAGGAAGACCATGGAGGCCAGCACGCTGGCAGCGAAGGCACAGGACCAGCTCTCGGCCGCGATCAAGCAGGCGCAGGGCGTCGCGATCGCCGCCGTGTCGCAGGTGAGCGAGACCCTCGGCACCGTCCTGCCGGAGGTGCCCCGGACGCCGCTGTCCGAGCGGCTGCCGGACCCGGTCGAGATCGTCACCACGAGCTTCGAGTTCGCCGAGCAGATGCTCGAGACGCAGAAGGCGTACGCGCTGGAGCTGCTCAGGGCGATGGCTCCGCTCACCGGGAAGCTCGTCCCCGCGGCGAACCACAAGCCCGTCCGCCGGACCGTCAAGGCCAAGGCCTGACAGACCCCTCGAGGCCCGGACACGCACCGGCGCGCTCCGGGTTCCGGTCGAAGAAGCCCCCGTCCCGCGGGGGCTTCTCGCCGTGTGGGGTCCGGTAAGCTGCGCTGGTGCTCGGAGAGCGGGAGGGGGTGGTGGTCGAGGTCATCCCGTTCGACCTGCACGGCGTGGTGTACTCCGACGTCACCGTGACTTACTCCGACGGCTCGATGGAGCAGGCACGGCTGGGGCCCGAAGCCCTGCCTGACGACCTCCGGCCGGGCGAACGCGTCCTGGCGACGCGGGCCGCGAACATGATCCTCGCCCTCCGGCGTCCGTAGTCGACGCGATCAGCTCGCACGAATCTCCGGACCGGAGCCCCAGCGTATCCTGGGGCGAGATGATCGAGCCCGAGGCCGCCCGGGCATTCTTCAACGCCCTCCGCGAGCGAATCCAGGCGCGGCTGTTCGGCGTGGAGGGCGCGCTCAAGCTGGTCCTGGTGGGGATCCTCACGGACTCCCACGTGCTGATCGACGACGTCCCGGGCGTGGGGAAGACCACGCTGGTGCGGATGCTGTCTAGCCTCCTGGGCCTGCGGTTCGCCCGAATACAGTTCACGCCGGACCTCATGCCCTCGGACATCACGGGGACGTCCGTGCTGAACCTGAAGTCCCAGGAGTTCGAGTTCCGGCCGGGCCCCATCTTCACCCAGATCCTGCTGGCCGACGAGATCAACCGGGCCACGCCGAAGACGCAGGCGGCCCTGCTCGAGGCGATGCAGGAGCGGCAGGTCACCGTGGACGGCGTGACCTATCCACTGCCGGACCCGTTCTTCGTCCTGGCCACGCAGAACCCCGTCGAGCTCGAGGGGACCTTCCCCCTCCCCGAGGCGCAGCTCGATCGGTTCCTGCTCCGGGTCCGCATCGGCTACCCGCCGGAGGAGGAAGAGGAACGGATCCTCATGCCGGGGCGGGAGCGCTCCATCGTGCCGAGCGAGCCGCTGACGGCGGAGCCGGGGATGGACGAGCTCCGCGGCCTGGTCGGCCGGGTCCGGATCGAGGAACCCGTCCGCCGGTACGTGGTCTCGCTGGCCCGATCGAGCCGGCAGCATCCCGACCTCCAGGTCGGGGCGAGCCCCCGGGCCGTGGAGCACATGGGCGACGCGGCGCGGGCGTGGGCCCTGCTGGCGGGGCGTGACTACGTCCTCCCCGACGACGTCAAGGTGCTGGCGGAACCGGTGTTCGCGCACCGCATCGTGCCGAGCACCGACGCGCGCATCCGGGGGCGCAGCGCCGAGGAGCTCCTCCAGGAGGTCGTGGAGGGCGTGGAGGTCCCCGTGGAGTTCGGCCTGGGCCAGCGGGGGACGTAGCCACGGACTCCTCCAGGAGGCGGCAGATCGCGCTCGGCGTGGGGGTCGTCCTCGCGTTCGCCGGAACCCTGGTGGCCAACGTCCCGCTGGTGTCCTGGGCTATCGGCGTCGGCCTGCTGGGCGGGGTCGCGACCGCGTGGGCCCGGATGGCCTGGCGCGACGTCGAGATCTCGGTCGGGTTCCGGCCCCGGCGGGCGTTCATCAGCGAGCCCGTCGAGGTCGTGGTGCACGTCGAGAACCGCAAGCGCTTGCCGCTTCCGCTGGTGCGCCTGGGGGTGTGGCTCCCGGAGGGCCTCGCCCCGGGAGACCATTCGGGCCCATCGACCATCCGCGGGTTCCGCCGTCGGCTGGCGCTTCCGGGCCGGTCCGAGGTGGATCTGCACTTCCCGGTCGACCCGGAGCGTCGCGGCGAGTACCGCCTTCGGCTGGTGGAGGTGGAGGTGTCCGACCCGTTCGGCCTGGCCCCCCTGTACCGGGAGGTCACGCCACCGGAGGAGCTGCTGGTGCTGCCGGAGCCACGCATCCAGATCCCCCTGGAGGTCCGGCGCCGCCTCCCGTTCGGTGCGCCGGCGCCGTCCCTGCGGATGTACGAGCAGCCCGAGCGGTTCGCCGGCGTGCGGCCGTACGAGCCGGGCGACCCGCTGAACCGCATCCACTGGAAGGCGACCGCCCACGCCGGGATGCTCCACACGAAGCTGTTCGAGCCCACCCGCACCGCCGACGTCGTGCTGCTGCTCGACCTGGCGGTGGGGGAGCCGTTCTGGGACGCCGTGTACCCGGAGATCGCGGAAGACACCATCGGGTGGGCCAGCTTCCTGGCCCGTCAGGCGCTCACCTCCGGGTGGAGGGTCGGGCTGGTGGCCAACACGCACCTCTCCCGGGGGCGGGGGGCGCTTCGGGTCCCGCCGTCATCCACCCCCGGGCAGGAGGCCGCGCTGTTCGCCGCGCTGGCCCGGATGCCGAACGAGCCCACGTCGGACCTCGCGCCGGTCCTCCGAGACGTCGGCCGTGGGCTGGGGCGCAACGCCACCGCCGCGGTCATCGCGCCGCGAGCGGGGCCGTGGCTGGCCCAGGAGATCGAGGTGCTCCGGCGGCGCGGCGTGGAGGTCGCGGTGCTGTCCCCGGTGGAGGCCCGCCTGGCCGAGGCGGGACGATGAGCCCCCGGACAGAACCCGCGGCCCGGGCGGGGCGATGAACCGGGAAGCGGCACCCGCCACGCCCGCCGCGCCCGCCGCGCCGGCTTCCGTGGAGGCGCGCAGCGTCCCGGCCGCGGTCCTGGCGGCGATGGCCGAGAGCGGCCCCCTCTTCCTGCCGCTCCGGTTCCTGGCCGAGCAGTCGTCGCTGAACGCTCGGGGCGGGCCGCTCGATTCCTACCCGGTGTTCCTCGCCATGTTCGCGGCCGGCGTGGCCCTGGCCACGGCGGGGCGGCGGTCGCGAGCGTTCGCTCCCGCCGTGGCCGGGGCGGCGATCGCGGTCGGTGTCGTCCAGGCCCGGGCGTTCGGCTCCGGCCACGTGGGCGGTGTCTTCATCGCGGTCTTCATGTCCCTGGCCGTCGGGGTGCGGGTGTCCACGCTGGCGGTGCGGGACTGGCGTGACCCCGTGCACGTGTCGTTCGGCGTCCTCACCGGGGTGCTGCTGCTGGAGGCGGTGCTGGCGGAAGGGGCCGGCTGGGGCGCCCTCCTGGCCGTGGTCATCCCCGTCTTCTTCCTGGCCTCCCTCGCCTCCCGCTCGGCGAGCCTCCGGATCGGCGACGCCGAGGGGCTGCAGGCGGGCGGAGCGGGCGCCCCGCGGCAGTGGGGTCGAATCGTGGCCGTGATGGCGCTGGGCGGCCTGGCCCTGCTCGGGCTGGCCGCCCTGCTGGGAGACCAGGCCCACGCCCTGGAGCGGTTGGGCCGGTTCATCCCCCTGGGACTGTACGGCGTCATCTACGGCGCGACCGTGGTGGCGTCGGCGGTGCTGCGGCCCATCGGGTGGGTCCTCTCCAAGCTGGGGTTCCACGTGGGGGCCATCCAGCAGCTCCTGCGCCACCTGCCCCGGTTCCGGCATCGGGCCGGCCGCGCGCTCACCCAGCACGGGCCCACCGGCGCTTCGCTCCGGATGGTCGGGCTGCTCGCACTGGCCGGGATCGCGGCGCTGCTGGTGTGGGTGATCGCCCGCCAGCGACGGGCGTGGATGCTCCGGGACCGTGCCGACCCCGAGGCGCCGGCCGAGCCGTCGCGCCCGCTCGCGGTGGCCTCCGAGCCCCGGCGACGGAAGCGGCGCCCTCGCGGGGAGCTGCCGGAGGACTCCGTTCGACGGCTGTACGCCGAGACCCTGCTGTCGCTGGAGTCCTGGGGTGCGGTCCGGCCCCGTCACCGGACCCCGGGCGAGTACCTCCGTGAGGTCGTCCGGGCCCTTCCGGCCTCGGCCCCGGGGTTCACCGCGCTGACCCGGGCCTACGAGGACGTCAGGTACGGGAGCCGGGCGTTCGACCGGCAAGCGGTGGACGTCCTGGAAGTCCATCGCGACTCGGTCCTGGATGCGCTTCGGAGGGCGCCGCCCCCGGAACGTCCCTCCTGAACGCCCGAGAGGGCGGGTCCCCGGACCCGCCCTCTCGGTGACCGAACCTGGAACGAGCTCAGTGGTGGTGCGGCTTCGACAGCACGATCAGCTGGAGGACCTTGCGTCCCTGGACGGCTTGGTCCTGTGCCTTGATCGACTTCACGTCCAGCTCGGTCCGCTTCCCGCGGTCCGGCGCCGCGTGTGGCTTGGGCGGGACCGCCGCGGCGCCCTCCCCTCGCAGCTCGGCCACCAGGTCGTAGCCGTGCTCGCCGTTGGCCAGGTCCGCGACGAGCTGGTCGAACGTCGTCGCCTCGCATCCCGGCCGGCTCCGCTGTGGCCCGAAGAAGAAGCCGCCGCAGAACGGGGGGAAGCCCTGGCGGATCTCGAGGGTGCCGCCGCCCAGGAGGTCGGTGGGAACCTTGATGGCCATCGGCACCGTCTTCGTCGCGTCGGTGTCGCCGATCCCCAGCACCACCCGCAGGTGCACGGTCTCGCCGGGCCGGACCACCAGTCGCTTGTGGACGTCGAACCCCGGCTGGAGTGTGCTGGAGGACAGCACCCTCTTCACCGTGTAGTAGTCGTGGTTCTGGGTGATCGTCCCGCTCACGTTGACGCCGGTGAACGTGACCTCGCCGAACTGGTTGTACTGCAACGTTTCCAGCTCACTGAGCAGCTCGAAGATGCTGTAGAAGGTGACGTCGTACGGGGAGAAGAACTTCTCGTCCCGCTGCAGCTGGAACGACTGTCCGTCCGGCCCTGTGCCCGAGACGGTCCACTGCAGCGTCGCCGAGCCGTCGCCGTACCGGTCGAACGCGGCGAGCTCCTCGTTCGCCACGCTGTACGCGGCGATGAGCGGGAAGTCGATGTAGAAGTTGCCGACCTCGAGGTTCTTCAGGACGTCGGTCTCGCCGTCCCGTGTCTTCGGAATGTCCGTGTTGGTGATACTGGCGGTCACCGGGACCAGTTCGGGGATCTCACTGTCCTGTCCGCGGATGCCGGCCATCCGGTCTTGGTCCACGGTCCCGGCCAGTCCGGCCAGCGTGGCGATCTTGTACCCGCCGAACAGGCCGCTCGGGTCCTTGACCACGGTGGCCACGGTGGCCCCGTTCATCCCGAGGGTCGTGCCGCCGGTGAAGAAGAACGGGTGCCCGAACGCGATGACCTGGTCGCCGCACACGGCCGTCGTGGTCCCCACCGCGTAGAAGCTGTAGTCGCCGTAGGACAGGGCCGCCCCGAACGAGCTTCCCGGTGCCAGGGGGGTGCCGCTCACCGAGCTGGGGGAGGCCGCCGCGCCGCCCGAGAACACGACCGCGGACACCTTGGCCTTGGCCAGCTTGTTCTGGATCTTGGCCAGGCCCTTGCCGGGGAGGCCGGACACGCCCACGGACACCGGGATGGGCTGCGCCGTGGTCGGGAACTGGTCCGTGGGGACGCCCGCCGCGTTCGCCGCGACCGCTCGCAACGCGTGGGTCAGGCGGATGACGCGGGTGGGGGCGCCCAGCCGGCTGGCCGAAGCGGGTCGGGACCCCGGGTTCGAGGGGTAGTTGAAGAGGTCGACCATGGGCTGCGCAGGGGTGATGCCGAAGATGGTCTGGTCGCCGTAGAAGCCGTACGAGAGGGCCCCCAGCAGCTCCCCGTTCACGGAGATCGGGGAGCCGGACATCCCCGCGACGGCGCCACCGGTGACGTCGAGGAACGACTGGGGGCCGGTGACCTGTCCCAGGATCAGGTCGATGCCCGGCTCGATGCCGTTCGGCAGCACGCCGAGGATGGTCACGTCGAAGGACGTGATGGTCTGGCCGTCGATCACGGTCAGCCCGTTCGCGGCCAGGCCCTTGTGGACCGAGCCGATGGGGTAGACCGTCGGCGGCGTGGTGCACGATCCGGCAGCAGGGGCGGGGGCGGCCTGCACGGCCAGCGCTCCGATCAGGGCCACCGCAACCAGCGATGCCCGGAATCCCTTTCGATGGAGCCTGGACCGGGCACGATGAACCAAACGTGTGAGCGGGTTGCTGGACAACGGAACCTCCTCCCTGCGAGGTGCTGAGCCTAGGGCTCCGAATGAGACGCCGCAAGGGGGGTCCCGGTTCCGCTCGCCGCGAACGTCGCCCGCCGGGCCGCGCCGTTTTCGATGCCTTTCGGGGGATTTCGAGGCGTATCGGACCGCGCTGCTCGGGGAGTTTGGACCGGATCGGCCGCGGGTATTCGATGGACACGCGGGAACCCGAGACCATGCAGGAGCGGGCCTCGTTCCCCCATTGCCCATCGGGAGGCATTCAATGGACAAGCTCGCCATCCGAAGGCGACTGATCGAGCAACAGACCAGGCTTCTGTCCCTGAAGGAGGCAGTGACGCTGGGCTCTGTGGCTGAGGGCTCCCAGTCAGAGTCGGTGGGGGACCTGTCCGGCGCCGACCAGCACATGGCCGACGCGGGCACCGAGACCTTCGAGCGCGAGAAGGACATGTCGATCCTCTCTGGCGTGGAGGCCGAGCTGGCCGACGTGGAGTGGGCGCTGCGGCGGCTTGCCGACGGCTCCTACGGCACGTGCCAGGCCTGCGGCCGCTCCATCGGAGCCGCGAGGCTCGACGCCCGCCCCGCGACGCGGTTCTGCATCGAGGACCAGTCGCGCAAGGAGCGGGAAATCCGTACCGCCTGAGCAGTATCTATACTAAAGACACCTATGAAGGAGGAGCCTGGAGCGCGAGCGGCCGTCTACGCCCGGATCAGCCGAGCGAACGAGAACGACTCCCTGGGGGTGGAGCGCCAGGCCGTACTGTGCCGCCAGTTCGCCGCCGAGCGGGGGTGGGAGGTCATCGGGGAGTTCTCGGATAACGGCCGCTCTGCCTACACCCGGGGCCTCCGCCGGGACGGCTACGAGAGTCTGCTCGAGGCCATCGCCTCGAAGAAAGTGGACGTGGTTCTCACCTATCACGTGGACCGGTTGTTCCGCCAGGACAAGGAGAGGCTTCGGTTCTACGAGGTGTGCACCCAAGCGGGGGTCCACCTGATCGCCGCGGTGGACGGCTCCGATGTCGATCTCCTAAGCGCGGATGGCCGCAAGCAGTTCCGGGATCTTGGATCGGCGGCCGAGTACGCCTCCGACCGCCAGTCCGAGCGGCTCCGGCGAAAGCACGACGAGATCGCGGCGCAAGGCCGGTGGCAGGGAGGGGGCGGCAGGCCGTTCGGGTACCTGGTGGAGGGGGGCCGGCTGAAGACGGGGCAGCCGGCCACCCTCAAGGTCCACGACGAGGAAGCCACCCTCCTTCGGGCCGCGGCTCGCCACGTCCTGTCCGGGGGGTCCATGTACTCCGTGGCCAGGCGGTGGAACGAGTCGGGAGTCCTGACTCCCACCGGGAAGTCGTGGCGGGTCACCGACATCCGCCGGATCCTGCTCTCCCCCCAGGCGGCCGGCCTGCGGGTCCACGGCCGGTGGGTGTCCGACCTGGACGGGGGGAACCGCCGCCGGGAGATCCTGGGGGTGACCGAGGGCTCCTGGCCCCCCATCCTCACCCGGGAGGAGCACGAGCTCCTGAAGGCCAAGCATGACGGCCGGAGCGCGGGGGCCGGCACCGTGATCGGCCGGCGGTACGTGCTGACCGGGCTCCTTCGGTGTGGCAGCTGCAGGCAGCCCCTCACCGGGAAGCGCCGCGAGGGCAAGCGGTTCTCCTACACCTGCCCCGGGGCCATGCGGGGATGCGCCGGCACGAGCATCGTGGGTACCCCCCTGGACGACGCGGTGCTCACGGTGGCGGGGGCGGTGTGGAACGCTCAGCCCGATGAGGACTCGGCCGATGCTGCCATGACCGAGGACCAGGCAGCGGTCCTTCAGGAGCTCCGGGAACTCCAGGACCGGCGGGACCAGGTGGCCCGGGACTACGCCGACGGTCAGATCGACGCCCGCCAGCTCCAGGTGGCCACGGCCCGCCTGGACGAGCGGACCCGGGAGCTCGAGGGGAGGCTCGCTCAGGTGGTGGAGCCGAAGCGGCGTTCCTTAGGGGAGGTGTTCGAACAGGCCAAGGAGTTCACCGACCGCGTGGCAAAGGGGGAGCACACGCCGGCCGAGGCGGCCGAGACCCACGACTGGATCAAAGGGGTCATCGAGCACGTAGTGGTGGCCAAGGCCCGCCGGCCCGGCATCCGCTACGACCCCGAGAGGGTGGCGATCGTGCTCCGCGCCGGGGTCACCCCGCCCGTACTCCTCGCCATCCACCTGGTGGGCGCGGAGGTCGTCCCCCTGCCCCGGATCATGGTGCGGAGCGATGGACCTGGAGCAGCAGCCCACACGGAAGCGTCGAGCCGTGGTGGGCCAAAGTCCGGGGGCGGTACCGTTCGACGAGGTGGGCGATGATGCTCCAGGTGAACTCCTGCGACTATGGACACGAGACCGCCGAGGAGACCCGTCGCCTCCCGATCGGGGGAGACGCCGGGGTCATCGTGTGCGAGGAGCACTACCACGCGGAGATGGAGAGCCGGAAGCTCGCGGCCCTCGAGCGGGGGGAGCCCGACTACCGCGGATTCCCGGCGTGGACCGAGCTCGAGGTGTACGAGCCTCGAAAGGGGCCCTGAGTTCCGCCTGGTCCTTCGCGGACCCGGAAGCCGAGAGGGCGGCACAGGGCCTAACAGCGCTGCACTGAACACGACCCTACCCGCGCCCGGATCCTCTCGCCCCCCCAAGATCCAGATGCCGAGCCCACCGCCTCGAGATCCTCCGCCGCCGGGACCCTTTAGATGACGGGGGATCACCCCGGACGATGAGCCGAGTGCCCCTTTCAGGCTGAGGCGCCGGCGGTCTGGGTCTTGCGGGGCCGCCCCCGCCGCTTGGCCGGGCTCCTGGCCCGGCATGGCGCGGGCACAGGCCTTGAATCCCCTCCACCCCCCTGGCCTGGGGAAACGCATCACGCTCCGACTCGAACGTTTGTTCGATCTAGCTGGGGGGAGCCCTCCAAAACTGTCGTTCTCTGTGGCTTCTCCCCCCGGGCTACCTGAGCCGGCAGCGATTCGGGTCGCGAATGTGGCTCGGCCAGGTCCCGGCCGTGCCTCCTGGATGTCCTGACGACGCCTCTTGCCCTCCACCGGGGTTGTTACACGAAGGGTTCACGAAGGTACCCACCCACCGCAACCGCCCCGTCCCCCTTGGCCTGAAGGGGGCCAGACGTTCCTGGCCCGGGGGCGACCGCCCCCGGCTTTCGAGACCGGGTCAGGACCTCCTCCTGCGGCGACCTTCTCGCACCCTTCGCATACCCCCCCACCGAGGGCCTGTCACACCGCGATGGCGCGGGCGCAGGCCACCAGGAGGACCCGACGCCGCGATCGCAGGTCTTTCGCGGCCGGGATGGGGTGCTCGATGTCGTGGCCCATCGCGCCAACGAGTCTAGGGGCGGGCGAACGACTGGGATCAGCTTGGGAGTCCCGGGTCTCAGATCCCCCGGTAAGTCGTCGCGGGGAGCCCGGAGCCACACGGCGCTCCGGGTGATCGAGGCCCCCGGGGCCAGGCGGGTCACGAAGAGGCGCTGACCGGCCGCGCCTGTGTCGCCCGGGTAGGTCGTCCGGTGGGTGTCGCCGTTCAGCACGCAGGAGCCCCACCCGCCGCGTATCCCCGGTTCGTGATGGTCACCCGGAAGCATGCGGTGGCCTGCGCGCCCGCCTGACAGCCGACGTCAGGGTGGCCGCGTCCCGTCCCTCGGCCGCCCACACCACGGCGCCTTGTCGGTCGTGGTCGGCCACCACCGTGAGTACCGGTGGCCCTTGCGGTAGGAGACCTCGTCGACCCCGATGCGGTACAGATCGTCGAGCCGGGCGTCGTCGATCGAGGAGGCCACCACCCTGACCACGATGCGGGCCACGGTTTCCCACGAGCACCGCAGCAGCCTCGCGATCGTGGTCTTGTCCGCCCGCTGGGCGAGCCACGCCACTACGTCCTCGAAGTCCTTCGTGTGCCGGGCACGAGGACGGGCCCACGGGACCTTCTCGGTGACGACGCGGTCGCACCGGGTGCACTGGAGCCGGCGGACCTCCGCCTCCAGGTACAGGCGACTGGCCCCGAGGTCGAGGTGACGCCACCGACGAACCGAGCGGTCGTAGGCGGCCCCGGTGGTGAACCCGCAGGTTGGGCAGCGGAGCCTCCTGGACCGCCGCCGCAGGGTGACCACGATGCCAAGGGGGGTGAAGCTCACCCCGGCCACGCTGGCCCCGGGGATGGCGAGCATCCTGTTGAAGGCGGTGCTGACGCGCACGTGTCTCCCTTCCGGGGAAGGCTCGGTTGGTTGCGGAATCGCCGACACCTACACTTGCCGCGGAAGGCTGTGAGAGGGTTGCGGACGCCGGTCTGCCTGCTCGCCGCGGTCGCCGCGATGTCAGCCGCGGCCTGCACCGCGGGGCGATCAGTCTCGCCCACCAGCACGGCGAACCGTCCCGCGGCGTCAGTCGCCCTGACTCATCCCGCCGACCCATACGAGGCCTACTGCGCTAACGCCTACTCTTGCCCCCACGGCCACGTCCTGGCCTCGCTTCGCCGTCCGCTCCACCTTCCCCACCCCCGGTCGGGCGAGGCGTGTCCGGTTGGCTGCGCGCACTCTGTCTCGCCGGACTTCGGACCGGCGCTCGGACCTGGGCCGGTCTATCCGGTAGGACTTGGCAGCAAGGGCGTTCTCTCCTTCGTCTATCCGCCCGATCCCAAGAGCGTGTACGCCGGGAGCGCGTGGGGTGGGCAGAAGGTGCTCTGGGTGGGACGAGCGACCTACCGGGGTCCGGTCCTGATCCGGGGAGCGCGGCTTGACGGGTCAGGACGGATCGGTTTCGGGCTGGACATTGTCCCCTGGGACGACCTGGAGTTCCCGCCGATCAGTGAACTCTCGCCGCCTCAGTGGCGGAACTGGCCCAGCACCACCCGGCTCCGTGCCCCAGGGTGCTACGGCTACCAGGTGGACGGCCTGGACTTCAGCCTGGTCATCGTGTTCCGGGCCGTCCTCGCGCGCTGATCAGAGCACGCGAGCACTTCGTCCCAGCACCGCCGCCATGTGCGCACGACCCACGGTCTCCTATGGACCCTGTTTGCCCAGCTCAGGAGCGGTACCTGGGATCAGGGCAACCCATGGAAACCTGAGGAGTCCCGGAAAGAGGAGGGGGGTCGAGCTGAGAGCGCCGGGCCGCTCTCCTGGCGGGTGAGGTCCCAGGCAGAACCACTGCGTTCTTGTGAAGAGTTGCATCGCCGTGACTAAACGCCTTCCGGCGTACATTCGTCCTTTAGGAGAGTTGACAAGGGGCGTGCAGGCTGGGCGACGAGTTAGCGATCCGCGAGTTTCTTGTGTCGGTCTATCCGCGGCTGGTCACGGGCATCGCCGTCATCACAGGGAGCCGTCCGGCCCGTGCCTGGGAGAGATCCGAGCACGGCGGCCGAATAGACCACCTCCAAGCATGGGTCACCACCGTAGCCATCAACCTGGCGCGTAGCTGGCTCCGGCGGGTCGTCGCAGAGAGGCGCGCTCGGGATCGGCTTCGGGCGGGGGCAACGGAGAGCTCCGCTGAGGAACTGTCTGCCGACCGGATCGATGTGCTTCGTGCGGTCCGGGAGCTTCCCCGCCGGCAGCGTGAGGCGATAGTCCTTCGTTACTACCTCGGCATGAACGTGCACGAGACCGCGATTGCTCTCGGGATCGCCGATGGCACCGCCAAGGCAACGCTGTACCGAGCGCGCGAGGTGCTGGCCGGCCGCCTAGGAGAGAAAGCATTGGAGGAGGCGAACGAGCGTGACCATTGACAATCGGCTTCGAGACGCCTTTGGGGACCTGCCTCCCTCCGATCCTACAGGCGCGCTCGATCATGTGATCGCGAAGAGAGCCCGACGGCGGTTGCTCCGAAAGGTACGCGCCGCTGGGCTCGCGGTCGCCGTGCTGGCGGGCACAAGCTTGGGTGCCTACGGTCTCGCGAGGGTCTTCCAGAGTCAAGATCGTGGGACTCCCGTGGCCACGGACACTACAACTTCGCCAACGCCCCAGGGATCGACGAACCTGGCCGGTGTCGGGGCGGTGTGTGACCTCTCGCAGGTCTCGGGCGACCTGCTCGGGAACAGCACCCAGGGCACCGCGTATGTGTACTCCCTCCCCGCGTCGGGGACCTGCCCCGAGATCGGTCTGGTCCCAGCCCCCGGCTACTTCATCGGGATCGATCTAGGCACGGGTGCTGTCTCAGTCACATTCGGCCCTATTGATTGCCGGCCCCAGTGCGTCCGGATGGAGGCCGCCGCCATCGCACATATGGGCGGCGGCACCATTCCGGATATCGCGTTGCGGGCTGCCGGTGCCGACCCGGTTGGGGTGATCACGCTCTACGCCGTCGTGCCTGGCGGATCCAGCTCATCGACGACGATCCAGCCCCTCGTCGTGGCCGCCCCCGGCGACCCACCGTACCTCTTGCCGGGTCGCGCGGCATTCCCGTGGGGCGGCAACACGAGCGAGATCTTCGGTGCGTTTTGCACCATGGAGAGGGGGACTCACGAATTGGTGCCCTGGAAGGCCACGCTCGGCGCGGATGGCCAGCCGAAATCCCTGCATGAGACCGTGGTATCCGTGGCGGGAACACGTCTCGATGTACTGCGTACGCAGGATCTTCCGGTCAGTTCCTACCAGGAGTTGCCGTCAGGTCAGTCCGAGCTGTGCGGCGCCAGCATCTAACGGCGGTGGCCCC
>WNGM01002728.1_pt1 | contig 14508 bp, 9 predicted proteins | sample 5400571 | NCBI WGS metagenome assembly WNGM01 (sample SAMN13153378, study PRJNA577476) | soil metagenome | isolation source: 100 cm soil or saprolite under Garry oak tree replicate 2 | place: USA:California | collected 2016-06-15
GATCCCGGAGATCAGGGGAAAGATGCTCCGGGCATACCACTGCTCGACGGCCAGCGTCGGATAAAGGTCCGCCCAGGAAGTGAGGAAAGTCACCAGAGCGAACGCAGGAACAATCCACCCCCAGTTGGTCTTGGCAGATCGGGTAGACTCACCTGAAGTTCCTACTTTGCACTTGACCATCACAATGGCCCTTTGTTAAATTCGTCTCTTAGTTCGGTCGGTCTATTGGCATCAAGTCCTTGTTATTCAAATATATAGCGAAAGCTCAAGGGGACTTTGGCCCTCTCGGTAACTCTAGGAGTAAGCGAATGGCCAAGAGCTTTTATACCTTGATTGTTGTGCCGCATGCTAGTCCGCGGCTACGAAAGCTCAAGCTGCCAGCGCGCGTCCTGCACGTTTTGGCGGGTGTTGGAGTGCTCTGCTTCTTCGTCGCAGTCGCCCTGGGATTCAGCTATATCAAGATGGCCTTCAAGGCCGCCGACTACGACAAACTTCAGGCGGAAAATACCGATCTGAAAACCCAAAAGAGAATTCTGGAAGTTGCGACCGTCAAGCTCGGCGAGAAAATAAGCAACATCGAGAACCTTTTTCAACAGATCCAGACCCTTGTCGAGGGTGATAGTCAAAAGCGCGCCAAGGTCAATGTACGGGCGGTCGGCGGCTCAAAGATCGATTATCCCACCGCCGAGTTACTCGGCTCTGCGAACTTGAAGGACGGTATCGATTTACTTCGGGATCGAACCGCGGAAATGGAAAACCAGCTGATGCTGTTCCAGGAAGTTGCGGAGAAGAAAGCCACGATTCGCCGGAGCACACCCACGATCTGGCCAGTAAAGGGAAGCCTCACGAGCCAGTACGGCAATCGTGCTGATCCTTTCAACGGCGAAGGAGAAATTCATCTGGGTGTCGATATCGGTGCCTTGTTTGGAACCCAGGTCCGTGCCCCCGCCGATGGCAAAATCATCTACGCACAGCGGAAGGCCGCGTACGGGAATCTGATTATCGTCGATCACGGTAATGGTTTCACGACACGGCTTGGCCACCTCTCCCAGTTTGCCGTGAAAGCCGGGCAACGGGTCCGGAAGAATGACGTGATTGGTTACGTTGGGACTTCGGGCCGCAGTACCGCCCCGCACCTGCATTACGAAGTTCGGATCAACGATCGCCCGGTAAATCCAAGAAATTACCTGCCCCGCGGTTAGACTGTAGCGGCGGTCTATGACCGCCGGCGATTTCTCACTTGCCGGATCGTCGGCGCTCATAGAGCGCCGCTACAGTTGTGCCTCTTGTGGCTATATCCCCTCTTCCGTTACACTCATATATGCTTGACACGTTAGTTAAGAAGTTTGTAGGTTCTAGAAACGATCGTGAAATAAAGAAGATCCAACCGTTAGTAGCAAAGATCAACGATTTAGAGCCGCGACTTTCGAGCCTCACCGACGAACAACTCAAAGCCAAGACAGCCGAATTCAAACAGCGATCCGAAAACGGGGAATCCCTCGAAGACCTGCTGCCGGATGCCTTCGCCGTCGTGCGTGAAACAGGCAAGCGCGCGCTCAACATGAGGCATTTCGACGTGCAGCTCATCGGTGGAGTTGTGTTGCATCAAGGCCGCATTTCGGAAATGAAGACAGGTGAAGGTAAGACGCTGGTCGCAACGCTTCCCGCATATCTGAATGCCCTGGAAGGCAAAGGGGTTCACGTCGTAACGGTCAACGATTATCTGGCCCGGCGCGACTCCGAGTGGATGGGACGGCTGTACAAATTTTTGGGACTCACCGTTGGGGTTATCCAGCACGGCCTGGACGACGATGAACGGCGGGAATCCTACGGTTCCGATATCACGTATGGAACCAACAACGAGTTCGGTTTCGACTATCTGCGCGACAACATGAAGTTCGATCTGGCGCATTGCGTTCAGCGCCCCCATCAATATGCAATCGTGGACGAAGTCGACTCGATTCTCATCGACGAAGCGCGAACACCGCTGATTATCTCCGGGCCGAGCGAGGAATCGACCGACAAGTACTACCGTCTCGACAAGATCATCCCGAAACTCCGCCGCGACATCGATTATCAAGTCGATGAAAAGCACCGCACCGTCACGCTGACGGAGGAAGGATTTGGGCGCTGTGAAAACTTGCTCGGAGTGGACGATCTTTCCGATATCGCGAATATGGAAATTCTCCACCACATCAATCAGGCGTTGCGCGCACACATGCTGTACAAGCGCGACGTTGAATATGTGGTGAAGGAGGGCGAGGTCATCATCGTCGACGAATTCACGGGACGATTGATGCCTGGTCGCCGGTGGAGCGACGGTCTCCATCAAGCTGTGGAGGCGAAAGAGGGACTCCGTATCCAGCAAGAGAATCAAACCCTTGCGACGATCACGTTCCAAAACTACTTCCGCATGTATAAGAAGCTGGCAGGCATGACCGGCACTGCGGAAACCGAGGCGGAAGAGTTTCTGAAGATCTACAGGCTGGACGTGGCAGTTATTCCGACGAATCGTTTGCTGGGACGTATCGAGTATCCCGACGTCATCTATCGAACCGAACGCGAAAAATTCGAAGCCGTCGTCAAGGAAATCAAACAATGCCACGAAAGAGGACAGCCGGCACTGGTCGGCACAATTTCCATCGATCGTTCGGAAAAGTTGAGTTCGATGCTGAAGCGGGCGGGCGTGAAACACGTCGTCTTGAACGCGAAATATCACGAAAAAGAAGCGGAGATCGTCGCGCAGGCCGGACGTAAAGGGGCAGTGACTATCGCGACCAATATGGCTGGGCGCGGTACCGACATTCTGCTCGGTGGAAACGCGGAGTTCATGGCACGCGATGTTCTGAGAAAACGGGAAATCGATCCATTAAGCGCGACCCCTCAACAGTGGAACGAAGCTATAGCGCAGGTAAAGCCGCAGATCGATAAGGAGCACGAAGAAGTTGTTCAGGTGGGCGGCCTTCACATTATCGGTACGGAACGGCACGAGGCGCGGCGCATCGACAACCAATTGCGTGGCCGGTCCGGCCGCCAAGGCGACCCGGGTTCCTCGCGGTTTTACGTCTCACTCGAAGATGACCTGATGCGCATTTTTGCCGCCGACCGGATCTCTGGAATCATGCAGCGCCTGGGTATGGAAGAAGGTGTTCCTATCGAATCACGATTTGTCTCGAAACAAATCGAAAACGCACAGAAGCGTGTTGAAGGTCAGAATTTCTCCTACCGCAAACACGTCCTCGAATACGACGACGTCATGAACAAGCAGCGCGAAGCGGTATATGGCCTCCGCAAGCAGCTGCTGGAGGGCGAAGACCAGAAAGAATATCTGATGGGTATTGCCGACGACATCATCATCGATCTCGTCGCTCGGCATGCCAGCGAAAAAACCCATCCCGCCGAGTGGGACTTCAACGGCCTTCAAACCGCGATCTTGCAGCAGTTCGGTTTTGACTTCCGCGCTGAAGGTCTCGATCCCAGCCACATGAGCTCGAAAGAAATCGAAGAAGCGCTGATTGCGAAAGCCCACGAGAAATACGCCCAGAAAGAAACCCTGATCGGCTCGCCGCCAATGCGTTACCACGAACGCATGCTCATGTTGCAGATCGTGGACTCGCACTGGAAGGACCATCTTCTTGCAATGGACCACCTCAAAGAAGGCATAGGGCTGCGAGGATATGGCCAACGCGATCCATTGGTCGAATACAAGAAGGAGTCTTACACACTCTTTGAGGATCTGATGGGCCGTATCGAAGAGGATACTCTCCGCTTTCTGTTCCTTCTGCAGCCGGTCGAGGAAAAGAAACAGGCAGAGCAAATAGAGCGCAAGCGCAGACGCGCCGAGTTCGTCCTATCCCAGCAGAATAATGGCGGCGATGGAGCGTCGCGCCAGGTGAAACGCGATACTCCCAAGATTGGGAGAAACGATCCCTGCCCGTGCGGCAGCGGAAAGAAATTCAAGAAATGCCATGGAGTGACGGTTTGACCGATAAGAAAATTTCAGGCGACGCTTATACTTTCGACGACGTCCTGATTGTTCCTCTCAAATCGGACGTCCTGCCCACCGAAGCTCGAACCAATACCCGGCTTACCAGGCGCATTGAATTGAATATCCCGATCATCAGTGCTGCCATGGATAGCGTGACCGAATCCCGATTGGCGATCGCGATTGCCCAGCAAGGCGGCATCGGAATCATCCACAAGAATATGCCGATCGACAAACAGGCGGCCGAGGTCGACAAAGTGAAGCGATCCGAGAGCGGCATGATCGTCGATCCCATCACGATGTCGCCCAACGACAAAATCGAAGATGCTGTTAAGCTGATGGCTCATTACAAGATATCGGGGGTTCCAATCACGGAAGACGGGCGGCTGGTGGGCATTCTGACGAACCGCGATCTGCGCTTCGAAACACGATTTCACCTTCCGATCCGCGAAGTCATGACGAAGGAGGATCTCGTCACGGTTCCTGTGGGCACAACGCTGGAGGAAGCTCAACGGCTCTTGCACAAGCACCGGATCGAGAAGCTGCTGGTCGTGGACAAAAACCAGAACCTTAAGGGATTGATTACGGTCAAAGACATCACGAAGAAAATCAAATATCCACTCTCCGCAAAGGACAGCCAGGGCCGCCTACGCGTCGGCGCCGCGATCGGCGCAACTGGTGATTATCTTGAGCGCATGGCTGAGCTGGTCCGCGCCAAAGTCGATGTGATTGTCCTGGACACAGCTCATGGCCATTCTTCGCGCGTCCTGCGGGCGGTGAAAGAAGTAAAGTCGCGGTTCTCCGATATGGACGTGATCGCAGGAAATGTGGCGACCGAGGAAGCGACGCGAGATCTCGTCTCCGCAGGTGTCGATGCTGTGAAAGTCGGGATGGGGCCGGGTTCGATTTGCACAACGCGGGTAATTAGCGGAGTCGGAATGCCTCAGATCACCGCGATCCTGGCCTGCGCCCGCGCAGCTCACGAAGCCAACGTCCCGTTGATCGCTGACGGCGGCATCAAGTTCTCCGGTGACGTCACGAAAGCTTTAGCCGCAGGGGCCGATAGCGTCATGATCGGATCGCTGTTCGCGGGAACGGACGAAAGTCCCGGTGAAACGATTTTGTATCAAGGCCGAACGTACAAATCGTATCGTGGAATGGGCTCATTGGGCGCGATGCAGACCGGCAGCCGTGACCGGTATAGTCAGGAGCAGGAACTGCCCGGTAAACTCGTTCCCGAGGGAATCGAGGGACGGGTTCCCTATAAAGGACCTATCGCCTCATTGGTAACGCAGCTGGTTGGGGGTTTGCGCTCCGGCATGGGCTACTGCGGTGTGAGCACGATTCCGGAACTTCAAACGAAGACGCGGTTCGTCAAGATTTCCGAAGCGTCATTGCGCGAAAGCCACGTCCACGACGTATTCATTACAAAAGAAGCGCCGAATTACCAGTTGGATGAAGAGTAATGCGGGGTTAGACGGGTGAACTCCCTATTTTTGTAATGCAAAATAGGGAAATCACCCGTCTGACCCCGCATTATCCAATCGTGGTTTTCCCAGCGCGTCTGAAAGGTTCCTTCACGTACTTGTCTGCTTCCGCTTTGGCGCCGTAGGAATCGTCACCAGTATTGGCAGCTTTTTGATACTCCGTCACAGCGCGCTCACGCTGACCGCGAATGTCGAAGATCTTGCCGCGATTGATGTAGGCCCACACCTCGACCCACTTGGGCTTTAGATCCCCATTCAGGGCTTCTTGAAACATTCCGGAAGCCGCTTGCAGGTTCCCTAATTCGAACAGCGCTTCACCCATTCGGAACAACGCGAGCGAGTTGCGCGAATCAATATCGACTGCTTTCTGATACTGATCGATCGCATCGTTGTATTTGCCCTCGTTGGCGAGTTCCTCGCCGCGGTTAACCAGGACCGCGATTCGGATATCGGACGACATCCGAAGTATTTTTTCCCTCGGATCGATAACCACAAGTTTCGGTTTGCGCTCGGTCTTGACCTCGAACTCGCTCGATTCGCCCACAACTTCAACGCGAGCGTATTCGGGATCGCCATCAGTTTGAACTTGAAATTCGACCGGCATCTTGAACAGATCGAGATCCTGCTTGACCTGTCCCAGAACTTTGTAACCGTCCTTTTGCCGAAAAACGGTGTACTCGAGCTTGAATTCGGGAATGCCGCTGCCATTCAGCCACTGATCGAAGAAGTACCCCAAATCCCCGCCGCCGGCCTCCGACGCTAGCTTCTCAAAACCCTCTGTCGAGACGGGTGTAGTTTCGAACTGGTTCAGATAAGCGCTCAAGAGCTTATTGAAGTTGTCATCACCGATAACCCATCGCAGCATTCTCAAAACGAAAGCCCCTTTATATTCAACCAACGAGCGGTAGTCGGGTGAATCTTTATCCAAACCACCCGCCTGGCGGATGGATGTCGTGCCTTCGTACGCCAGCGCCTTGACGAGCGCCTTCTTAATATGTTCTTGCGCCTCGGCAGGTGACAGCGTTTGCTCGAAGTACAGAAGACTGGCGAATTGGGCCATACCGTCGATGAGCCACGCGTCGGAGCTCGGATCCTTGACTCCGATTTTCAGCGGGAACCATTGATGCGCTACGGTTGCCGCAAGCGCAGGCAGATCGAAATCCTTGCGCAGCTGCGATGATGGCAGAAGCAACATTCCAATAGACCACTGCGCATTCCAGTTGGCGCCCTCAACCTCAACAACCCGGAAATTCGATGAAGGAGGCGGGCCAAATCGTTGGGAATAATAATCGAAGACTTTCCCGACAGATTCGGCCATCGACTTGACAATATCGGCGTCGGCCTTGACCGAATGCACTGCGATTTCGGCTTTCTCCGATTTGTAGCTTGTGGTCGTGTATTTCCCCGCAGCAACGGTTCCCCAATACGAGGGTTGGTTGCTCGCGAAACCATCTCCTGCTTTTGGGAGGTCCGTGACAAGCGTCCATTCCGGAGGCACGTTCAGTTTGAGCCGCATATCGGCTTTGTCCCGGTAAAGGCCATTGATTGGGAACCACTTCCCTTCATACAGCAAGAACGCGCTGTCTTCGGAGACCCGCGCCAGGACGGGCTCACGGCGGCTTTGTTCGGGATCGAGAATGCCCGAATATTCGATGTGAAGAACGGGATTGCTATTGAATTGCTGATTGCTTAGATCGATCTCGACTGTGGAATCGACGTCGAACTGCCGAAATCTCGCGTCGGCCCCTCCGATGCTTGCCCGATCCACACGCAACCGCCGGTCAAGGTCAAACGTCGCGTACGTCTTACGATCGAGTTGCTTGAATTTAATGTCGGCTCTTCCCGTGAGGCGATGTTCCTGTGGCGCCAGGGTCACTTCAATGGAGTATGCTTCGACGTCGATCGTTGGACGGTCCGATTGGTCGTCCGGCGCGGCTTGCTGTATCGCCCGCGGCGGTTGCGCAAGCAGCGGCACCCCCCACAGGGCGGCGACGAGTAGGGAAAAGAATGGATATTTCATATGTTTCAAGGGATTCTCACCACCAATTTGGCCATTCCGGCATTGTCGTTCTGATCGTACACGCGAAACGCGATGACATGCTCTCCAGGCGACAACTCTCCGGACAGATAGCTGAACGATTCAGTCTTCTCATCAATGATGCCGTCCTTGGGGAAGACCGGCCGCCAATCTCCGGTATCGATCGCAATCTCCGCCTGAGACAAGGTAGACGTTTGATCTACCGCCTCGATAGCAATTCGAATCCGGCGGTTTTCGGTACGCTCTAAACTCACCGTCACCACCGGCGGCGTATTGTCGATGGTGAACGGGCGACTCTCCATTTCCCCTCTTAACGCGAGGTCGGGAGGATTGGAAGGCTGATCGCTCGCTACGACGCGGACCGTATAGGTGCCGTCGGGCAGCGTGTCCGAGTTGATGGTGTAAAAATTGTCTTCCAGATCTTTCTTGAGCAATTTCCAGGTGCGTTCATTCTCGGCCCGGTAATACAGATCATAGGTGAGCGTGTCCTGGTTCTTATCTGTAGCAGTCCATTGGAATGACTGCGCGCCCCGCTGCGGCGCCCGCCGCGGCGGAATGGGTTGGATTCTTGGCTGGCCCGCTCGCGCGTTCGCGCGAATTGTCGCAGGATCGTTCGGATTGACGTTGTTTCCCTGGTTTAGCGGCACTTTCTGAAGGGCGACACCCGATGACAGGACGTCGATATTTGTCACCTCCGGTCTGAAATTCTGCTGGAGGTACGGAACCTTAACGGAGCCAAGCCGCGGCGATTTCGTGCCGTCGGGTTTCAGCGCCGCCTTCCATTGAACGAATCTCGCTTTGGGGCTTGCGCTTGCGCCAGCGGCATCAACCGGCTGCCATTCGGACCATGTCTTGTCCGGGACACTCGTGTTGCCGGTTCTTGTGGAGATTTCAATCAGATTTTTATCATCCGATCTCCACGTAAGCTTGCCCCATGAGGAAACCGCGTCCGTATCTTTGACGGTCGATTCGTACGTCCCCGATGTTGCCGATGTATCGCCGATGCGGAAGAGCTTTCCGATGTTGGACGAAGCTGCGTACAGCTGGTTTCCAGCCTGGATCAGGCGCGTGGTTTGCTCTTCGGTCGATTCCAGGAGCAACGTCGTGTTTCTCGGACCTTCCACGGAATAGATGCGCCCTTTCGCTCCGGTCGAGAACAAGAGTTTTCCGCCGTAGGGCAGAACCGAGAACACCATCTCGTCGCGCGAGCGCCACAACGTATTCACAACACCATCGGGCAATATCTCGAAAACCGCGCTCTGTGCATTGGCTTCGTTAGCTGTGCGTCGCGTTTGCGCACGCGGCGTCGCAGAAGAGACGGGTTCGGCCGGCTCAATGACTTGGATGTCCTGTGGCTCGGCAGTAACAGCGTTGACAGTTACCGTTACCGTCGTCTGAGGATTTGCCGTGGTGCCGGACGTGGCTGGAGCCGGGGCGGGTGCAAGTGCAGGCTCACCGCTGATGGCGGAGGCGTAAACCGTTCCGTTTGGTCCAACAGCGACGGAATGGATCTCGCGCATGCCCGAGTCGTATAAGACGAATGCCTTTCCTTCCGGGGAAATGCGATACACATAACCCTTCGGATCCCCGCCGGCAATGAGATTCCCGTCCCTGTCGATAGCCATAGAGACAACGTGTGTTTCATCCGTGTCATAAAACGATGCGCCTTGTCCGTCCGGCGTTACGCGGTAGATGACGCCTTTATCTCCTGTCCCAACCAGCAACCTTCCTTGCTTATCAAAAACCAATGACCATATGTACTTCGTATGCGGATCAAAGAATTCTTTGGGCGTACCATTCTCGATCTTGTAGACCTTACCGTCTGGGGATGTGCCGGCATAGAGAACATCGTTGCCGTCGATGGCCAGCGCGAGAACATCCAGTTCGGAGAGATCCGCCATCATGGCTCCCCTGCCCGATGGGTCCACCTTGAAGATCTTGCCGTCGTGGCCCGTCCCTAAATAAATATTTCCTTTGGAATCGGCTATCGCGGACCAGACGAGCGTTTGCTCGGTGTTGAATACGACATCGAAGCGCGGAGCAAGAATGAGTTCGTCATCGCTGGTCAAAGAGACATTCGACAATTTTCCTTTCCGAAAATCATCGTATGTCCGGGTTTCCCAGAACAGCGCCGTGACTGCAAGCAAAGGTAGAGCCGCGGCTAATGGCAATAACCAAAAAATTCTTTTCATGTAAATGATCTGTACCGTTGCTTTAACCCGCCGGCTTTACTGTGAGATTTAAAGATCTCTGCCCCTGAATGACGTACTTCGATTGCGGGAGTTCGTATTCACGAATGGTCGAATTGGCCATGCCGGATACGCTCCGGCTGGAAGATCGATCTGTGTTGATGACGGCAGCCATCGATGGGGGCAACGAAGGAAATTCTTCTCCGCTGATCACGACTCCCGGCTGAAAACTTACGACTTTGATGTAAAGCCGGTCGTTCTTTCGCAGCTTATTCAATTCGCTGATGACTTGCTTCAGCCCAGTCGGGACACCGGCTGGGCCGCGACGGATATCAATGCCGGTGACGGTAGTTCCGTCGCCGACGACTAATTGAATCGGACCGGCGGGCAAGCCAGCGGGAATTTGCACCGGGTATTGTTCGATTACCGATTCGCCCGTCGTCGTGCGCATCGAGGCGGTGAGCGTGACGGTTTCGCCGGGTGCAACTTCCGCTTTGTTTATCGAAACTCTTTCCAGTTGCGCGTTGGTCTTGCGGTCCATCGCGGTTATTTCCAACTCGATGTTGTCGATCTGGACGCCATCATAACCAGACATAAGCAGATACTGGAGCGGGCTCACTGCCGCGATCGATGCCATTGCCGGCCCATTCATATCGCTGGAGAACACATTTCCGATGTTTACCGGCTCCTGGTTCTTCAAATGAATCTGTCCGGAAACATACAGAGTCATTTCACCAAGCGCTCTTTCGCTTGCCGTAATCGCGTTGAACACAATGAAATTCAACAGGGGCGCCGTTAGAAAACGGTCGGAGGCGACCTCGAAATTGTAGCGATTCGTTGTGTTCAAGCTCGACTTCACCGATACGCTAACCGGAATCATTTTGGAGGTAGCGCCCAATGTTCCGGCAATCCCTGTCGAGCGGTCCTGTTGGAACGCCCCAACGACGTTCAAAGGCACTGCGAGCTTGAACGAGTTCTGAAGATTCGGAAGCAGCGAAATGACATATCCTGCCGACATCGGAACGTCCGTCGGGCCGGCGGTGAGGTTCGGGTGGCCAAACGCATAAACCTTGTTGCCGTCAACGTAGGTAACCGTTCCGTTGGCACTCCAACTGATATCGCCTCGAATTAATTCGACATTGATCGACGACCCAGGTTCGATGTTCGCCGGACCGGCCGCACTCGCCGCAGCGCTGCCGCTTCCACCCCCCTGCACCGGTGCAAAACCGAACGCGCTGAAGAAGGGCGCAAATTGCTGCAGGGCGGCCTCAGAAGCTCCGGAAACGAACAGAGGCGTCTGAATGCGCGTCATCGAGGCAGGTGAAGCCGCCGTCCCGAAAGGACTGGAGGCCAACAGAGATTGCGGGAGCATCAACTGGTAGAGCGGCGTCCCGGCTTCGAGCTTTCGAAATTGGCTGTAGACAAAGGCTGTCGGAGATTCCGCCGGAAATCCTCCGGAGGACGCGCGTTGAGGCGGGGTTCCCAGGCTGCCCTTCTGGTCCAAAAGACTAAGCATCTGCTGAATGGGCTGAATGCCGGCGATCGGCTCGGTAGCAAAAGGAAACGAAAACGCGACGGCGCCTAATAATTTGCCGTCGACGTAGACGGGACTTCCGCTCATCCCCGCAATGACTCCCGTGTGCGAAAGTGGACCACCGGAAAGCCGCGCGAGAATCATGTCCTGCTTCGGAGCAAAATTCTTCAATACGCCCAGCAGTTCAACGTCGAATTCATCGATCTTTGTTCCTTGAAAAACTGTCCGGGCGATGCCTTTCATGCCCGGACGCACTTCGTCCACGGACATAAACTTGCTGGTTTGGGCATACACTGTCCGAGAGAATGCGGTAACAAAGATGAAAAGCCTCAAAAGTCGAAGGGTTTTTCTTTTCATTGTTTGGTGGGCTAACCCCTTCCTAAATACAATATTTTCAATCAGAAAAGTGACACTTCATCTTAAAAGAAGCATCAAGTATCTGTCAATGTCATGCCCGCGATGTCTATGACTGGTTTTATTCTCGCTGGCGGGAAAAGTGAGCGAATGGGCCGGGATAAGGCACTGCTGAACTGGCACGGCCGTACGCTCCTTGCGCATATGGTCGGCCTGCTGGAAACTGCCGCGGACGAAGTCCAGGTGGTAGGCCGAGACCGCCTGCCCGACCGCATCCCAGGCCGTGGACCTCTCTCAGGAATCGCCACTGCGCTTGAAATGACTTCAACAGACGCTAATCTCATCCTTGCGGTAGACCTGCCCTTTTTGACGAAAGACTTCCTACTCTATTTGCGGTCCCGAATCGAAAGATCGAGCCGCCGGGTAATGGCTTGCAAGATTGGGTCCCAATTTCCGTTGTGCCTCGGTGTCCGGAAGACGCTGCTGCCCGAAATTGCGCATCGTCTGGCGGGCGAAGACTGGAGTGTGCACGCCTGGATCGCAGGTTCGGACGCAGAAATCATTTCTGAGTCGCAACTGCTCAGCGCCGGTTTTGAAGCTTCGATCTTTCGCAACCTCAACACGCCAGAAGATTACAGGGGGGCGCACACCTGATTTCTGAGACAAGAAATCAGGTGTGCGCCCGCTCCCCAAATTTTCCCTGGACGCATTACTTGCTTGCCCCAGTTCTGTCCCTGGAGTGAGATAGCGTTTCGAGCAGAACGGAGGCGTGATGAACCGGCGATTGAAAAACCTCATTGTGACGTTTGTTTGTCTTTTAGCATTCTCGAGCGTCGCTCATGCGCAGTTGAAGGACAACATCGAGGTGAATCTGTTTGGCGGTGGCAGTCTTTACAGCAGGAAGAAATTCGAAATCGGTTTTCCTCAATCCGCAATACCCATTCAGGAGACATTCAAGTTGAGTCGCGCCGTCCGCGGCGGATTGCGCGTTGGCGTCTTCGATCGCGGACATTGGAGTCAGGAGTTTTTTTACAGCTATGAACCGAACATTGCGCACTTTGTCCGGGTTTCAGCCCCTTCAACGTCGGTTGACCTCAGGCTTCGTATCCATAATTACGGCATTACGGGCCTCTACTATTTCCAGGACAATGAATTGCAAAGCATCCGGCCGTTTGTAAGTATAGGTGTGGGTGGCACACTATATCGATTGACGCAGGAAGCTGAGTCGATCGCGCGCGATCCTCTTCGCGGAAACCTTCCCGGCATCAAAAATTCACATCTGCTTGCCTTGAATTATGGCGTCGGGGTGAAGGTGCGGCCGTCATCAAGCTGGATCGGTTTTCGTGTAGATGTTCGCGGATTCCTCGGCCCGAATCCGTCGTTTCGTCTGCCCCGCCAATCGGATGATCCCAACGCGATCGTCTTTCCGGCGGGCGGAGCCATTCATAACGGCGAAGCTTCGGCCGGTGTGATCTTTTATTTCTTTAATAGGCGTTGATTCCGTTTTTTCGGCTTCTGCTCTTACTATAGAATCCGGCGGAATGTCGCATCCGAACAGTGGGTCCACGCGAAACATCTTGGTTGTCGATGATGAACCCGAAATCGTGGCGTGCGTCTGCGAATTCCTGACAGGTCGCGGCTTCAACGTTCTCGGCTTGTCCAATTCCCTTGAAGCAGCTTCCCGCTTGGGGTCTTTTCGTCCAGATGTGTGCATCCTGGATTTCCGCATGCCCGAAAGGTCCGGGGCCGAATTGCTCGAGACGATCAAGCAGTACGATTTCCGGATCGAAGTGATCTTTCTCACCGCTCAAAACGAAGCTTCTGTGGCGGTGGATCTCATGAGGAAGGGCGCATTAGATTTCCTTCTGAAGCCTCTCGAATTGAACCAGCTTTTGTTGTCCATCAGCCGCGCGCTCGAACATCGCCGATTGATCATCGAAAATGAAAACTATCGATTTCATCTCGAACAACTCGTGCTGGAACAGACCAAGGCGCTCAACCAGGCACTGACGGGTCTGGAACATGTCCACTCGGCAACCCTGGACGCCTTGTCCATGGCGCTGGACTTCCGTGATCAAAGCACCAGCGGTCACTCGCGCCGCGTCGCGGAGCTGACAGCAGGCGCCGCAAGCGCGATGGGCATCAAGGATGCCGCGCTTGTTCAAATCGAGCATGGAGCGTTGCTCCACGACATCGGGAAATTGAAGATCCCCGACAGTATTCTATGGAAACCGGCAAAACTGACTGAAGGCGAATGGAAAATTATGAAACGGCATGCAGAATATGGTTTCGAGTTTCTCAGCAATATCGGATTTCTGAAAGATGCTGCCGAGATCGTTTATTCGCATCATGAAAAGTATGACGGAACGGGATATCCGCGCGGTTTGCAACGGGACAACATCCCATTTGGTGCGCGAGTGTTCGCTATTGTCGATACGGTCGATGCGATGATTTACAAGCGCCCCTACAACGTGCCGGTTTCCTTCCGCGAAGCGGCTGCGGAAGTCAGGCGGTGCGCGGGAACCCAATTCGATCCCAGCCTGGTGGAAACAACACTTGCCTATCTCGACGATCACGTCCCGCCGCAGTTGAAGTGACCACAGCATAGTACCCTCACCTTCTAAGAGGAATCGCGTTACCACTTGATGATGTTAATGGCCCACTTTCCAAATGGCGCACAGGTAAGTCCAGGCGGCTAGAACCGATCCGTAAGTCCATGATGGTACATGTAAAAGCGGCGGAGTGCGCTTTTGGAGAGTACATTGCCCGTGACTATCGGGTCTTCGAAAACGGGAATTTTTCCCATATACTTAAATACCGTGAGCACGCCCAACATTTCCAAAATTGACACAGCGTCCCGAAAAGACGGGCAACGCAAAACCAAGGTGCTTATTGTTGATGATGAGCCGGCGATTCGCGAA
>WNGM01003690.1_pt1 | contig 14506 bp, 15 predicted proteins | sample 5400571 | NCBI WGS metagenome assembly WNGM01 (sample SAMN13153378, study PRJNA577476) | soil metagenome | isolation source: 100 cm soil or saprolite under Garry oak tree replicate 2 | place: USA:California | collected 2016-06-15
AGAAATCTGACACGCTGAGAGTAGCAAGCACATAGAGATCAATGCAATGATGAATGTATGATGATAGGTAGATCGATTGACCAAGATATTTTTCACCTTTGTAGAGTGCATACCTTAAAGGCCATTTCTAGTTAGTAGTCGGTATTAGCAGAGTTGGAAAACTTGTGAAACACGTTGGAATGAAATCGGTTTTCTGCATGACATACTCATCTACGTACTTGAATCACTTTTTGTTGTCAAGAATGACGACATGTTCACAGTTCCTGAAATTATGACCAGCCTTTGTTTCGTTCATCAATTTGGGAAGAAAATTTGATTAATGATCATGGCCACAAAGTCGAAATATCTATGATAAAAAAAGCCATTAACGAAGCTTCTGGATATAACGTACGCACAGATTACAGGCTTCCAAGGGAGACAGACCTATTACTAAAGCTGATGCGATGTTGGTCATGCCAGCAACATTTAACTCCATCAACAAATGGATGCGAGATATCAGGGATACGTTCCCGGTCGTGTTCTTGCCCTTGTTCCTGCAATATTACCTGCTACTCAGTCACAATCTGGTCTACACAGGCCTCACGCGGGCCAAAAAGCTAGCTATTCTGGTCGGGCCGACTAAGGCTATTGGCCTGTCCATCAAATGAGTGAACGGTCAGAAGCGTTATACTGCTCTGGCTGATCGCCTTCGCAGCTTTTGAAAAGCTGCTGCTCCATAAAGGATACGTGTCATGTTTTGCAGCTCATGCTCTGTCGAAAAATCAGACATCGTGTCCTTCTTTGTAGATGGAGTATGAGCTAGCTCCAAGTTAGTGGAGTCGAAGGACCATTGCTTCGCTCCCCATCAATGCTTCGATTACGACTCTTCTTATTAGCTGCTAACAGACCCTGTACCAGGGAGATTCGCCAAACTGAGAAGTGATGTTTTAGCGCAAGATGGGCTTTATATGCGAACCGAGGCATAAGTTCACGTGCGAAGCACAAGAACACTGCCGCAGTCGCAGATCACCGCCTCACCACGTTCAAGTCCGCGACGCTTACTATCCGCTAAGGTGAGAAAACACTTGGGGCAGATGGGACGTGCAACTGCGTGAACAACAGGAAGCTTATGCCTGGATTGAGCTGCATTATATCGTTGCCACACAGGCGAAGCACCATATTTTGCCGCTGCGGCAGTATACAGGGTCTCGCGTTCTGGCCTATCCTTTATATCCGCTTCCTGTAGCTCAAGCAGCAGCCCCCAGCGTTGCTGCAAACGATGCTTTATAAGTTCGGAGGCTATCCCAAACAGGTGCAACACCAATGCTTCCCACACAGAGAAGCGATCCACTCCCTTTGCAGTGGCGAGCAAAATTTCTGCCTGAGGCTTGCACTCCTCTCGCCATGCAGACAGCGTTGGTCGCGGATCGACACCAAATAGATCGGTAGCTAGTTTACGAAGACGGGTTACATTGAACTGATCACCTAGACTAGTGGCAAGATCTGCAGCTATCCCCAGGCTCAGCACAAGCGGGCCAGCTACTACAGTTTTTGTAAGAATCGAGCAAGTACGATCAGATTGGATGAGCTGATAGAGGAGCGTGAGGTAGGAATCGATCAGCTGTTCTCGCAGTGAAATTGCACCACCGCGGCCTACTACCTCGTTCCCGATACTAGCCACAGCCCCGAAGGTTAAGCGCAACACGGTGGTAATAGCTCGCTCGTTTACGTCCTCCCACAGTCTTTCATTTCTCGCCAATCGCTCCAAATGGCGAATGAGGCTTTCACCAATCTGCTTTTGAGCTAAACTTCGCCGTCGCTCATCTCGCTCATACGTTGGGGAATCCAATTCACTGTCGCCACCTGTAGTTGAAGCAGAGCGACCCAGAAGGGCGCGTAGGATGGCCAAGGCGTCTGAGGCCAGAGGACTGGCTAGGAACTGCTCAGCACTGGAACGAACATGAACTGGATCAGGTGAGAAGGTGAAGATCTCTAGATATTTCTTCATCCTGTAGGACGCCTCTGGCGTCTTGGAGACCCGTGAGCTCAAATTCAATAGAGCATGTTCATCATCGGCTTCGTCACGGAGGAACTCCAGCACGCCCTGCTCCAACCATACATTGATGCTATCGGCATTTTGCAAAGGATCTTCGCTCACCAGGCGCTCTACCCAGCGATGAGTGTGTGCCCGGTCAGCAAACGCCTTGAGTGCAGAGTGATCAGTTACCCACGCACGCGTGGTGTAGGATGCATCGCCGAGATCAGCGATCAGCATCACCACACGCGGGGCATCGGCGAGAGGAACCACCGTTGGGTTTGAGGGACAAGCGATGTCAACAGTATCAGTTCTCAGGCGCAGATATAAAATATCGTTCTCTGTCCTGGTGAGTGCCCACTCTACTTCCAATTGATTATTGACATAATCGGCGCGCGTGACGATGATTGGTCCATTTGGTTGTCTTCCTTCATCCCAATTGCGCCCTGTCCCGCTGTATCTCCCCACGTCGATCACTGGCTCGAACGGATCCATACATTCGGGAAGATCAGCCTCCTCTCCCGCCACGAGAAACTCGAGGTTTCCGCCGTTCTGAACGCTTCGCTCGAGGGCAGCCTGGGTGCAATTTGCTGAGCAGACAGCAAGCCACCGTTTGTTCGGTGATTGGAACGAGAAGGCTTTGGCATGCAGGGATCGTGAGCCGGCGAAGCTACGCGCCCGCAGACCGGGGATAAGATCGATTGCAGACTGCAAGGGGGTATCGGCCCCATCTGCAGGAATGTCGAGCATGACGTCACGCACGCCAAGGCGGGTAGCGAGACGATGGAGTGTCCCACTATCCAGGAAAGGTGTTATGACACGCAAGTGCTCGGCTTCGCCAATCAGACGGACCAACTGATCCGCCAAGGGTTCGTGAAGACTCGTCAAAGCCCGGACTGTCGGGGGTATGTCTACGGCCGTAGGCATCGGTATATGGCGCCAGGTAACATTCAATGAGGGTGGAAGAATAGCTGTGATAGCAGCATAAAGTTCGCGAAGCGCGTGGACATCTCCTGGCTGGGCCGAACTCAGCTTCGCTGTAACCTCGGTCTGATCGTTATATCCGGCCATTGTCAGGTTATGGGAGCCAATATACACCACATGCTCGCTGCCTTTGAGCCAGAGCAACTTTGCGTGCTGAATGCCCCTACCAGGCAGACGGGCAGGGGCGATCACATATGATCGTCCACATTCTTCAGATGCGAGGGGGTTCTCCAGGCTATCCTGATACCCTTTATCATCAGTGAGGATTCCAATATGGGCTACCCCCAAGCGGCGCAGCCGTGGGAGCACCAGTGACTCGAAGAAGCTCAGACTCAGCGTGTAGGTGAGAAAGAAGGCAGCTTGATACTCCCCCTCCTGCAACTCTTCAAGTAGTGTTACCGTCATGAGCCATACTCCTTATCCCAACGCTGCCGACATTCCTCACCCCTGGAAGTCAGCCTATATGCGTTCTCCTGGGCCTGGATGAGGTTCAGTTGTTTGGCCCAACCAAGTGCAATATCCAGTCTGCTTGATCCATCGGCGATACCTAGTCCGAGATCGATAGCCTTGACTGCTTTGCTAGGGACGCTCCAGCGTCCTGCGTCAAAATCGACGAGCAAGGAATCGGGATTGCCAGCACTCATCTTACGCAAACTGATGCGAATATGCTGGATAAGGGACTCCTCGGCGAGCGCTCCCCAGAGCACGTGAGCAGCTTCACCATCACTGATCCCACGCTCAATCCGCTCAAATTGGGCGCGCAACGAGATGTTTCCTCCCGACCAGAGGACTTCCAAATCCTTGACATCAGCGCGTTCCAAATCTCTTTGGGCGCATATAAATCCAGCCAATAGGCTCAACAGGATATCACGGGGTTTTGAACTGCTGTAGCGCGTACTTAACCATGTCGGAGAATCACAAGATGCGTATCCCTCGTCCACCAAGACTGACAACTTTTCAGCAGGAGAACTGGCAAGGTAGCTCCTCTTCATTTCGATCCACAAGTCCTCCCTGGTCAAGCCGTTAGAGGCGCCTCGCAAGATCTGTAAGGTTCTTCTGAACAGTTTCGTCCAACCTCGCTCAAAGAATGTTCGTGCTGCGACCCAACGCCACAGGAAGAAGCAGTGACGGAGTACAGGGGTGAACGAGAGTGAAAGGAGGTCCGGTCTTAGCAGTCTGATCATCAACTTCTCGCCCACCAGCTGTTCTCCTGGGCTTTGACGCACCAGTTCTAAGACGAAGCGCCATGAAGTGGAGCGCGCCTCTTCATCTCGGCCGAGCTGTTCTCCAGATACCCGATCCAAAATAAACAGGCGCCGTATGAGTTCGGCCTGCTCCAATGAGCCATCTGGAACAGTACACAAACAAAAAGCGGGAGCGGCTGCCTCAACAAGGTGTCGCGGAAGGCGTTCTGGGAGTACGCCATTACATATATGCTCGCCCAGAGGTCCGGCGGGTGAAGGATCCCAAGACTTGGCCAGTGGCTGAGCGCCTTCATGGATGGGATCGGAAGATTGTGATGTATCGAGGATATCAAGAGCCGCCAACGTACCTCGATAGATATTGTAGGGATGTCGCTTCAAACCGGTTCTTAGGACTATCTCAGATTGCTGACTCATATCCACTGCGAAGTCACGGCCAATGGTTCCAGTTGGCAAAACCCCTCCGTTCTGATGGTGGAGGACAGTGCATACAGCGATAAGAGCCTCTAACCGGCGAAAATGTTCGGGAAGCTGGAGTTTGGTCTCAACTCCCTCACCAGCGAGCTTGCGATAATAGCGAGCGGCAGCGATGAGAGCCTTCGAGGTGCGCTACGCACTGCTTGTAGTGTTCGCTGCTGCGCTTGAGCTGCGCTGGTCCCTGCCACGCTTCCTGCCAGTTTGTAGCAGGTTCGAAAGGCACAGCCGCCGAACTCCACAACCGTGCCAGCACGACGCCGATGCTGGTATCAAAGCCGACCAGGCTGAGTGCGATCACCCGCTCGTCATCGCAGGCGAGCGCTGCGACCCTGACCTGCTGGCCGTCTGCCTGCAGCGTGCCGATAAAGCCCTCGGAGTGATATGTCCGCACCGGCAAGGTTCCGTCGAACATCGCTACCTCCTCTCATCTCGCGTTGCAGGAGTGTGTGCGTACGCGTCATACAGTGGCCACAGACTCTGTGGGCCTAGCCTTCGGAATCGTTCGCTCCAGTCCTTGCCCCATTGATCGTGAGGTGGTGGACACTGCGTGACGATGAATCCAGCCTGCCGGAACCCTTCGGCAAGGCGCTCCATGGCCGCCTCTCCACCATCGTCGGCATCCAGTGCCAGCATCACGCTTTTCACCTGTGGGGCTGATTGCGCCAGCCATGCGGGTCGGGCAGCCGTGCCGACCAGAGCGATCACAGCATTCGCAGGCAATCCTGCTGCGAGCAGTGCCAGGCGATCGAAGCCACCTTCGACCAGCACCACCCATTCGGCAAGGCATGCGGGCGTCTCAAAGCCGAACCACCCTGCCGGGTTGGTTTTGATCCAGCGCCTGGGAGCACCTGGTTGATCAAGCAAGACCTTGTGGGCATTCTCATCCATTCCTGGCTCCCACTTGAGCAGTGTGCCCCCAATGAACCCCTGTCCACCTGGGGAGCCAAGCGGGAAGATGATGCGTCCTACCCAGCGCTTCAAGAGCTGTTGCTGTTCTTGCGAAACTGGCGCCTGTTCCCAGACTGCACGCGAGAGGTACCAAACACCAGTTGCAAGGGCGAGTGTGTGTGGTAAATTGCGATCGACAAGGTAGTGTTGCACGCGCTGTGAGGAAGCCAGTGCTTCATGCATCATAGGCGTAATTGTTGTGAGGGCAGCCACTTCCTCTTGTTGCCAGTGTGGAAGTAATGTTGTTGTTCGCACCTGCCCTACCAGGGATGTGTGCATAGCTTGCTGTGCCATCTGTGCTGTGTTTGTTCCATCAGATCCGTTATGAGCGCAACGTTGCCGATAGCTGTTTTCCAGGTCACTGGCGATGACAGAAGCCATGGATGGTACTAGCACAGTGGCATGACAACTGTGGCAGAAGCCCCAGCCAGTGGCGAGATCAATCGAGAGGGAGCGTTGATGGTCGCTGCCGTGAATGGGACAATACGCCCGCAATCGTTCCCCGCACTGCACCACATCGACCAGGTCGCTGGACGAAACGAGATGAATGACGTATCCCCCTCTCGTCAGACGTTGGGTGATGGTCATCTGCCCACCTCCTCGCAGGCTGAGAGGAGATGCTTGCCGTCATGGAATTTTGACAAGGTATGCTGCTGTGGGACATGGTACAAGCGAACTCTCTGCTCGTCGCAGTTTCTTCGTACGCCATCTTGTTTGAAAATGATGGTGATATCTGGTATCATGTTGGTAGATCTCACTTTCCTAGTTGAGTGAAAACAAAGAGGGCAGCACACCGTGGCGGGTGTGCTGCCCTTTCATCGTTATAGTGGAATTCGTTTTGATCGCGTGAAAGCGCCAGCAGATGGGTGGCGCGCGAATGTGCTGCAAGGTAATCTCCTTTACCAACTCGCGGCGGAAAACATATCTTTCCGCTTTGTGTGCTACCACAAAGAACTGTTCACTAGTTCGGCTGCAGGTTTGCATCCGAAGAACGTTTCGACGGGTTCGCAGGATTTGGGTCAGTGGTAAAAATGCTACTGCGTTCAGTCACACACCTTGGCGGTGATCGCCCCAGATGTGGTCGGAGCGTGTGCGAGAACGAAAGGAATCAACGTTGGAGAATATCCTCAAAAATAAGACAGCCGTTGTGTACGGAGCAGGCTCCATCGGCAGAGCTGTGACTTTGGCATTTGCCCAGGCTGGCGCGACGGTCTTTGTCGCCGATCATCATGAGGGCACCCTCAAAAAACTGGTTGACATGCAGATACAGACCGAGCGATTAGATGTGCTTGACGAGGAAGCCGTGGCTGCGTTTCTCAAAACAGTCGTCCAAAAGACCGGCCATGTGGATATCTCCTTTTGTGCCACCTCGACGCACAAACCGGGTGGCGAACAAGGCGCAGCGCTGACGGAGTTACGCTATGAAGATTTCTCGATGCCCCTGATCGACTACACGAAAGCCACCTTCAATACGGCAAAGGCTGTCTACCCGTACATGGTCAAGCAACACTCCGGCGTCATTATGGGCATGACGGCCGTGGTGTCTCAAATGCCTTTGCCCTATACGGCAGGCTTTGGTCCCGCATGGGCAGCGGTGGAAGCGATGCTACGCTTGTTGGCAGCTGAATTGGGGCCGTATGGTGTGCGGACCGTCTGCCTGCACTCGGCTGGTTCGGAAGGCGCAGTCGACAAGACGCTCGCTGTGAGCAACCCTGAGCTTGATACACGCACAGAGCAATGGGGAGAGCGTTGGATGAGCCGCAATCTGTTAGGTAGGGGTCCGACATTGGAAGAGGTGGGGAATATGGCGGTCTTTCTGGCATCGGATCTCGCAGGCGCCACGACTGGAACGACCGTTAGCCTGACTGCTGGCATGGTCACTCATTAGAGCGTGTTTTGGAATGCCCAGCGGTAGCCCTGCGTGGCAAGAAGAGCAAGATGCGAGAAGTTTTTTTCTACTCCGCATGTTATGCTTCTCAACAGAGACCTCTGATCCATACCCTCGCGAATAAAGTACGAAACCTATGGGAAAGACCCAGTTGTCCCGCCTTTTCGCCGCTGAACAATCGAAAGGAGTTTTTTTGAATGAACGAACCAAAGACAACCATCGACCGGCGCTTCAGTGACACCGACGCCGTCGCCACGGGATGGGATGAAACGCGTCGCTTGCTTGAAACAGCCGAGCTGTTCTGGATCGTCACTGTTAGGGCCGACGGTCGCCCCCATGTCACTCCACTCGTTGCCGTGTGGCTCGACGGAGCTCTCCACTTCTGCACCGCTGAAAGCGAACAGAAAGCCGTGAACCTGCGTAAGAACCCACATGTGATTCTGGCGGCTGGCAGCATTCACTGGAACGCAGGGATCGATGTCGTCGTTGAGGGCGACGCCATCCAAGTCACTGACGAAGAAATGCTCAAACGTCTCGCCAAGGTGTGGACAACCAAGTGGGATGGACGATGGCAATACGAGATTCGCGACGGTGCCTTTCACGGCGAAGATGTGACAATCCCGGTGTTCTCGGTCACGCCCACCCGGGTCTTCGCGTTTGCTGAGGGCCCCTGCTTCGGCCAAACGCGCCACCTGTTTTGATGATCGGCTCGTAGTGCGTCACGCGATATTCCTGAGGAGGCGATGAACCGATGAGACAACTGATCGTTCTGGCTTTCCTCACGCTGAACGGTGTCGTGCAGAAGGACCCAGGTGGCGGCTTCACCTATGGCGAGTGGTCTCTTCCTCTCTTTGGCGACCCCTGGACCAAGTGATGATCGAGCACATGAGCAAGCCGTATGACCTGGTGCTGGGCAGAAACAGAAGCTTCAAAAGCTCAAGCAGCGAGGCGGGCCGGACTTCTACGTTCACGGCAGCTCGCTACAGGTAATCTTCCCGGCGCACGAGGCCAACCACCTGTTCTCCTGTGAGGAAGCGCTGGATGTTTTCCACTGCTTGCCTGCTCGCTCCCATCAAGACACCAGGAACCACTCCGGAATTATGCGGGGAGCCCAGCACGTTGGGCACCTCGAGAAAGGGATACTCCATGCGGAATTGGCCAGCCAGAAACGGTTCGGTCCACCAGGCGTCGATGCCAAGCAGAAAGTCAGGATGACTCTTCACATGCGTGTACAGCACCTCTTCATCGAGCAGCGCACCACGGGCGACATTGATCAGGATCGCGTCAGGCTTCATCCACCCAAGCTCTCGCTCCCCGATGAGTCCCCTGGTTGACTGGGTGAGTGGGAGAGAGAGCACCACGACATCGCTCTCACGCAGCACGCGCTCAAGATCGCGTAGCGTCCCCACAAAGTCCGCTGGCTCCGAGCTCCTCCCGCTGGTATTGATGACGTAGATGCGCATGCCGAAGGCGCGCATGAGCCTGGCAGTGGCACGCCCGATCCCGCCATAGCCCAGGATGCCAGCCGTCATTCCTGAGAGCGTCTTATTAGGAGTGAATTGATCGAACTGGCCCTCCTTGAGTTTTTGCTGCTGCACGAGCAGGTGCTTGGCCAGCGCCAGCGTCATCGCCATCACATGTTCAGCCATGGGGGCAGCATAGGCACCAGGATTGCTGGCGACGATGATGCGCGGGGACAGGTCAGCAAACGGCATGTGATCGGCACCGGCAGACAGCAGCTGGATGAATAAGACTCTCCTCAAGCGCGCATAGTCCTTGGGTTGGATTTCCCGTGGAAAGTTCCATGCAAGGAGGATTGTAGCCTCCTCGAGTGCCTGCTCACGTTGGACAGGGTCGAGTTCTGTGAGAAAGGTGAACGTGGCACTCTCTCCCAGCAGTTCGGTGAAGAACTTTTGCTGCCCCTGGATGGGCTGAAAGGTGACCACGATGTTCGGCTTGTCCATCTCGTCTCAATCCTTCTGCCATATGCTTCCATTCACCATGAACTATACACGGTAGACGACCGTTTTCTTGCTGAGAGTTAGCACACATGTTGCACATGAAATGCATCGGCATTCCATTTTGACGACTCTCCCGCTCACGAATAGCTACACGATCGTCAAGTCTACCACATGCTCGCAGAGCGAGTAAGCGCAAGCATGGCTCATTGGGGAACATGGCATCCTCATGCATGCAAAGAATGAAGGCTCCTGGCAAACTCGTCTTCCGAGCGTTCAGTGACGATGATGCTCCTCATGAGCGTGATGATGACCATCCAGACCGGATGCTGTGCTACCCATTCAGCAACCTGGTTCGCCAGGGTGGCCGCAACAGGTTTGGCGCAACGCCACCCGCCGCCATAGGTTGCCCGTGAGCTTGCGCACTTTCTCTGGAAGTGGCATCGGTTGATCGAGATTGGTCAGGAATTGGCGAAACACAGCTCTTCTTGCCATCTGTTTTGTTCTCCCAATCACGTTTGCTCCATTGTATCACGATTCCATGTCCAATCGATTGCCCAGGCCACATCACTTACAATGGAGCCTTCACCTATTCACCTGTGAGAGCTTGACATACCAACAACCTTGCACGATCATTGTCTGTGGCGCAGGTCATGAAGACGGTTGACGTGGGGTAAGTATGAGTGGAAGAACGTGAAGGTGTATATCTTTGGGAATGTGGTAAGAAGAGATGGTAGAGAGACATCAACAGACACCACAGTCGGAAGAGCCGTGACATTGCTTTGCGCTACGTGAGGAATGAGAGTTCGAGCAGAATGACCTCGATTTGCCCTTGCAGGCCAGCCAGGTCGTTCTGGTATCGGATCATCGCCTGCCTCAGTCGTTCTTCTTCCTGGAAGAGACGCTCGCGCCTATACTGGTACAGTCGCTCGGTAGGCAGATACCGCGATCCAGTTAGACCGGAAAGCACGATCTGAGCCGCCAGTTTCGGCTTTTCTTGCTCCAGTATGGCTCTGCGCTGCTCAAGCACACACCACTCCTGTTCCATGCTCTGCAGAAGGGTAAGGAGGGCCTGTACTTGCATTTCGAGTTTCACACGTTCACGCCACAGGAAATCGCGTCTGTGGTCATGAAGAGTTTCTGGCCTTTGTCGATCCTGGTATGCATGATGAGAGTTCCGTTGATGATGTGTATGTTGCTGATGGCTTATCGGGGGATTTCCTTCCTATTTCTTACTACGCTCATCGCACGAGAGCAGCACGAAAGAAGGCCGATTCATCCCTCTAGTGAGTGATCAGGTCTGAGTACCTCCTTTCATGTGTTTTTCTCCTCTTACGATGAATGCTAATGCTACAAGACGACATTACAAAATAACGCTACGAGACTCTGCTATGATACCGACCAATCGTCCTTGTGACTGGCGGCGAGTCATCTTTTTGCAAGTTGGCCCAGCGTCGGCACAGTCGAGGTTGGACTTCACACCTCATCCCTTTTCCCTCCCGGCGAGTTGCTTCGCACAACAGCTACCCAGCGACGAACAGAGGGAGAGGCAGGATCGCCTCTTCAGGCTGACAGGGAAGACATCGCTGGTCTTGCTCCCGTCCATGCCTATTGCTCTACACTATGGATATACCATGAGCTACGCGAGATGACAAGCCCTCAATTTCCTCTTTGAACGAGAATGTAGCACTGTTTTGCGAAAAGTAAGTCTCTGGAGGTATAAGTACCACACCCAATTTTCAAGCCATGAAGCGGATGGAAGATGCATGGGGTATTATGAGACAGTCTTACTACAGAATCCTCTCAGCAGAAAAACAGTCAAGCTGATCCGAGGCTCGCCTCTGAAAGGGCTCGCCTCGTCGTAGGAATAGGCCATCTCCACGGCTCACGAGCGCGGTAGGCAAAGCTGGCATGCTATGCTATGATGAGCATAGCATGAACCTTTGCGATGCATAGAAGAAATGAGGTCACAGATACCGCCCCCTCGCGCTTCAACGGGGAGGAACCCACTGTGTTGGAGGTTTTATGGCTGGAACTGTTTGTCTCACCTTTGATTTCGATGCACTCTCGCTGTGGATCAATCGTCGCCAGACGTCCCCTGCCTCGATCTCCCGTGGAGAGTTCGGCGCCGTTGCCGTGCCACGCATCTTGCACCTGCTCAACACGTATCGTATCCCAAGTACGTGGTTTATTCCAGGTCATACCATCGAAACCTATCGATCGCACTGCGAACAGGTGGTTGAGGCAGGCCATGAGATAGGGCTGCACGGATATTTACATGAACAGGTGGGAGAGCTGAGTGATCAACAAGAGCGGGACGTGTTTCGTCGGGCCTTTGACCTGGTGGCAAACCTGACCGGTCGGTCGCCACAGGGGAGTCGCACACCGTCCTGGGACCTGTCGGCCTCCACCGTCGCTATCATGCTGGAGCTCGGCCTGCTCTACGATAGTAGCTTGATGAGCAACGATTACTCGCCGTTCTTTGTGCGCCGAGGCGATCACCTGTCACCGGAAGGCGTCATGCATTTTGGCGAGGCGACCCGCCTGGTGGAACTGCCCGTGAGTTGGTCGCTGGACGATTACCCGCACTTTGAATATCACAGGAGCGCCTCTGGCTCCGTTCTGCCCGGGCTGCGCCCGGCGGAGGACGTTTTTCGCAATTGGACCAATGATCTTGTCTACATGCTCAGAGACTTCGAGGATGGCGTCCTCGTCGTGACGTTCCATCCACAGGTCATCGGGCGGGGACATCGCCTAAGCTGTCGGGTGGCATGCCTTGATTCCCCGACCGATCACTGGACCGCAGGATGCAGTAGCGTTTGTCAACGCATGCGGCTTTTGCACGTGGGGGCCGGTACCGCGCCTGTCGTTCCCCAATCTGGCCGAGGCCATGGGGGAGACGGCAACCTCAGTCTTAGACCGCACCTGGTCGTGGAAGGATGACCTGCATTTTGAGCAACAGCTCTACTACGGCAAGATCATCGCAGGCCAGCCCAGTTTCCTGGCACCCGACTACCTGCCCGATTTCATCTCAGCTCTGGCCGGGCGCGGCCTGGAGCACGAGCGGGACGTGACCGGCCTGTATTTCGATGGGCGGCTCTCCGGTGAGGCAAAGGCGGTCTACGAGTGGCTGCTCGATCACCCTGCGCAGCCGACGCGGGAACTGCGGCGTGGTACCAGGCTCGGTGACCCAGCGAAGAAGCTGGCGACTGAACGCGCATTGGTGGAATTGCAGCGACGCTTTCTCGTCTGCAAAGTCGATTTGACGGGCCGGACGCGTGGCACCTATTCCTACATCTGGGATCTGGCCGAGCACTTCTGGCCGCAAGCCTTTGTCGATGCCCGCCATACCACGCCTCTGGCTGCCCGGAGCAACATTCGCGGCCAGTTGCGCGAGTTCGGCCTGGTTGGGAGCCCTCAGTTAGAACAGCATCTCTTCCTCTGGACCTAATGCGCAGGTTGTGAATGAAGCAGCGGCTGGCGGCCTCGCTCCATCGCTGTGGCTTGAAGAGGCTCGTCGTGCGAAAAGCGAAACGATGTCGCTCTGCAAATATTTTTCACAATCTGATCTGCTTGCTCCGTTGGTTTTCTTTCAAGAAGGACGTGTGATTCTTTGGGCACACCCCTGGACACCTTTTGGTCAGGGTTACTCTGGATGTGATATGTCCCCGATGCTTCGTTAGAGAGAACCATCGCGTTCTCTAGACTGGCGATGCGAACGATCTTCTCAGTAGTGAAGACAGCCTGAAAGCACAATGACCTGGTATATGGCACGAAGACTGAGCAGAGAACGCCAATGAAGAGTATAAGCGACATACCTTCCCAGAAAAGAGAGTTTTGCGACGGATTGTTCGCTTCTGAGGCGACTTGGAAGCTGTGAGGAAGAAGAGACTCCCATTCCCACCTGAACCCCAACATGCTATACTGCTCCCGACATGCACGGAGAGGATAATTGAGCACAGGAAGATGAAGCCTCTCCGACAAACATGCCCGTTGTAAGCAAGAGCTGAACCTATGGACAAGAACGAAGCAGAACGTCTCGCCAGGGCAATCCGTATGTTGCAGTTGGATTGGATCAAGGTGGATGGAGTCGTACATAATTCCATGACAAACCAATATGAGGTGCAGTGTACCTATCAGCGAGAGGATCAAGGACAACCACTTTCCAGGGAATCTTGGACGACGCTGAAGATCAGAAGCCCTCGCCAGTGGATCGAGATACTGACACAACACGATGGCGGCCTGGAACTTCCCTAGGCATCCTCTCATGGACGCTCTCTCAAAAGAGTTATCGATTACGTCCACGCTCTGTGCGTAAAGAAGTGATGCTATGCCAGCTTGCTTTCTTCAAAACGGCTCACGCTGCGTGTCTCAAGCTTTCCGCCACAACGACTCCCATCTCTACCTTGACGTGCGTCTCATACCAACATCTCGTGCTATAACCGACGAAACGACTGTACTGTCCAGAACACCATTGCGCTATCTCGCAACTTTCCCTGCGTACTACTTAAGGTTTGACAGATTCGGTGGATCTGTGCAGCTTTCCCTGTATACCATAACTTGTTGGCATTGACGACGGGATAGTTGTCGATGATACTGCCACCTCGCTTCTGGAGGATCTTCATCACGTGAACAAGGGAGGGCCGTATTGACAATGGTCGTGCGCACTGGGTATACTTGTGCAAGATAATTACTAGAATATTTGTTCTATTTTTGTGATCAGGAAAGGGAAACGTTTTCATAGATGATAGAGCAAAAAGTACACTATAGTACGATAACATCCTCTGTTACCGCTTTTGCTCACTTCGCTACATGTAGCGGGTACTGCTCATCTCGGTAATGTGCTCATCTGCACCCGCACATGTGCTCTCTCTTGCTGTGCATCGGCCTCTCGAGGGTATTGTCAACTTAATTTTCAGGGTTGAGATTCGTTAGGCAGCCGATTGAAAACCACCTACCTCTGCCCAGACTGTAAAGCGCTGCCTCATTTCCTCGCGGTAGCGCTGGGCTCTCAAGAGATGCCGTCGAGGTCGAA
>WNGM01004154.1_pt1 | contig 14502 bp, 7 predicted proteins | sample 5400571 | NCBI WGS metagenome assembly WNGM01 (sample SAMN13153378, study PRJNA577476) | soil metagenome | isolation source: 100 cm soil or saprolite under Garry oak tree replicate 2 | place: USA:California | collected 2016-06-15
GAACTCGATGAAGGACCACAAATTCTTTCTCTCGGGAACCGCGGCAAGGGTTCAAGGCACCAGAATTGAATGGACGATCCACGTTTCACGGATGCTAGAGTGCGGCTCAAACTTCGCACAACCCCGTTTGTGAACCGCGGTCCAGATTTCCGTATAGGCGACTTGCCAAAGTTCATGTCGTTTTGTTGCTTCGCTCAGGGGGACATGAGCGTGCTGCGTGATAGTTTCGCCGAGGCGTAAGACGAAGCACGTCCGCATATTGATTTGGTCCGAAACGTAACTCAGCAGGGAGCCATCGACTGAACAAGCTACCCAACTAGATACACCGCTCACCATCAAAAATTGTTCTAAATGCTTCGCAGTTGGTGTATTTTTCGGGTGTTTCGGCGGCTTTGCCAAGGAAGCCTGCCGATGCGACGGACAAAAACAAGAGCCGAACCTTTCAGCGGGACTTCAAACATGCCCTCGGAAAGCTGAGAAAGCTAGATCTCGTTTCTTAACAGATGGAGGAATCACAAATCATGTACAGGAGACACAAAGCTGCCAAAAATACACAGGATACAAAACATATTTCAAGTGGTGCGCGATGCGTGGTGCTGGCCTCATTCCTGCTCGTGGCAATTGCGTTGCCGGCACACGCACAGTGGACACAAGCATGGAGCGACGAATTCAATGGCCCAGCGGGATCTTTCCCTGACCCCACGAACTGGACGTACGACGTGGGCGGCGGCGGCTGGGGCAACGCCGAATTGGAAGTGTACTGCGCCGCAGGATCCAATTCTGCGCCTTGCACCGCCGCTACGCCGAACGTTTTCATGGATGGTAACGGCAATCTGGTCATCCGCGCGATAAGGAATTCGAGTGGGACATGGACGTCGACACGCATGAAAACGGAGGGATTGCAACAGTTTCAGTATGGCCGCATCGAAGCGCGAATGAAACTGACCATCGGTGACGGGCTGTGGCCGGCGTTTTGGATGCTTGGAACGAACATTGGTTCCGTGGGCTGGCCGAACTGCGGTGAGTCCGACATCATGGAATGGGTAGACTTTTATACGCCGAACTCGACTTCATCGACTGATCATGGGCCGGGCTACTCTGGCGGTAATGGCATTGGGAACCGATTCTTCTTTCCCGATGCCGGGCGAATTGACGATGGCAGCTATCACACGTACGGCGTGGTCTGGTCGCCATTTAAGATGCAGTTCTATCGAGATGATTGGACAAAGCCATTCTTGACCGTAACTCCACTCAGCATACCTGTCGGAAGCCAGTGGGTGTTTAACCACCCTTTCTTCATCCTTCTGAACCACGCGGTGGGCGGGAACTGGTTTCCTGGCCCTGACATCACGACTCCTAACCCCGCAGACATGCTGGTTGATTACGTACGGGTGTTCACCTGGGTTGCTGGTGCACCCGCCGTCCCCCGCGAGCTGCGGGCGGAATCAAAGTTCAGCAATCAAATCGAGCTCCGCTGGGAATTTGACGAGGACGCCGGGGGGCTCGCCGTCCCGGACGGCTACGACATTTACGCCAGCACTACGCCGGATTTCCAACCCTCGTTCAACAACTTGGTCGTGCAGCATTATCACGGCGTTCATTACATCCACCAGGGCCTAAACCCGAGCACGACCTATTACTATCAAGTGCGCGCTGTCGGTCCTGGAGGAGAATCAATTTCATCGAACAGAGCCTCAGCAACAACCCGGCCTTTCGGACATGGGGCGGGAATCGCCATCAACTCTGGCGGCTATGCGGTCGAGAATTTCGCTACGGATGCCTTCTCGGCCGGCGGATTTTCGAACTCCCACAACGGAGTGGTGATTGACACTTCCGGGGTGACAGATCCTGCGCCGCAAGGCGTCTACCAGACCGAACACTGGGGCGCCAGCGACTGGGCCATCCCTAACCTCAATCCGAGAGCGACTTATACCCTGCGTTTGCACTTCACGGAGAACACTTTCGCTGCACCGGGCAAACGTCTCTTCAATGTGATTGTGAATGGCGAACAAGTGTTGACCGACTTCGACATCTTCGCGACCGCTGGCGCAATGAGCAAAGCCGTGGCGGAAAGGTTCACAGTGAAACCGGACGAGAACGGTATTGTCTCGATTCAATTCGTTCCTGGATCGGGAGACCAGCCTACTATCTGCGGCATTGACTTGAGGCTCGCAGATTTTGACGACAGGGATCGGAACGATCAGGACCGTCGTGAGGACAGCGACGACCGCGCGTCGGCCACAATCGTCCACGGCGGCACCGGAGGCAGCACCGCGAATATCGCCATTAATGCGGGCGGTCTTGCCGTCGGTTCGTTTCTCGCCGACACCGACTTTGCTGGCGGTAGAAAAGGCTCCTCCAGCATCTTCGTTGACATTTCCGCAGTAACCAATCCCGCGCCGGAGCAGGTCTATCTAACACAACGTGTGGGAACCGGAGTGGGATCCTTTGGATATTTCATCCCCGATTTGATCCCCGGAGCGAGCTATCTTGTGCGCCTGCACTTCGCCGAGGGATTTTTCAGGACTCCCGGAAGCCGCATGTTCAATGTGGTGATCAATGGGCAGACCGTTCTGAACAATTTCGATATCGTAGCCGCCGCCGGCGCAATCAACAAGGGAGTGATCGAGGAATTTTCGGTCAAGGCAGATCGTTACGGCCTGATCATGCTGCAATTCTTGGTTGGCTCGGCGAACTTGCCGAGCGCTCGCGGTATTGAGCTAGTGGAAACTGCTCCACCAGCGTCAGACGAACCTGAATAGAGACCGGCACCGCGCAAAAGGTAGATACAAACCCGCGAAGCGAGCCAGAAGTCCGGTTGGGGGAAACGTGGCCCAGCTACCTAGCGCTGGCCCTCGACCTCCTCGAACCCCGTTTGTGGACTGGGATCAAGTCTTCCGCGTAGCAGACGGCCAATTCAACTGCAAGCGCATAGTTCTGTCTAATGATCGTGGCATAATGGCTGGCGAGATGCTCCAGAAACCCACGCGCGGCCGCCTGCTGACAGCTTTGCGGATTGCGCTCTATCCAGCTTTTGAGTCGGCGGAGGCAAGGGGCTTCCAAGCGCTGACAATGGAGGCCGAGAATGCGCGAGGTTCGGGAGACCTGGCAAGAGCGGAGGTGCTTTATTCAACGGCAACTGCTGAAGCACGGTCTTCGTCTGATCCCTCGTATTTGTGCCGAGCCCGCGACGGCCTCGCGCGCGTCTACCAAGAGCAGCGCAGATATCGTGAAGCGGAACGCATCTTTCAGGGTCAGCTCGAAGAGGCGGTAAATTCTCCTCAGCCCAACACCTTAGTTCACGCCGGCCACATGAGCCTTGCACCGCTCTATGAGGACGAGGGCAAATTCGCGGAAGCGGAGACACATTACAAGGCGGCGCTGGCGGAAACGGAGAAAACGGAATTGTTTCCAGGGCGTGGATTCTGGTGTTCAACCTCCATGTGGCTGGCGAGATTCTACGTTGCGCGGCAGCGGTACAGCGAGGCTGAACCACTCTTTCAAAGGACGTTGGAAATCCACGAAGAAGATCGAGGTCCGACCTCCTACCTGCCTCACCATCTTCAGGAGTTCGCGAAACTCTATGAGGCGCAGGGAAAATACGAAGCGGCGGAGGCCCTGTACCGGCGTGCCCTGGAGGCTTGCGAGCAGTTGCGCGGCGCCAATAGTCTGTTTACCGCGCGGGCGCTTGACGATTTGGCGGAATTCTGCCGGGCGAGAGGCCGCTACGCGGAGGCGGAAGAGCTTTACCGCAGAAGTCTGGCAATTGTAGAGGAAAACGTAAGATCTCAGCTTGCTCTGTGCACGAAAGGCTGGCGACCCTGGAGAAATAGGAAAGAGCTCGAGGCTAAGATCAGCCGGAATCAGATTCCAATTAGCACCGCACTCGACCGCCTCGCCGTGGTTTACGAGGGTCAACAGAAATATGCCCAGGCGGAACCGCTCCGCAGACGTTCACTTGAAATCAAGGAACGCGCTTGGGGTGAGCGGTACTCCTCATTCTTGGCTGATTCCCTTGCGGCGCATGCCAATGCGTTGCACAAAATCGACCGGGAACAGGAAGCAGCTGAAATTGACAAGCGCGTCGAGGCAATACGGTTAGAATATCCGCAGGGATCAGTGCGGTGCTCTCTACGAGCTACGGTGAGGCCAATTAAGAGAAGTCTGCGTTGGCGGTTCTCTACATTTCTAAGTGCCATCCTTCACCCGTCGCGGTTCCAGTCGAATAGCCGCTAAGCGAGTCAAGTATCGCGTCATTAGCGTCGCCCACTTGACGTACAACTCGGCACTCTTGGACGTGGATCGAGCGAAGTTGTCCAGAAGTCCGCTTCGCGGACATCACCACTGATCTCCTCGAACCCCGTTTTCGGGATTGCTTCCGTGTAGCCGACCTCCATGATAAGTCCGTGTCAAGAGGGCAAGAGCTCTCCTGACGCGCTCGGGAGAAGCGCGTGAATGAAATCCTTCCGGGCCTTCAGCTCGCGTTCGTGCCTCTCGGCGGTGGTTCCTGCTCGATCCAGAATCAGACATCCATTTGCTGTCTCAGCCCCGAAGGACCTCCACAGAAGATTGAGTTGGTGCTCTCCTGCCAGTCTCGAAACAATTCGATGGGGGCATCGGGAGCTTACGCTCCGTCGCCCAGTCGGCTACTAACGAGACCTGGCAGGCTGCGCGCTGAATGAACCCTCCTGATATTTTTGGCCCCGTGCTACGCGGCGGTGCGGTTTTCTCTTTCTACTATAAGAAAGTCTTTTTGGCGGCGATCCACGGCAACCAAGTAGGCCACCAGCTTCCGCGCCACGGCCAGCGTGGCACGATTGGCGTTACCCTTCTGTTTTTCCCGGTCATAGATCATCGCCAGATCCGGGCTGTTGCGCGGCGCCATCTTGGCCGCCTCGATCAGCATCGTCTGCAGGTGCTTGTTGCGCTGCTTCGAGAGCGGTGTGCGCTTGATGATGTTCGCCGAACTCTGCTCGGCACCGCACAGTCCGCAGTAGCTGATGGCCTTCTTGATCGAGGAAAAGCGTTGCACATCGCCAACTTCCAGCGCCCAAGTCAGCGCCGTGATCGGACCGACCGCGGGAATGGTCATCAGCCGCTCCACGCGTTCGACCAGCAACGAGTCGCGCTGCAGCGACCGCACTAAAGCGCTCTCTGTCTTCCCCAGGCGCACCACTGTTTCGCGGCACAGCCGCAACAAAGAACGCAGCCCGTCATCAATGTCCTGGTTCGTTGCCAGCAGTTCGCGGAAGTAACGGACCTTGTGGAGCTTCTGCTTGTTGTAGCTCACGCCGGCTTCCATCAGCAGAACAGCAATCTTGTTCTTCATCTGCACGGCCTGTCGGACCAACAGGTTGCGATACCGCAAGGTGCGCCTCCGCTCGCGGATTTCCGTCGAAGCCATGTAGCATTCCGGCAAAAAATCGCACCGCAGACAGTCGGCAATCTTGTGGGCATCAATGCGGTCGTTCTTCTTCTTGGCCGCGGCGATGGCGCGCAGCATCAGCGGGTGCGCCACCTTCACGGCAGCTGCATGAGGCTTGAGATGATCGTAGATCCAGGCAGTGAAAATGGTCGCTTCCATCGCCGCCGTCCACGGCTGCGGCAGTCTCTTCATCCAGATGTCCAGATCTAATCGTGTTGCGGGAATCGCGCCTTCTGCATGGACACGCCCGCTGCCATCCTTCACGCAGTAGCTGATCGTTTTCTTGTGAACATCGAGCCCGATGTAATACATACTTTGCATGGGGAGCCTCCTTGGTTGTTTCTGAATCAGCGGGGTCGCTGAGTTCAGCTTTTCTACACCAAGCGCTCCTCCATTGACTTATTCATTCAAACAATCCGACCGCCGTCCCGCCCTGGACACTAGGCCTTCTCCTTGGCACGAGGGAAAATCGAGCCTGTGATCCCCACGCAATCGCAAATAAAAGCGCGAATGAGTAGGCCTTCTCGCTGCGGGTCGTCGTGTCTTCTTCCCTTCTCATTACATACTTAGCTTCATTGTTGACTTTCTATCACTAAAGTACGAATCTTAGCCAACACTTCTAGTTTCCCCTTGATTGCATTTCTGTCGCCTTGTGAGGATTATATGAATGAGCACGAATCGGCGGATCGGTCAGCCGCAGTTAACGCTCTGAAAGCGCAGTATGTGGTTGCTCTCCGCAATCGCTCCGAAGCCCCTTCTGCAGAGGGTCCCGCGTCCGATGCAGGGCTCCGCGTTGCTTACGATAAACGGGAGCGCGAGTTCTTTCTAGATCGGCTACGGTTTCGCCTGAGGAAATTGGGGCTCTCCTCCCGGGAAATTGAGGCACTTGAAAAAGAGCCTGAGGTATCGTTGAAATCTGTGGGGCCTGCACCGACTCGGTCTATTCTGCAACACGTCAAAACGGCGATCCTGGTGATCCACGGAATCGGGGAGCAAAAGCCCTATGAAACCTTGGATCAATTCGCGCGGAACCTTACCCGATATCTGCGCTATGAGGGGGGCATAGATGACTTGGTCCTGAGCGCGCAGAAGATCGATCACAATGATTGGGTGGAAGCCATGATTCGGCTAGAGACGGCCAAGCACGGACCGAGAGCGCAGGAAGGTCAGCAGCGTGCCTACGTAGATCTCTATGAGTACTACTGGGCCCCGGAAACGGAGGACAAGATCAGTTACAAGCAGACTATCGCCTGGCTAATTAAAACCACGCTGACTCCCATCCGTATGCTTGATCAGAACATCACTGCAATCGAAAACGAGACCCACACGGAGGGGCTCAGCCGATCGGCAATCCTGTACAGAGAATTGCGGCGAATTGCTTACCTCTATATCCCGCTAGTAGTATTCATGGTTTTACTTGGAGCGTGGCTGCCTTCTGCGCTGAACCTCGTAGGTGATCTCAAAGAGGCGGCACGGCAGTGGAACGCGGACCATCCGATTGTGCGGGCGATCATGACTGTGCTGTTCGCGATCTCGCTAGTGATGTACTGGGTGGTCTTGAAAGAACTGGTAGCAAAAGCATTTCGCAGGCTGCGCCAACAGACGGCTATGGTCAGTTCGTGGGTGACGACGAATACGTTTGCCGCCGGTGCATTGTTAATCCTCTCGGGTCTTGGAATTGGCTATCTCTTTAACGTAAACCTCGCACAGTACGTCAACCCTGTGCTGAATGTGCATATCGTTTTTGCGCTTGCGGCCCTTGGGGTTGCTAAAGTCATACAGCTTTTTCTTGTCAACTTCGTCGGGGACATAGCGGTATATGTAAATGCTGACGCCAAGGCGAAGAACTTTGCCGCTCGGCGCGCCGTATTGAACGGTGCTGTCTCTGCCATCAATCGCATTCTGAAAGATAGAGCGAGGGCCTACGAAAACGTAATCGTGGCTGGCCATTCCCTGGGGAGTGTCATTGCATATGACAGCCTCAACGAACTCATGAACCGCTGCCAGACTGGCGGTGACCACGATCAAGCCATTTATGCGACACCCGATCAGATCGTCGGGGACCAGCCTGCCGGGGCTGCGGTCCATCGAGGCGACCTAGCCCGTATTAGGGGACTGGTGACATTTGGTTCGCCCCTCGACAAGGTGCATTATTTCTTCCGAGAATACGTGCCGGAAAACGAGAGCGCCCGCGCTCAGATCCTTTCCTTATTGCGTTCCTTCCGGACTCGTCCTTCCGGCAGCGATTACGGCATCTACCGGCTCGAACCGTACGTTGCAAACCAGCTGAACAATGTCAAATGGTTGAACGCTTGGTCCAAACAGGATCCGGTGAGCGGGATGTTGCACTTCTACGCGCCGGTTACGCGCCAGCACTTCGGTTACTTAATCCCTATTTATGCGCATCTCAGTTATTGGGAAGACCTGCGCTTCTACGCCTTCTTCGCTGAGCCATTGCTACTGGGAAAAGACGCGATGCCGCCACCCGAGGTGAAATACGCCGTGGCGTGAGGCTAGGGCTCCTGCCGATCTATCTGAGACCTCGTTGCTCTCACCGCTGGTTAGCGATGTCAACGCAGCCGGCCGTTTGCTGAATCGCAATTGCACGGGCCTTGGCGATTGACAGGAGGGAGTAGTGCGCCTGTTCCACAAATCGTTTCAAAAAAATCATCGAACTAACGACACGATAGTTGAGCGTGTTTCTGCGAGGCGGGCCATAAGTCCGCTTCGAGGAAATGTGGCCCGGGAAGTGCCCCTCGCACTCTAATCTCCTCGAACCCCATCTGGATAACTTCTGTGGCCCACGATACCGGCAGAATCGAGACAGGGATCAGAAAGGGTGGGAATAGTGCTACGCTACCGCAATTGCTTGTTTACACGGAGCTGAAAGATATGTCGACTCTTCCCCAGGGAGCGTGGCGTAGCCTCTCCGATGCTCCTGAGCAGCAGAGACATGCTGCTATCCAAGTTGGGCCTTATTACTACAACGCAGGTGTTTTTATGCTCCAAGCGCGTGCAGCATTTGCCAAGGCCCTGGTGTTTGCCGCCCAAGCTCGGATTGCCCTGCGCCGGCAAGAACTGATTTGGGCGGCGATTGCAGATTACTACGCGTTATTTCATTTCTCCCTGGTATTGATTTTCATCCTTCCCGAGGAGATAGACCCGGAAACCTTCCAAAAGCTCATGGACAAGCGCCAAGGAGGGACAGAGGATCCAACACGAGTTATTCCGCATCGCTATATTCCGGAGTTTCTCAAGCGATGCGAATCTAGAGGGCTTTCCCCCGAGATGCGGAGTACAGTTGAAAAGGCCAAGGTGCTTCGGGAATTTGTCAATTATGGCCCCCGTGCGGAGTGGGCGGACGACAAGGCTATTTTCCGCTCGCTGAAGCACAAACCCGAAGAGTTGGAGGAAGTGATTCGGGCGACTGTGCCGCTTTTTCATAAGGCTCTAAATTGGGCAAGGCAGGCCTGCAATCCCGGGCGCCGCTACAGTCAGATCGTCAAGATTATGTTCCGAGATTTCATTACAAAGCCGGACTTACTCTATGCGACCTGGTGTTCTCCGGAAGTGCTTGAGGAGGCGGGGAGAATTGCAGAAAGCCCTTGATCTTTGCGAACTGTACCACCCGAAAACCTCAGCCTCTCCTCCGTCAAAGCCGGTCCGGCCTTCTCCGTAGGCGACTGGCAAACTCTAACTGATGGGATTGTAAACCGAAGTCGCATTGGCATTGCTTCTCTGCCTACAATTCATCTGCGTCGTAACTCTTGCTTATCTAACCGCGCTGGAATGCAACCTGGTCTTGGTATTGAAGTGAATGGCGGTCGTGGATCCGGGCCAGAAGTCCGGTTCGAGGAAGGGTAATGCGTTGACCGTCGTCAGTGCTCCGATCTCCTCGAACCCCGCTTGTGGAGCGTGACTGCCACGTTTCCGGTAATCCGATCTATCATCTCTGAATCATGTGTTAACGACCCAGATGTGTAATTCGCTGGACAGCGCGCAAGCCCGGCGTTATCATGCGCGTCGCGCGAGTCTTCCTGACACGGGAATGGCCGGCCTTGCTCACTCGAATCTCACTTGGCAGGGTCCCGAAAAAAGCAAATCGCCCAACCAAACCGGGAGTGTGAATCATGCATCGCCGTCCCGCCTCCACCTTTTCTGCCGTTTTTGTTCTTGTTTTCTTCTTGTTGAGCGCAGCGCCTGCTTTGCTTAAAGCCCAAACCCCTCCTCCCATTCCCCCGAACCACGTCCGCATTCATTACTTCCGTCCGGACGGTAACTACCTGGGCTGGACTGTCTATGCCTTCGGCGACACCACCGAAGACATCTCCAACTTCAACGGCGGCCCCGTGCAGGTGACCGGGCGCGACAGTTTCGGCGCGTTCTTCGACGTGGGCGTCACTTCGACGGCCCAGAACGTCGGCGTCATCATTCACAAGGGCAACACGAAAGACCCGGGGCCTAACGAATTCATCGATCCCGCAACGCAAGGCAACGAGTTCTGGCAGCTCTCCGGCAGCAACGTGCTGCACAGCACGCAACCTCCCACCATCCAGCAAACCGACCCACCGATTCCTGCCGGCAAGACACGCATCCATTACCATCGCCCGGACAATAACTACGCGAACTGGAACCTCTTTCCCTTCTTCGCGACTACCGATGCGAACACCGACTTTTGCGGAACCAATGACTTCGTGACGGGGTACGACACTTACGGCGCTTACTACGATGTCGGAGTCGATCCGACAAAGTTCAATGGACTGCTGGGCTTCATCATTCACAACTGCAACATTAAGGACCCCGGCCCGGACATGCACCTGCAACTCACGCAAAATACCGAGGGGTGGGTGCTCTCCGGCAGCGCGACCGTTTATCTCACCCAGCCGCCGACGGAGTTCACGACGGAGCCGCCGATTCCAGCAAACAAAGCGCGCATCCACTACTTCCGTCCCGATTCGAACTATGCTTCCTGGACCGTCTACGCTTTCGGCGACACGACTGAAGATACTGGGAATTTTAACGGCGGTCCGGTCTTTGTCACGGGATACGACACCTACGGCGCGTTTTATGACGTTGGACTCACTCCAAATGCACATGACCTCGGGTTCATCGTTCACAACATTTCGCTGGGCATCAAGGACCCCGGGCCGGACATGCACCTGAATGTCGCGCAATTCAAAGAAGCCTGGGTGATATCCGGCGATGCACAAGTTTTTTCAACCCAGCCAACCGCGGCGCAATTGCTCGACGCCGTTTTCTTCAAGCTGCAGGCGTTTTGGATCGATCGCACGACCGTGGCGATCCAGGGCCAATTCCTGCAGTCGGGGTTTTCGTATTTTCTGAACTATGACCCCAGCGCCAATTTGCAGTTGACCTCAACCGGAATGACGGGAGGCGCCAGCATTCCCCTCTCCCCCTTTGCCGCGGGCTTCACTGCCGACGAACAGGCGCGGTTCCCGCAGCTTTCCGGTTACGCCGTCCTGCACCTGCCCGACAACACTAACACCTCGCTCCTCGCGGCGGTGCTGAAGGGTGAAGTCGCAGTGTCCGCCATCGACAGCGATGGCTCTCTCAAATACGCTACCAGCGTCCAGACGGCGGGCGTGCTCGATGATCTTTTCTACTTTCCCGGTAGGCTTGGTGTCGTCTTCCACCACAGGGAGGAAGACGATTCGGGCGGCGCCGGCGACTGCGGAGAAATCTCGGTCCACGTATGGGCCCCGACGGCGCAGTCCTTGAATCTTCAGCTATTCGAGCATGCTGCCGACGCCATGCCGGCCAAAATCATTGCCGCGCACGAGAACAACGGAGTGTGGAGCGCCTGCCTCGATGAGGATTGGAGAAGCAAATACTACTTGTTCGACTTGCGCGTTTATGTGCCCGGCCAGCGCGCCATTCTGGCGAACATCGTTACCGATCCGTACTCAGTGGACCTGGCCCTGAACGGCGTGAAGAGCCGCATCACTGATCTCAACGATCCCGAAACGCAGCCGGACGGCTGGGAAGAGTCGCGTTCGCCTTCGCTCGGCAGTGTGAACGCTCTCAACCTCGAGGCACTCGCCGATGCCGGCCTCAAGGCCGTACACCTCCTGCCCAGCTTCCACTTCGCCAGCATTAACGAGGACAAGACCACTTGGCTGGCCACTCCCGACCTGAGCGTCTTCCCGCCCGATGGCACGCAGCAGCAGGCCGCGGTCGCTGCGATACAGAGCAAAGACGCATTCAACTGGGGCTACGACCCGGTCCACTTCTTCGCGCCGGAAGGCGGCTATGCCGTCAACCCGGATAATCGCGTGCTCGAGTATCGCGAGATGGTCAAAGGGCTCCACCGCGTGGGTCTTCGCGTCATTCAGGATGTTGTGTTCAACCACACGAACGCGATCGGCGAGAATCCCAACGCCGTGCTCGACAAGGTTGTCCCCGGCTATTACAACCGCCTGGATGCCGACGGCAACCAGCTATCGGGCAGTTGCTGCCCGGACACTGCGCCGGAGCACAAGATGATGGGCAAGCTCATCGTTGACGCCGTGGTGCTGAATGCGAAGAAGTATAAGATCGACGGTTTCCGCTTCGATCTAATGAGCTTTATGTTCGTCTCCAACATGCAGCAGATCAAAGACGCGCTCGCCAAGCTCACGCTTGCAAAAGATGGCGTGGACGGGAGCAAGGTTTATCTCTACGGCGAGGGTTTTGATTTCGGCGAGGTGGCCAACAACGCGCTGGGTGTCAACGCCAGCCAGAAAAATCTCTTCGGCAATGGCATCGGGACATTCAACGACCGAATTCGCGACGGCATCCGCGGCGGCAGCCCGTTCACGGATGAGCGTGTACAAGGCTTTGCCACCGGCCTCTTTACCGACTCCAGCAACTTCACGAATCAAGGCACGGCGTCTTCCGCCCAATTGGGCACGCTACTCGAATACACGGACTGGATCGAAGTGGGCCTCGCGGGCAATCTCCGCGATTGGACATTCACGGATCACACGGGCGCAACGGTCACCGGCGCACAGGTCAATTACAACGGCCAAGCCACCGGCTATACCGCCAGCCCCGTCGAGGACATTAACTATTGCTCAGTACACGACAACCAAACGCTCTTCGACGCCGTGCAACTCAAATCGTCCGCGGCTGACGATATACACACCCGCGAGCGACGCCAAGTCCTGGCCATGAGCTTGGTCGCGCTGGGCCAGGGCGTGCCCTTTTTCCTCGCGGGCGACGACTTGCTTCGCTCCAAGGACATGGACAACAACAGCTTCGACTCCGGCGACTGGTTCAACAAGCTCGACTTCAGCTATCAGTCGGACAACTGGGGCACCGGTTTACCCGTCGCCAGCCAGAACCAGGGCAACTGGCCAATCATGCAGCCTCTGCTCGCCGATCCTGCGCTCACTCCGGGGCCCTTGGACATTGCGCATTCCCGCGACGCCTTCCGCGAATTCCTGGAGATTCGCGCCAGCTCCGGACTTTTTCATATGCACACCCTCGCCGAAGTGCAAGCCAACTTGCACTTCCTAAACGCAGGCCCCAGCCAGACCCCCGGCCTCATCGTCATGAAGCTCGACGCTAACGGTGGCGACTTCGGCCGCTATCAGCACATCGTCGTGGTCTTCAACGCCACCAACGGTCAACTGTCGTTCCAGAATTCCACGTTGATGGGATTGAACTTGCATTTGCATCCTGTTCAAATGGATTCCACAGACCCGATCGTCGGCCAATCGTCATTCAACTCCCAGGCGGGTACCGTCAGCGTACCGGCACTCACAACAGCTGTGTTCGTGACGGGACAGCTTTAGCCAGTTAAATTCCGGCCAATGGTGTACTCCATTTGGGTCCAAGGTAGAATTGCGCGACGACGGCCATGCCCAATGGCCTCGAACCTCCTATCCTCGTTGATGTAGGCAGTGATCTCAGTTCCCTTTGGAATCGTGATGTCCTTCCCGTGCATGATGAGAAATAGTGGAGCAGCAGGGAAAAATACTATGGCCGTCCCGATGATCGCGCCTGTCATCGCTGTACGTCGTTCGCGAAGCAGAGGCAGAACGCGCACCAGAGATCGCGGGCGAGTTTTATCCGAATGGCGAAGCGGCATGCAGCGAACTTGCCGAGGCATCGAGTCCATCCAATGAAGAGGATGAGGTTATTGCAAGGATCTGCGAGCTTACTCACCGGCTTGGATACAACCAGGCGAAGACCAAAATGTTGTTGGGGCAGTGGGCTCGATATCTTGTCAGCCTTGAGCGCTCTCTCTTAAGCGAGCTGGAAGACCTACCTGACGGGACCCCAAATTCTCTCGCTACGTCCTCCCGACACGAGAAAGCATCGTCCGCCGAAGGCTTTCTTTCCCTGGATGACAAACTCGTAAGACGCTATGAATGAGTTCCACCACGCACGAAGCCCTCAATTGACAACACCGTTTCGCATGTTTACGATTCGACCTTTCAGCGCCGAGCCTGACCGATCCTAGCTACGCTTTGCGACTGATCTGGCCGTTATTCGATTTCGACGGGTGAGCCTTCACATGGGCAAGCGACTTTTGTATCCGAGAATGGTGTTTGCTGCCATTGCAGGAGTATTCGCGGCGTCACAGGCCGTGCTGAATGCGCAGCAATCTGCCGAAGCAGTTCGCGTCGGCAAAGACGCCATCGGCGGCGTGGTCAGCAGCACGAATGGGCCGGAAGCTGGCGTTTGGGTGATCGCGGAAACGACTGACCTGCCGACCAAATTCGTGAAGATCGTGGTCACTGATGAGGGCGGCCGCTACGTACTGCCGCAGCTTCCCAAGGCAAACTACAAAGTATGGGTACGAGGCTATGGGCTCGTGGATTCCCAGCCAATGCAGGTCACGCCTGGCAGGATCCTCAACTTGAAGGCGGTGGGGGCAACAAGTCCGCGTGCCGCGGCGGAATATTACCCGGCTATCTATTGGTTCTCGCTGCTGAAGGTTCCGGACAAAAGCGAATTTCCGGGCACAGGGCCCAAAGGCAACGGTATCCCGGAGACCATGAAGAGCCAAGGTCAGTGGTTGCATTTGGTGAAGACAGATAGCTGTTGGTCATGCCATCAACTCGGAGACA